>Ga0105094_10002024_pt1 | contig 10591 bp, 9 predicted proteins | sample PPLLak1March2015_2_FD_87023 | JGI IMG/M metagenome (GOLD analysis project Ga0105094, IMG submission 87023) | Freshwater sediment microbial communities from Prairie Pothole Lake near Jamestown, North Dakota, USA - PPLs Lake P8 Core (3) Depth... | ecosystem: Environmental > Aquatic > Freshwater >...
AAAAATCTCTAATTTCGGTTCCCGTCGCTTTGCGCCATTGATCGATCACTTCGGCGTTCAGCGGTTCGCCGGCACTCAGCGAATACTTCATCGCACTCAAATCGTACTGGCTCAGATCCAGCCCCACGAATGCCCGCCAGGCGGTGGGCGGTGCACAGAATGAATTCACCTTGTACTTGGCAACCGCGGCGATGTATTTTTTGATGTTCAATGCCGTAAACGCGAAACCGCTGGCGGTGGCGCCCACGTTGAGGGGCGCGAAAAAACTGCTCCATGCCCATTTGGCCCAGCCGGGAGCACTCAGGTTATGATGAACGTTTCCCGGCTCGAGCCCCTGCATCACGGCGGTTGACAGGTGACCGACGGGGTATGACACGGCGCTGTGCCCCACCCTTTTGGGAAGCCCGGTGGTTCCGGACGTAAAAAAGCAGAAGAGGACATCGTCCCGACCCACATCGGCGGGCGCGGCTTCGGCTGATTCCCCGTCCAACGCGGAATAGGAAACCCACCCGGCTTTCTTCCCCAACACGATTTTGGCTTTGGGGGTGCATTTCACTTTCTGCAACGCATCGTCCACGAGCTGCGTCAAGCCCTCAAAGGCAATGATCACATCGGGTTTGTAGGATTCAAACCTGAATTGAATTTCTCTTTCGGTCATGCTGGTGGCGGTCGGCACCGTTACGAGCCCGCCCTTTAAGGCCGCCAGGGTAGCGAACCAGGTCTCGGGCACGATCGGGGTCAACATGAACAGATTGTCGCCTTTTTGAACGCCATTTTTTCTCACAAAATTAAGGAATTTATTGCCGTTGGCAGCCATTTCCTTATAGGTGAATTGACGTTCCGCATCGGTATCCAGATCCGTCCAGATCAACCCCAGTTGATCGCCCCTTTCCTTGACATGTATCCCTTCAAAGATTTCAGCCGCCCAGTTGAACTTCTTCGGTAGCACGGTGTGGTTGAGTTTTTCAAAAAACGACTTTGCCGCCGCTTCCCGTTTTTGCATGTCCTGGATGATATTGATTGCCATCACTTCGCGATAAATAGCCTCCATTGTCATTCCCCACCTCCATGTTGTTTGAGTGCCTGTTACCCGCCACAAGTAAAAAAGGACCGCGTTCCAACTTCGGCCAAGAATCCAACAAGGGGAGTTTTGAATCCATTTTGTTCTCTCTTTGAGGAGATTCCCCTTCTGTATGACTCTGCAACGGCAACCTTGATTTTTTGAGCGAGCGCTCAATCGTGAGCCTTAGCATGCTCTTCCTTTTATTGTCAATTCTTTTTTGGCGGGTCGCGAACACCGCCATCAACGCCATGCAAGTGCAAGGGAAAACCGAAGGGGATGAAATCACGCTGGGTTTTAAGAGCCGGCCAATTGCGTTATTGGATGGGTCGCGCGATGACGTTGCCTGCGGCCAGGGCCGGCACCCTGGCCCTGTTTACTCTTCGCGGCGGGCAACCAACGCCCTGGCCGGTGCGATGTGGCGGCCCGCTGCCTCCCGGAACATAAGCAAATCTGATGCGCAACCGGAGATGGCTTTTTCGCCTGAAATCGGCTAATTTCAAATCCTGTCGGCAAATTCGGGGCGACCGCACAACCGAGGGCACGGGTCAGTCCCGATACCAAGACGACAGGAGGTCTGTGAGCAATCCACTCGACCTGAAATTCCGACCACTTCGCCCTCCGGAATACCGGTCGGACCAAGTTTCTGGAAACCCGTTTTACCGAACATTCTCCGGAAATTTTGTGGTATTATCACCGGAAAATTCATCGTAACAGAGGATCCCGCCCCCGTCGCTGCGCCTCCGGAACGGGAACGAACGGGATGCCGTCGTGAGCGTTCTGATCGCCGCGGATGACCCGCGGGTCTCCGACCGGAGTCATCGCCTGATCCGGAAATGGGGACATGCCCCGGCCATTGCCGCCACCGGGATCGCTGCCATGACCGTTACCGACTCCCTGGACCTGGAGCAAGAACTGGAATACCAGAGGGGTCGTCCGCTTCATGGTCAAGCCCGTTGATGTTGTCCAACTCGAAGCCATCGCCCGGCACGTTGCCGGACTTCGCCCCTGACCCTTTCCGCCGGGAGGCCGCCATGAAGAATTTCCCGCACCGAGAACTGGCCCGTCGTCTGTCCGCCGTCATGCCCGAGGATCGGCTGATTTCCGACCCGCTCCGCACCTACGCCTACGGAACCGACGCCAGCGTCTATCGCCTGGTCCCAAAACTCATCGTTCGGGTTGAAAACGAAAAAGAAGTTTTGGAAACCCTGGCCGCATGCCGGAGCCTGAAACTTCCCCTCACCTTCCGGGCCGCAGGCACCTCGCTGTCCGGCCAGGCCCTTTCCGACTCGGTTCTCTTGCTGCTGGGGGTAAAGGGCTTCCGGCAGATCGAAATCCGTCCGGACGGCGAAACCATCCGCCTGGGCGCGGCCGTCTTGGGCGCCCAGGCCAACGCAGCCCTGGCGCCCCTGGGAAAAAAGATCGGTCCCGACCCGGCCTCGGTCAACGCCGCCAAAATCGGCGGGATCGTCGCCAACAACGCCTGCGGCATGACCTCGGGGGTGGACCACAATTCCATGGGCACCCTGCTTTCCATGCGCATGATCCTGGCCGACGGCACAGTCCTCGACACCGGCGATCCCGAGAGCCGGGCCGCCTTTCTGCGGGAGCGCAAGGATCTCGTGGCGGGGGTTCAGGCCCTGGCCGACCGGGTGCGCGGCAACCCGGCCTTGACCACAAAAATACGCGAAAAATACCGCATCAAAAACACCTGCGGATACAGCCTCAACGCCCTCACCGACCACGACGATCCCATCGAGATGATCGCCCACCTGATGATCGGCTCCGAAGGCACCCTCGGCTTCATCTCCGCAGTCGTCTTCCGGACCCTGCCCGAGGCGTCCCGCAGGGCCGCGGCGCTGATGGTATTCCCCGACACCGCGCGGGCCTGCGAGGCGGTCCTGAAGCTCAAGGACTGCAAGGTCAGCGCCGCCGAACTCATGGACCGGGTGGCCCTGTGCGCGGTGGAGCGCAAGCCCGGCATGCCGCCCTGGATTCGGGAGTTGGGCGACCAGGCCACAGCCCTGCTGGTGGAAACCGGGGCCGACGACGCGGAGAGCCTGGAGCGCCAGGCCGGCGAAATCCGCGAGGCCTTCGCCGGCTTCCCCCTGGCCCACGATTTCGCCTTCACCACCGATCCGGTGCAGATCGCGCAACTCTGGGAGATTCGCAAAGGAATCTTTCCCAGTGCCTGCGTGGCCCGGCGACCGGGCACTTCGGTCATCATCGAGGACATCGCCGTTCCCATTGCCCACCTGGAAAGCTGCCTGGGCGAACTTCAGAAGATGTTCGCCGCATATAATTACGAGAATCCGGTCATCTGGGGCCACGTCTTCGACGGCAACGTCCACTTCGTGCTCACCCCGGATTTCACCGACCCGGCGGAGGTGAAAAAGTACCAACGCTTCATGGACGCGGTGGTGGCCCTGGTGGTTGACCGCTACAACGGATCGCTCAAGGCCGAGCACGGCACCGGCCGCAACATGGCGCCCTTCGTTGCCCGGGAGTGGGGGTCGGAACTCTACGCGGTCATGCGGGAGATCAAGGCGCTTTTCGACCCCGAGGGCCTGCTCAACCCCGGGACCCTCCTCAGCGACGATCCCGAGGGCCACCTCCGCCATTTCAAGGCCATGCCCGTGGCCGACCCCGTGGTGGACACCTGCATCGAGTGCGGCTTCTGCGAGCGCAACTGCATGTCCCACGAGTTCACCCTCTCGGCCCGCCAGCGGATCGTCGCCTACCGCGAAATAACCCGGCTGCAAAGGACCGGCGAGAACCCGGCCCGGCTGCGGGAACTGTCCACGGCCTACCGCTACCTGGGCGACGAAACCTGCGCCGCCGACGGCCTGTGTGCCACCTCCTGCCCGGTGGAGATCGACACCGGAAAGCTCATCAAGCACCTGCGCCGCGCCCACCTGCGTCCCCCTGCCCATCGGCTGGCCGAGTGGATCGGGGATCACATGAGCACCGTCACCGGCCTGACCCGGCTGGGACTGGGGATTGTGGACCGGGTTCATGGGGTCATCGGGTCCAAACGCATGCGCCATCTTAACGAAACCCTGCGCTGCTTGAGCCGGGGCCGGCTGCCGCTGTGGACGCCTTACATGCCGGCCAACGCAGCGGCCATCACCTGCTTGCCGGTCCGGACGGAGAACCCTCGCAAGGTCGTCTATTTTCCGTCCTGCATCACCCGGTCCATGGGCCCGGCCCGGGGCGAGGAGGCAGACGGCGACGTGCCGGCGGTGACCGCCCGGCTGATCCGCAAGGCGGGCTTCGAGATCATCTATCCGGAAAACATGCCATCACTGTGCTGCGGCATGCCCTTCGCCAGCAAGGGGATCGCCGACGTGGCCGAAAAGCGCGCAAGGGAGCTGGGCCGGGCCCTGCTGGACGCCTCGGACAACGGCCGCCTGCCGGTGGTCTGCGACATAAGCCCCTGCCTGCACCACATGCGGGAAACACTGGACCGCCGGCTGACGCTCTATGAACCGATCCGGTTCACCCTGGAGGTGCTCGCGCCGCGCTTGAAATTCCGCAAGCTGCCCGAAACGGTGGCCATCCACACGGTCTGCAGCGCCAAGAAAATGGGGCTGGAAGCGCCTCTGCGACAACTGGCGGAAATGTGCGCGGAAAAGGTCGCGGCCCCCGAGATTGTCTGCTGCGGCTTCGCGGGGGACCGGGGCTTCACCCACCCGGAACTGAACGCCTTCGGCCTGCGCCGCCTGGCCGAACAGATTCCCGAGGACTGCGCCGGCGGCTACTCCACCAGCCGCACCTGCGAAATCGGGTTGTCCCATCATTCCGGGGTGAATTACCGCTCCATCCTGTACCTGGTGGACCGGGCGACGGAAGCGACGACGAAGGGCTGAGGCCCGGGCGGGAAAACTCGGACGGCAAACAGTCCAGGCGCGCGGCAGGCCCGCGCGATGGCCGACTATTGGGCCATCCGGTATCTGGGCTTGAAGTTCAACCAGGTTGGATAGTTTCACCAGCAATTCACGCAGGACAAAAACATGCGTGTCATCGACATGGCCGGTTATCAGGGCGCGTTCCCGCCAGGATCGCGGGACAGGCATGGACAAATGTGAAAGAATGCACCTCGTTCTTTGCGTCTGGTTTTCCCCGCAGTCATCCAGACTCAGGGATAGGCTCTCATACCAAAGGCTCATTGGCAGCCAAAAAAGGTTCGGTACAGACCCATGCCGAGCAAAATCCGATTCCGTCGCTGCTATGGGCCAGGATCAGGGTTTACGGCGAGGAGTTCAACACGGCCTTGCGCCGGCACGTGGCGAGGCGGGCCACGACAAGGAGAAGTGCCGGCAGTGCTGGTTGAAAACCTCCCAGGGGGTCCAGTGGAAAGCCCCGACATACTCTTTGTACTGCTGCCAGATCTGGTCTGCACCGGAGGCAAAGCCCGCCAAGGCGAAATCCCAGGCTGGATTCCCGGTTCCATCCTGCATGGAATTCTGGGGCGAAGTGGCGATGAAATCCCGAATCAAAGTTACAATCCAATTCGCAGAAATGGTGGCATCTTCTTCCAAGTGATACTCCCGTTCTAGTTTGTTGCTCCCGGTGGACAATATCCGAGCGATGCTTTTTTCGGGGCAGCCTCATATTGTTTGGAGGTGGTTGGCGGCGGATCTTGACCTCTTTATAAGTCGATGATCGGCGGAGAATAAATCAGGATGGCAAATTGAAACTAATCCTTTGTGGGTCAAATTCTCAAGCAATACCAATTCCTTGACATCAAAAGGAATTGATGCGATCAATACTGAGCCCCCCCACCCTTTGCACCTCTAAACATACGGAGCCCCCACCTTCATGGCCCTGACAAAAAACGACATCGTAGAACGGCTTCAGGCCGAGCTTGGCTTTCCCAAGAGCCAAGCTATCGAGATCACCGAATCCCTGATTGAGGTCATCAAGGCATCCCTGGAGTCCGGTGATGATGTCCTGGTTTCCGGCTTCGGCAAATTTTGCGTGAAAGACAAGAATCAGCGTAAAGGGCGGAACCCGGCGACTGGCGAGGACGCGATCCTGCCGGCAAGACGGGTTGTGACCTTCAAGTATGCCGGGAAGTTGCGAAAAAAAGTGAATGGTGGATAGGCATGTTCGTCTTCCTCGACACGGAAACCACCGGCACCGGGCCCGAAGACCGGCTCTGCCAGATCGCCTTCAAGCCCGAGGGTGGTCCGGCCGTCTGCAAACTGTTCAATCCCGGTATGCCGATCTCCGTCGATTCCATGGCCATCCACCACATCACCAACAGGATGGTCCAAGGAAAACCGTTTTTTCGGGGAAGTGAAACCCACACCCAGCTGCAAAAGTTGACCGGTAACGAGAGAACCGTCATCGTTGCCCACAACGCCCGGTTCGATGTGGATATGCTGAACAAGGAGGGAATTTATCCCCCGGCGGGTGATCTGCACTTTCAAACTGGCACGCTATCTGGACAAGAATGGTGTCATCCCCAAGTACAACCTCCAGTATCTCCGGTATTTTCTGGAACTTGAAATAGAAGCCAGCCCCCACAACGCCCTTGGCGACATCCTGGTGCTTGAAGGCGTGTTTAATCGGATGAACACCAAATTCCGGGAAAATGACAAGTTGGAGGACCCGGTTCAGGAGATGATCCGCATCAGCAGCAACCCGGTCTTGATACCACGTATGCCCTTTGGCAAACCCAACGATAAGGAGGGTCAGGCATTATTGGAGCCAATAACCCTACAACGAAACTCATAGGTTTCACCCACAATATTATGTATGGTTCGGTTTGAAAATTACAGCATATTATACTCGAATTTTATAAGTGACGTTGTAGGGATAATCGATGGTCGGAATTTGCGAATATGAGTCATCGGTGATGGGGTGATTGGCTGTCCGTGAAGGGTTGCAGGCGGGAGGATCATGGGTGTTGGTTTCCCATCGACCCGGATGCTTCAGTATTTTTGGATACCCTGATCGTCCTCGATAAACGCGATGATCCCCTTGGCCCCCTGACACTTCGGACATATCAGAGAATCAACAGGGATGTAGACCATGCGTTGCTGAGAAATACGGGATGATGGTCTCGCCGGACCGCAACACCGGCAAGGTCACCAAGAAGATGCCTCTGGGCGATTTCAAGCTGGTCATCGACATCAACCTGACCGGCGTGTTTCTCACCGTGCGCGAATGCGCCGAGAGAATGCTCAACCACAATTGCCGCGGCCTGATATCCCTCGTCTCCTCCACGGGCTCCCTGGGCACCGCCAGCCAGATCAACTACTCGTCCACCAAGGCGGCCATGTCCGTCATGCCCAAGGTCATCACCGCGAAGTTCTTCCGCCGGGACTTGCCGACAGGATCCGGTGCATGGCCGCTCCCCCGGCTACGTGGGGACCGACATTGTGAAAAACATGAACCAGAAGGCCCCCGACCGGATTATCGCCGATGTGCCCATCGGACGCCTGGTCGAGCCCGAGGAGGTCGCCATGCTCGTCGGCGATATTTACCGGAATGCGGCCCTTGCCGGGGACGTCTATTTTATTCACGGAGGCCTGCGGCTGGGGTCCAAGGGGTAGGTGCGCCTCATCATCGGTCACCGCTCGCGGGCGGTTTTTTCAAAAGCTATTGATAACCAGCTATTGGGAGGTGTAAATGAACCATCACAAACCTTCACGGCCGGATGCCGAAAGCACCCCTTCGAATATCAACTACCTTTACGACCCCGCCCTCAACAAAGGTACCGCGTTCACCCGGGAAGAGCGAGACGCCCTGGGGCTGTGGGGGCTGCTCCCGCCGGGCATCAACACCATGTCGGAGCAGGTGCTGCGCGTCATGGGGAATTACCGCAGGAAGAACTCCGACCTGGAGAAATACATCTTTCTCGCCGCCCTTCAGGACCGGAACCAGACCCTGTTCTACCGGGTGCTGGCCGATTACCTTGAAGAGATGATGCCAATCATCTATACCCCCACGGTCGGCCTGGCCTGCCAGCAATACGTCCACATTTTCCGGCGGCCCAAGGGGATCTTCGTTTCGTCCCGGAACAAGGGTAAATTCTCCATTATCCTGAAAAACTGGCCCAACAAGGATGTCCGCGTCATCGTCATCACCGACGGCGAACGGATCCTGGGGCTGGGGGACCTGGGGGTCGCGGGCATGGGGATCCCCGTGGGCAAGCTCTCCCTTTACACGGCCTGCGCGGGAATCCACCCGTCCTGGTGCCTGCCGGTGACCATTGATGTGGGGACCAACAACGTCACCCTCCAGAACGACCCCCTCTATTTCGGCATGCGCCATGACCGGATCCGGGGGGAAGAATACGACAGCCTCATCGACGAGTTCATCACGGCGGTCCAGGAAAACTTCCCCCACACCCTGATCCAGTTCGAGGATTTCGGCAATCTCAATGCCTTCCGCCTCCTCAACCATTACCGGAGCCGGGTGTGCAGCTTCAACGACGACATCCAGGGAACCGCCAGCGTGGCTCTGGCGGGTATGTATGCGGCGATGCGGATGACCGGCGGGAAGCTGACCGATCAGAAGGTCCTTTTTCTCGGGGCCGGAGAGGCCGGCACCGGCATCGGCGACCTGATCGTGAGGGCCATGATGGACGAGGGCCTCTCCCAGGAGGAGGCGCGGCAGCGCTGCTGGTTCACCGACTCCAAGGGCCTCGTCGTCAAGAGCCGCCAGCGGCTGGCGGAGCACAAGCTGCCCTATGCCCACGATTTTGAACACCACGCCGATTTCGCCGACGCGGTCCGGGCGCTCAAGCCCACCGCCATCATCGGCGTGTCGGGGCAGCCCAAGGCCTTCACCCAGTCCGTCCTGGAGGAGATGGCCCGCTGCAACGAGCGGCCCATCGTCTTTGCCCTGTCCAACCCGACGGCCAACGCCGAGTGCACCGCCCTGGAGGCCTATGCCTGGACCGACGGCCGCGCCGTGTTCGCCTCGGGCAGTCCGTTCGCGCCCGTGAACCTCAAGGGGGTGACCTACGAGCCAGGCCAGGGCAACAACGCCTACATCTTCCCCGGCGTGGGCCTCGGGGTGATCGCCACCCGCGCCAGGCATGTGACCGACGAGATGTTCCTGGCGGCGTCCCGGGTGCTGGCCGCCGAGGTTTCGGAGAGCGATTTCGAGCGGGGCAGCATCTATCCGCCACTGCTCAAGATTCGGGCGGTCTCGGCCAAGATCGCCGTGGCCGTGGCGGAGGTCGTCTTTGATCTGGGCCTTGCGGGCGTGCCCCGGCCCGATGACATGCGGGCCTTCATCCAGTCCCACGTCTACGAGCCCAACTATCAGAGCTATGTTTAGACAGCATGCGGCCGCGTGTAGCGTTTTCAAGGATACCGCACGATGGAGGGATAACCATCTTTAAACTTTAGAAATATGATTCAGGAGGGCCGTCATGGCTTAAGAAACCAAGGAAAGTCAGCTCACCAGGCTTCAGAGGGTCGGTCTGATTCTCGGGTTGGTGCTGTTTTTCTTAACCCTGTTCCTGGATCTTTGCCCCGGAAAGCCCATTGTGACCCGCATGGCCGGCGTGGCGGTGCTGATGGCAACCTGGTGGGTCACCGAGGCGATTCCGCTTTCGGCCACTGGCTTGGGCCCATGGTCCTGTTCCCGCTGCTTGGCATTTAAAAAGGCAAAACCACGGCCCCCATCTATTTCAACAGCACGATCTTCCTTTTTCTCGGTGGTTTCCTCATTGCGCCGGCCATGGAACAGTGGAATCTCCACCGGCGCATCGCGCTGCAGATCATCCGCTTTATCGAAGAGGGGTTGTCCATGATCATTCTGGGCTTCATGGTCGCCGGGGGGCTTTTATACTCTGCTCAACAGACCTTTCGGAGGGCGCCCGCCATACATTTGCATACGCGGTGAGCCTGGCCAATCTTTATGGCGCCGGGATCACCATCCTGCGTGTGCTGCCTGAAATCCACGGGCTCGATTCCAGGATTATCGGCCACATCGGCGCAGACCGCTGGAAGGAAATCAAGGAGAAGCAGGCGGCCGAGGCCCGGGCGACCCTGATCGGCAAAAAACGGGAGAACTTCGAGATTCACGAAATCCTGGAAGAGTTCAAGGAGGTCGAGAACCAGGATTTTGTCGTCAACGAGATTCTTGTCCGGAAAGGAGATCCGGTCGATGAAATTTTGAGACAGGCGGAGAAGCGGAACTGCGATCTCATCGTGATGGGAAGCCGCGGGCACGGCATCATCGAAGAAGCCATCCTCGGCAGTACGACCCGTAAAGGTGCTGCGCCGCAGCAAAAAGCCGGTGCTGGTGGTGCGGCTGCCAGACAAAATGGGATCATCCGAAAGCTTCCCAACCAGCACAGATGTCAGCTTACGGTCACGGATACCGAGTTGACCAATATGTTAAACGCTTTCTTGGCCACATCTACTGAAAACCTTGTTAAATTGGCGGCTTAGATTTCTTGCTTTTTTTGACAGAGTGTCAGGAATAAGGCACTAATTCCCCGGATCGGCTTACGCAGGGTTCATCCACGTCCATTCCCGCTCCCTTACTCCTGCGAGGCGGCCC
>Ga0105094_10002027_pt1 | contig 10577 bp, 8 predicted proteins | sample PPLLak1March2015_2_FD_87023 | JGI IMG/M metagenome (GOLD analysis project Ga0105094, IMG submission 87023) | Freshwater sediment microbial communities from Prairie Pothole Lake near Jamestown, North Dakota, USA - PPLs Lake P8 Core (3) Depth... | ecosystem: Environmental > Aquatic > Freshwater >...
AATATATCCTTCATATCCCTTACGCTCATCAAGAGCGATAAATTGTGGAAAGCGAGCCAATATTGCGTCTGATTTTGCAGTTACATCTTCTTGAACTAGTGTTTGTTCGCTCATAGTTCTCCTCCGCTATGCCGCCTCAACTTCCACATTGCCCTCGGAAATCTCTGTTTGTGCCAGCAATTTTTCCTGAGTGACTTTCTTGATCACCTCATATTGCCGTGGATCGATGATGTCTGGTCCAAGGATAGGTACTGGCACCGTTTCACTACCCTCTTTTTGGTACCAGCGTACCTGTTTAATGGACTGAGTATCGATCTTTTTCTGTAAGGTGATCAATCCATGAAGCAATGCCTGTGGAGTTGGCGGGCACCCCGGGATATAAACATCGACCGGGATATAGCGATCGACACCAGGTACAACGTTGTAACCTTCCTTGAAAGGACCACCACCCGAAGCGCAAGCACCCATCGCAACCACATATTTCGGCTCGGGCATCTGGTTGTACAGGCGTACGATCTGGACAACCATCTTCTTTGTGACCGTTCCGGAAACGATCATTAAATCTGCCTGGCGAGGGCTGGGGCGCATCACTTCCATCCCAAAGCGAGAGAAATCATAACGGCTGGCAGCTGTACAGATCATCTCAATCGCACAGCAAGCCAACCCAAACATCATCGGCCAGATGGATGAGCGCCGGCCCCAGTTATAAATCTTGTCCAGTGTGGTGATGGCAACCTGATTCTCAAGCTCTGGGGGGATATCGTATTTTGTGGTGTTAATTTCCTTACCCATATGATTTAAACCTCCTCGAGCCATTCCTGGTAAATGGCAGATAAGATTGAGTCGTTCGCAAGTTCTTTATCATCAAAGAATTCCGGTAGTTCAATCGTCCATTGATAGATCATACCCAGAGAAACATCCTCCAATTTAATGTTCGGGTGGCGACGGATCAGTTTGCAAGCGATTGCGTAGGAATCAGCCCAGGTAAGTGGATCATCCCTGCTGCTATCCTCTCGACTAATGCTCATAAGCTGTTCTTCCGTTCTCAAACTCTGATTATACCCCCAAAACGCGGTTGTTCAATTCAGATTATCGTAAATATATATTTGCATATTTAAGAGTTATCGAATATAATCACTCAATGACCAGTTCCCGGCAAACTATCCTGGATTTCCTGGAAAACAAACGCGCCGCCACCCCACTTGAGATAGGACAGGCTCTTCACATGACGAGCGCTAACGTCCGCCATCACTTAGCTATCCTGAAAACCGAAGGGGTTGTTGAAGCCGTCGGGGAGCGTACTCCAGGGAAAAGGGGCAGGCCTGCTAAACTGTTCACCTTAACCAGCCTCACCCGGCAGCACAATCTGGATGAGCTGACCAAAGCTCTGCTCGATGAGCTGCTCAACCAAAAATCACCCGCAGACCAGCAGGCTCTGCTCCAGCAAATTGCACGGATTCTTGCCAATCCCAGCAAAACATCCGACAAAATGTCCCAGCGTTTATGTAGAGCAATTCACCGGCTAAATGCGATGCACTACAACGCTCATTGGGAAGCCCATGCCCAGGCTCCTTTTCTGATATTCCGGCATTGCCCGTATGCGCGCATCTTACCGACCCATCCTGTTCTTTGCAAGATGGACGCCCTCCTTATTCAAGAATTGCTGGATAAGCCAGCGCAACTTGTCGAGAAACTGGCAAAGGATAATCTTGGGGCAATCTATTGTAAATTCATCATCAAGGATCAGTGATAATGGGTTGTAACCATTTCCATCGAATGCGCATCTAAACAAACATAGATCAAGACGGATATAATAAAACAAGGCAATCATCGTTCACTTTGGTCAGCTCTTCACCACGTGTGGTAAGAGATAGAGAAGAATCATCCATCCAAGTATTGTCAGGAGCACTGCAAATGAGTAAAAAGAGAAAAAACATTTCGCCATCTGGGAGCCAGGCGCGGTCAGGTAAACAGGTAAAAGGGAGCAAACAAAATTCCACGTGGCTTATTGCCGGGTTAGCAGTCATAGCTGTACTTGCAATAATGGGTTTTGTTTTCCTGAACAATGGCGACGCCCCAACCGAGTTAGCAGTAAATTATCCAACAGAGATCAGCGTCGATGAAGCAGCTACCAAACGCGATCAAGGTGCTTTTATCCTGGATGTCCGCCAACCAGAGGAGTGGCAGGAGTACCATGTACCAGGGTCAACCCTGATCCCCCTCGATCAGCTAGCCAGCCGCCTGGATGAGGTGCCTGAAGATCAAGAGATTGTTGTTGTGTGCCGGTCTGGCAATCGCAGCCAGGAGGGGCGCGACATTTTACGGAATGCCAACTTTTCAAATGTAACCAGCATGGCGGGTGGTTTGAATGAGTGGGCTGCCAGAGGATACGAAACCGTCAGTGGCCCATAATACCGTGTCAACCTGACCATACTTGCGATCACAATACTCGCAGAGCTGATATTGTGTTGTAAACAACAGGGCACATCAAGCTGCCCTGTATTCATAAAACTTCCTCTTGATATTTCCTGGAATTTTGCTATAATATAGAACAAAGGTTCTATATCTGGACAGTAGGCTCCCCAAGATTAAGTACGCTTGGATTTCATTCATACCAATTATGTCAGGTTGAGTTGCAAAGATTGAGCATATAATTATCCCAGATGACCCACCCGTCCAATTTCTTACGAGCATACCTGCTTGTTATCCTGATCGTGCTAGTATCCCCCGTCCCTGTTTACGCACAGGGGACAGATTCTTCTATACCCGAAGGATTCTATCTGATTTCTTCTGCCCCTGGTGTAAGACTGTATCGCAAAGATTATTCGGGTGGAAGCCCGGATTTCGTTCAGGTGGTGGAATTGACTGCAGGAGCCAAAATCATGGCCATGCACGGGGATATTCACGATCGGCGTCCGGGCAAAGGTGCTTATGGCGGTGACGATGCACGCATTATGTCGCAAAGCCTGCAAAAATTCTGGTCTCAGCTTTCAAATGAATATGGGAATGCTTTTTGTGCCTTAAATGGCCAGTTCTTTTACATGAAAGAGAGCCCCACTCGCCTGCCATTTCCTTTGAAAGTTGACGATGAGATCGTCAGCGACGGCTATGGATTGAATGAATTTCCAGACAAAAAATTGATCCTAGAGATCTGGCCAGACAGGGTGAATATCCGTGAGCTAACAAAAGAAAGCCTATACTCATCCACCGCACCGGATATCATTGGTGGATTAATGCAAACCGCTAATAAACGCTCTGATCAATATGTCGGTCGCACCTTTGTAGGGATCGATGACCACAACCTGGATGGAGCCTCGGAAACCTTGTTGATATTCAATTCCAAGATCTCCCGCCAGGTAGATGCAGCCAGTGTTTTGCAGGCATTCGGCGCTGACCAGGTGATGATGCTCGACGGAGGTGGATCGACACAACTCATATGCCAGGATGAGACGCTAATCAACACCGATCGCCCAATCCCTCAAGCGATCGGTGTTGTCTCAGCGTCCCAAGACAGTCAATCAGCCCCCCAACCCGATCCTACAACAGGAGAACCGGTCAATGAGTCAGGACTTTCCATCAGCAGCTCTCCAATAAATACCCCAGCACCTCAAGAAAACCTCCAGGTTGGGCAATCAAGCGAACCGGTTCCTCAAAACCTGTTCAACCTAAGCGATGTGCTTTGGGTGCCATTGATTATGTCTCCCGTATTGGCTGTCCTCGTATTCTTTGTAAACCGGTTTAGAGTCTTGGGGCAGTAATTTACAAACAGGATTTATAAGCCCAATAATTCAACGAACCCTCACTTGATATTCACCGAATGGATCTGCCGTCTGATTGCTATCAACCCGAGTAACGATCAAAGCCAAACTATCTTGTTCTGCCATCCCTTTCTTTTTATATAGCGCAGAAAACACTTCACCCGGTTTCAACCCGTCTTCCAGCGGCTCCGGTTCGATAACCATACGCTCATCTCCAACCTCCTCCCCATAAATGCGCAATATCTGAAGTCGAAATTCAGCCGAACCGCTTGATTTCGGGGTGAACTCAATCGTAACTTGATCATTTTCCGCAGGAAATGGAATTTCGATGAATTCCATCCCAAAGCTACCCGGTATCTCTCCCAGGTGAACCTGATGTCCCTTCGAATATTTCAACAATACAGAAGAAGGATTTTTGTACAAATTACCTGGGTCAAATAAATCGCACCCTCCACGAGCAACCTCCGCAGAGCAGTACCCATCCTCCAGCTGGAGAGCATAAATATGTAACGCAAAAGATGCCAGGCTTTCTTCGTAACTGCGGAACGGACATGCTGGAGTTTCTCTCAACGCTTCATCCAACACAAAAGGTAAATTCTCAGAGAGTCGATTCTTAAATTTCATTCCTCGGGTTTCCTGTCTATACAGGCGTTCCAGTGTTTTGCGGATGATTTGCATGCCCGCAGATGGATCTTCTACCCCATCCACTATCCCGCCACATTTTTCGAATAGGAAACGCCAAAATAGGGCAGCTCGGTATGGATTGATGCCATCGTAGCCGGTTTTCAAATAACTCTCTCGGAACTGGTCGCCAGTCAGAAACGAGTTTGCCTGCAATATATATGCGCGTTCTCCCCTAAACTCAACCTCAGGTTGCCCAACCGAGGTTGCCATAATCGCCATACCCTCAGTAAAAAACGCCAAAGCTCCTGCGTCGGCATCAATATTGCCATCGCCTCCAGATTTTTGGTGTACATTTCTCTGCAGGTTATGGAACAGCTCGTGATGAAACGCGCCCATAACCGCCTCCGTCAGATTATTGTATGCGGCATAATCCTTATGCTTGGTGTTAATCGAGATCCCCGAATGCGCAGACCCCGGGGCCCTGCCATGAAACCAAACACCAGGGCGGGTCAAAGCAACACTCAAACGTTCAGAATCCTCTCCTGCCCGGTAGCTGGTCCATTCTGGGTACCAAACGAATCCCCAATCGTTGGTTTGCGCATGCACCGCTTGTACCATTAACGGTATCAACTCATCCTGTACGTACTTACCTACCGCATCTCGTGAAGTCCTGCTGCTATCATCCCACTCAACATGTTGGAATGGGAACATGTCACAGGCATAAACCACCAACTGATCTGGAGCAGCACCCTCCACTGCCTCGTTCAAAGACATTAGGGGCTCAATCCACTGGCTCTCCAGCAACACAGCGAATTCTTCTGAATGCTCATAAAGAGGCTTGACCATCGAATGGAGCGCATCGGTCATAGTCAGGTTGAATTTCAAGTAATCTGTTGGAGTCGGAATATTACCAGCATCGGATTCAATGACAGCATCAAATGTATGCGTCATCACGACGGTCACATCAGGGTCATTGCGTTCCGATGCACTACGGATTGTTTTGTCTTGCTTCCACAAGACAATCCTGTCTCGTGAGCCGCTTCCCTGATCAGGGTCAGGATGCTGGGTCTCGATTTCCACGGTCAGTGTTATTCCCCCGCTAGGCACGGGTAGATGGCTTATTTCAAAAATCAGGGTTCGCTCTGCAGGGGAAGTCAGCTCACCATTCCGGTATAAAACCAGGTGAGGCACCATCTTAACCACTGGTGCTTTCCCGCTAAGGCTTAAACCATTCTGGCTTTTAAATTCAATAGCTGCTGAGTTTGCTGCCCGTAACACTGCTTTAGTTGAAACCTGATCGTAGGGTATATCCAAGCTCCAGGAAAACTCGTGTGGTGCGGTGGTCGTCCTACCCGGCTGTTCTTGCCCAAGTTCAATTCCCTGCGCAGTAAGCACAGAGGGTAATTGAAAAATTAGTGAGACGGTGGTGATCATCATGGATAATGCAATCAGCTTCGTTTTCATCAAAGACGCTCCCCGGACCAATCAGGCTGGCCACTTTTTATCTGGTATTGATATCCATGATAAAAAGCGGCCGTCCCTTCACCGGTCCGGGGAGCGTCCCGTAAACATCCCCCTGGGCAGTTTCTTGAATTCGAGCTGATATTATTCTACTGTCACGCTTTTCGCCAAATTCCTTGGTTGATCCACATCCAGGCCTCGCAAGGCGGCAATATGGTAAGCCAACATCTGGAGCGGGATGACGCTGGTGACCGGCGTCAGTAACCAGGGCGTTTTTGGCAGCCAGATAATATGGTCGGCAGAGCCAGGTATCAGCTCGTCGCCATCCGTTGCCAGGGCAATCACGATCCCACCTCGTGACCGGGCCTGTTCGATTTGAGAGTACATCTTCTCATACCAGGGATCACGAGGCGCGATCACAATAACCGGCATCGAACGGTCAATCAAGGCGATAGGTCCATGTTTCATCTCGCCAGCCGGATATCCTTCGGCATGGATATAGGAGATCTCCTTGAGCTTGAGAGCGCCCTCGTACGCGGTGGGCATATTGATCCCGCGCCCCAGGTAAAGGCAGTGGCTGGTGTTCACCAGGACCCGCGCAATCTTTTCCACTTGCGGTTCGCGATTCAGGCACTCACCTGCCAGAGCTGGTACCAGGCGTAAGTCGGCAATTAATGCCTTGCGACGCTGTTCGTCCAGAGTGCCACGCAGCTCTCCCAGCAAGATCGCCAGCATGTACAAATCTACCAGGGGAGCGGTATAAGCTTTTGTAGAAGCCACACCGATCTCCGGGCCGGTCTGCATCGAGATCGATCCATCAGCGATGCGCATGGCCTGTGAGCCAATCGCATTTACGATTGACCAGAGGGTGGCACCCTTTCTCCGCGCCTCCTCCATTGCTGCCAGGGTATCCGCCGTCTCACCCGACTGGCTGATCGCCAAAACAACCGTGTTTGCATTCAGAATGGGATCACGGTAACGGAATTCCGAGGCGATATCCACCTCAACCGGGATCCGGGCAATTGTCTCGATTAACACCTTTCCAACCATACCCGCATGCGAGGCCGTGCCGCAGGCGGTGATAAATATTTTTTCGATTCGCTGAACCAACTCCTGAGACAGGTTTAACTCAGGAAGACGAATATGCCCGGCTTCAAAATCCACCCGTCCGGCAATTGTATCGGTCAGCGAGCGAACCTGCTCATGGATCTCTTTTTGCATAAAATGGCGATACTCGCCCTTTTCAGCTGAAACCGGATCCCAGGAGACGCTATGAACTTCATACCCCACAGAGTTACCGTCCAGAGATTGGACCTTGAGATCATTTCGAGAGATGACTGCCATCTGGTGAGACTCCAGGAAAACCACCTGGCGGGTGTGCTCCAAAATTGCAGGGATATCTGAGGCAACAAACATCTCATTCTTCCCAATCCCGATGACCACACCACCCGCATTGCCTATCCGAGCGGCAATAATCTTATCTGGCTCTCGTGCAGATAAGATCACGATCCCGTGAGCACCCTTGAGGTGGCTCAACGCCTTGCGCGCAGCTTCCGCCAGATCATTTTCGGATGAAAGATAGCGTTCTACCAGGTGAACAATGACTTCGGTGTCGGTATCAGACTTAAAGACGACGCCTTCTTCACTCAATTCTTCGCGCAGTTCAAGGAAGTTCTCAACGATTCCATTATGCACCAGGACAACGTCGCCGGTCATACCCAGGTGAGGGTGTGCATTTCGGGCGCTGGGTGCTCCATGCGTAGCCCATCGGGTGTGTCCTATGCCTACCTGCCCATGAACCGGAGATTCCTCAACCAGCGATGCCAGGCGAGAAAGCTTGCCTGCATCTCGCCGGACTTCAATATGATTGTCCTGCAGCACTGCCAATCCGGCAGAATCGTAGCCGCGATACTCCAATCGTCTCAAACCGTTCAGGATGATGGGTGTGGCATCCTGAGAGCCAATATATCCAACTATTCCACACATGAGGTTCCCTCCAAAAGAGATTGCAACTCTACCGGCTGGAAATTGACACAAGCTCATCCTACCGGCAGAGGTTGACGACATGACTCTTACCACTCCCCAGTGTTTTGCCTGCCGGGTCTCTCCGGCGTATTGTTGTGGGGTTTTCCAATTCGGAGGGAAAGATTGCGGGTTGTGGCGGACCCGGAGGGCTTCCGCTGATCTGTCGATTTTCCCAGCATTCCAAGCTGGCAGCCTGGAGAAGTTTTGGGTCTGGTTTACAGACCGGTTCGCTGGTTAGCCTCCCCTTGCTTGGGAGGAACCCTCATCCTCGTCACCTCACCCATTAACCAGTGAGGCCATGCGCTATCTTCCCTGGTGTACTAAATATGCCTGCCACCTCCTGATTGATATCATATAGCGCTGCAATTATACCTTACAACAAAAGGCTCGAAACACAACCTTGCCATTTAGAAGAGTCGCTGATATAATCTCGCTACGAAAAACAGAGGATTTTTGGAAGGCGCGCGGATTAGCGCTTGAGGCGAAAGAACTCATGCGCTTGTCTTTGTTTGTCTTTTTTATCCAATAGAAGCGACATCATTACCAAGCAAAACAATTGCTCCCGCACGAATATCATTGACATCTTCATCCCTGTTCTGATAACAGCGGTGAAATCTGGCGACGTATCGCTGTGATGGTAATAGTGTGCCTGAGGAAAAAGTGAGTAATACAATAATGAGGGATTATTATAAGGAGGCGATCGAGTGGAAACCAAAGGGTTAACCAAACTTCGCATCAGTCTGGCGTCACCAGATACAATCCGCAGCTGGTCATACGGTGAGATATTAAAGCCCGAAACGATCAACTACCGCCGTCTGCGACCAGAGAAGGATGGCTTATTCTGTGAAGCTATCTTTGGTCCAACGCGTGACTGGCAGTGTTACTGCGGAAAATATAAAAATATACGCTATAAAGGTATCGTCTGCGACAAGTGTGGCGTAGAGGTAACCCGGGCATCAGTTCGCCGTGAGCGTATGGGGCATATTGAGCTCTCAGCGCCGGTTGCCCATGTTGGTACACCCGCCGCATCCCTTCTTACCTGGGTTTATTGCTAGATATATCCCGCCGCAACCTGGACCGCGTGCTGTATTTTGCCCAATACGTAGTCACCTATGTTGATGAGGACGCCCGCCAGAAAGCGCTCAAACGCCTGGAAGAAAAAATCAATGTCGCTGAGCGCGAGCAGGCTACCAAGATCAACGCCCAAATCGCCGAAGAAAAGGGCGGCCGGGATCGGTCCGTTGCCGAGCTCAACCAGCAGCTTGCCCAAATCGAGCAGCGCTACGATGAGCTGCTTGCTGAAAAGCTGGATCCGGTATTAAAGGCCGGACAGCGACTGGAAACCAGTCTGCGTGAGCAGCTAAACCAGGCTGCCCGTAGCACGATCCACTTTCCAGACACCGAAATCGTAATCGTCGAAGCCAATGAGACAATCGGTAACCAGCATCTCATTGCCGTTCAGCGGGTGGTCAAAGAGCGGCTGGAGGAGCTGGATAGCGAGTTAAAAGGCCAACGTCAGCGCGAAATTGAGCACACCAAAATGGAAATCGAGCGCGTCCGCGCCGAAGCAGACCTGCGGATGGAAAACCTGCGCAGCCTGCTGGATGACCAGGCAACCGCCGCCCGTGACGAAAACTCACGCCTGCGAGACGAACTGCTCGACCTGAAACCGCTGGCTTTCTTCGGGGAAAGCCGCTTTCGCGAGCTGAAATCCCGCTGGGGGCAGGTATTTCGCGCCGATATGGGTGCTGAAGCCTTCTATGATATCCTCCGCCGCCTCGACCTGGATAAGCTGGCTGAAGAGCTGTGGCTGGAAGTGCGCACCTCTCGCAGCAAGCAAAAACGAAAGAAAGCTACTAAACGCCTGAAGGTCGTGGAAGCATTCCGCCGTTCTGGTAACCGGCCCGAATGGATGGTTTTGACCGTATTACCGGTCATCCCGCCCGATCTGCGCCCGATGGTGCAATTAGACGGCGGTCGCTTTGCCACCTCGGACCTTAATGACCTTTATCGCCGGGTGATTAACCGCAATAATCGCTTAAAAAGACTTCTAGAGCTAGGTGCCCCAGATGTCATCGTCCGAAACGAAAAGCGTATGCTCCAGGAAGCTGTCGACTCTCTGATCGATAACTCCCAGCGCGGCAAGGCGCTCTCCCGTCGCGGTCGCCGCGAGCTAAAATCTCTGAGCGATATGCTCAAAGGCAAAAAGGGACGCTTCCGCCGCAATTTGCTCGGTAAGCGTGTCGATTATTCCGGTCGCTCGGTAATCGTTGTCGGACCGCATCTCAAGCTATACCAATGCGGTCTGCCCAAGTCGATGGCCCTCGAGCTCTACCGACCTTTCGTCATCTCCCGGTTGGTAGCCCACAATTATGCTGCCAACGTCAAAGGCGCCAAACGATTCATCGAGCGTGATCGCCCCGAAGTGTATGAAGTCTTGGAAGAGGTGATCAAAGAGCGTCCGGTGCTGTTGAATCGTGCCCCTACGTTGCACCGCCTGGGTATCCAGGCTTTTGAGCCAGTGCTGATCGAAGGCAGCGCGATCCAGCTTCACCCCCTGGTCACCACCGCCTTTAATGCCGATTTTGACGGCGACCAAATGGCTGTTCACGTACCGCTGGCACAAAAAGCGGTCTGGGAAGCTCGCCAATTGATGCTTTCCTCGCGAAACCTGCTAAAACCAGCAGATGGCGAGCCGATCATCAGCCC
>Ga0105094_10002028_pt1 | contig 10575 bp, 6 predicted proteins | sample PPLLak1March2015_2_FD_87023 | JGI IMG/M metagenome (GOLD analysis project Ga0105094, IMG submission 87023) | Freshwater sediment microbial communities from Prairie Pothole Lake near Jamestown, North Dakota, USA - PPLs Lake P8 Core (3) Depth... | ecosystem: Environmental > Aquatic > Freshwater >...
GATTGCGTTGCTAAAGAAGAGTGGATGTGGTGCGAAGACATTTTATCATATGATAACGGAGTGATTCCAAGGGCTTTAATTGTCAGCGGGCAATGGACCGGGAACAGCAAAGCCATGGATATAGGCTTGAAATCTTTAAGATGGCTTCTGAAAGTTCAAACTTCGGAGGGAGGATATTTCAGACCTATTGGATCTAACGGATTCTATATGAAAACAGGAACCCGTGCAAAATTTGATCAGCAGCCGATTGAAGCTTACTCAATGCTGTCGGCCTGCCTTGAGGCTTCAAGAGCAACTGACGATAAGCACTGGCTTGAATCGGCAAAAATGATTTTTGAATGGTTCTTAGGCAGAAACGATCTCGGCATTCCACTTTACAACACTCAAACCTGCGGCTGCCATGATGCTCTTCATGTTGACAGGCTCAATCAAAATCAAGGCGGTGAATCGACGCTTGCTTTTCTATTATCCCTGGCTGAAATGCATATAATGGAAAATTCTTTCAGGTCGTTCGAAAGGCTGAAAGATTTAAAGTATCAGGAAAGTATTGAAAAACAAATTATTGAAATAAATGAAAGCAATTAGAACAAGAATAGTTATTAAACCTGATTATAAAAGGGTTCTTTACAGACCCTTCAAAATCCTTTCTGAAGAAAGAATCATTAAAATTATCGGAAGAATTATGACTCTTTCTGAAAAGGATGTTAAAAAAGAGCTTAGGCAGGTCATGACAGAATACGAAGAACGGCACCAAAGGCTGCGAAATTTTTTTAATAACAGGTTTGAACAGATGAAGAAATACTTATTAACGGATATGGTTCTAAGTGATGACAGGAAATTATTAATCGGAGCTTATTTTACACAGGAATATTCTTTGGAATCTGCTGCACTCTTTAATCCTTCAATAGTATGGCATCCGGATCAATCGAACCTCCCGGAAGGAAGCAGGCGTTTTATTTTAAGCTTGCGGGCCACCGGTGAAGGGCATATTTCCTCAATCACTTTCAGAACAGGCATAATTGACAGGGAAAACAAAATAACTATTCAAACCCCTACCCGTTACGTCACTGTATCAGAGTTCATAACAAATCCGGTCTATGAAAAAGTACTTTTTGAACGAAAGCTTGTTGAACTAGATTTACTGAATGACTTTGCAAAAAAAGTTTTAAGCAATCTGGAAGACTTTTTTACAATTAACGATCTTGAGGAATGTATAAAAGTTTTAATGCGTCCTTATAGAAATAAAGGGGGAGATATTGATTTAGCTGCAAAAGCAATTTTATCGCTTGCACTTTCAAACTACGAAATTCAGTATAATACTGATCAAAGACTTTCAGAAAGAATAATTTTTCCTCATTCACCTTCAGAAATTAATGGAATTGAGGATGCCCGTTTCGTTGAGTTTACCGATGAAAACGGTGAGAGAATTTACTACGCTACTTATACTGCATATGACGGCAAGATTGTTTTTCCCCAAATTCTTGAAACTAAAAATTTCCTTCATTTTAAAATAAGCACCTTAAATGGGCCTGAAGTGAAGAATAAAGGGATGGCGCTTTTTCCCAGGAAAATTAATGGGCATTATGCAATGATTTCACGCCAGGACAATGAAAACATATTTTTAATGTATTCTGATCATTTGCATTTCTGGTATACAAAGCAGTTAATTTTAAAGCCTACATATTCATGGGAATTTATTCAGATCGGCAACTGCGGTTCACCAATAGAGACAGATGCTGGCTGGCTAGTATTAAGCCATGGCGTTGGGGCGATGCGGGAATATTCTATCGGAGCATTTTTATTGGATAAAGATGATCCCTCAAAAGTCATCGGACGGCTGGAAGAACCGCTGTTGACTGCAAATGAAAATGAAAGGGAAGGCTATGTTCCCAATGTTGTATACAGCTGCGGCGGTACTATACACGGAGGGGAGCTGATAATACCATATGCAATGTCCGATTATGCAAGCAGTTTTGCCAAAGTAAATTTAAATGATCTTTTAACGGAATTAATATCAGTAAAAAGCAGGGTTTAATAGCAGATGGTTTTATCACAGTTTGTAGTCTGACCTTTTAAATAATTTCCAGATTTTAAAAATTCAAAAGAGTTTTTTAATTCCGATTGTTATGTAGAGAATAAAAAATAAAAAACATTGGGTTCCTTTAATTCAATTAAAAAGAATCAAATTTTTTCAAATATTTTGAAACGTAAGAATTTACATGGAACTCCTACGGAGTTCTTTCTTCAGATTTCGTTTTTCTGCAAACATGTGACTCCTAGCGGAGTTACGGAGAGAAATAGTACTTCCTCAATATTAATTTAACTGAAAAAATAATGTTGAAACTTAAACTAATTTTAATTCTTCTTTTCTATTTTAGTGATCCGGTTTTTAACCAGGGGCAAATTGAAAGAAAAGATATCGAAATTTCTTTCGAAGGGGATGCCCAAATTGAAGTCGGCAGCCATTATCTTGGAACAGAATTCCATCACAGTTTTCCGTTACCGCAAAGAATCAGTTTTTACTATCCCGCTGCAAACAGTATTGATCTGAGCACCGATTACTGGAAAAGAGATTCGACATTCATAATGTCGGTTGGATTAAAGGAAGGAAATAATATTGAATGGCTTGGAAGGGAACCGTTTCAATTTAAACTTACACCATATTCAGTTAATTTCACCAAAATAGACTCCGCAAAGCATATAAATCTCTCTTACGAGTACTGCAGAAGTAAGCCTGCAATGGTTTTAACAATTGAGATTAGAAATCTTTCAAAAAATTCAAAAGAATATCTTTTATTTACAAGCTTGGAAACTTCTCTAAAAACATCTCACTCATACAAATTAAAAAACGAAGCCTGGACTGAATATGATACGGCATCAAAAACTTTATTTACAAACTTTGATGATCCGGAAACACGGCACGCTTCAGTTTTTGTTTCAAATGCCGGCAAAGAACCGTTAAGCTACAGCGGAAAAAGCAAATTGAAAAGTATTAATGGTGATTTTGATTTCAGTTTAGACAACGAAGTAATTCCTGAAACCGAGAAAAATATTCCTGCGGCAGGATTTATTTATAAAAAAACTTTAGGACCTAACGAAAAGCTGAAAGTTATCAAAATAATCGGTTCCTGCAGAAAAGAGGAAAATAAAAGTCTGGTAAAATATCTTACTGAAAACTATCAGCAAGAAATTATTGATCAGGAAGTATATGTTTTGAGGGAAATAAATAAAAACAATTTCACCACAGGGGATTCAATCATTGATAAATCAATTGTCTGGGCGAAAGCTGTACTTGCAGTTAATCAGCATTATATCGACGGAACGGTTCAGCCGATGCCGTGCCCGGCAAAATATAATTTTTATTTTACGCATGATGTTCTTCTTACGGATTTAGCCGTTGTCAATTTGGATCTTAATAGAGTAAAAAAAGATCTTTCATTTATTATTGGTCATGCAGACAGTAATAAAATAATTCCGCACGCGTATTACTGGAAAGACTCATCCTACAGGACTGAATATGCTACTCCAGATAATTGGAATCATTTCTGGTTTGTTATTCTTTCTGCAAGCTATTTAAGACATTCAACTGATACTGTATTCTTAGAAAAGTTATATCCTTACATAGAAAAAAGTATTGAGCAAACCTTGCAAAATGAAAAGGACGGACTTATGTGGGCTTACAGGCCTGATTGGTGGGATATAGGAAAGAATTACGGTCCACGGTCTTATATGACAATTTTGGCAGTAAAAGCTCTTAACGATTATTTATATATCAGTGAAACTTTGAACGAGAATAAATCTGCTCTGAAAAAATATAAATCCCTTGCGGATAGAATGAAGAAAAACCTGAACGAAAAACTATGGAGCAGCGAAAAAAAGTTTTTAATGAATTATTTCGGAGATGGTTCGGAAGATTCTCATTACTACATGGGATCATTGCTTGCAGTTTATTTTGATCTACTCGACAGCCTGAAAGCAAGACAACAAATGACTGCTGCAGAAAAATTTTTATTCGATGAAAAAATTGGAATCTATACCGTTTACCCGATGGATTTTCATGAACTGATTAAATTCTGGAACTTTGCCGGGAATGAAGCGGGAGATAAATTTAAATATATAAACGGCGGAATATGGCCGCATGCTAATGCCTGGTTCATCTTATCGTTATTAAAAACTGGAGAAAAAGAAAAAGCAGTAAAATATTTAAAAAAGTGGATGACAATTGACGGAATAATAGATAGTCCGAACGGTCAGCCTGCCATGTATGAGTACAGAAACAGTAACTTTAATAATTCTAAAGAATACGGAAAAATTGATAAACCGCAGTTTATGTGGGCGGCAGGATGGTATTTATACTGCGTGTATGAAATTTATGGAAAGCCGGAAGCAGAAAAGTAATCTTTAAAAACTCAGCTTTAGTTTTAAAATCAGCATTTTATTATTTCCTCAATTGATCTAATAAAACCGCCAGTAAAATTACCACACCTACTATCACCTGCTGAACATACGAACCGACATTTATTAAATTTAATCCATTCCGCAGAACCGCAATCAGCATAGATCCGATGAATGTGCCGATAATTGTACCTCTTCCGCCAAATAAACTTGTACCGCCTACAACCACTGCGGCAATTACATCAAGCTCATACATTAATCCGGCATTGGGCTGTCCGGAATTCATTCTTGAGGCCAGGAGTATTCCGCTTATTGCAGAAAGAACTCCGGAAATAATATAAACTGAAATTATTATTTGATTCGTCTTTATTCCTGCCAAACGCGCAGCTTCGAGATTTCCCCCGACCGCATAAACATACCTCCCGAATTTAGTCTTTGTTAAAACTATGTGCGCGGAAATAAAAACAAAAAACATTATAACTGTAGGAATTGGAATCCCTAAAATCCTGTCTCCGCCCAAAGCGCTGAATGCTTCAGGCAAGCCCCAAACAGGCCTACCTTCAGTGTAGACGAAAGCGGCGCCGCGCCAGATAGTCATTAAAGCAAGTGTAACAATAAACGGAGTAATTTTGAATTTGGTTATAAATATGCCTGCCGCGGTCCCGGATGAAGCTCCGAATATTAATCCCCCGAGTAGTGCAATTATAAAAACAATACCTGCGGATGCATCAATTTTCAGAAGACTTGTTGCGATAACTCCGGATAAAGCCACAAGTGAACCGACGGAGAGATCGATCCCGGCAGTTAGGATTACAAAGGTCATTCCGGCAGCAATTATTGCGGTAATCGATGCCTGAAGCGATACATTTAAAAGATTATCCGCGGTTAAAAAATAAGGAGACAGCCTGGAGAAAATAATTACTTCAACTATAAAAACTGCAATAAGGCTGAAGTCGCTTATAAGGTTGTATATTTTTGTTTTTCGGGCGAACTGGTTTGAAACGAGATTTTTTTCCGTCATGTTTTTTCAAAATATTAATTCTTAATAACAATTATTTTTCTTCTAAAAATTTTGTTGCCAGCGTAAGTATTTTTTCCTGATTGAATTCAGTTCTGTCAAGAATTCCGGTTATTCTTCCATCGCACATTACTGCAATTCTGTCGGAAATTCCAATCAACTCCGGAAGGTCGGAAGAAATAACAATTATGCCCGCACCCTCGTCTGCAAGCTTATTTATGAGATTGTAAATTTCATACTTTACTCCGATATCAATACCTGCTGTTGGCTCATCAAAGATTAATACCTGCGAATCTGAAAAGAGCCAGCGGGCGAGAACAACTTTCTGCCTGTTCCCTCCGCTTAATGCTTCAACTTTCGTTTCAACGGAAGGTGCTTTAATTTTAAGCTGATTGAAAAAATTTAAGGAAGCATCAGCCTCTTTTTTCTTATCAATAAAAATTCCGGAAAGAAGACTCTTAAGATTTGAAATGGTAATATTCTTTCGAATGTTCAGCTCCATAAAAAGTCCGTAGCGGTTACGGTCTTCAGTCAGAAGTGCAATTCCGGAATCAATTGCATTCCGGGGGGAGCGGATGATTAATTCTTTACCGTTTAAAAATAATTTTCCGTTTTCTTTTTTGTCGGCTCCAAAAATAATTCTGACTAATTCGCTTCTTCCGGAACCTATAAGTCCGGCCAGACCAAGTATTTCGCCTTTATACAGTTCAAGATTAATATTTTTTAAGATTCCTCCTTCGACATTCTGCAATTTTAGAATCTCTTCTCCTCTTTCAGATGAATGCCTTGGAAATTCTTCAGCCAGTTCTCTTCCAACCATCAGCTGAATTAATTTTTTTGAATCCACATCATTTAAATTAAAAGTGCCTGCAGATTTTCCATCCCTCAACACCGTTACACGGTCTCCGATTTGAAATATTTCTTCAAGCCTGTGAGAGATATAGATTATTCCTGTCCCTTTTTCTTTTAGTTTTCTAATAGTTGAAAAAAGATTCTCGGTTTCCTGGTTCGTTAAAGGAGCAGTAGGCTCATCCATGGCAAGAATTTTAACATTGCGGCGGAGTGCTTTTGCTATTTCCACAAATTGTTTTTGAGCAATACTTAGCTTGTCTACAGGTATGTCCGTATTTATCTTTTCCCCGAGCTGTTCCAGAGTAAGTTTTGCCTGCTCATTCATCTTTTTCTTGTCGAGAAAGAAAAATTCTTTGGAAATTTCATTTCCCAGGAAAATGTTATCTGCAGCAGTTAGTTCCTGGACCAGCTTAAAATCCTGGTAGATTAACCCGATGCCCAGCATTTGAGAATCGGCCGGATTATTAATTTCCGCTTCTTTATCATTAATAATTACTCTGCCGTCATCTTTTTTAATCGCTCCGGAGAGGATTTTCATCAGTGTGGATTTGCCTGCACCGTTTTCCCCAACAAGGCAATGGACTTCACCTTCAGTCAAATCGAAAGATACATTGTCCAGTGCAAGAACACCGGGATAATGCTTGGAAATATTTTCCATCCGGAGAAGGCTGTTCATTTTAAAAATCAAATAGTAAGTTATACTAAATATTCTTAATCGTACTCTTAATCATAATCTTAATCGAGAAAGAATAAGAGAAAGAGAAAGTCGCCGAAGGTGAACCTCGCCAAAGGCGGGAATAAGAGAAAGAGAAAGTCGCCGAAGGCGAACCTCGCCAAAGGCGGGAATAAGAGAAAGAATAAGAGAAAGAATTTAGTTTGTTTTATTCTTCAAATCTTCCTTATCAACTATTCCTACTTCCACAGGAATAGAAGCGGGAACAGTTTTTCCATCAAAATGATCTTTAATTGCCTTAATAGTACTTTCCCCGATCTTTTTGGGATATTGAATTACATCTGCTTTTAAAGGGGAATCACCCAATATTGCATCTACGGCGGGAGGCGTTGCATCATAACCGACTATTACAACATTTTTCCGTTTAAATTGCTGCACTGCATCAAGTGCACCTAAAGCGGAATCATCGTTTATTCCAAAAATTCCGTCAAGCTGCGGATTTGCCTGGAGAACATCTGCGGTAACCTGCAGTGCCCTGTCGCGGACACCCTGGCCGTTCACATCGGCGGTTATTTTTATCCCGGGATATTTGGCAAGTTCATCTTTAAAACCCTGCACCCGGTCGATAACAGATGTAATTGCCGGCTGATTAATTATTGCAATTTTTCCTTTGCCGTTTAATCGTTTCGCCAGATATTCCGCAGCCTTTCTTCCTCCTTCAACATTGTTTGAAGCAATATGGGAGACTACTTTTCCTTCCTGTGCTGCAATATCGGCAGTGAATACAGGTATTCCGGCATTGTTTGCTTCTTTTATTCCTAGTCCAATCCCTTTTGAATCGACAGGGCAAACAATTATCGCATCAACTTTTCTTGAGATGAAATCTTCAATCTGCCCGATTTGTTTTCCTAAATCCCAGTCTGCGGAGGTAATTATAAGTTCGTAATTATTTTTCTTCGATTCTTCATTCAGCCCTTCCTCCAAGTCCCTATAAAATATATGCTGGCGTGCAAGCAGAGTTACACCAATACTTTTATTCTTCTTTTTACTTTCGTTTCTTTCACCGCAGGAAAGAAAAATAACCATGCATATAATGAATAGTATAGCTGCAGTGGATTTAATTAGATTCATAACTTCATCCTTTTAGATAATCAGTTTTAATGCGCATAAATGAATTAAGAATAAAATTTTAAAAGAATTTTTACCGGACTCCCTCAAAAACTTAAATAAACAAAGCATAAAAAGCTAAAGTGATCTACCTCAAATTTATTGAGTTAAAGTATATGAAGATTATGATACTCCATATTCCTGCATATTAAATATCGTAAAAACAACCAGCATTTTATTAAAATAAACTTCAACAGGTAATTTTATTAAGATTTTAACTTTGTGTTATGAATATCCGCCCATTGGGGGAGGCGGGGCAAAGGTAGTGTACGGTTTGACTCAAAACTTGATCAAACAAGGCCACCAGGTGGATATTGTAACGATGCGTTATAAAAATTTACCTCTAGTTGAACAATACGGTAATCTCAGGATATTCCGGGTAAAATGCATACGGCTTAAACAGTCAATCTGCACCTGGCCTGAAATGGTTACTTACATATTTCTGGCTCTCCCGAAAATAATTAAACTTTTTAGAGAAAACAGTTATGATATAAACCATACTCATTTCATTTATCCTGATGGAATTATCGCGTATATACTAAAAAAGATTTTCGGCAAGGAGTATGTTATAACCGCTCATGGTTCCGATATTCCCGGATATAATCCTGAAAGATTCAAAATAATTCATAAGCTTTTAAAACCTCTCGGAAAAAGAATAATCGGAAGCACACAGAGGGTAGTTGTTCCAAGTAAGAATCTGGAAAATTTAATCAAAAAAATTTCTCCTAAAGTGCACTCTGTAATTATTCCCAATGGTATTAATCTAAATAAATTTTCTGCCGACGGTTACAGGCAGAGAAAAATACTGGTAGTCTCGAGGATGTTTGAAAGGAAAGGGGTTCAATATTTTCTGCAGGCTCTTACAGGGTTAAAGCACGATTTTAATGTTAATGTCGTCGGTGACGGTCCCTATTTAGGAAATTTAAAGAAGATTGCATCGGAAAAAAAATTAGCTGTAAATTTTTTAGGATTTGTCGATAACAATTCTAGAGAATTGCGGAATCTTTATGAAAGTTCAAGAATTTTTGTTTTTACTTCCGAATCAGAAAATTTTCCGATCGTTCTTCTGGAAGCAATGATTGCAGGCCTGGCAATAATTACTACAAACGATACGGGATGCGCGGAGGTTGTTGGAAAGAGCGCTCTATTTGTCGGTTCAAAAGATCCGGAAGCAATCAGGGAATCGCTTCAAAGACTGATAGAAAATCCTCAATTATGTTACGAACTGGGCAGAGCTGCGAGGCAAAGGGTCGAGGAATATTTTGGATGGGAATCCATTTCAACAAAACATATGAGATTGTATTCACAGCTTTCCCGCAATTCATCAGGCTTTCAAAAACCGGCAGCCTTTAAAAAGCCGAATCATTTTAAAAATATCAAGATTAACGAATGAGAGTTTGCTTAATTTCTACTGAAATATTTGCTTGGAATAAATACGGAGGCTTTGGAAGAGCAACACGGTTAATCGGCAGAGAATTAATTAAAAAAGGGATTGAAGTATTTGCCGTGGTCCCGAGAAGAGCCGGGCAGAAAGAACTTGAAATCTTAGACGGCATTAAAGTATTCGGTTTCCCGAGCTACAACCCGCTGTTTGCGAAGAAATTATTCAGGGATTGTAATGCAGATATTTATCACTCGCAGGAACCGTCATTTTCTACATTCCTTGCAATGGGTGAAATGCCGCAGAGAATTCATTTAATAACTTCGAGAGATCCAAAGTTTTTTAAAGACTGGTTCAATGAACTTATGCATCCTTCTTATAGTAAAATCCAGGTATTGGGAAATTTTTTATTTGAAGATAATTTCCTTGTTAAAAAATCATTACGCAGTTCAAACGGAGTTTTTTGTGCGGCAAAATTTCTTAATGAAAAAGTTTTAAAAAAATACCGGCTGAAAAGTGAAGTCCCCTTTTTACCCACTCCGGTGGAGATTCCCAAAAGGAAGCTGGCAAAAAGTGAAACACCGACAGTGTGTTACTTGGGCAGATTAGACAGAAGAAAACGGCCTGAACTTTTTTTCCGGCTTGCAGAATCTTTTCCGGATGTAAAATTTATTGCTTCAGGAAGAGGAAGAGATACTAATTACGAAAAGTACCTGAGAAAAAAGTATTCGGGATTAAAAAACTTAATTATCACGGGATTTATTAACCAGTTCGAGAATAATAAAATTTCTGAAATATTGGAAAAAAGCTGGGTCCTTGTAAATACTGCAGTAAGGGAAGGCCTGCCCAATTCTTTTCTGGAAGCGTTAGCTCATAAATGCGCGCTTTTAAGTTCATTAAATCCGGAGAATGTTACCGAGCGTTTTGGATATTTTGCTAAAAACGGCAGATTTGAAGAAGGGCTTGAAATACTTCTGGAAAATAATTCCTGGGAAAATAAAGGAGAACTGAGCAGAAACTATGTCCAGGAAAATTATGAACTGGAATACTCAAGTGAAAAACATATAGGGATTTATAACAAAATGTTAA
>Ga0105094_10002029_pt1 | contig 10575 bp, 10 predicted proteins | sample PPLLak1March2015_2_FD_87023 | JGI IMG/M metagenome (GOLD analysis project Ga0105094, IMG submission 87023) | Freshwater sediment microbial communities from Prairie Pothole Lake near Jamestown, North Dakota, USA - PPLs Lake P8 Core (3) Depth... | ecosystem: Environmental > Aquatic > Freshwater >...
AGGCCTTCCAGCAGCTGCCGGCGATTGTAGGCAAACCCACCGGCCGCCTCCTGAGCCGCCTCGTGCAGCGCCGAGGTCTCCCGCCGCCGGCCAAGCTCGGCCGCCGTGCGCCGCCACAGGCTCAGCTCACGCTCGATCAGCCAGTCGATGACCCCTTGGACATGCTGGGTGACGAGTTCAGGAGTGTCGGCGACGACCTCCTTCTCGAAAGCTGCCTGCATGCGACGCTTCTGGAGCATATCGCCGATCCTGAGCAGACGCATGCGATCGTCCAGAAACGCCTCGCCGCGCAGGCTCATCTGCAGCAGATCGTTCTCGATGCGCGCTCGATGCCGCTCGAACTCGGCCCGAGTATCCACTTCATAGGCATCCCACTGCTGCTCGGCCATCCGCAATGCCCGTGCATCCTCGGCCAGCATCTGCAGCCGCCCGGCGGCGGTCGCCCGGTAGTCCGCCACCAACTTCCCGGCCACTCCCAGCGGGCTGCGCAGCTTGAGTGCCACGAGTTGGCTCTGCGTCAGCGTGCTGCGCAGGTGGTCGCGGAAACGGCGGAAACCTGCCGCGGCTGGCGAGTCCAGCGCATTCAACCCGGCCTTGGCCGAGACCAGGAACAGCTCCGGCTCGAAGTCGAGCAGACGCCGCACTTGCGAGCGTACAAAGGTTTCGACCTCGCGTCGAGCCTGCTCGCCTTCGAGCACGTCGTCCTTGTTGATCACGACGACGACCTTCTTGCCCCACTGGCGGATGCTTTCCAGGAAGGCCCGCTCGCTCTCGGTGAACGGCCGGTCTGCCGAGGTGACGAACAGCACCAGATCGCTGCGCGGGACGAAGTCGCGGGCAATTGCCTCATGCTGCCGCAGCACGGCGTTCGTCCCCGGCGTGTCGACGATGCGCACCTGGCGCAGCAGCTCGGCCGGGTAGCGCATCAGCCGTACATCGTCCTGGACGAACTCGGGCGGCCCTGCCTGGCCGTGTACCAGGATGCAGACCCGATCGGTCGTCGGCGTTGGGCCCTCGGGCAGGTACGCCTCTCCGAGCAGCGCGTTGATCAGCGCCGATTTGCCGCTGTTGAACTCGCCGACGACGACGAGCAGGAACAGTTCGTCGAGCTGCTCCAGCGCCCGGCGCAGGTGCTCAAGATCTGCCGGCGCCGCCTCCCAACTGGAGAGCACGTCGAGCGCGCGCTGCAAGACCGCTCGCTCTTCAGTCCAGACGCTCTTCTGCGCCTCATTCAGCCACTCTGCGAAGGTCATCATCGGAGATAGTACCGGATGCCATTTCGACCGAACCCCGGCTCTGTCCTGCCGACGTGAAAACGGCTGGCGGCGCGGCGCGGGCCCCCAGCCATCCTCGGTTCGGAAAGCCGCGCATCCTGAAGGACACTTGGAAGTTGTGCCAGCCGCTCACTCCGCCCGCCTTCAAGCATGGCCATTCGCGGAGGCCGAGCCGAAGAACTCCCGACCGAGAGCATGGTCACCTCCGTGACCGGGTGTGGCCGGTGCGGTCCACAGCGCCTGGCTCCCTTGCTGCATGGGGAGGGGGCAGAGGGGTGAATTGTGAGTGGGAAGAACGCCTCTGGTGTCTGCTTGAACTCATGCTTCCCCCAAAGACCGCCCAAGGGAGGCTGGCAGGGGCCAAACGACGGATCACACGTCCCCCCTCCACACCGGACACTTGTGCCGCGTCCTTGCCCGCAACCTTACCGTCGAGAGGACACCTCCTGCCCTTCCCCGTTGAGCAGGCGGTAGACGGCCCTTCTGGAAGGGCGGACCCCGACCTGGCCAACCGGCCCAGGGCGGAGATCCGGATGGAACGGAGAGTGCCCGGCGATGTGCGGTGATGCAGGCGCTCAACCGATGACCGTTTGGTGTGCGCGAGCACCTCCGTCCCGACAGCGGGCGGAGCGCTCACGCTTCCACGGGAATCTAGCGCTGGCCGAACGACGCTGGGATCCTGTGGACCCCAGCGTCGCCCGTACCAGGCGTCAGCCCCAGGGCCCACGCCCTCGATCAGGCTATAGGTTACGGACGCGCGTCGCCACCAGCATCAAGACCAGCCCAATTAGGACAAACCAAAACGCGTACTGGCTCAGACCGGCAACGTTGCCCACGTAGCCCAGGAGGCCAAGCAGGCCCAGGGCGAAAGCAACCCACCAGGTGATGTTCAGCGGAGCGCTAGGTTTCATGGTTTCATCTCCTATGGTATCGACATCTCTTCGTCCGGCGTTCGGCCTAGGGGTGGTAAGGTCGAACGCCGGACGAAGTCACGTTGGGCGGGCGCATGCCCCGGGTTGGCCCTACAGAACCCAACGGCCTCGAGCCAAGCCGCACCGAGCATGCTGGCCCGCAGATCGGGTTACGGTGGTTCGGGCTATCGGCGTCTCGAACCGACGAGTCCGCCCAGAATGAGAAACACGATCGCCACTCCAAGCAAGAAGCCCAGGTTGTACTGGCTGCCGTCGTTGTGCACTTCGTAGATCTGCCCACCCTGGTTGGCGAAAGAGAGCACGAGGGTCACCGGGGAAATGATCCCATGCCAGATTCCCAGAACGATCCCGGCGACCCGGCCGTACGCATCCGCCGTATTGGCCATCGGGTTCGGGCCGGGCGCGTAGATTTGGATGGTCACGCCAGGCACGTCGATTTGCCCGCTCGGAGCGGGAGCACCAGGAGTGGTTGGGACTGGCGTATTGACTTGTGCGACGGCGCCAGGCGCACAGCCCGCGCTCGCGACAAGCATCATGGCTGCAAGCACGAGGGTGAACCTTTGCTTCTTCATTTGCGTCCTCCGGCCCTGGCCAAGCGGGCCCGTTGCGTGGATCAGCCGTCGCGTGCAAGAGGGTTGCGAACGCGGGTTCGGCTACTTCCTCATTCTGCAGCCAATGTCTCCCGGCCGCATCCAACGAGTGGGCAGTATCGGTCTCCGCCACCTGGGGGACACGCACAGCACGGCGCACGGCTGACTTCGATCCCGATCCCCGACGAGGACATGCGAGCCGGCCCGCGGGTGGCCCTCTGGCACCTGGAGATCCTCCCCGCGCTCTGGCAAACCGACAGGTTGATCGGGCGGCAGAGAATTCGGCACGACGGGATGCAGACACACTGCTTGCCGCCTCGCCGCCCACTGGCGGGGTTGGGCTTGTAGACATCTGCCTCTGGATTTCGACTTGCATCTGCTCCTGCCTTCGAGGTAACATCATCTCCGAAAAGGGACTGGCGGCAGCTCGGTCGCATAGTCCATAGCTCTCACGTGCTTCACTGCCGGACCCTGTGCCTTCCCGCCGTGTTCCAGCACTTCCATCCTCTATCACCGGCTGGACGCTCGTGGGAATGAAACAGGCATGTCTGAACTGCGGAGAATGGGCAGGCATCGGCTTGAAAACCTGGGCAGAGGATGGCCAGGCGGGAATCGGGTCAGACCTAGTCAAGTGGCCATGAACGAATGCACCCCATGAACCCCAGCCAGGAATATCCTGTGCGTGATGGAGACGGCGAGCGGTACCGCCTCGTCTTCGAGGCTGCCACCGATGGCATGATCCTTCTCGATCTGGACACTGGAGCGGTAGTCGAGGCCAACCCTGCGGCGTGCGCCATGCACGGCCATACGCGTGAGGCCTTCATCGGGCTGCTTCCCCCGGCCTTCATCCACCCCGATAGCCAGCGCGCCTTCATGGATCTCACCCGCCAAGTTCGCTCCGGCTTGGTGCGCGAGACGCAGGTACAGCACATCCACCAGGACGGATCAAGGTTTCACGCCGAGTGGCGCGCCACAGCATTCACCCTGCAAGGGCAGTCATGCCTCCTGGCCGCTGTCCGGGATGTCAGCAGCCGCCTCGAGGTGGAGCAGCGGCTCCAGCAGCGTGTGGCGGCGCGCACCCGCGAGCAGGCGGCGCTGCTGGAGATCTCGCACGCCCTCGCCTCAACGCTGGAACTCCAGCCGGACCTGGTCTTGGAACAACTTCTCGGAATCATCGAATACACGCACGCCGGGCTCTTCGGGGTGACGGACTCGACTCTGGTTGCTTTGGCCGTGCGCGCGCCGCTGGGAACCCCGCTGCCACATTTCGAAGTGCGTATCGAGGGTCCCGAAATATTGCCGGCCTTGTTCAATGGTCACCGGCCGATCCGCATCCCCGACATTCGCAGCACCGACCCAGCGGCGGAGTTCTTCCGCTCGCTCTTGCAGGGCGAAGCCGCCGCGCTTCTAGAGGGCGTGCGGGCGTGCATGTGGGTTCCCCTGGCCGTCAAGGGGCGGATCATCGGCGGCCTGGGCGTGGCGCATGCCCAGGAGGGCTACTTCACGGCCCACCATGCAGCCCTGGCCCTATCGATGGCTGACCAGGTCGCGCTGACCATGGTCAACGCGGAGCTGTATGAACACGCCCATGCGCTCGCCGCGCTGCAGGAACGCCAGCGCCTGGCTCGGAACCTTCACGATGCAGTCAATCAATCGCTCTTCTCCGCCGGCCTGATCGCCGAGGTCTTGCCGCGCTTATGGGAGCTCAACCCGGCCGAGGCGCGGGAGTCGCTGGAGGACTTGCGTCGACTGACCCGCGGGGCCTTGGCGGAGATGCGTGAGCTGTTGGCCGAGCTGCGGCCCTCAGTCCTTACCGAAAGCAGCCTGGGCGACCTGCTGCGTCAGTTGGCTAACGCCTTCACGGGCCGGACCAACGTTCCGGCCAGTGTGACCATTGCCGGGGAGCATGTTCTGCCCGCGGATCTCCAGGTAGCGCTGTATCGTATCTGCCAGGAGGCGCTCAACAATGTCGGCAAGCACGCCGGCGCCCGCTCCGTTCGAGTTGACCTGCAATTCACAACGGATCCGGTGCCGCCTTATTCGTCCATGACACGACCGGGTGCCCCTGCGAGGGTAATCGTCAGGTCGGTAGAATTGCAGATCTATGACGACGGAGCAGGCTTCGACGTTGCCCAGTCCCCGGTCTCCGGTCACTATGGGCTGGAAATGATGCGCGAGCGCGCCGAGGCCATTGGCGCCCGGCTGACGGTAACCAGCCAGCCTGGGCAAGGCACCCAGATCATCGTTAGCTGGCAGCAACCCGCTGAACAGGAGGGTCGATGACGTCTCCCTCGCCACGCATCCGCGTCCTGGTCGTCGACGATCATGCCATGGTTCGCCGCGGGTTGGCAACCTTTCTCAAGGTATTCGACGACCTAGAACTGTCCGGTGAAGCCGCCAACGGGCAGGCAGCGAGTCAACGTTGCGCTGAGCTCCAGCCGGATGTAGTCCTGATGGATATGGTCATGCCGGACATGGACGGCGCCGCCACCACGCGCCAGATCCGCCTCCAGTCCGAGTCGATCCAGGTGATTGCGTTGACGAGCTTCAAGGAAGAGAGCCTGGTGCAGAGCGCGCTGCAGGCCGGAGCCATTGGCTATCTGCTCAAGGATGTATCGGCTGACGAACTGGCCCAGGCCATCCGCGCCGCTCATGCCGGACGCGCCACCCTCTCTCCCGAAGCTGCCCAGGTGCTGGTCCAGGCTGCCACCCGGGCACAGGCGCCGGGCCTGGATCTGACCGAGCGCGAGCGTACCGTGCTGGCTCTGATGGTCGAGGGACTGAATAACACGCAGATTGCGGCAAGGCTGACCGTCAGTCCTTCCACGATCAAGACCCACGTCAGCAATATCCTCTCCAAGCTGGGCGTCGCCAGCCGGACCGAAGCTGTCGCCCTCGCTTTGCGTCACGGACTGGTCGACTAACCAGAGCATTCACCTCCCCCAACTGACGGACGCGGACACACCCCGGCCGATGGATGCGGCCGGGGAGGATTAGGCGCAGGATTGGTGTATGACCCGCGTCTTCCTGGCCGATGCCCAGCCCGATGAACTCAAGGCGTTGCGGGTGTTGCTGCGAGACCTCAAGATGGCGGTCGTCGGCGAAGCCGCCGACTGGCCAGCAACCCTGGCAAGAGCGCCTGCGACAGACATGGACATGCTACTGGTGGACTGGGGCATGCTTCCAGCCGGTTTGGGCGTGATGGCCCTGGCCGAACTGCGCCTGGCCTGCCCCACTGCGATCGTTGTCGTCTTGATCAGCCACCTGGATGCCCGTCAGCAGGCCGCGCTTTCGGCCGGAGCCGACGCATTCATCAGCAAGGGCGAGACTCCCGAGCGTGTCGCCGAACGGCTTCAATCGGCGGCAGCGGGCATCCGCCTGTAGGTGGACCCGGATGAGCCTGGGTGGGCAAGCGAATCAGGGCCTGGCCCCCCCCGGTCGTCCCGAGACGGTGTGCGTCGGGGCGACCCCACACGAAGCTCAGGAGGTGACCGCAAGCGACCTGAAGTGCCTCAGCAGGGCAAGTCAACGAACCATCGTCAAGAACATCAGTCAACCGCACAAGCGTTCCGTTGGTCCGAGTATCGAGAATAGGAGAGAAGAATGAACATCATCATCTACCTGATCGCTGCGGCTATCGTCGGATGGCTGGCGAGCGAGATCATGAAGGATCGCGCCAACCTGCTGATCAACATCGTCGTGGGCATCGTGGGCGCATTCCTGGCCGGCTTCTTGATTAGCCCCCTCGTCGGTGTCCCGCCGATCAGCGTTGGTGGGGCTTTCAGCATTGGCACCATGCTGGTGTCGCTCGTGGGCGCGATCATCGTGATCGCGATCGTGCATCTACTCCGCCGCAGGCTCTAGACAAGTTGCGGTTTCACATTCGTGTGCGATCCGGCCGGCAGGGGTGCGCAAGCACCCCTGCCGCCCCCCGTTGAGCCGAAGATCAGCCCATGGGAGGGCAGAATGGCAGAAAACAGAGTCTCCGAGGTTCGCACGACCCAACGAGAACCGGAACAAGAACGGCGCATTTTCAGCTTCAAAGCTACCCAGCTCATCTGGCTGCTGTTTGGCATACTGGTAGCCTTGATCGCGCTGCGCATCGGGCTGAAGCTGATCGGCGCAAACCCGGAAAGCCCGATTGCTGTCCTGCTCTATGGGGTCACTGACCTGTTCCTGTTCCCCTTTGCAGGGCTGATCGGGGCGCCGGCCTCAGGCGGCATGGTGCTGGAGCTCTCATCCGTCATCGCCATGGTGGTGTATGCCTTGATCGGCTGGGCGCTTGCGAAGGCTCTTTGGCTGATCCTCTACCGCCCGCGGGGCCCCGTGGTGGACGTCACTCAGACCACGAGTTCCGACCTGCATACGCGTGACCCAAGACTGTGAGACCGTGTACATAAGCAGGCTTGTCTCCCCCGTCCCCACACCAGCACGGCAAGCGTCCAGGCGAAGGCTGGACAACTGTGGGCAATACTACGCGCCCAGATGATTTCGCCAAAGCAACTGGAGGACAGGTCCATGGTGCTTGGCGATGGGAAGACGGCGTCAAGACTACCGAGCTCGTTGATCCGTTTCCCTGACAGAGGCTGGCAACGATCACTGGACCCGACAACCCCCGTTCACTGGCCTAGATAAGGAAGGCGACCATGCACATCACCAGAAGCATCGGCATGCTCTTGCTGGCCATCTTCCTCATTGCCTGGGGACTGACGCAGCTTCTCGGGATTGGCGGCATCGGCGCGATCCTGGCGATCCTCGCCATTGCGGCTGGCATCTTCATCCTGCTCGGACGATAGAACACGTGCAGCTCAGTCACTACCTCGGGGCATGGTCTCCAAATGAGCCGTCCGAACGGGGAGGATCCTTTCCCTGGAACAAGGATGGGGCTCCTGCCAACTCGCTGGCTGCTCTGCCCCTTCGGTCCGAACCGGCGTCCAGCCAGCCTGCAGACAGGCAGCCGGTTTCGGGTTCAGATCCTGGTTGCAGTTCGGGCTTCCTGTCGCGCGATCCATCGGGGTGGCGGCGACTTGTGCACCTCTAGGAGAAGAAGTGCCGAAGCTGATGACAGCTGCCGCGCGCCAGCGCTTACCGGTGGACGATGCGCGTGACTGACCGGCCGAACCCCTCACGTGCGCAGCTGTCGATAGCGAGTCCATGGCATTCTTTCAGCCTGGCCCGCCCGGCAATTCCGGGCCAGGCTTCTCTCGAGGCGGGATTGCCGCGCGCAGACCGGCCGCTTTGGCCCTCCCACGCGGCAGGGTCAGCAGGGGCAGCCGAGCCCGCCAGGGCGAAGCCCTCGCCAAATGCGGCAGACCCGCAGATGCACTGAGAGAGCAGTCAACGAATGGCGGTTCATTCAGGTTCGCAGCCGTCTCCGTGGACCTTCCTGCGGGTGATGCGAGCCACTCTCGTCCTCGTCATGGTCGCCCTCAGCTTCTGGCTGATCTACCGCTTCAGCCAGGTCATCTTCATGCTGCTGGTCGCGATTGTGATGGGGACAATCATCCGGCCGGGCGTGACCTGGTTGCATCGGCGAGGATTCCCCCGCAAGGCAGGCGTGATCCTGGCATACCTGCTGTTGCTCGTGTTGCTCATCTGCTTCGGGCTCTTGCTCGTTCCCCTTCTTGTCGAGCAGGGCACGACGATCGTTGCCTCATTGCCGGGGTACTATCAGACCCTGCGCGAGTGGTCGATGAGTCACTCCAATCAAGCGATCGTGCGTTTGAGCGGATTCCTCCCTGTGTCGCCGACAGGCCTGGGGCCTCCACAGCAGACGGGACAACAGATGCTGGCTTCTGCCGGGCAAGCGTTGGGCTACTTGGGATCTGCCGCCAAGGTTATCCTCGTAGCCACAGCGGTCCTTCTGATGGCGTACCACTGGACGCTGGATGGACCGCGCACGATTCGGTCCCTCCTGCTGCTGGTTCCAAAGCCCCAGCGCGCGACCCTGGCCGAGCTGCTGTCCGCCATGGAGACCAAAGTTGGCTTCTATGTTGCCGGCCAGGGGGTCTTATGCCTGGCCGTCGGTTTCCTGGCGCTGATTGCCTATGTGCTGATCGGCTTGCCCAACGCCCTGGTGCTGGCGCTCATGGCCGGCGTGCTGGAAGCGGTCCCAATGATTGGGCCGCTCCTCGGCGCTCTGCCCGCAGCCATTGTTGCCCTGTCCCTCGGACCTTTGAAATTGGTCTGGGTGATCATCGCGACGCTCATCATCCAGCTGATAGAGAACAGTCTGCTGGTGCCACGAGTCATGCGCAGGGCCGTGGGCGTCAACCCCTTCGTCTCCCTGTTGGCGATCTTTGCACTGGGTACGCTGCTCGGCCCAGTTGGTGTGCTGATTGCCATTCCCATGGCGGCCGTGGTTCAACTTATCCTCGACCGCTTCGTATTCCATTCCGTGGTGCTGGACGCAGAGATGTCGACAGGCCGCGATCAGGTCAGTCGACTGCGCTATGAGACGCAAGACCTGGCGCGGGACCTGCGCAGGCAAGCCCGGCTCAAGAAGGGGGGTTCCGACCTGAGGGTCAGGCAGATCGATCAAGTCATGGATGAGATCGAGACCCTGACCACCGACCTGGATGCGCTGCTGGCCCAAGTCACGCCTTCGGACACACCGTGACAAAGCAACTGATCATCTTCGGTACAGCAATCATGACCACCTTGCTGGCACTGGTGCTGCTGTGGCAGTTCCGCATGGTCGTCGCGTACGTGTTGATCTCCTTCACGCTAGCGGCAGCCTTGCGCCCATTGGCTCGCCGCCTGCTTGGGCACGCCTTCCTGGTCCGCCTGGCTTGGATTCTGCTGTACCTGGCGGCCCTCGCCGGCTTGGCTGCTCTGCTCCTCCTGACCCTTGAGGCTGCAGCCAGCGAGATCCAGCAGTTGGCCCGCGGCTTGTCGGTTCAGGATGCTTGGAGGTTACCGCTGTGGCTGGAGGGGAGCGCATTCGAACAGGCGCTGATCTCCCGGCTGCCACCTGCAAGTGAGCTCTTGGCGGCCGTGACCGGCGACCAGGGGCAGCTCGTGCTGCCGGCCGTGCTCGGCTTCACCCAGGGATTGGGCGGCGTTGTAGGCGCTGTGCTCATCATCCTCTTCCTGAGCATCTACTGGAGCCTCAATCAGACTCACTTCGAACGATTGTGGCTATCGTTGCTCCCATCGGCCGAGCGGAATCGGGCACGCGGAGTTTGGCGGACAGTCGAGCCCGACATCGGCGCCTATGTGCGCGGCGAGGGGATCCAGGGTCTCTTGGCTGGGCTGCTCTTGGGTCTTGGTTTCTGGCTGCTTGGGTCTCCCTACGCCGCGCTCCTGGCAATGATTGGGGCCCTGGCTTCGCTGATTCCGATGGTTGGGGTGGCCCTGGCGGTCCTTCCTGTCCTCGTGCTGGGGTTGCTGACCAGCGTGCAGCTCAGCCTGACAACAACGATCTATGCCCTGGTCGTCCTGATTTCCCTGGGCCTGTGGGTCAGGCCGCGACTGTACAGCCGCCGATGGGATAACCCGATTCTGACGCTGGTCCTGCTGATCGCCCTGGCAGACGCGTTTGGAGTTGTCGGCATCATCCTTGCGCCGCCTTTGTCGGCTGTGTGCCAGATCCTGTGGAGCCGCCTGGTCAGCCACCGCGCCATTCCCGGCGCCGCCTTCTTGATGTCGGACCTCAAGGAGCGGCAAGTGCGCCTGCGCGACTCCGTGGGGGCGATGGGAGGCGCTCCTTTGCCATTAGTGACCGGCAGCTTGGAACGGCTCGCCCACCTGATGGAGAAGGCCGAGCCGCTTCTGAGA
>Ga0105094_10002033_pt1 | contig 10567 bp, 6 predicted proteins | sample PPLLak1March2015_2_FD_87023 | JGI IMG/M metagenome (GOLD analysis project Ga0105094, IMG submission 87023) | Freshwater sediment microbial communities from Prairie Pothole Lake near Jamestown, North Dakota, USA - PPLs Lake P8 Core (3) Depth... | ecosystem: Environmental > Aquatic > Freshwater >...
TACATGGAATGGATTCTTCGGAAAAGGAATTCAGAATGCTGATCTTGAGACATATTTTGTTTTTGATGACAATGAAGACAGAGAATATATATTGAACAATAATTTTTATCCGGATGGCGATGATCCGACACGCGGCGGACTAGGAATGCAGGTTAGAGCAAGAGGCTTTCAATGGTCTCAAGTATTGGCTGAAGATGTAATCTTCTGGTATTATGAAATTACAAACATGGGGACAACCGACTATGATAAAACACTTTTTGCACAGTATATTGATTGGGGAATCGGCGGTCATGATAATTCTTCAAACAATGCAGGCGATTATAATGAACTGCTGGATATGTCCTATGCGTGGTTACGAGCAGGTTTAACAGGTCAGCCCGGCAACTGGAGCCCTGTGGGTTTGGGAGGCTATGCATTCCTTGAAAGCCCGGGTATTCCGGATGATCGGAGAGATAATGATGATGACGGATTGACTGATGAAAAACGGGATAATCTTCCCAATGTTTTTATTAATAATCCAAATAATGATCAATTCCTTCTGAATCCTTTCCAGGATACTACTTCTTTCAAGGAATTTTACGGTTATTCCTGGAGACCTCACTGGGATGCGGATGAAAATGCCAACTGGAGAAGCTTTTTCGATCTTGATAGTAATGGTGTAGCCGATGAGGGTGAATCATTAAATGATGATGTAGGTACCGACGGGATCGGACCTTTTGATGAAGGATATAACCGACCGGATGACGACGGCACTGAAGGTAACGGCAGGCCGGATCAAGGCGAACCGAATTTTGGAATTCTGGATAAAGATGAATCTGATCAGCTTGGATTAACAGGTTTTGCTATTTACAAAGTTCATGACTATGAACTTGATAATGATGAGGAAAACTGGAGAGTACTTTCAGGTCTCCCGGCGCCTCATGGACAGCTGCTGGAAAACGTAAATCTGGCTAATTATTTTTCCTCTTATTTATTCAGCATGGAAGGCAGAAATACCTACTCTGCTTCTACCGGTTCTCCTCAGGAGACGGGAGAAACTGAACGTTTCTCAATGGGATTAATTTTCGGTATCGATCAGGATGATCTTTTCAGAAGAAAAAGAACTGTTCAGCAGATCTATAATGCTAACTACAGGTTTGCCAAACCTCCCGATAAACCGATAATAAAAGCAATACCTGGGGATAAACAGGTTACGCTTTACTGGGATAACCGTGCAGAATTAACTTACGATGCATTCTATCAGAAATATAATTTTGAGGGCTACCGTATTTACAGAGCTACCGAACCGAATTTCCTGGAAAATAAAACTATTACCGATGCATACGGAAAAGAAACCTTCAGAAAACCTATTGCCCAATTCGATTTAAATGATGGTGTGAGAGGTCTGCATCCGATCGATGTGAACGGGGCAAAATTTGACTTAGGCAACGACACCGGTTTGAAGCATTCTTTCACTGACACAGATGTACAAAACGGACAAACTTATTATTATGCTGTTGTAGCTTACGATCAGGGATTTACATCTACAGATATTGAAGGAAACTTTGAGGGAATTCCTCCTTCAGAGACAACAAGTATTTTAAAGAGAGATATTAACGGAAATATTACAACTGATATAAACACTGCGGTAGTAACTCCGAGAGCGCCGGCAGCCGGATATATACCTCCGGAAATTTCAAATTTTTCTGCTTCGGGACCTGCGAGTGGAAACATATCAATAAATATTCTGGACCCAAGCTTAATAGAGAATTTTCACACTTACAGGATAGAGTTCAGAGATTCTTCCGCTTATCATAATAATCCGATACCATACTATCAATTGATTGATTATACGGATAATGATACTCTTGTTCATCCCTCCCGTATGAAAGGGAGTGAAGAAGCCACAAAGGTTCTGAATGGTTTTGCCGTTGATATAATAAATGATACTTCAGTAACAATTGATAGGAATAGAACAGACTGGATTTCAGGCAGCAGCAACTACATAATGCAGGTCGGATTCAGCGACAAGTATCCGGCAAATGCTAGCAGAAGAGTTGATTATCCTGCAGACTTTGAAATTCATTTTAAAGAACCCATGCAGGGAGACAGTTCCTTTCCAACAGGCTCATTCGACCGTCCTATTCTTTCAAATATTCAGATAAAAAACATAACTGAAAATATTGAACATTTTCAATTCAGGTTTTATGATACAGACAGGGATGGTCTATTTACAAGTGGTGATGTTATTTATGTGGTATTTGGAGATTCTTCAGGAAAAAGAGCTACGAACTTTGCCAACGTACACGTCAGCTGGTCAGTTTCCCTTGTAAAAGATACGACTCTCTCCGAAGATGAGCAGGATCCGCCGCAGCCGGGTGATGTTTTTAGGATTGCAACAACAAAACCTTTTAGAACTGGAGAATATGTTGAGTTTACAACAAGAGCACCGGCATTTGATTTAAGTAAAGCACAAAATGATCTTGACAATGTTGCAGTTGTACCGAATCCTTATACAGGCGCAGCATCATGGGAGCCTGCTATAACCGATGTCGGCAGAGGAGAAAGAAGAATATTTTTTATTAATCTCCCCATGTCCTGCAAAATCCGTATTTATACTATAAGCGGAAAGTTTGTTGATGAGATTATTCATGAAGGTACAATCGACAATGGACAAGAATCGTGGGATTTAGTTTCAAAAGATGGAATGGATATAGCCTACGGAGTTTACATTTATCATATTGAGGCTCCGGGATTAGGTGAAAAGATAGACAAATTTGCCGTTATAAAGTAAGTTAATCCATTGAGGAAATTATGAAGAGAAAAATTTTATTGAAAGCTTTGATTGCCGGTTCAATAATTTCTTTATCCAGTATATTTCCGCAGAATGTTTCCAAGACCGGAACAACTGCCGCATCTTTTCTGGAAATTTCGGTGGGTGCTAATGCAGTCGGTATGGGCGGGGCATTTGTAAGCATTGCAAACGATGCAACTGCTTTATACTGGAACCCGGGCGGAATTTCGCGCGCTGAAAAATATGAAGCAGTCATTTCACACAATGAGTGGCTTGCATCTACAAAATTTGATTTTGCAGGATTGGTTCTTCCCCTCGGCGATTTTGGAACTTTGGGCTTAAGCTTTACATCGTTAAATATGGACGACATGAAAGTAAGAACCGTTGAGATGCCCGGGGGAACAGGCGAATTTTTCAGTGCCGGCGATATTGCCGTAGGAATATCTTATGCAAGGAACCTGACTGATCGCTTCTCAATTGGATTTACAGGAAAATATATACAGCAGAAAATATGGCATATGAGTGCAACTGCATTTGCACTTGATATTGGAACTTTGTTTAGGACAGATCTCATAGGAGGATTAACTATTGGGGCTTCCTTATTGAATTTTGGAACCCCCATGACTCTTGAAGGAAGAGATACAAGATATTTCATCCGCGTTGACGATACAAAGCTTGGTTCAAACGAAAGGATACCGACAAATATTGAAATGGATTCATGGGAACTCCCGCTGATTTTCCAGATTGGAGTTTCAACCAACGCAATTAATACTGAAGACTACAGGCTTACCAGAGCTGCCGATGCTATTCATCCCAATAACGATTTTGAAAGCGTAAATGTCGGAGGAGAATTTTCATTCATGGGATTTATTAGTGTAAGAGGGGGATGGCAGTCATTATTTTTAAAAGATGCCGAAGGAGGCTTATCTCTGGGAGTCGGATTAAACTCCAGGATGCTGTTCAGCGAAGCCATTGTTAAATTTGATTATGCCTACAGGGATTTTGGGATATTGAAAGAAGTACAGGTATTTTCTGTTGCTCTTCAATTCTAATACTGAAAGCAAATGATTTTAAATATACTTTCTGCCTTAGTTATTTGTTTATCTGCCCAGGACAAAAATGATCCCGGCGGAATAAACGGAAACATCATTGTTGCAGAAGTTGATTCTATAAAAATTACTGCCGGGGAATTTTATTTAAGCTATGAGTACGGCCCCGCTTTCCCGAAAAAAAAGAGTGATTCAAAACTCCGCTACCTGAACTATATGATCAATGAGAAGCTTCTTGCTTTAGACGGTTATTCAAGAGGGATTGATACATCAATTCAGGCAGTTGAAATGCTCAGTGAATTCAGAAACGATCTTGCCGCAGAAGAGTTGTTTAAAAAAGATATTTTAAGCAAAATAAAAATTAAAGAGGGAGGGATTGATACAGCTATAAGTAAAAAAAATTTTATTTTAGAAATTAAATGGATAAATGCTGAAACCGATGAAAAGATGAAATCATATGTAAATCAAATTAAGTCAGGGATTTCTTTTGATTCATTATTTTCACGGCAGTTCAACGATACAGTATTTCATGATGACCGATATATGAAGATTGACAGGTACCGGCTTGAAAGAAAAAATGCTTTGCTGGCCGCATTAGTAGATTCTTTAAAGCCCGGAGAGATTTCACTCCCGGTTCACACAAACGACGGCTGGTATATTTTTAAACTGGAAAATGCAGTACAAAATCTCATTTCTACAGAATCGGATTATGAAAAAGCAAAACAAGAAGCGATAAATTCATTAAAAAAAGATAAAATGGATAAACTATCGGATCAATATGTAAATGAAATTATGATTGAACGTAATCCTGTCATAAAAAGAAACGCATTTAATTTTTTGCGTTCTTACATGGGAAATCTTCTTCTCTCCGAAGAAAAATATGCCGAGTGGAATCTCTCGGATAAATTAAGTGCTGCAATTGAGAACCTGAATAATTCGGGTCAGCAAGAATATGCTCAGGCAGCACTTGTAGAATTTAATAATGGAAAGTTTACTGTAACGGATTTCATTACATGGTACCGGAACAGGAGTCTTTATATAAATCTTAATAAAAATAATTTGAAAAACTTTTCTGTCTCGTTGGAAAATTTAATCTGGCGAATGGTGAGAGACAGGTTTTTAGCCGGGAAAGCTGCTGAAAGAGGATTTTTTAATAGTGAATCGGTTTTAAAGCAAACAAAATGGTGGAAAGATAAAATAGTTTCAAGCATAGTCAGGAATGAAATAACTAAATCAATACTTTTAGAAAATAAGGAAGTTGATACGGGAAATTCCGGGAAGAATTCTGATGGAATAGAAGAAGAGTTTACGGCAAAGCTTCTTAGAAAAATTTTAAGCCTTAAACAAAACCATAAGATTAAGATTAATAAAGAATTGTTAAGTGAAATTGAAGTTTCAGTGGAAAATGATCCAAGGGCAGTTGATTTTTACATTGTTAAGGAGGGAACTTTAATTCCCAGAACTCCCTATCCGACTATAGATTATGATTGGATTAAATGGGAGTAAAGAAATTGCGGATTTCGAATTTCGGATTTCGAAATTGAGATTTTAATCCGCAATTCGCAATCCGAAATCAGGTGGCAAATGCGCATAAAAAAATTTTTCTTATTAAGCTCAATAATTGTTCTCTCTATTTCCTGCAGCGAAAAAAGGAACAGGGACATTGATGCTGTTATTTACTGGTCTTCGAACAATACAGAGGAAATTGAATTTGCCAAGGTCGTGGTTAATTCTTGGAATAAAAATAATTCCGGACGGCAGGTTTCATATCAGCCGGTGCCTGAAGGACAATCAAGCGAGGAGATAATTTTAGCTGCAGTAGTTGGAAAAACTACTCCCGATATTTATTCAAATATGTGGCAGGGGGATGTCGAATCATATGCCGATGCCGGTGCATTAGTTGCGCTTGATACTCTGGATGGTTTTTGGAACCTGATTAATGAACGCTGCGACAGCGCCGTTATAAAAGAAGTAACTTCCGCTGACGGGCATATTTATCAAATCCCCTGGAAGATAAATCCGATAATGCTGTTATACAATAAAAAAATTATCCAATCCATCGGATTTGACAATCCTCCGTCTACTTACAGGCAGTTCTTTCAAGCCGGCAGCAAATTTAGTAAAGATAAAAACGGTGACGGTTATGTTGATCAATGGTTTGGTTATTCGGAAGTTATTGTTACATGGTGGCAGCGGTTATTCGATTTTTATCCCTTGTACATAGCCGCTTCAAACGGCGCACCGCTGATTGAAAAAAATAGGGCCGCATTTAATAACAAATACGCGTTGGAGGTTTTTAAGTTTTTACAGAACCTCTATCGGAAAAGATATTTTGCAAAAGAAAGATTATCTCAACGGCAAGATGTTTTTCTTTCGGGGGTCATTGCTACTCGTTTTACAGGTCCGTGGGAAATTTCACATGCTGAAAAATTTAAGCCGGAAGGATTGGAATACAGCTTTACCCATATGCCTGTTCCGGATTACCATAATGGACCCGTTTATACATACTGCGATCCAAAAAATATAGTGATATTTAAAACTTGTCCGAATCCTGATTTAGCCTGGCGGTTTGTCAAATTCATGGTAAGCAGAGAAAACGATTTAAAGTTTTTAAGAATTACAAACCAGCTGCCTAGGAGAAAAAATTTAGCCGGCGATTTTTTCTTTTCCGAATATTTTAAATCTAATCCTAAGATGATTCTTTTTGCAGAACAAGCCGAATATGTTAAGGGCACTGACCAAGCACTGTATTTGAAAGAAGTATTCGATCTGATTTCACAGGAATATGAAGCGAGTGTCATATACGGCGAGAAATCTCCCGAGGAAGCATTAAGCGATGCGGAGAAAGCTGTGAATTTATTATATCTGCAGTGACTCATAAAGTTAAAAACAAAAGAAAAGCTCATAATTTCCGGAATAATGAAGAATAAAAAATTAATACCGTATATAATGGTTTCTCCCTACATAATTCATTTTATGGTATTCGTTGCGTTCCCGGTTACATTTTCCGTTATTCTTATTTTTCATAAATGGAATATAATTTCGCCGATGGAATATATCGGTTTGGGAAATTTTGTTAGATTGTTTAATGATCAATTCTTCTTTAAATCAGTTCTAAATACATTAATTTTTCTTCTTATCCACATTCCGCTGCAAATAATAATTGCTTTGCTTATTGCCGAAGCACTGAATAGGAAAATAAAATTCAAAGGATTTTTCAGGACAGCGTATTTTCTGCCTGTCATCGTTTCCGGTGTAGTTGTTACTATGCTTTGGCAGCAATTGTATGGATTCGATTCAGGTCTGATAAACAGATTTTTAGTCAGCCTCGGCCTCGGCAAAGTCGGCTGGCTGGTTGATCCGAATATCGCAATGCCTTCCATCGCGATTATGGCTACCTGGAAAAATGTAGGATTATATATTATACTTTTTCTGGTTGGGCTTCAGACAGTTCCGCCTCAATATTATGAAGCTGCAGATATTGACGGGGCAAACTATTTTCAAAAATTTTTCAGAATTACGCTTCCTTCAATTAATCCTACAATTTTTATGGTTGTAATTCTTTCAACTATCGGCGGCTTTTCACTTTTTATTGAACCATATATAATGACCGGGGGAGGACCGTTAAGCAGTACTTTATCTGCAGTGCTTTACATTTACAAGCAGGGATTCTTCTATTACCATATGGGATATGCGGCAACTTTAGGATTTTTCTTTGCAGTGCTGATCTTATCTGTAGTTGTAATCCAAAGAAAATTTATTGAGAAAGAGAAATGAAAATCATCAGAAGAATATTTCTCTATTTTCTTTTAATAACCGGGGGGATAATTTTTCTTTATCCTTTCTACTGGATGACTGCCGCTTCACTTGCTCCTGAAAACGAAATAGCCAATTTAACTTTGCTTCCCTCGGCAATTTCATTAAACAGCTATTCCCAGCTGCTCAGCAAAATTCCTGTAGGAAGATCATTTTTAAACAGCCTTCTTGTTGCATCTTCAATCACTTTCGGTGTTCTGGTTTTCGGTTCGATGGTAGGTTATGCCCTTTCCAGAATGCAGTTTAAAGGAAGAGACATCATCTTTTTCCTGATAATTTTTACAATGACTTTGCCTTTTCAAATAACATTAATTCCCCAGTATATCATAATGGTTGAGCTGAACTGGGTTGATACATACTGGGCGTTAATTGTTCCCTATTTGATGAATTCACTAAGCATCATCATGTTCAGGCAGTATTTTAAAAGCATACCTCAGGACTTAATTGATGCTGCACGAATTGACGGCTGCGGAGAATTTACTATTGTTTTTAAAATTCTTTGGCCGAATTCCATACCGGCACTGGTAACTGTGGGGATAATTACATTTATGGCATCGTGGAATGAAGTGCTATGGCCTTTAATAGTTATCAGGGAGGAGAAATTAATGACTATGCCCCAGCTTATTACTCTTTTTGCGGTTGGAGGGAGGGCGGAATCTCAGTTAGGAGTAAAGCTTGCATCCGCAACTTTGCTTGCTCTGCCGATCGTAATTGCCTATTTATTTTTTCAAAAATATTTCATTCAAAGCATGGCTTCGACAGGTCTTAAAGAATAATTTATTTCCGGCAGATAAAATAATATGGAGAACAAAATGGAATTAACACGTTACGATAAAAATCCGATTTTAACGAAAAAAGATGTACCGTTTAAAGTGAACAGCATTTTTAATCCTGGCGCAGTAAAATTTAATGATAAATTTCTTCTTGTCTGCAGAGCGGAAATGCCTAACGGAAGATCATCTTTTGTAAATGCATGGAGTGAAAACGGATGCCAGTTTGTATTGGATAAAAAAACATGCTTAACACCTGAAGACCATAGAGATTTTTTTAAATATGTCGAATGGGGTATAGAAGATGCCCGCATTGTTAAGATCGAAGATAAATATTACCTAACATATACAGGTTATTCACGCTACATGCCTTTAGTTGTTCTTGCCGAAACAAAAGATTTTTACAATTTCAAAATATTAGGTCCGATTTCGGAACCATCCAACAAAGACTGTGCAATATTCCCCGAAAAAATAAACGGGTATTACTGGAAGGTTGACCGCCCCTCGGCGGAATTGAGAAAAGACATCTGGATAAGCAGGAGCAATGATTTAATTCATTGGGGGGGATACGAACTTTTAAGCCAGCCTGCATGGGGTTCCTGGGAAGCCGATAAGATCGGCGGTTCGACACCTCCAATTAAAACAAATGAAGGATGGCTGATGCTTTATCACGGGGTCCGGGGTTTTGGTAACAGTTATATTTACAAGATAGGCGTAATGCTTCTTGATCTTGAAAAGCCCTGGATTATTCTGGGTAAAAGCCCGGAACCGATTTTATTCCCGGAAAATATTTACGAACGCGTCGGCGATGTCGGGAATGTTGTTTTTACCAACGGATGGATAGCCGATGATTCAGAAGTAAAAATTTATTACTCGGGCGCCGATACAAATATTTGCCTAGCCACTACAACTTTGGAGTATCTGATATCATGCTGCAAATAATTTTTAAGCTGAAAAATATCCTCTTCTTCTTGTTTGCTGCATTCTTTTATTCGCAGTCTATAAATTGCAGTTCCTTAGTTAATACATCTCATCTGGATTTTCTTTATGAAGAAATAAAAGTCGGCGGAAGGGAAATGGGTATAATTCATATCTACAGTAATTATCCCGAATATAAATGGATTGCCGACGAGGATGAAGGAATTGCATGCGTTGATGATGCCGCAAGGGCTTCGGTTTTTTACTTGAAACATTTTTTACTGACAAAAAATATGGAAAGCCTGAACAAATCCCGGAAGCTGATTAATTTTCTTTTGTATATGCAGGCAGAAAACGGATTCTTCTATAATTTTATTTGGGAAGATTATTCAATAAATAAAGATTTCAGAACAAGTATTGCTGAACCAAACTGGTGGAGCTGGAGAGCACTTTGGGCTTTAATGGAAGGCTATAGTTTTTATAAAAATTCTGACAAAGAAGCCGCTGACAAAATTTTAAAAAGTGTTAAAAACTTTATAAATGCAGTTAAAAAAAATATTCCGCAAACCTACAATTTTAAAGAAATTGCCGGATTCAATAGGCCTGCGTGGCTGCCTTATGAAACTGCATCAGATCAAGCCGCAATACTGCTTCTTGGATTATCAGCCGCATGCAAAGAGATAAATGATGAAGAAATTTTTAATTACTGCAAAAAACTAGCAGAAGGAATTATCCTGATGCAGGAGGGGAATTCAAAAAGTTTTCCTAACGGTGCTTTTTTGAGCTGGGAAAATTTATGGCACGGCTGGGGGAATTTACAGTCTTATGCATTATTGAAATTTTACGAGATAAATAAAGATGAATCAATAAAAAGTGCTGCATTGAAGGAGATAAATTATTTTTATACTTACTTAATGGAGAAAAATTTCTTAAATGAATTTCAAATTCAAAAACAGGATAATGAATTAATAGCTGCAGACACAAAGGAATTTCCGCAAATCTCTTATATGATTAGACCTATGGTTTATGCATCCCTTGAAGCTTATCAGATTACTGAGGATTCCTCTTATGCCTTAAAAGCGGCCGAGATTGCTTCCTGGTTTTTCGGCAATAATAGAGCGGAAGAACAGATGTATTTTCCTGAAACCGGTAAATGCTTCGACGGAATTTTAAGTCCGAAAAATATAAATAAAAATTCAGGCGCGGAATCAACCATTGAAGCTTTGCTAACTATGATTGAA
>Ga0105094_10002035_pt1 | contig 10561 bp, 8 predicted proteins | sample PPLLak1March2015_2_FD_87023 | JGI IMG/M metagenome (GOLD analysis project Ga0105094, IMG submission 87023) | Freshwater sediment microbial communities from Prairie Pothole Lake near Jamestown, North Dakota, USA - PPLs Lake P8 Core (3) Depth... | ecosystem: Environmental > Aquatic > Freshwater >...
CCAGGCCCCAGCGCCCGGTCAATTGCAGAAACGACACGGGGCCGGCGCCAAGCAGGTTGAGCTGCCGCCGCCCATCGGCGTCGACGGCGATGCCGGGGGCCTTCGGGGCGTAGAGGAAGGCGTCGGGATCGTCCCCGTCCGGCATGACGAGGGCATTGCGGAGTTCGATGACGGTCATTGGGCACCTCCCATGTCGCCGGGCGGCCAAGCTGCCGTTCGGGCGCTGCTTTTGAGGGTGAGCGGGCCGGCAGCGGGATCGACGCGTCCGGACCAGGGTGCAGCCGGCTGGTCCGGACCCCGCAACCAGCGCCAGCAGAAGCCGTCATGCAGCGGGTTCAAGACCAGCCAGCGCCACTGGCGGGCGGAATTGGCCGGGGTCAGGCGGACCAGACCGACGGCGTCGGCATCCTCGAGCCGGTCCTCCGGCGCGCATTCGATCGCCACAAGGCCGGCGCCGTCGTCGAAATCGCACACGATCTCGACGCGCGCCGGACCCGCCGTCGGGAAACTGGACAGATCCAGCCAGCAATCCTCCAGCGGCCTTGGCGCGAGCGACCGCGTGCGCGTGCCCTCACGCGTCGTCGCCACCACGGTCAGCACCCCGTCGGTCACATCGCGCGGGACAGCAACGGCGAGCGTACTGACCGTCTGGTCCAGGGCGGCTTCGGCGCCCCACGGCACCCCGCTGCGCAGGCCGCTGCAACGGATATTCAGGCTGGCGGCAGCGAGCAGCGCCTGGGTCGCCTCGACCCGCACGAACCGGACGGGAAAGCTGTCGGGCGACAGGGTCAGGAGCAGGCCTTCGTGGTGCAGCAGCGAGCCGGTGAGCCGCTGTGCGCCGCCGGTGCCGACAACGAAGGCGAAGGTGTGATAGTCGAACGCGACCGCTTCGCTGGCGGACAACCGGATAGGTATGGTCTTGGACGTTTCGCCCTCTCTGAACAGGGCCGATCCGGTCACCGTCTGGGGCCGGTCGGGCGGGCGGGGCGGCACCCGCACTTCGGTTCCCAGCATCACTACGCCGATCCGCTTCGGCGGCAGGTTGGGAAAGACGCTCAGCACGTGCAGGCCGGTTGCAAAGGTCACAACGGGCGCTTCGCGGGTCAGCCTGAAGCCGCTTGCGAGGGCCTGCCGCGCCGCGTCCAGCGGGTTCGCCGAGAGGATCATGCCCCTGACCACCAGCACCTCGTCGGACAGGTCCCAGCTCACCTCGCCGTCGGCCAACGCCGCCGTATCGAAGACGTAGGCTGCACCGGATGCCGGATCAGCGGCCGGGGCGAGCTTCGCGTAGCGTCCGATCAGCCGTTCGGCGCAGGCGTTGGCGGCGGCGATGCGCTCGGCGTCGGTGGTCACGCCGAGGAGGGAAAAGGAGGCGCTGTCGGCCAGGCCCGCAAGCCGCGCCGCGACCGCCGCCAGCGTGAACTTGCCGTCGATCGCCGCGTCCTCGAGCAGCCCGGCCAGGCTGGCCGGGTTGTATTCGACCCGCGCCGGGACACGACTGGCCAACCCCCAGGCCTCGACTTCCGCCACCGCGGTCACGACGACCATGCCGTTGACCAGCGCATCGTTCAGCATAAGCGTGGCCGCCTGCCCCAGCTGGGCGGCGAAGGTCAGCGAACCGGCACCCGACCAGATCAACGGGCGCGGTGCCAGCAGTTCGTCCGGAATGCCGAGCGCCTCGGCGGCCTGGAATCGCAGGAAACCGCCACGCGGCGCCAACGGCTCCAGCTTGACGTCGGGATGGGCGGCGAACAGATCCCGCTGCCGTTCGGCCAACGCATAATGGCCGGTGAAGCGGATGCTCAACAGGCCGAAGACCTGCGGCCCCTGTTGGCCGCCGCTCAGCCGGATCAACTCGAGGGCCAGGGCCGGCGCACCGTCGGGTTCGACGGCGACGCGTAGTTCAAGCGGCGGCGCGTAGGCGCGCCGGGGTTCGGCATAGGCGAAATAGAGGTCTCCGCCGCCGGTCTGCAGCGGCTGGGACCAGTCCGGCATTCCCTTCAGCGACACGCCGCCCTCACAATGCAGGCAGCACGAGCAGACTGAAATCCGCCTCGCGCCAGCCGGGGTCCACGGTCTGGGAACCGTTGCGGCGGATGATCTGCTGCCTGAAACTGTATTTGCCCTGCACGTCGCGGCCCAGCAGGAGGTCCATCAGCGACAGCCGCACCTGCGCCACGCCGGAGGCCTGATCGCGGCTGAGCTTTAGGCTGGCGCCGCCCTTGAACTCCACGTTGATCAGGATGATCGCGGTCGGATCGGCAGGGTCCCCGAGCAGTTCCGGCATGGTCATCACCTCGACCTGCCGTTCGTATTCGGCCGGCACCGAGGTGTCGCTGATCAGCGGCAGGATCTTTTCCGGGTCAGGCAGGATCTGCACGCCGGAGGTGTCGAAGACGGCATCGAGTGCACCGTCACCCGGCAAGGCGCCTTGCAGGCGGACGACGAACGCCACTTCCGCACCGGGTGACAGCTCCAGCGGCGCATCGAACGTCAGCCCTTCGATCGCGGCAGCGACCTCGGTACCGCCCTTGCGCACCCTGACCGGCAGCGAGGCAATCCGCAGCGGGCTTTCGATGCCGTTCTGCATCCTGACCGCGATGGTGTCATCGGTATCGGCCGGCTGTTCGAAGAAGGCCAGGCATTCGCCCTGGGTGTCGGCAAAGCGGATTTCGACCGGGATCGGTTCGGGCGTCGACAGACCGGTTTCGACCAGTACCTGGCCCGAGAAAAGGCTGGTGGCGTCGCGGCTGTAGGCGGAGGCATAGAGTTGGCGGAAGCCTTCGAGCGGCAACGTCAGGCTGTGCACGAAGCCGTTGGCCAGGTCGATGGCCACGTCCTTCTGGTCGACCAGCGCTGCGCCGACCGAACCAGGCAGCCACAGCTTCAGCGACGCATGGGCCTGCAAGGGCCGCAGCTCCGGCTCGACCTGGCGCGCCCCGGCCGGCCCCTCGCGCTTCACGGCGACGCCGGCGGCCGCCAGTCTTGCCGTGTTGAGCCAGGGTTCGACCACATAATCGATGGTGACCGAAGCATTCTCGATCGCGCCGTCGGGTGCTGCGATCCGCACCACCATCTGGGGCAGGAACGGCGCCACTTCGCGCCGGGACAGCTTGAAGCGGTCCGGCAGGTAGTAAAACACCCAGGGTTCGGCCTTGTCCTGCAGATAGGCGTGGAAGCGGGCGTCGGGCGAGCCCTGGGGATGGGCGACCACGATCCGGCGGAATTCGGTCGCCGCAGCGCCTCCGCCGCCCGCCGCTGCGCCCTCGTAAAGGTAGGGGTGCAACCGGGGATCGAGCACAAACAACTCCGGTTCCGCCACATCGTCCAACGCCCGCCGGATGGTACGGTAGCTGATCGCGGGTCGGGCCGGCATGACGGGCGCGACGAACTGCGCGTCGTAAATCGTGTTCAGGGCCATCGGCTTGATGGCCATGCGGGCGGGTTGCGCGGCAGCCGGCATGACCATCTTGCGGTGGTCGCGCACCAGCACCTGGGGCTCCTGCTGCTTGCCCTGATCGGCGACCTGGACCGCCACAGTGATCGTCCGGCGCACCACGAGCTTCGGCGCTGCGGCCGGTGTCTGGAGCGCGAACAAAAGGCCGTCCCGTTCCAAAAGGCTGAGGCCCACGGATATCGACACGCCTTTGGGGTCGTCGAGGACTTCCCTGAAATCGACGGTCTTTTCGATGGCGTACGCGGGGCCGGCGCCATAGCGCAAGAACACATCAATACCGTGGGGCAGCTCAGCCGCACCTTGAACTCCGACACCCAGTTCCGGTGCGGGGTAGCGCTCCAGGCCGAGGGTGAGCCGCCAGATGCCGTCGGGCGCGGCGGCGATACCGATCTCGTAGCGTCCGCCCTGTTCGCGCAACCGGTAGCGGGGCAAATAATACTTCTTCGCCGGGTCGACAGGGTCTTCGAACAGCAGGTCATCGGCCGGTTCGGGCACCGGCGAGATGGGAACGGTCACCATGTCGCGGCTGTCGCCCACACCGACAACAGGGAACCCTTCCACCCTGATGAGAGGCGGCCGGATTCTGACAAACTCGGTGGCGGTGAGGCGCGGATTGGCAAGCGCAACCGCCTCGGGAGTCCTGAGGACACGGGCCTCGGTCATAGTGGTGCTTACTCGCGGACGGGGGGTCGCTGGGATGGGCGCGGTGATCTTGACGGGCGTCACATGCATGGTCGGGGGCAATCTAGGCATAGATAACCTCCTCATCGACATGATCTGGCTTTTCGGTAGATGGCAGCTAAGTGGCGGCCTGAGGATAAATCGATGGGTATTTAAGCATAATTAAGTATAATTAAGGCAAAAAGCAACCTGTTTTTCAAAAAAAATAGAACGTTGCTTGGGTGCATGCGCGGTGTCTTTGAGCGCGCTGGATCCCGGCGCGGCCTCCGACGATCTGGTCCGGAAAGTCAAGGCGGCGGTCGTGGCCCGGCTGGGGACCGACAAGTACAACGACCTCTTGGACGGCATCATTGCCCAGGTGATGTCGCAGCTCAAGAAGTAGCCGCATTCTTCCTGGGTCCGTCGGCCCCGGGGCGTCGAGAGGTTCCATGTCCGCAACACGCCACAGGAGTGGGAGGCCAACCGATTCCCGCCAAGGCATCGGTCCATGGATAGGGCTGCTGGTCCTGGTCGGAGGTGAGGCCCGTGCGTTCCGCAAAGGCATCCATCAACCAGACGACTTATTTGACATTCGTATCGGGCATGGGTTCGAAATCTCCGATTGACCGGCAGCCTCTGTTTTCCGCCGGGTTGCGCGCCCGCCCCTTATGGAAACGCAGCGGTCGGGGTCGGCCAGGCTATCTGCACCGCCAAAAGGGGAAAATGACCATGCCTACCCACCGTTCACTTTTTTCCGTAATTTCCCGGAACACTTGAAGGTCACCACGCGTCTTGGAGGCAGGATCGCGTCCTCACCAGTAACCGGGTTCCGACCCTTCCGCTGATTCTTGTCCTTGACGCAGAATTTTCCGAAGCCTGGAATCAGGATATCATCACCGGTTTCCAGGGATGTCTTTACCAGTTCAAGAAGGCATTCGGTGATCTCGGTAGATTTATTCCTGGGAAAGCCGAGCCTGGTTTGAAGGCATTCTACGATGTCGTTTTTTGTCAGGGCCATGAAGGTGGGACTCCCTATGGGCAAGGGTCAAAAGGAGTGCTGAGATGGTTTTGTGTTGGCAGAAATGTCACATTTTGTCAATAACTTATGTTGTTTCTTGACAAGTGTCCCCACAAAGGATCAGCCTCAGCTGACCACCATCCTCGGCGTCTGGTGCACGCCCCTGCGTGTGCGGAAGCGCGCCGGATATTCCGATGCAGGGACTGCGGGATGGAAACCGGCCCGGAGGAATACCGGGATCAAATCGAAAGCTGGATGGAAACCGTCTGTGAAATCACCTTCGGCGATTTGGCGCCGGGCGAATCGAAAACCCCAAACACCTGACCCTCCTCGTGGCCGGAGTGGGTTCGTCGGCAGAAAAAGCGGCCGATCGCCTTGATGATGACGACTGCTTACCGGTCGGAAAAACGATCGGATGCAATGTGCCACCAGATCAGCTGTTTTCCCGGTCAATATTCTGTAACGCTATTTGGGCACCCATGCAATGGGATCCTGGCACTCTCACACCGTTTGTGATAGTTTTTAAAATCGACCCATTTGGTGCTCCTCGGCAAAGTTGTGGGGACAACTCAGTCTTGGCGGTAACAAATGGGTCGTTCTACCGGCAGCCGTTGAACTCTGACCACGCCCAGAGAGCGTGGTTTTCCATGATTGTTTAAAAATGAACGTGCAAGCCAAAAAGTCATTTGCGATGGTAGATTATGAAAGGTGCAATCCCGGGAAATGCAACCCTGAAAAGGGGGTTTGCGCGGCTGTAGCGGCTTGCACCCATAAAGTTGTCAAACAGATCGATGACGTTTTTAACCCGCCAATAATTTTTCACGATATGTGCATGGGATGCTGGGATTGTATTGAAGCTTGCCCCCTGGATGCTATTCAAATGAAACATGTTTCATAGGCACGCTGAACGCCTGTTATTTAACGGCAAATATAGAGGGTAGCAAACGCGGCGTCAGAAACGCCAAAAGGACTGCCGTGTCGTCTACTTGTCGCCTATCATGGCCATGACCTCATCTTCACTCACGTCATACCAGTATTGGTAGGCCTCCGCCACTGCAAACCGGCCGCCTTTGCGGATATTGGCACAGAATACAGCATCTGCCAGGTCAGCGATATCCGCCACCGCCCGGTCATGGGCCGTGGGAACTGCCACGATAAGAATCTTGGTCCCGGCGTTTCGCAACGCTTCGATGGAGGCTCTCATGGTAAACCCGGAGGCCAGGCCGTCATCCACCAGGATCACCGGTCGCTCCTTTACCTCTGGAAAAGGGCGGTCTCCCCGAAAGCGGACCAACCGCCGCGCCACCTTTGACCGGGTCTTCCGGATGCCCTCCTGAATCTGCTCTTCCGACAGCAGCAACTGCGCGATCAACCCCCTGTTCAATTTGAAGGTCCCGTCGAACGCCACAGCCCCGTAGCCGGCTTCGGTATTCCAGGGCAGCGTGATTTTGCTGACCACCGCCACATCAAAGGGCAGCCCCAGGCGCTCCGCCACCGCCAGTCCCACCGGAACGCCGCCTGCGGGAATGCCGAGGACAATGCCGTTTTCCAGCCGATAGGGGGCCAGCATGTCGCCGAGTAAGATCCCGGCATGTGCCCGATCTTTGAAAACCTCGACCCTGTTCTTCAAATCCGGTCGCTCATGAATACCGGCAACAGCCATTTGAATTCTCCTTCGATATAATTCAATCTGGTTATGCACTTCCCTCCAGTCAAATCGGATTGCTTTTCTTGGGATCATGGCAGTAAAGAATCCCGCTGCAGCGGACCAGGCTTTTGGCTTGCCGCCCCCGAAGGGGACCAACCGCAAGCCAATGAATTCTATCTTGGTTTTATGGCAGAGCCTCTGGCTCTGACCCGGTCCACAGGACCAGATTTTGCTGTATTCAAATAAAGTTTGTTTTTGGTCAGCAAGGAGTGATAGTCACGGTAACAGCGCAATCGTTTTCTAAAAGTGGAGGGCATCATGGCGATTTCGGTTATGATCCAACGGACTTTCAGAGACACCCAAAAAGCAGCCAAACTGGCGCCACTGATCGTCAAACTCCGGTCCCTGGCCACTATCCAGCCGGGGTATCTTACAGGCAGGACCTTCCGCTGCCTGGACTGTCCCGGTGAATACCTGGTTATCAGCACCTGGAACAGCCTTGAAGACTGGGACCGCTGGCTTAAAAGCGAGCAACGCGTGGTGCTTCAAAAACAGGTGGATGATCTGTTGGGGGAGGAAACGCAGTACCGGATTTACGAACCGCTGGTAGGCGGAATTATCCCGCAATTTCAAGCTGCGGCGGATTGACGGTCTCGCAAAAGTCCACTTCCCCCGTTGCGCGGCATCTCGGCAGCGCTATGGCGCAATTAAAGTACGCCTCGCGCCTCGGGATTTGTGCGCCGTAACGTTTCGCTTTTCGAAACTGTCTGATTAAGAAAATTTTGGCGACCTCTCCGGGTGTTATGCCGCCCGCCGGATACGATCACTAGCAGAGCGCCAAACGCACGTCCCAAAAAGGGGGGTCATGACACGCAACCGACCAAACCACCGCCCGTCCGGCGTGCGGCGCGGCCGGCAAATTGTGGCGGCGCTGATCCTGCCGGTGTTGCTGGCGGCCTGCGCCGCGCGACAACCGGCCCCCGCCCTGGATCCCACTTCGCCGGCCCCGCCGCGCTTGGCGATGCTCGGCATCACCATCCAGGCCGGGGCCTTTGCCAGCCTGGACAATGTCGTGCGCCTCACCGAGGCGCTCCAGGCCCGCGGCCTGGAGGCCACGTTCTTCAGGGACAACGACGGGCTGTTCAAGGTTCGCTTCGGCAATTTCGCATCCAGGGAGGAAGCCCGGCAGCGGGCCCGCGCCCTGCAACGCGACGGCACGCTGGATGTGTTTTACATCGTGGTGCCGGAAGAGTTGGCCGCCGCCCAGCGCGGGCGCAAGGGGGAAGCCTTCGTGCGCGAGCGGATCGTGTATACGGCCAAAAATTTTCTGGGTCTTCCCTACCGCTGGGGAGGGGCGTCACCCAAGGATGGCTTCGACTGCAGCGGGCTGACCATGACCGCCTACCGCTTAAACGGCTACGATCTGCCGCGGACTTCGCGCGAACAGTTCACCGCCGGCGATCCGATCGCCACGGACGCGCTGCAACCGGCCGACCTGGTTTTTTTCGCCACGCGCACCCGGAAAAGCGTGTCGCACGTGGGAATTTACATCGGAGATGGCCGTTTCATCCACGCCCCGGGCCGGGGAAAAACCATCCGGATCGACTCTCTCTCGCAGAACTACTACCGTCGGCGCCTAATCGGCGCCCGGCATTTTCTTTGATTGAAAAAGCCAAACATCCGCAACCTCGAAACCGGCTTTCAACACCACCCGACCCAATTTGCCGTCTCTCATATCGAAGTTCGAATAATCGTCAGCGCCTCATTGATCTTAGCGTTAGAGGCTTCATGGACGTCGAGAATAAAATCCAGGTGCTCCTGAATCGAGGCCATCTGCCTGGGGCTGGTGCCTCGTAAACCGGCATCCTTGTATTTCGCCAGGATGGCCTTGGCTTCTTCTTCCATCTTTTGGGCTGCTAAATTCGGATTCGCCAGGAGCATAACCAACAGGCAATCCGCTTCGGCTGCGGCATCCCAGAAATTGGGGTTCTCCGCATAGCGCCTCCGGGCGATGTCGATCATCTGGCGGCATTCGGCTGCCAATTTCTGTTTCCAGACCGTCCCACGGGATTTATTTATTTTTTCCAGAAGCACTCTGGCCAGGGCATAATTGGTAAAGGCATACGGGTCGGGCGTGGCGGTTCCCTCGCAATCCAGATCATAGGCGGCGCGGTAATATTTTACCATGCTTTCAAGGGCCTTTTGCCGGTCTTCGCGGGTTTCGACAATGAATGCCTGCCGCTTACAGGCGCCGCCCAAGAGGTTCAGCCGCTCGATGCTCTCGCCGGTTTTCACGAGGCCCTCCAGGGTCTCCAGTGCCTGCTGGACCTCATTTAACAGTATCCGGCGTTTGCTTTCCTTCGCTTTGCCGTCCTTTATCTGGCGCACATCCCGCCACTCCATTGCGGCCGCGCGCACACGGAAATTGGCGGCTTGCTCCACGGCCCGCATGGGGCAGTCGCCTTGGCTGGCCTTGACGGACTTATCCAACCAATCCGCCGCGATGCGGTACGCGCCGGTTTCGCCCCAGGCAAAACCCAAGGTGGCGGCAACGTCGGCGCGCTTTTGCCATTGCAGGCGGTGCGACTCGGGAACCCGTTGCAGAAATCTATCGATTTGCTCCCGACTGGCGGTCAGCGACGCTTGATCCTGGTCTTTGGCGTGTAGTTGCATGCGTATCCACTGGGTATGGTTGTCGAGGTCGGCAATCAGTTCATGGGGCGTGAGATACGACCTTTTCTCCTTTTTCACCGCTGCAAAAGCCTGCCCGTGCAGCCGAAACGCAGGGTCTCCATAGCACTGATAGGCGCCCCAGGTATTGGCATTGGAAAAGCGCAGCCAGATTTCCTCCCGCGCCGCTCTGACGGCCTCGCCGAAGGTATCCCCGAACAGCATGTGTTTATAAAAAGTCTCCGCAAAGGCTTCGGCGGCGCCGTCATCGACGGCCCAACCGGCTGCAACCACCGCCTTGACCCCCATGTCGATGAACTGCATGGCCAGGTTGGCCGCCAACATGCCGTAGGAGATAGGGGATGATGGGCCGGTTTTGCCCAGGTGGCAGCAATTGATAAAGACCAGTTCCGGAACCCAGCGCATCTGTTCCACATCACCCGGCGTCAGGATGGTGTCCTTGCCGATGACCATGCCGGATATTCCCTTTTGGGTTTTACCAACACTCCCGGACTTGGGTGGACTCCCAGGGTCGTCGACCTCAAATGCATGCACCCCGTGACCGGCCAGATGCAGGATGCGCCAGGCATCCTTGTGCAGCCCGGACAGGATCGCATCGGTCCTTTCGTCGATACAGCCGATGGCGCGAAACCCATTGGCGTTCAACAAAGCCAAGACTTTCTGGGCCTCGCTGCGCGCACCGGGCAAGTCGCTAAAACTGTTCCAGCCCTCCAGGTCCGGATTGCCGACCACGAAGGCATTGGGTTCCACGGCGTGTGCGGGGTGCGGCCGAAATTTGGGCGTCTTGTATTGACGGATCAGCCCCGAAGCGACTGCCGGCGGACGGCCCGTGTGGCTCCAGCGGTCCTCGAGCAATTCCCAGGGAAAACGGGCGGATTCATCATCCAGCAGCAGTACCAGATCGTCCTGTTTGGGGGCCTGCTCCTTGAGTCGATTGGGTAAAAGCATCTCAAAGAGGGTCTTGGCCACCTCGGGATTGGCACTGGAAGATTGCGAGGCCTGCAGGATGAAGCGATCGGCCAGGCGCAATTGACCGGTGGCAAGCGTCTCCTCGGCCCTGGCCCGGTCCGTGGTGGCTATAAAACGG
>Ga0105094_10002036_pt1 | contig 10559 bp, 5 predicted proteins | sample PPLLak1March2015_2_FD_87023 | JGI IMG/M metagenome (GOLD analysis project Ga0105094, IMG submission 87023) | Freshwater sediment microbial communities from Prairie Pothole Lake near Jamestown, North Dakota, USA - PPLs Lake P8 Core (3) Depth... | ecosystem: Environmental > Aquatic > Freshwater >...
AGGAAAAAATCTCAAAGAAATAGAATCGGCTGTTTTTGAAGCTTTTCAGAAATTTGAGACAGAAGGGATCGCCGAACGTGACATCGAAAGAGTGAGAGCAGGGATGGAAAAGAATTTTTACTATAATCTTGGCAGTGTATTCAATAAATCACTGCAGCTTGCTTTTTATAATACGTTACGCAATGATCCGGGGTTTCTTCAAAAAGATATCGAGAATATAAAGGCTGTCAGCCTTGCTGATGTGCAAAGGGTTTATAACACTTACATCAAAGGAAAGCCTTTTGTTGCTACCAGTTTTGTCCCCAAAGGAAATCCGGAAATGATGGCTGAAAATTCAATTCGTGCTGCCATATCGGAAGAAAAAATTGAAGAATCTACGCAGGTTGAAATTGCTGAAACCGACAGGGATGAGATTGTTAAAACCCCGTCTGCTATCGATAGGAGTAAAGAACCTTTACTGGCAAAAGATCCTGAAGTGAATATCCCGGTCATTTGGAAGGCAGAACTGGCCAATGGAGTCAACGTTTTTGGCATTGAGAATAAGGAATTACCCCTGGTCAATATGGATCTTGTTGTGGATGGAGGTATTTATCAGGATCATATCGATCTGCCTGGTGTTGCCAATATGTTAGCCGAAGTCATGCCGCAGGGAACACAGCATAAAACACCTGAACAACTGGAAGAAGAAATAAGGCTGCTGGGCTCCAATATAGATATGTATGCGACAAAGGAAGAAATCGTGATGAACGCGGATATGTTGTCCCGGAATTTTGAAAAAACCTTTTCCCTCATGACGGAAATCCTGCTGGAGCCACGCTGGGATATGGAAGAATTTGAACTTGCCCGGACCAAGACCCTGAACACCATTCTGCAAAACATGGTGCAGCCCAGGGCGGTAGCGGATGGCAAATTTCATAAACTGCTATACGGAGATCAGCATATATTTGGATTTTCCGGAAAGGGGACCAAAGAGTCCATCAGTAAATTAACCGTGGATGATCTCAAACATTATTATGAAAAGAATTTCTCACCGTCTGTCGCTACCATACTGATCGTTGGCAATATCACAAAGGATAGGGCATTGATGGCCATTAAATCCCTTGATGCGAAATGGGCAAAACATGAGGTTCAGAGAAACGATTACAGGCTGCCTTCAGCCACCGGTAAATCACAGCTGTATTTTGTCGATATTCCGGGTTCCAAGCAATCCGTCATTAATGTCGGATACCTGGCCCTGTCAAGGAATAATCCTGAATTCGTCAAGGCCGATTTTGCCAACTACCGGCTGGGAGGTGCATTTACCAGTATTGTTAACCAGATATTGCGGGAGGAAAAGGGCTATACCTATGGCGCCTTCAGCAGTTTCAGGGAACAAAAAGTGACGGCACCTTTTCTGGTTTCTACCAGTGTCCGTTCCGATGCGACCCTTGAATCTCTTAGAATCATCAGGGAAAGCCTGCAGCAATATGCTGACAGCGTATCTGACGGTGATCTTCAATTCACAAAGGATTGCCTGATAAAATCCAATGCCCTCAGGTTTGAGACCATCGGTTCACAGGTTTCTATGCTAAGAACCATGAGTAAATATGGTTTTGGTGATGACTTTGTCAAACAGGAAGAGGAGATCATAAAAAATATGACCCTGGAAGAATACCGGAATATTGCCAGGAAACACATGGAATGCGACAGCATGATATTTCTTGTTGTGGGCGATGCCGCCACACAGATGAAATCATTGGAGAAACTGGGGATCGGCAAGCCGGTTCTGGTAATGCAATAGCAGTTCACTCAAAGGGGATACTGCAGGGCTATTTCAAAAAATAAGCCAGGCTTATTCCCAGGAAATTACCTGTGGCATAGCCGATGATTCCCATGGTGATCCCTGAGAGGATAATTTCTTTGTTACGAAGGGCATTTGCAACGGTGGGGACAAATGGTGCCGAGAAAATCAACGCCGTGGAGGCAATAATGGTAGTATCGGTGTCAATCCTGAAGATCCTGGAAAACAGCACCTGGAAGAACAATGATCCCACGATTACCAGGGCGACAAAAGCAGCCAGATAAAGCGATTTTGTTGTGAACATGCTGAAATCAGCCATGGAGCCAACCACAATGCAAAAGATTATAATCAGGTACATGCCGCTCTGAAAGGTCTTCTTTATCCTGTTGACAGCAGGAATAAGCGATAATAAGATAGATAATGCGGTAATGCAAAGTATCATACCGGCGGTCTGATAATCAGCCGGAAAGAATTGTTTCAGCAACAGGGAGATCCCGACTATGGCTCCCGAAAGCAACACAGCCAGGAGCAATGGCACGATCACCCTGGTTTTATGAATGCCCCGGTAAGCATCCCAACCGTCGAAATCATCCACCTCGTGATCCAATTGCACCGTTGAATCCAATGGTTTAAACGGAGGAAGTATTTTGCCGACAACCGTTTGGGCCTTGGTAATAAGGAAAAAGAAATAGGGTATGCAGATCAGGATATCATAAGCATTTACCAGGATAAAAGTCTCCGGGTCCCCGTTCAGGGCTTTATGGATAGCTGCCATATTCGCCGTGGCACCGACATAAACCCCCACCATGAGTCCCGATACTTTCCAGGCATCAGCAATTATATCCTGCAGGAAATATTCAGCAATAACAATGATCAGCATCACGGAGATTATACCCAGCAGTATGGCCAATCCTGTTTTCAGTGCCAGCCGCGACCATTGTTTTATATTGATGGAAAACAACAGCAGGGGAAGGGCAAGCGCGATCGTCACCGAGGTGAACTGATCCTGCATGGGTTTCATTTCCGGCTTTATCAGGCCAATGTTGCTCAGAATGATTCCCAGGACATAGGCCAGTCCTACCGTCCCGAACTTGTTCAGCCAGTCGAGTTTTTTGCATCCGTACAACAGCAGTAAAGGCCCCAGGATATAAACAACCCCGATGAGAATAGTATTCATACGCTATAGGATAGGATCACTAAAATACGGAAAATAATATGATTTGGGAAAATTGCGTATTTTTATTATGCCATTGATATACTATTTAATTGCATACCTGAAATACAATTAAAAACATGAAAAGTAAAAACTTTCATTTCAGGATCCTGATCATGCTTATGGTTTACGGCTGGATACCATATTCGTTTGCTCAGCAAAACACCGATACACTCAAGGGAAGAAACCTGTATAATCCTCAACGGCTGGGGACCAGGGATACTATCCATATGGTACCCGATAAACCTGCCCTGCAACCGGGAGATACGCTTCCGGAAATCCGGCTGAAATTCATACAGGATTCCCTTTTCGCCCGGGAGCAATTTATCAGGGATTCCCTGCTGGCCCGGGAACAATTTGTGCGGGATTCCATTCAGCGGAGGCAGCGTATGCTCGATTCACTAAGGTTTTTGCAACGCGAGCTTCCCGTATTGCTGGATGCGTATCTTAAAACGGTAAAGGAGGATATCATTATGCACGATAAAGGGATCAGTATAATCGGAGATACTGTTTTAAGCGACTACCGTTATGTTTTCCTGCTGTTCAACCTCACACAGCCCTTTACACCCTGGAAGGTCAGCTATGGCCTTACGGGAGACCGCATAAAAATCCTCACGGACAAGGACAGGCAAAAAATAACCGCTGTTCAGGCTCCCTTCATGAATTGTTCCTTTACCTATGGAAACAGCAATGATCTGCTGGTGATAAAAGAATTGAGTATTATCCAGAAAGACAGGTCGGGACATTTTTACAAATCACCGGTAGACTCCGTTTTTTTTGACCGCAATAAAAGAGTGGTTAAAATAAAACGATACGTTCAGTTTTACGGAGTAGCCGGCAACAACCAGCGCGGATCACCGCTTTTTCTCAACCTGTCTCAGGTAAAGCAATATGAATATGGGCCGGACAATCAGATCAGGCAATACCAGGTGGTTAATTTCTGTGAACGTTATAAAGCCTGGGAAGCCAGCAAAGTTTGTAATATCATCCAGTATAAATTTTCAAGGCAGGGAAATACCTACCTGCTGACAAAGCAAAATGACCCGGCAAACAGTTATTCGGATGGGACCTTTACTTTCGAATTTGATGGTTTGAATAACCTGAAAAGCCTGTCGTTCCATAACCTCTCCAATACCGAGAACTGGCAGCGTATCATTGAACTGAACGAGGAAGGCAATGTGAATTGCTACATCGATAAAAAGAAGGATATTGTCAGGCAGTCCTTATGCATGATCTATCACCATAAAGACCCCGGGGCAAAATACCCGGTGGAAACCATCACCACCATCTTTGAGGAGGATGGCATCAGTTATTACCAGAATAACAACACAACAGGGCAAAGCCGTGTACGCGACAAAATGACGCTAGAATGGAGTCCCTGGAAGTAGTCGTAAAAGAACAGAATGTCAATTCAAAATAAATTTCGAACAAGGAATATCGAATGTTGAATTTCGAAGATAATGTGCTCTATGCCCTATCTTCTTCGTTCGGCGTTCGATGTTCCTTGTTCGATATTCCAGGCATATTGATTAAAATCTATTCAATCACAAGTTTTACTGTTGAATCACCGGATTGAATAAGGTAAAGGCCTTTTTCAAGATCCGTAACATCAACATCCATGTTTCGCTTTGTGACCCTGAACTGTAATACTTCCTGTCCGGTAAGGTCATAAATCCGGAGATTGCCTGATTCCAGTCCGGTTATATGAATCTGATCCGAGGCCGGGTTGGGATATACCGCCATGTTTCCTGAAGATGAATAATCTCTGATAGCCGAAATTGGACCCACTAAACTTACGTTATCGACCAACGTCTCAAAGGTATAGTTACTGGATTGGTCATCATATATCCCCATCCTGAATCCGAAAAATACGGTTGTATCTCCTGTCCCCTCGTATGAAAAAGGGTTGGTTGCGTTGGGTGAACAGGCAGTTCCCAGGAAATTACCGTCAAATTCATCCCCGGGACATGAGGCCTCCCAGTTGATGCTTTTATACCCTCCCACAAATGTAGCTCCCTGATCCGTAGTATAGTCAGATCCTACTGCAGGTTCAGTGCCCCCGACATATACTTCGAACCAGTAGTTATTGGTCCTCATATCTCTATAGGCACAGTTGAAAGTATAGGCCACTCCCCGCTCCAATGTGACCTGCTGATAGAACATAAAGTTGGTGAGATTTCCACCGGCAGCTCCGGTATTCGTCCCGACTACGCGAAGACAACCACCCGATCCCGTGCTGGGGACTTCCTCGGTATAGGAAAACTCAAACTCCACCGTATTGCCGGCATCCATATTCAGCTGCGAAGTAATCCAGTCATCAGGATTTTCCATATCCCCTCCCACGAGCATTTCCTGAGCAAAGGACCCTACCTGGAAAAACAAAAGGAATAAAAACAGGAAAGTCATAAATGTGTAAATCTTTTTCATACCACTAAAATTTAATTATTAATACTTGAATCCTTATTATTATATACTATCCATTTCAATCTGTTTTAAAATTCAATGGGTTCATTTAAAAGCAGGCACATATTGCTTTAATACCCCTTCTTTTGCCAGCCTGATTTCAGAAGCCGGAACGGGAAGCATGCCCCAGGTATCCTTAATAAACTGACGGCCCTGGAATTCATCGGGGCTCTCGGCTTCCGGTGGTATTACCCAGCTGGCATCAATCATCTCCTTGGCATAATCAAGCCCTCTTCTCAACAGGTCCCATTTACGATGCCCTTCGCCGGCAAATTCAACCCTGCGTTCGTGATAAATGGCAGCCAGTGTTATGGAGCTCAGTGCGGCTGATTCCCCCATAGCACGGGTCCTCACCCGGTTAAGATAATCCAGTGCTTTTTCCGGATTATCGGTCAGGTTAAGTTCAGATGCCATTAACAGGACTTCGGCAAACCGCATGTCCTTGTAATTGATAGGCCAGTTATGCGCGGGATCGCCTCCCGACAATGTCGGATCATAAGCTTTCCGAGCCATATATTTGTAATTGAAATAGCCGGTATTCTGAAATCCCCGTGTATAGCTTGACAGACTATCATTGGCATTATATATGGCCACATTCAGCCTGGGATCACCGGCTTCAAATTCATTTACAACCGACCAGGTTGGAAGGGCAAAACTCCAGCCATTTGAAATGTTGTCATCTCCCTTTGGATCCCTGGGACCATAAAATATCGCGGAGAAATTCCCGTCTATGCCCCAGCCTCCCCAATCCGATGACTGTGCTTTTTCGGCGTACTGCCATTCAAATATCGATTCCGCATTGTTTTCATTTCCCCAGTCAAATACATCGGCATAATTATCCAGTAAACGATACCTTCCGCTTATAATGATTTCTTCGAGCATTCCCTGCACGTATGCTTTGTTGATAACAACAGAACCATCCGACCAGTCCGCAGTAACCCCCATGACAGATTTTACAAATCCTTCATAATAAAGATAAATACGTGCCATGAGCACACGGACAACATCTTTTGTGATCCGGCCATACTCATCGGGCGTAACGGTTTCAGGTAAATCAGGAAGCGCTGTCAGGAGATCTCTGGCTATCTGCCTGTAAACATCTTCAGGACTGGATTGAGCGATCGATTTATAAGCCTCCACGTCTGTTATAAGCTCTGTAATGACAGGTACCCATCCGAAATGCCTTGCCAGGTCCCAGTAAAAATAGGCACGCATGGTTAATGCCTCAGCCTTCATGCGTGTCCGCTTGTTTTGGTCGGTCCATTGAATTTCCTGCTCCTTCAGCAGGTAAAGGTTTGCCCTGTAGTTACCTGCATAAAGCCTGCTCCAAAGGTCCGTTGCGGCTCCATTTTCCGGATCAATGATGGAGATTTCCTCATCCTGCCATTGCTGCATTCCGCTGCCGGGTTCGCCCCCTGCATAGGCATCATCCGAGAAAATATCCGAATTAAGCGGCACAGGCATCCAGTTTTGCAAGGTCAGTGCATCATAAACTGTCACCAGTGCATTGAATGCATCTGTTTCGGTTTTATAGGAATTGGCCTCCAGCCTGTTTATTTTAGGTTCCAGTTCCAGAAAATCCGAGGAACAGGCAACGGTAAATGCCAGCAGCATAACTGCCAGCCATAATTTATATAAAGGATTTGATTTCATAATACCATAATTTGATTTTGATCTGACCATAATGACCCCCGAATAATTAGAATGTAATGTTAATACCGCCGATAAATGTTTTGGCCTGTGGATAGACCCCGTGATCAATCCCAATATCGAAAGGTCCTCCTCCCATTTCGACTTCCATTCCCGGATATTTGGTAAACGTCAGGAGATTCTCGGACAATATGTAGAATCTGATCTTGGTAAGTTTTATGGCCTCACTGATCTTTTTTGGTAACGTATAACCCAGGGTTATCGATTTCAGGCGCAGGTAGTCTGCATCCTTTACATAGAAATCGGATGGTTTGATCCAGGTCTGGTTTTGATCCGAAATTGTCACAAAGGGATAATCATTGGAAGTGCCCTCACCATGCCACCGATCCAGAACATCCATGGTAAAATTCGCATATTTCAGGTCTGCACGACGGTTAGCCATGTAAATCTGGTGTCCCAGGGCAGCATACCAAAACATATTGAAATCAACCCCATGCCATTCAGCAGATACATTTAATCCGGCAAGAAGTTTAGGATAGGGATTTCCCAGTTCCATCCTGTCGGCATCATCCAACACGCCATTCGTGTCGGTGTCCACGAATTTGAGATCTCCCGGCTGAGCATTGCGCTGATGAGGATAAGCTGCAAGTTCTTCTTCATTTTGAAATACGCCCGCTGTTTTATAACCATAAAAGAAGCCCAGTGGTTTTCCGATTTCCGCACGTAAGATGCCACCTTGTCCGTGAACGCCTGTGCCTCCTTCAAGAATCCCTTCTTCATTCTCTATCGCCAGTACTTCACTTTTGTTAGTGGCCGCTGTCAGCGCAACATTGATGAAGAGGTTTTTGGTTACATTTTCTTTAAAGGCAAATTCCAGTTCTACCCCTGAATTCTTGACTTCTCCGCCATTAATGGTAGGAGCACTGTTACCGATAAGCAGCATGGCAGGTGCCTCAACTAGCCAGTCCTTGGTTCTTTTATCATAGTAATCCAGTACAAGGCTTATCCTGTTGTTTAAAAATGCCAGATCAGCACCAATATCGGTTTGTTGTGATGTTTCCCATCTCAGTTCAGGATTGGCATAATAATCGGGCTGAATTCCATTATACATGGTTTGATCTGTGCCAAAGAAATAGATGGAATTATTCGTCATCACCGAGGTATATTTAAAGTTCCCGATGTTTTCGTTCCCGTTCTGGCCCCAGCTGAATCTCATTTTTGCAAAATTAAAGGCATTGTTCTCCGGGAAGAAAGGTTCGCGCGAAACTACCCATCCAACGGATACGGCCGGAAAATACCCGTACCGGTTTTCTGCACCGAACCTTGAAGAACCGTCAGCTCTTAATACCGCCTCCAGCAAATATTTTTCTGCATAATTGTAATTGATTCTGCCAAAAAATGACCTGAGGGTATGTTCACTGAATCCGCCGGTGGCCTGGGCAACCGGATTCTGTGCATTGTCAAGGTATGCATTATCGAAATTGTCAAAAATAATATCCTGCTTTTGTGCCCATATCCCTTCATCCCATTCCCTGAAATGAGTGATGCCGGCAAGGACTGTGAAATTATGTTTCCCGATTGATTTTACGTAAGTCAGTGTATTATCAAGATTCCAGTGAACATAATTGTGGGAACTAACGGATACAAGGTCAACAGAATCATTTTTATGGGTGGCGTCAATATAATAAACCGGAGTATAGGAACTATTGTTCACGACGGTGTATTCCATCCCAAAATTGGTGCGGAAGACCAAACCTTTAATAATTTCATAGTCAGCGGTTACATTACCAACCATTTTATTGATCCTCTCTTCCTGGTTCAGGTATTCCAGTAAGGCCACCGGATTGGTAATTTCCTGCAAACCAACCCTGAACCTGGGATCTGAAGGGATTCCCCAGGAACCATCTTCGAATTTTATGGGAACAATCGGAGGCATGTTAATGGCCTGTATAATTCCTGTAGAATATTGATCATTGCCCGATATTCCTCGTTTCTTTATATTGGCAAAGTTGAGATTGCTTCCGAGTTTTAATTTGCCAAACTCACGGGTTGTATTCAACCGGTAATTGATCCTTTTGAAGTTTGATTTTCCCTTACCCACAATGCCATCCTGACTATAATAGGTCAAAGATGATGAATAGGTCGAATTTTCACTTCCCCCGGTAAATGAGAAAGAGTGACTGGTTTTGGGTGCGTTATAGTAATACATTTCATCCTGCCAGTCGGTATTCCAACCCATGGAATCAATCAGATTTACGGTTTCATCCGAAAAATAAGGTCTGGTCCTGCCATCGTTAACATAGGCTTCATTCAAGATTGATATGTATTGATCGGAGTTTAACAGTTCAAGTTTTTTCCAGGGATTCTGGACGCCATAATAACCGTCATAGGTAACTACAAAGGATTGATTCTTTTTTCCCTGTTTTGTGGTAACGAGAATAACCCCATTAGCTCCGCGGGCACCATAAATGGCAGAAGAAGATGCATCTTTCAGCACTTCAATAGATTCAATATCCGAAGGATTCAGGTAGTCCAGTCCCTCCTTCTCCATGGGCAAACCATCGATAATGAACAAAGGATCAGGGTCATCATTGGTCCCGGTGCCCCTGATGCGTATTGCCAGATTATCACCGGGCTGACCGGAATTGGCCATGATGGTCACGCCTGCGGCTCTTCCCTGCAATGCCTGATCAATCCGTAAATCTTTGCTCTTTTCAAGATCTTCAGAACTGACTTTGGCGATCGATCCGGTTACCACACTTTTCTTTTGTGTTCCATAACCGACAACAACCACCTCTTCCAGATCGAGAAGATCGGGATCCAATGCAACATCAATCACCGATTGATCACCGACCGGTACTTCCTGCTGCAGATAACCCACAAAAGAAAACTGAAGAACAGCCCCCGTTTTTACATTTATGGAATACTTTCCGTTTAGGTCGGATATGGTCCCGTTCAAAGTGCCCTTTTCAACTATATTCGCTCCGGGCAAAGCTTCCTTAAGATCAGTAGTTGTAATGGTACCTGTTACCGTAACCTCCTGAGCCTTGATGAGGCCAGTAAACATTATTATCAGTAGCAACAGATAAACTTTTTTCATAAGAGTTACTTTTTTTTGAATTAAAAGATCTTTAAAAAGGAGTATATAATTTAAGCATTTATTCTGATGTAAAGAATGATAAAAGCTATATAATGATTAAGGATTAATCACCGGAAGTATTTTATGGATCCTTTAATAATATGGGGTGCATTATAATGCCCTTTTATTCCAGGTCTACTTTAAACAAACAATTTTCGGATTTGTTCCGGCTTGTTAATTTTTTTCTATCAGGCCTTTAAATCAGTGAGACTGTAATTTCAGAAACGATAGTGCACTGAAATTGCCAAGTCGAACTGATCCCGATGCGTAGCAATCGGGATATCATGGGTCTTATTTCCCGCCTTTCCGGGCGA
>Ga0105094_10002038_pt1 | contig 10556 bp, 6 predicted proteins | sample PPLLak1March2015_2_FD_87023 | JGI IMG/M metagenome (GOLD analysis project Ga0105094, IMG submission 87023) | Freshwater sediment microbial communities from Prairie Pothole Lake near Jamestown, North Dakota, USA - PPLs Lake P8 Core (3) Depth... | ecosystem: Environmental > Aquatic > Freshwater >...
CGACGACGAGCGGCACCCAGATCGTCGAGTTGTAGGCGAAATAGCTGTGGTACTGCTCCCCGTGCTCGCCCAGCGATTCGGCGTGGTCGGCCGTCAGGACGACGAGCGTCTTCCCGAGGCCGCCGTGCGCTTCCACCCAGTCCAACAGCTTCCCGAGCTCGGCATCGACGTAGGCCGCCTCACCCGAGTAGGGATCGTCCTTGAACCGGGCGGCATAGGGCGACGGGGGCTCGTAGGGAGCGTGCGGGTCCCAGAGATGGACCCAGCAGAACCATTTGCCCTTCTGCGCGTCGAGCCAGGCCCGGGCGGCAGCCAATGTTTTTTCGGCCGGGCGCTCGGAAAACGGCAGGCCCGGGGCCGGCTTCGAGGGATAGGCGTCGTCATAGACGTCGAAGCCCTGGTCGAGCCCGAAGCGCGAGTCGAGGGAGAAGGAGCCGACAAAGGCCCCCGTGGCGTAGCCCTGGGCTTTGAGCAGCTCGGCCAGGCTCGTGAATTCGGCCGGAACGACGGACTTGCTGTTTTCGCTGACCCCATGAGCCGGCGGGTTCAGGCCAAGGAGGATGTTCGTATGCGAGGCCAGGGTGATGGGATCGTGGGCGAAGGCCCTTTCGAACAGGACGCCCTTGGCGGCCAGCTCATCGATCCGCGGCGTCTGCAGGTACTTGGAGCTGTAGCAGCTCAGCCGGTCGGTCCTGAGTGTGTCGACGGTGACGAGGAGGACGTTGACATCGGCCGCGCGCAGCCCGGAGGGCGCCGCTCCAGCCAGGGTGGCGGCGAGGATCACGGCGGCCGCGCGCCAGGTTCGCTGACTCATGATGGTCTCTCTTCCGCTCGACTCATTTGCATTTTTCGATCAGGGCCAAAAGGTTCTCCCGGTCAGCCGGGGCCAGGCCGGCTCCCCGGAGCTCCAGGATGGCGTTGAAAAGACGCTTGGCCCGCGCCTTATCGCCCCTTTCGAGGCAGAGGAGGCCGAGGTTGTAAGCCGAGAAGTCGTCGTCGGGCCGGATGGCAACGGCCTTTTCCCAGGCCTTTATCGCCGCATCCGCCCGCCCGGCCAACCGATAGGCGTAACCCAGGCCGCGGAAGGCCGGATTCAGCGTGGAGTCTGATGCCGCGGCCTTCTCGAAATGCGAGATGGCCTGTTCGAGGTCGGCCGCGTTCCGTCCCCCTTCGAGATACAGGCTCAGGCGGAGCGCGCCGATGTCGGAATGCGTTGAGGCCGACGAGGGATCGAGAGCCAGGGCCCGGTCGAAGGCCTGGACGGCCAGGTCGCGGGCCCCCGTCCCCATCCTCGCCCGGCCCAGGCTGCTCCAGGATTCCGGGTCATAATCGATCAGGGCGACGGCCTTTTCGAGGATATCCGCCGCTTCCCCGGAGCGCCCCGCGCGGACGAGGGCTTTGCCGTACTCGGCGAGCAGGGCATAGTCGCGGGGATTGGCCCGCACGCCCTCTTCCAACGTCCGGAGCCCTTCGGCCACCCGGTCCCGGGCCAAGTGGATCTGGGCCAGATAGATGTAAGCGGGGGCGAACTGCCGCTTCTCGCGGATGAGCGCCTCCATCTCGCGGACGGCCTCCGCGTCCTGGCCGGCGTCGCCCTTGAGGATGGCCCTCTCGAGCCGCTGCTGGAAGGGCAGGAAGCTCTTGAGGTCGTCCTCCGGGCCATAGACCGCCTTGAGAGGCGCGACGGCCGAAACGACGTAGCCGAGACTGCGCAGCTTTTCCCTGGTCTGGGCGTCGACCACCGTCTGCCCCGCGGCCGGCCCCGCCTGGGCCTTCAGGATCGTTTCGAGCTTGCGCTTGAGCGCAGGGACGTCCGCCTCCGAGGCCGCGTTCGTGGCTTCACGCGGGTCCCGGCTCAGGTCGTAGACCTCCGGGAGAGGGGAGTCGATGAATTTCGTCGATCCGTCGATGAAGCCGCGCAGCGGCGCGCAGCCGTAATTGAGATGGGGCTCGAGGGATTCGAAATAATGCGGCCGCGGCGTGTCCCTGCCGCCCTTCATCAGGGGCGCGAGAGAGCGGCCGTGGAGGCCGGACGGCACCGGCGCGCCGAGGAGCGCGCAGACCGTGGGGAAGATATCGACGTGCCCGACCCGGGCGGCGATCCTGCCCGGACGGACGCCGGGCCCGGCGATGATGAGGGGCACATGGAGCGTACTGTCGTAGGCGAAATAGCCGTGGGTCAGCTCGCCGTGTTCGCCGAGAGATTCGCCGTGGTCGGAGGTCAGGACGATCACGGTCCGGCCGGCCCGGTCCCGCTTCCGCAAGCCCTCGAACAGGACCGCCAGCTGCGAGTCGACGAAAGCGGCTTCTCCCGAATAAGGATCGGACGCGTACTCGGACCGGTAGGGTTCCGGGGGATCGTAGGGGGCGTGGGGGTCCCAGAGGTGGATCCAGCAGAACCACGGCCCGCTCCGGGCCGAGATCCAGGCGACGGCGGCCTTCACGACGGCGTCGGCGGTCCTTTCGGAAGCGAACCCCATGGCCGCCGGCCCTTTCGGGAAGCTGTCGTCATAGACGTCGAAACCCTGGTCGAGGCCGAAGCGCGAATCGAGCGGGAACGCGCCGACGAACGCGCCGGTGGCGAAGCCTTGCTTCTTGAGATGTTCGGCCAGGGTCAGGAAGGCCGCGGAGACCCGGGCCTTCGAGTTCTCGCTGACGCCGTGAAAAGCCGGGGTCTTTCCCAGAAAAAGGCTCGTGTGGGAAGGCAAGGTGGTGGGCGTGTGGGCGTAGGTTCTTTCGAAGAGAGCCCCGCCGGCCGCCAGGGCGTCGATCGCCGGGGTCTTGACGTGATCTGGGCTGTAGCAGCTCAACCGGTCCGGACGGAGCGTATCCACGGTCACGAGGAGGAGGTTCGGCGCCGCCCCCCGGGCGGCGGAGACGAGCGAGGCGACGGCGAGGAGGATGGCCGCACCTTTTCCAGTTGTCATGTCCCCCATTATACCAAAAAAAAGGTTCTCCTCCCTTTTCCGGGAATCCTCTCGAGGCGGCGAGGGATTTTGTCTCGACGATCCCCGTCCGTGGAGAAGAACCAAAAAAAAGCCCCTTCCGCCCGGGGGCGGAAGGGGCTTTGAGCTTCAGTGTGCGCTCGAGCGGGGAACTAGAACTGGACGCGGGCGCCGAGCCGGAAGACGATGGGGGTCAGGATCTCGTAGATCAAGCCGCTCGTCGTCGAGGGCCGGGTCCACAGGACCGGGTCGGCCCCGGCGTACCGGAAGGAGCCTAAGCCGATATCGTACTTGCGGACGGTGGTGTGGAGGTTGGGGACGTTGAACAGGTCGAACGAAAAGTAGAGGCGTCCCGAACCCGACAGCTTGACCATCTTCTCGAGCTTGGCGCTCGCGTTGAAGATGACCGGGGCGCGGGTGCGGTCGTTCATCTTCGTGGTCGGGAACGAGTGGGAATAGCTGCGGACGCCGGTCAGGGTAAGGTCCTCGACCGTGAAGGCCGTCTGATAGAACGTGCCCTCGTGGACGACGACCGTTCCGGAGAAGTTGAGTCCCCAAGGCAGTTGGTAGAGGCCGGAAGCCTGGACCGTCCAGCGGGAGAAGTAGTCGCGGTCGATCTTGCCGCTGGCGCCGCCGAACGTGAAGCCGTACTGCTGGCCTTCAACGGCCCACTGGTTGGTCGGATCGAGATAATCGGTGTCGCCGTAGTAGCTCTTCTGGCTCCCGAGCGTGAAGGCGACATTGGCCATCCACTTGTTGGACAGGCGCTTGTTGAACACGAGCTCGCCGCCCATGAACACGTTATAGCGGTCGTTAGTCATGTTCGAATAGAAGCGATAGGGCGTGCCACCCGTGTCGGCGTTGTTGGCCAGGACGTACCACGTCTTCCCGCCGGCTTCGCCAGGGTCATACGTGGCTCCCGTACCGGGATCAACGAGCGTGGTCGGCACGACGCCGACGGCGATGTAGTCGTCCTTGCTCCGGACGTGACCGGTCGCGGGATAGTAGTAGTCATTCCTGCTGAAGCGGCCCATCCTCTTGTAGGTGAAGCCGATGGTGGCGCCGAAGTCCTTCATGATCTCGCGGTCGAGGGAGACGTTGAACTCATGGGTCAGGGAGTATTTCCAGGTGTCGGCGTTGACGAAGTTTGTCGGATCGGTGACCGCCTGACCGCCGAACTCGACCTGGCCGCCCCACCAGAGTTCCGTCACGTCCGCAGGGTCGGCGACAAGATTGCCGGCGTCGTCAAAGACGCGGTAAATGGGATTGTTGGGGGCGTAATAATCCGTCCAATAGAGCTCGTTGAGGCCGAATTTGCCGTCATCGTCGGCGTCAGCGCCCCAGAAATCGAGCCAGGGATACATGCCGCCAGGCACGCTGTAGCCCGTGCCCAGTCCGCCGCCCGGATAGAGGGTGTAGGCCACCTTGGCGATCGTCCGGCCGTCGCCGGTGATGTCGTAGGTCAGGCCGACGCGGGGCGAGATCGTCGTGAAGATCTTGGGGGGCTTGATGACCCGGTCGACCGACATGTCAGGCTGCAGAGCGATGATGGCGTTGACGGCCTCCTGGGTCAGGATCGACAGGGCCGCGTCGGCATAGCCGTCGAAGTTACCCACGCCGTTCTCGGCGAACAGGCCGCGGGTCGTCCAGGGATTGACGAAGTCCCAGCTGCGGTCGACGCGCAGGCCGAGGTTGAGGTTGAAGCGGCCGGCGGTGATGACGTCGCTGATGTAGCCGGCGTAGCGCTTGGTCCCGTCGGAGTAGGGATAGTCGTTGTGGTTAGTGGCGATGTAAGTCAGGTTGACGCCGAACTCCTCTTCAACGACGTCCGGTGTTCCGTCGAGGTCCCAATCCACTTCCGGCGTGTAATAGTGGTCCCAGATGCGGATGTTCCCGTTGTAGCCGCCCTCATAGGTCCGGCTGTTCGGATTGACCTCGAAGCCGAGCTTGATCTCGTGGGCCATGCCCATGACGTTGTCGTTGAAGTACTGGACCTGGGCGACGGCGTACGGGTGGGGCCGGTTGGAATAGAAGTAGTAGTAGGAATCGACCCACCGGTACTGGGCGTAATCGAAATGGGAGACCTCGGTGAGGTCGGGGTCCATGCCGGGCTGATAGCCGAACCCGGGGTTGGACTTGCCGAAGCGGACGGACAGGAAGAGGTCGTTGCCGATCATCTGCTCGTCCTGGATCTTCCAGGTGGGGTTCCCGAAGTGGAACTTGCTGCCCTGGATGTAGCCCTCGACGAACGTGGCGCTGGCGCCGCGGCCGTACTTCTTCTTGTCGCCGAGGCTGTAGAGCAATTCCAGGCGGTTGGAGGGGATGATCTGGAAGTTCAGCTTGCCGTTGTAGTTGTTCAGGTAGGTGTCGTCGCGCGTGCCCACCGCGTTGTAGGTCAGGACCTGTTGGACGCCGTAGCTCATCCACCACCAGGCCTTGTCCTTGACGAAGGGGCCGCCGGCGTTGAAGCCGAAGTCCTTGATGTCGACGGGGCGGTTGTAGCCGCGGATCAGGCCCATCTCCGCCTGATCTTCGGGGGAGATCGCCTTCTGGAACTTTTCGTCAGTCCAGAAGAACCGGGCGCCGAGGCTCATATTGTTGCCGCCGCGGCGGGTGACGATGTTGACGACGACGCCGGGATCGCGGTGCTCGACGTCGAGGGTCCCGGTCGAGATGTTCAATTCCTCGAACATGTCGAAGTCGTAGTAACCGGGGGAGCCGCCCGAGTTGCGGTCCGTGATCTGCATGCCGTCCATCGTCCATTCCTGGGTCGTGCTGCCCTTGGCGAAGTAGTAGGACTGCTGCCCGGATTCGGTGCCGCCGACGTTCTCGCGGTCGACCTGGACGCCGGGCGTCATCTGCAGGACGACCCACGGGTCGCGGGCGGACGGCAGCGCGGCCAGCATCTCCGCGTTGACGGTGTGCGTGATCTGGGTTTTCTTGGTCTGGATGATGGGCGTCTCGGCGACGACCGTCACCTGTTCTTCGAGGGCACCTTGTTCCATCTGGATCGCGATTTCGGACGACTTGGCGATGTTGACAATGATGCCCGTTTCGATCTTGGTCTTGAATCCCTGGAGCTCGCACTTGACGACGTAGTCATTGGCCGGGAAGAGCGACAGGAAGCGGAACTTCCCCTCGTTGTTGCTCACGGCCGTCATCGGGGCGATCGTGGCGCCGGTCAGAGTCAGGCTGACGCCGGGCAGCGGATTGCCCTCGGTGTCAGTGATCGTCCCGGTGATGCTTCCCGATCTCTGCTGAGCCATCAAGCCGATCGGCAGGGCCAGGCATAAGATCAGCGCAAATAGCCTTTTCATTTACTCTCCTCAATCTGCATAGGCTTCGGATTTCCCATTCCCTGGAGCGGGTCGATCCCCGCCCCGACCTCCTCCGATCTTCCCATTAGTGACGTATCCCGGGTCACCTCCTTGAAATGATCATAAGTTTTGGCCGTTTTCGACGACACCTGATAACCCATCCAAAGACCCATTTGCTCCCTTTATACCAAGAAACGTGCCAATACGAAATGGCACTATTTCACTTTATTATCAATTATATACAGTCAGGAGAGACGGCTGGGGCATCCATTTCGGTGGATGACATCCAAAAATCTGAATTGCGGCCGTCTCCCGGGTGCCCCGACCGGCAACCGTCCGCGGGATTTCTTAGTTATGCCATTTCGGGGCTTTTTCGAGGCTGTGGAAATTTGGCCGGCTTTTCAATAAGATACGGTAGTGGAGGTGTCGGCATGATCCGGAACCGGTCTTTCGCTTATTCATGTGTTGTGTCAGGTCTCATCTTGGCGGGAGCGCTCGCCGCATTCTCCGGCGCCGGTCCGCTGCCGGCCCAGACGAAGGTCAAGCCCAAAGACCTAGCTCCGCAATATCAGGAGTGGCTGGACCTGACGAGCTACATCATCTCGGACAAAGAGCTGGACGTGTTCCTCCACCTGCAGAACGACCGGGACCGCGACCTCTTCATCCAGGCGTTCTGGAACATGCGCGATCCGACCCCGGCCACCCCCCAGAACGAATACAAGGAGGAGCATCTCAAGCGCTTCAAGGAAGCGAACTACCGGTTCCATTTCGGCTCGGTCCGGCCGGGCTGGATGACGGATCGGGGCCGGTACTACATCATCCTCGGGCCGCCGCAGAGCCGGACCTCCATCGCGGGTTCCCTGGAGACGTACCCGGCCGAGATCTGGTCCTACTACGGGGACACCGAAAAGGGCATGCCGACCCATTTCCAGCTATGTTTCTACCAATACCGGAATTCCGGCGAGTACAAGCTCTACGATCCCGTGGCCGACGGCCCGGCCAGGCTGCTCGTCAATTCCGCCCAGGAATTCGCCATGACGGACTATCAGGGCATGTACGAGATGCTCGTCAAGGAGCAACCCGACCTCGCGGCTGTGGCTTTTTCCATCATCCCCGGCGAGTTCGGCTACAACTTCCAGCCGTCGCTCGAATCGACCATCTACCTGGCCGCTATCCTGGAATCCCCGAAGAAGGGCCTGGACGTCCGGTATGCGACGCACTTCCTGAACTACCGGGGCGTCGTCAGCACCGAGTACCTGACGAACTACATGAAGACCGATTCGGCCGTCGCCGTCCTGGTCGATCCCCAGACGGGCCTGGCCTATTGCGACTTCGTCATGTCGCCGGAGCGGCTGTCGCTCGACCTCTACGAGCCCAAAGGCGAGTATTCCACGAGCTTCCTCGTCGACGTCAATCTCCGAGTCGGGGAGAAGGTCATCCTGCAATACAGCAAGGAATATCCGCTGACCATTCCCGAGGACCGGATCAAGGACACGGAAGGCATGGGCGTCTCGATCGCCGACTCCCTCCCCGTCATCGAAGGCAAGAGCCGGCTGACCGTGCTGCTGAGGAACACCGTCGGGAAGGAGTTCAGCATCCTCGAGCGCGACATCGAGGTGCCGGCGATCGCGGGTCCTCCCCGTCTGCTCGCCCCCGTCTTCGGGGCCAGGACGGAAAGCTCTCCGGCCGGCGCCCATGTGCCGTTCCAGTCCGAAGGGATGAAGCTCCAGGTCGACCCCAAGGGCACGTTCGCCCGGACCGACCAGATCTCCTACATCTTCAGCATCGCCGGCCTGACCCGGGAGCTCTGGGAATCCGGGTCGGTCGGGATCGCCATCAAGGGCGCGAGCTCGGCCGCTCCGGTCGAACGGAGCTTCACTCTTCCGCTCAGCAGCCAGAGGTTCAACCGTTCTCTCGTGATCATCCAGGCCCTGGGTGGCCCGGGCCTGCCGCCGGATTACTATGAGATGGCCCTCGCTCTCCGGGACGGCGACGGCAACGTCGTCGACGAGAAGACCGGTACGTTCATCATCTCTCCGGTCCAATCCCTGGCCCACCCGGTCATGGCCTCCAAGGCGTTTTCCCTCGGCAACATCTTCATGTATCATTACATGCTGGCTTACCAATACAGCCAGCTCGGGCAGGCCGGGAACGCCCGGACGGCCTATGACAAGGCCCTCGCCCTCAACCCCGCCTTTCCCGGCAAGATCCCGGAATACGCGGCCTTCCTCATCAGGGAGAAGCAGTACGGCGACGCCCTGACCCTCCTCGAGCGGATCAATGCGGAGGACAAGCTCCGCTTCCAGTACGCCCTGCTCAAGGGACAGGCCCTGGCCGGACTCGAGCGCTACGACGAGGCCATCTCCAGCCTCCTCGACGGCAACCGGATTTACAACAGCGACGCCGGATTGCTGGCCTCCCTCGGGACCTGCTACTACAAGACCGGGGATCTGACCAAGGCCCTGGACGCCCTCAGAGCCTCCCTCAAGCTGAACATGGAGCAAACGGCGGTCAAAGCCCTCATCGAGGAGATCGAAGCGAAGAAGAAATAGAGGCCGGGGACAGGCGCGTTCCCTACCTCTTGACCCTGACTTTCAGGGCAGGCCACTCGTCCGTGCCGTCGATGAAAACCTCGTCGGTCTCGGGCTGGAGGTTGCCGCGGGTATCCGTGGCCCGGGCCCGGACGACGTATTCCCCGGCGCGAGGGAAGACCAAAGCGGCCTCCCAGAAGACCCAAACGTGGCCGGCATCCAGACTCTTCACGATGGACGCCTCCTGCCAGGTCTTGCCCCCGTCGGAGGTCAGCTCGACGCGGGCGATCCGCGTCCCCCCGAACGCGGCCCCGCCGAGCCGCAGCGGCTCCTTGCGCTTGACCGTGGCCGGCTCCTTGGGAAAGAAGAAGGTCGAGTCCGCGGCCATGGGCGGGGAGCAGTCCCAGCCGCTGTCCTCCCAGTAGTCCTTCATGGGCTTGTCGATCACCTCGATCGACGTGACCCAGGCCGGCTGCTTCACGCCGTAGAAGCCCGGGTTCAGGATCCGGACGGGGAAGCCTTGAAGCGGCGGGAGAGGCTCGCCGTTCATATAGAGCGCGACCAGGACCCCGTTCGCCCGGACCTGGGCCATCGTATGAGACGCGTAGTAGAGGTCCGCGGACTCGTAGCGGACCCCGGTCGCAGATTCGCTCACGCCCACCGATTTCAGCAGGTCGTCGAGCGGAATGCCCCTCCACACCGCGGTCGAGAGAAGCGGACCGCCCGCCGCGTTGCCGATGCATTCGACGGTCAGCGTCATCTCCGTCATCGGCATCGCGTAGAGCTCTTCGAGAGAGAGCTTCTTCGGCGTTTGGACGAGCCCCTTGATCTCGAGCCGGTAGGCAGACCGGTCGATCTCCGGCAGGATCCCGATGCGGGTGATAAAATAGTCCGCTATCGGCGTAATGAAGGGCGGGAATCGGGGATCGTCCCGGGGCGGGTTCGGCTGGGCCGATGCGAACGCAACGGCGGCCCAGAGGGCCAAGACAACTCCCGTCCGCCTGCCGGCCATGGATCCCATTATACTCCTTTATAGATACCTTTCGCGTTGTCGGTTGTTCGGCTATAATCGAACGAGACGGATCCAGAGGTAACACCAATGAAAGACAAACGCTACCGTTCGATGCCGCCCGACGATGCCGTCGGCCGCCGGGATTTCCTGAAGGCCGGCGGAGTGGTCGGCGCCGGCCTGGTCCTCGCCAGCCGCAGCCTTCTCGCCGCCCAGCAAGCCCAGGGCCAGCAGCCCCCGGCCAAGCCGGCGGCGCCTCCCCCCAAGCCCAAGACCAATATCGACGACGCCCTCAAAGTCCCCAGGACCAAGTGGAGCCTGCCCGGACCGTTCCCGGGGCGGGTCATCGAGGTCCACGACCCGGCGGCCATGCCCGACGGCCAGGTCAACGCGGCCGTGGTTAAGGCCATGTTCGAGAAGGGGATCACGGAGCTGACCGGAAAGAGCCTCGAGAAGAGCTTCGGGCTGTTCTTCACCAAGACGGACGTCGTCGGGCTCAAGGTCAATCCGGTCGGGCCCGGCCTCATCAGCACCCGGCTCGAGGTCGTCGACGCCGTCATCGACTGGCTCGCGTCCTGCGGCCTGCCCCGCTAGAATATAGTCATCTGCGACCGTTTCGACTACATGCTCCGGGACGCCGGCTTCACGGCCCAGCGCTATCCCGGCGTCGCCATCGAGGGCCTGCAGACGATGGACGAGGCGGCGGCCGAGGGCAAGACCCAGGACAACAGCAAGTGGCTCAAGGCCGACGGCA
>Ga0105094_10002042_pt1 | contig 10553 bp, 5 predicted proteins | sample PPLLak1March2015_2_FD_87023 | JGI IMG/M metagenome (GOLD analysis project Ga0105094, IMG submission 87023) | Freshwater sediment microbial communities from Prairie Pothole Lake near Jamestown, North Dakota, USA - PPLs Lake P8 Core (3) Depth... | ecosystem: Environmental > Aquatic > Freshwater >...
AGATGGATCTACTTCGTGCGTCTCGGCGAACCAATCCACAAACTGCTGCGAATCCAGGAACATCATCTCAGGCAGCCGGCAGGCGAGTCGCTCGATGCGGCGTAGCATATCCACTGTGAAGGCGCTGCGTTGGCGGATGCCCCGTTCAACGGTGATCAGGTACAGTGAATTGAGCACGTCCCAAGCCAGGGGCTTACGCCTCAGTTTAGTCAACCAGCGCGCCAGGAATACGTCGAAGTGGCCCGGGTAGCCCACCAGCAGCACGTCGTAATCGCCTGCCCTGCGATAATTTCGGATCAGCTGCGCATAGCTTTTAACAACCCGCAAGATGAATGCCGGTCTCAGCCAGCCGCCGCCGGCAGTCTGCACCCGGTCTTCCACGCCGCGCCACAATTTCGCATGGCATTCAATCACCTGCCAGCCTGCACTCCGCAGGCCTTCTATTATCAACTGGTTGCGGGCATATTCTTCCCGGTAGGTCCCGAAGAACTGCAGGCGCGGTGGGCGAGCGCTCATTCCGGCAGCACCTCGAAGATGCGTACACGGTCCTGCGCATACACCTGGCGGAAGTCCGCGCTGCTCTCCAGCGCATCCAGGTTGAAGGTGTGCACTCCGAAGAAGCTGACGCTGCCCTGCTGCTGCCCAATATATACATGCGTCACACCGCGCTTGCGCAGCTCGTTAAGCACTACTTGATCTTCGATGCCCAGCTCCTCGATCAGCAGGTACAGGTCGTTGATCGATTCCCGGTAGCCTGGATACGGTTCTTTCTCGAAGCTGTAGTTCATCGGTGGAATGGTAGTTTGCCTTCCAGCGGTCAATGGCAGCCACCAGCCGCCGTCCGTGCCCACCGTGGTGCTCTCGCTGTATACCAGGTCGGCATTGACCAAAAAGCGCGTCTCGGGCGGCAGATTGGATTGGATCCATGCCGCGGCTCGCATGTCGGGGCGCAAAGCCAGGGCATGCTCGCTGATCTGGATATCTGCCTGGCGTATTCCGAAAGCCCATACAGATGCCCATACCACAGCCGCCACCAGCCCCACTTCTACGAGGCGAATGCGCCATGCCGCCCGGGTCGATATCTCATTTGCACTGGTCTTGGCGCTGCTCGTTTGCAGCGCTTGCATGCCCCAACCAGCAGCCGCTGCGTAGAACAACGCCGCAGGAATATAGGCTGCGATCAGCACCGCAAAGGTTGTTACCGCTCCCGTACCGGGCAGCCCGTACCAGCCCGGCTCGCCGGCGATCCACGCCAGCAGCCACCAGATGGCAACCAACAGGATGGTACGATCTCGCCGCCAAAGCCCAATGCCGATCAAAACCGGCAGCAGAAGCCAGATAATCCCCGGCAGGTAATCGAACAGGTTCCCTACGCCGCTTGTCTGGTCAGGTCCACTTACTACCTGGCTGGCAGGGGTGGTGATCTGGCTGGTGAAGATCGCCATGATCTGCCCGCTGTAGGTGTGGATAAACCAGGGCAAGAACAGGGCCCCGGCGATCAGTCCGATGATCAGGACACGCCCGGCTGCTGAGCCGAATCGCCCGCTGCGCATCTGCAGGATCAGGTATGCCAGCAAGAACAGGATCGCCAGGATCAGCACCCGCAGGTGGGTCAGCGCCAGCCCGCCCAGCAGGATACCGACCAGGGTCAGCGATCGGCGCCAGGACTTTTGATCATCCAGCACGTCCCATGCCAGGAAGACGCTGGCGGCCAGGATCACCTGCCCGGCGAGTTGGGTGTAGCGTCCCCAGTTGGTGTAGGTCATCGGTACAGGCGCCAGCATCCCTGCCAGCAAGACTGCCGCCACGCCAGACCAGGGGCTGCGACCGATACGGGCTGCCAGCGGGTAGAGGCTCAGCACCGCCAGGATGTTGATCAGCTGTCCCCCCCATAAGGTTGACGCCGAGGCGCTCAATCCGCTCAGGTAGCTTAAGGTGGCTGCCAGGGTATGGAAGCCGAAATGGTAGGTGAAGGTTTGCATTTCTGCGTAAGGCGCCCAGGAGTCAAACAGTCCGCTGTGATCCAGCAGCAGTTGGACAACGAGACTGTGGTGGTACGAGTCGCCCCACATGGGCAGGTCCAGGGTGCGCACTGCCCAGAATCGAGCAGCGATGACCAGTACCGCCGCTGCCAGGTAACCCAGATCGGCTGCGCCGTAAGCTGCCAGGTAAGCACGCACTTGCTCACCCCGGCTGGCAGCGCGTGCCGGGCTGCCGTCCGGGGGGGAGGCTGCTGTCGCCTTTCTTGTGCGAAATGTCTTGACCGAAAGGTATATTAAACTTACCGTCACCGGCAGCCAGGCGTATAGCACCCCCAGGTGTAAGCCGACCAGATTCGTCTCCAGATACAGCAGCGGGTAGATGACCAGGCTACCCCCGGCTGCCAGGCCGATCTTTTCAGGCCAGCGCCGCTCGCTCCATCCGGGATACAGGAAGCTCAGCAGTCCCCAACCTGGCAGCAAGTAGAGGGCAGCAGCAGCCAGTAAAAGTTCCAGCCACTCCAGCACTTCACCCGCCAGGCCGAGGGTCAGAGCACGCCGTTCATATATCAGGCGAAAGGCTATCTGCGCATCTTCTGGAGCGTCGTTGCGGTAGGCGGCGCCGTTTGTGTAGCTGTCAGCCGGAGCGATCCCCACTGCGCATGCGCCTTCCCCTTGCATCTCCAGACGCAGGTAGTAATCTGCCCGCGATGAGCTATCCAGGGGGGGGAAATTGAACCGGTAGAAGCCCTTCTCGCCTACTTTTGATATTGGCTGATTGGATTGAGCAACCATCTCACCGCCGGGCGAGCTGCGGCTCAGCTGCAGCTCGAGATTCCCTGTGCCCGGCGTTTCCGGTTTGATGTAGACAGCGATGCCCCGCAGCCCATCGTAGCGGGCTGTAAAGGTTTGCCCGGCGCTCTTACCCGACTCGACAGGCAGGTAGGCAGTGATCGTGGGCTGTTCTACCTGTGCTACGGGCGAGCAGCCTGCCATCAGGCAGGCAAACAAGCAGGCAGCGATAAAAACGGTGCGGGGCAGGCGTGAGTTGCGCGTCATTCAGGGGATATATCGGCTGTGGCTATCGACTGTCGGCAGGTGGTTTATCTGCTGCCGGCTTTTGGGTATGATCATCCAGCTCTATCCGTCGCAAGCGGAAAAGTACTTCCTCCAGGATTTTGCGGTTGAAGCCGATCAGGTCGGCTACCAGTCCGATCAGTAGCACCTGGAATCCGACGATCAGCAAGGCGGCGGAAAGGATCACCGACTGCAGCAGCCCGGCGCCAGTTCTCACAATATAGTTCAGGTATAGGAAGCGCAGGCCCAGCAGGACGCCCACTCCAACCATTGTCATACCCACAATGGTGAACACCCGCAGCGGGCGGTACATGGTATATGAGCGCAGGATGGTGGCGGTTGAGTTAGCCAGGTAGTGGGATGTGCTGCGCATCAGGCGGGATGGACGCGTTTGTGGGTTGGTGCGCACGGGTACGTACTCCACTGCCAGGCGGTTGGCCCCCGCCTGGATCAGCGTCTCCAATGTGTACGAGTATTCGCTCAAGACCAGGGTGCGCAAAGCCGCCTGGCGGCTGATGGCTCGGAAGCCGCTGGTGGCGTCAGGTGTGTGCACCCCGGATGCCTGTGCAATCACCCAGCTTCCCAGGCGCTGCAGTAGGCGCTTGCCGGGGGAGAACTCCTGCAGCGTCGCTACGCCGCGGTCGCCTACCACCAGGTCCGCCCGTCCCACCAGGATGGGCTCGACCAGGCGTTGAATATCCTCCGCCTGGTATTGGTTATCGGCGTCGGTGTTGACGATCACATCCGCACCCAGTTTAAGGCAGCTCTCCAGACCGGTGATAAAGCCGGCTGCCAGGCCGGAATGATGCGGCAGGCTGATGACATGCTGCACACCCGCCTGCCTGGCGGCTTCCGCCGTGCCATCGGTGCTGCCATCGTCGATCACCAGGTATTCGATTGTGTCAATGCCGGGGAGCTGCCGGGGGAGCGCCTGAACAGTCAGGGGCAGCGTCTCTGCCTCGTTATAGCACGGAATCTGGATGATTAATTTCACAAAAGGTAGTATACCATTTTAAGAATGTGTGCGGGCAGCGTCAGGCTGCCCGCACACATTCTTCACCGTTATTTTTGAATGAATGGCATGAAGCTGTGGTATCCATTGCGGATGATCAGGGTATAGCTCACGTCATTTCCCGCTGCTCTGCCATCCAGGTGGGTCACCTGCAGGTAAGCCACCCCGTCGATTGTGGAATTCCAGATCAGCTGGACGGTCTCGCCAAATCCACTGGCGCGAGCCTCTTGCAGCAAGGTGGTGCCATCGGCGGCGTAAAGCCGAAGCACAGCGGCTGCTCCACCCGAGTTGGACTGAGCAGTGGCGATCAGCCGGGCGTTGCGTCTCAAGTTGACCTTCACCCAGTCCTGGTCGTTGAGATATCCTGAGCCAGCCTGAGGGTTACAGAAATTATGCTCCCGCACGGTCACCACACCGCTGGCGTTACTGGCGGTTGTACGGCTGTTGTCGTTCTCCCACCTGTCTGGCGAGTCGCAGAAATCCGCATCCACCTGGATGCTGGCTTCCGCGCTGCTCGGATAGCTCTCTGCGTTGCCGATGCGGTCCACGCCGCGCATGCGGAAGCCGTACGCAACCCCTGGTTCGATCACTGCCCAGGCCTGCCGCAGTGCACCATTTACCCCCAACAGGAAGTCGCTCCACGCGCCGGAGCCGATCTTGCTCTGCAGGTCGAAGCTGCCCAGCCCGGAGACATCATCGTTGGCAGTCCATTCCAACAAGACGGCAGTGCTTTCCACTGTGCCTGGGATCGACTTCATCGCCGTCTCGGGAGGCGTGCGGTCCATCCCCAAACCCCAGATGGCGGCCCCAGCAGTGTTGCCGGCCCAATCGTAGGCCTTGATGAAGAAACCGATATCCCTTTGATCGGTTATTGTGCTGGTGTCGATGTCGTAGCTCCACTGGCTCTCACCCTCCCAATCTGAACCCAGGTAGATCCAATCCGAAGCCAGCCATTCTCCGGGATGCCAGAAGAAATCCACATGGCTGATGCCTCCCGGCAGTCCGGGTGGTGGCGCCGGGCTGTCGCCAGCGGATACGGATAGGGTGGCGCTGGTGCTGGGCAGGAAAGTGCCGCTGGCAGGATTGGTGATCGCTGCGCTGGGACGCGTCGTCTCGCTAACCAGGTGGATATTGTAGGTGTAGCTTTCACCGCCTATTGATGGGTGGTTCCAGGCGCGCAGCTTGATGTAGTACGTGCCGTTCTGCGGCAGTCGGTAGCTGACGAACGAGTCCGTGCGCACCCCATTGACGATATCGTCATTGGCTGCCAGGGGAGTGGTACCGTCGCTATCCAAAAGGTACAGGTAGGTGTCCAGGTCTGAGCCCGCCGTTTGGGCCTGTGTGGAGACGCCGACTTGCTCCCCTGCAGCACCATCGAATTTGTAGTAATCCACATCGCCGTTCGGGCAGATCACCCCCGCTCTGCTGGTGTTCTTGGCTATCGCGGTTGCCTGCGCCGGTGTGTTGTTGGGCTCGCCGGAATCGCTGCACACAGCCGGCGCCTGGGCGGTGATGCTCAAATCGTCAATGTACCAGCCCCTGAAAGCATTGTTCAACGCATCCAGCGTCTCGAAATGGAATCGCACGCGGATAGTATTGCCGCGGTAGGCGGCAAGGTCAATCGCTGGGCTCTGCAGCCAGATATTGAGCGGATCATCGGAGAGCTGGAGCACATCCTGGAAGGGTCCACCATCGGTAGAAATCTGTACCCAGCGCTGGTCCCAATGGACGCCCTGGCTCTCCGTCTCATATTGGTAGTAAAAGCGCAAGGAGTATGTACCGGTCGACGGGATGCTGACCGGGGGGACGGTCAGGTCGCCGCTGTTGGCTTCGCCGGTGCTGTAGCCCTGGCTGGCGCTGCCGGGTTCGTAGCCCCAGCTCACCGATCCGCCCGAGGAGTGGTTTTGTTCGTCGGTTTGGTCCCAGTTGCTGCTGTTGCTCCAATCGTTGAAGCCGTCTTCCATATCGTCCGAGAACGGAGCACTGCGCGTTGAGCCGGGCGCGTCACCGGATTGGACAGCGATCGAATAGGTGCTGCTCCAGCTGCTCTCGCCAGCGGAATTGCGGGCTTTCACCTGCCAGTTGTGCGTTCCACTGGTCAACGGCCCTACGCGCAGCAACGGGCTGCTCTGCCAGCTCTTCTCGACTCCGTCCAGACGAACCTTGAACTCATTCGCCCCGCTGCCATCCTCCCAGACTAGCCCAATCGTGTCATCGCTAGTGAATCTGTCCTCAGCATCGGACGGGAAGAGAGGTCTTGGCGCAGCTGGAGGCTGGCTGCGCGCACGGACCAGCATCGAGGAAAGTGTATTGCTCCCGATGCGGTTGTCATCCAGATTACTGTCGCTGCGCCTCAGGGTCTCGCTGCGCTCGCTCAGGTCATCGTCAGCGTACAGGGTAGCCAGGACATTGGAGCCGACCATGATCGAAGCCGCATTGTTCCCGCCCACTCCACCCAGCTGGCTCGAGCCCTGGTATTCGCCGCTGCCGAGCACAGTGCATGCGCCCTGGTATCCGGTCTCGGCAAAGAGTGCTACCTGGTCGGCGTTGGGGGCGCAGGCTGGCTGAGGCGGTCCGCAGTCGTATTGCTTGACGAAATGGCGCAGCCCCGGAATGCCGGAGGCCAGGTTGCCTCCCACGTCGATGATCTCCACTGCCACACTCACCGGTCCATCCGGCACGCCCGCACTGCACACGTCCCAGCTAAAGCTGTAGGGTGAGGTAGTGAAGGTCGGCCCGATGTAGCTCCAGTCGCCAGCATAGTTAGCCTTGAAGCGCACACTTGACAGCCCCTCATCATCAGCCGCCCAGCCAGCCAATAACAGGCTGCTGTTGGTCAGGGTTGTGCCAGTCTGTGGAGCAGTCAGGTCGCCGCGCGGCAGATTGGCAGCCTCGTGCACCACATTTCTAGACACATATGAAGACTGCGTGGTCTGGCACACATCGCCGGGCCAATCACAGTAGGGCAGATCGACCGCAACACGCGGACGACCGCCGTTGATGCTCACGTCGCTGAAGACGACATCCACCGATTTGCCCCAGTATCCCTGCCAGTACGGCTCGGTTTGAACCTGGAAGTGCAGGTGGTGCCCGGTGCTCTGCCCGGTATTATCCGCCACCCCGATAAACTGCCCCTGCGCTACCGGCGTGCCGACAGATTTCAACGCCGGGGGGATACTGTTCTGCGCCAGGTGCATGTAGAGCTGGTAGGTGACCGGCGTGGTGGTGGTGTCTTGCAGCACGATGAAATTCACATCGCTGTGGTCGTTATCCGCTACCGTGTCTTTGAAAGCCCACACCGTGCCAGCTTTCGAAGCATAGAGATCGAACATAGTTTTTGATATGTAGAAGTCGAAGCTGTAGTGGGCATTTCCGCTGGCGAACGATCCGTCGTGCGCCACGCTGCGCGAAAGCCATACTGTCTTGCCCTCCGCCCAGGGTAGCAGGTAGCCAGTCAGCGCCGCCGCGGGAGCAGTGGGCGCCAGGGGAGCGCTTTCGGGACCCAGCCATTGCTCCTGTATCTCACCCGGCACAGCCAGCGCTGGCGCCTGTGCCAATAGTGCCAGCCAGTCGGGATCGCCGGGCAGTGTAACCGCCCATTGCGTTCCATCCCAGGTCGCCAAGGCCAGGCTTGGCTCTGCAGGCACATCTTCACCAGTCTGCGGATTTACCGGCACCAGCCAGGCGCTGGCGAAGTTCCCATCATCAGATACATTCACATTTTCAACCCGGACATCGAATATTTGTACCGCATAAATGCCCTCCAGTTCCGCTTGTGCGGCCCCCAGGAAGGCAGCTTCCAGCTCGCCGGGTATCTCACCCGGCACGGTTTTGGGCGGTGGAGGCGTGGGCTGCGTCTGCGTGGGCTGGCGCGCCATTGAAAAAGGCATCGCGCAGGCTGCCAGGAATAAAATGATCCATATGCGCTTCATTAAGTACTCCGTCACTCGAATTGGCTTTGCCATCGTTCCTCACATATCGTATTCACACCAGCAAAGTGCAATTTGTAGGCCAGGTGAGCTTACTTCTCTTAACACCTGAGAAGGGCTCAGAGTTCCCAAACCTGTGTTGCAAAGCGTTCGATAAAATACCGGTCGTGTACCACTGCCAGGATGGTGCCATCGAATTGCGTCAGTGCTTGTTCGAAGCGTTCGCGCGATGGAATATCCAGATGATTGATCGGCTCATCCAGCAGCAGGAAGTTGCTGCCCTGCACCACCAGCCCCGCCAGCATCAGACGTGCCCGCTCGCCATAGCTCAGCTCTGCTGCGGGACGCAGAGCGTCATCCCCGCTGAATAAAAAGAAGTGCAGAAAGGAGCGCGCCTCCGTTTCGTTCATCGTTGTGATATGTTGGATGGTTTCCAGCGCGCTCCACTCGCCGTTGATCAGCTCTTGTTCTTGCGCCATATAGCCCAATCGTACGCTCGATCCCAGGCGAAAGCTGCCCCCCATGGGCGGCAGCAGGCCGGCGATAGTACGCAGCAGGGTGGTTTTGCCGCGCCCGTTGGCCCCAGTCAGGACTAGGCGTTCGTTCAAGCGAATGCTGCGCTGCAAACCGCTGAGGACCGGCGGGTATCCAGGGTAGCCAATCGAAAGGTCATCCAAAACCAGCACGTCCTGCCCCAGATGACCGTGGTCAGCAAACTCCAGCTTAAGCTGCCAGCCTTGTTTGGGCTTCTCCAGGCGATCTTCGGAAGACAGGTAGCGCTCCAGCTTCTTCTCGCGTGATTTGGCTTTTTTCGCCACCTTCTTGGCGATGCGACGCACTCCTGGTTGGCGCGGTGTGGTTGTCAGCTCCACGTGCAGCGATTGCTGCTTGGTGCGGGCGATATCCTGCCTCATGCGGCGCACTTCGTACTCCTGGTCTCGATATGCTCCCATCAGGCGAGCGTGTTCAGCGCTGACCTGCTCCAGGTAATCGCTGTAGTTTCCGGCGTATTCGCGCAGGCTGTGGGTGGCTATATCTAGATCGAGGATCCGGCTGACAGTATGATCCAGGAAGGTGCGGTCGTGGGAAATGACCAGCGCGGCGGTGCCCGGGTGTGAGGTGTAGTCCACCAGCCATGCCTCCAGCCATTCCAGCATGTCGATATCCAGGTGGTTGGTCGGTTCGTCCAAAAGCAGGAGTTGTGGGCTGCCCAGCAGCACCAGTGCCAGTCCCAGGCGTGTTTTTTGCCCTCCGCTCAACGCGCTTACGAGCGTCTCACGCCTGAGAGCTGCCAGTCCCAGTCCTTCCAGGATCCCGCTCTGGCGAGCTGCTTCGGATGGGTCCAGGCTGGCAAGCTGGTATAGGGTTTGGTCGTAAGCGTTGTGTAAGGCACTGTCATCCGGATGTGCGGCGAGTGCCTTGCCCAGATGTGCCAGTTCAGTTTCCAGATGAGACAGATTGATCGTGGCATTCTCCAGCAGATCGCCCAGCGTCTCCTGCGGCGCGCTGGCAAAAGACTGGGCCAGATAACCGATGCGCAGGCTTTTGGGACTTAACCCCACATGCCCTTCATCCGGCACTTCTTGCCCGGCCAGGATGCGCATTAAAGTGGTCTTGCCGCTTCCATTCTGCCCGATCAGCCCGGCTCGGACGCCGGGATTGAGGCTGAAAGTGACTTTGTTCAATACCGGATTAATCTCATAATACTTGGTTATGTTATGTGCGGTCAGCATTGTCTTATTCCCCTGGATAATAAAACCGGAGGCAAACGCCCCCGGTTCAATCTTCGTTTACGGGTTCGTCCCCAAATCGCATCGTTGGATGTGCTATAGGCTGCTCATCCGTTCCGCTCCATCTGCTGACTGGTTGAAATTATACCATCCAATTATTCCCTACCGGTGTATGTGCCGAACGTCGCTAATACCCCTCGGGCAGATTTTCTCGAAATCTGTAATTAATTCGAATATTCCGTAACCCCTACGCAATCAAGGGGTTATGCTTATTGAATATAAATTGTTCCAAATAAGTGCCAAAATCCGTAATATAACCAGAATGGAGTTCAAAATGAAATTAAATCCGCCTAAAGTCATCACCTTTTGGATCGCCGTTGTAATCGGCGTGCTGGGATTCCTTGGCTTGATCATTCCCTCGCTCCCCGTTGTGGGTGCCTATGCAGGCTGGTTCCTGTTCGTCGGGTTTGCCCTGCTGGTCCTGGGTCTGTTGGTCAAAGGTCTCTGAACCGCAATAATTGAAGTTCAACATAGCCCATATCCTGGAACACAGGAGAGGGGGTGTTGTGTGAGATTTCCTATACAACCCCCCCTCTCCTTTTTTGCGTGGCACAGGCGTCTAACCAGACATCCGATTTCCCCTGATCCTGCGCGATGGGGGTCTCAATTAAGCATCTGCGGGCGGCAACCATATCAGCGTTTTTCCGTTGCCTGTTTCCCTTGTACAGCCTTGCGGATCTATCGGAAGTGTGTCCTTCTTTCAGGAAATTCCAAACGCTATTTCCGGCGCACGCATGTCATTCCGAGATTCGGCTAAACCGCCGAA
>Ga0105094_10002045_pt1 | contig 10541 bp, 10 predicted proteins | sample PPLLak1March2015_2_FD_87023 | JGI IMG/M metagenome (GOLD analysis project Ga0105094, IMG submission 87023) | Freshwater sediment microbial communities from Prairie Pothole Lake near Jamestown, North Dakota, USA - PPLs Lake P8 Core (3) Depth... | ecosystem: Environmental > Aquatic > Freshwater >...
CGCCAGCAACGGCCCGTGCCTGCTGGCCGTGATCGGCCACATTAAAGATGGGGCGCTTTACGTGCCGGCGCAGGAGCAATGGCTGTGCATTGGCGCCGCGCTGATGAACTTTCTGAACGCCCTCCACCTGATGGGCTACGGCGCCAAGGTCCTCAGCGGTGCGTCGATTTACGACGCGGACGTGGAGCAGGCGTTCTGTGCGCCGGGCGAAACCTTGCTGTGCTGGATCGTGACAGGCACTCCGACGCGCTCGGCACATTCGCGCTACTCGGATGACGCCGCCTCGATTCTGAGCGACTGGGACGGCGGCAACCGATAGGCCGCGTCATCCGGCCGGCAGATAGAAGCTGTCGAGCGCATTGCTCGGACTTCGCAGCTCGTGTAGCGTCTTTCGTGTGCAGCCGAATTCCAACGCCGCGCGCCGCCGCCAGCTGATGCGTCAAGCCGCTTGCGTCGCAGGCGCGTGGGCGGCCTCCAGCGCGCTGCCGGTGGTGGCGGTCGGCGAGGTGCAGCGGTATCCGCGTTCACTGCTGGTCGACTCACACGGCAGGCCGTGGCCGGCACGCCAGCTCAAGCGAGGCGAAGCGTTCCTCTTCAACTACCCGTATGCATTGACGCCGGTGTTCCTGATCGCGTTCGAGCACGAGGTGAAGGCGGCCGAGCTGGTGACCAAGGATAAGCGGCGCTATGCAACACCGGCTGGCGTGGGCCCGAACAAATCAATCGTCGCGTTCTCGGCGATTTGTGCGCACAAACTGATGTACCCCAAACCAGCGATCAGCTTCATCGGCCTGCGCAGCGGCGGCCGCGGTGAGCCTGCGCACGTGATTCACTGCTGCGGCGACAATTCGCGCTACGACCCGTTGCACGGCGCGAGCGTGATCGACGGACCGGCGCCGCAGCCGCTGGCTGCCGTGCTGCTGGAGTGGGACGCCGGCAGCGACCGCCTGCACGCGGTGGGCACGCGAGGCGGCGAAATGTTCGACGCGTTCTTTGAAAAGTACGCAACGCAGCTGGAGCTCGAGATCGGTAGCGACCTGCGCAAACCGAGTGGTGCGACCGTCGTCGTACAGCCGGCCGTGACGTACAGCCGGCAGTGGCAGAGCTGCCGGGCCTGAGCCGGACACACGACGGCGCCTTGCGTGCCGGCGAAAAAGCAAAAGCGCCCCGCGGGGCGCTTTTGCTTCAACGTAATCGACCGCTACTTTTTGGCGGCCGGCGCTGCCGGTTGCGTCGAAGCAGCTGCGGGTTGCGCCGGGGGAGTGGTCCCGACCGGGGTCATCGCCGGTGCCACGAACGGACCGGGATTCGCGCAGGCGGGTGTCGCTTCAGGCGTGTAATCCTTGCCCTTAGCCTTCTGCTCCTTGATATACGCGTCAGCGATTTTGGCCTGCGACGTGCAGAGTGCGTAGGCGTCGACCTTGCCCGCGTGTGCCGCCTTGGCCGCATTCAGCTTCGCCGCCGCCTGCTGCTCAGGTGTTGGATCCGGCAACTTGGCCAATCCAGCCGCTGAAAAAGCTAGCCCACAAAGAGCAATGACGAAGTGCTTCAGCATGACTCCCCCGAGGTTACTTGCTTGCTAGCAGGACACTGTGGCGGACAGGCTCCGGCACCGCGGTCTCTGACACCATTGGACTCTCGGGCACCTTTCCCGCCTTGACGTCGTTGTACCAATGCTCGTGGTGGTGCTTGGCCCATTCGGCCGTGACGTACCCGTGCCGCATCGCGCGGTAGGCGCCCTTCATGCCGATCGTGCCCAGATAGATGTGCACGAAGGCCATCGCAATCGCCACATAGGCCAACACCATGTGGATGACATTGAAGGTCTGCATCGTCTCCCGGGTCTGGCCGAAGTTCGGGAAGTTGAGCAAAAGACCCGAAACAATCAGCAGCGGCGTAAGCAAGACCAGCAGGAACCAGAAAACCATCTTCTCGCCGCCGTTGAACTTGCCCGAGGGGTACTCGTGCCCGGTCAGGTTGCCGCGGATGTTCTTCATCCAGACGAAATCTTCCCTGGTTAGCCGGTTGTACGGCAGGTAGCGGATGATCATCCACACGACGCCGACAATAAGAAGCGGGCCGATGAAGTTGTGGAGGTTCTTCGCCGCTGCCCCCACCCACGAATAAAGTGTGTGGCCAATGATCGGCAGCAGCAGCACCTTGCCGAACGTAAGGATGAGGCCGGTGATGCCCAGGGTCACCCAGACGATCGCCATGGTCCAGTGCGCGTAGCGATCCGCCGGACGAAAGCGCTGGATCATCATCCTCGAACCGCTCTCGCCAACCGGGATGGATCCACGGTACGCATAAAAACCACCCAGCGATACGACGGCCAGCGCAACCAGCAGTCCACCGATCAGCGCCACCGGTACGCGCGCCTGCCTCCAGGTCTCGCCGCGCGACTGGATCAGCACCCCGCGTTCCGGCGAGTCTCCCACCTGGGTGAAGCCCTGGTCGCTGGTGCGAACTTCGCGCCAGAACGGCGCGTTGTTATACGGCTGGGTAACGCTTCGCTCGGCCTGTTGACGCGCGGGGTCCTGCTGCGGCGGACTCGCCGGTTGCGCGCCGGCGTAGCCTGCGAAAGCCAGCACGGCTGCCGCCAACCCCGCCCGCCAGGAAAGAATCGTCATCTAGCGCCTCCCCCTACTTCGCCGGTATGCGTGCGTAGTCGTTCTGGCCCTGCGTGCGCGCTTGGATAGCCGCCTCCCATTCCGCCTGCTTGCCGCCGTACTGCGGCGAGTCCCACGGAGAAGCGACCGGGGCGCCTGAGTACTTGCCCGGCTCGTAGCGTGTGACCTTCTGCTCCTCGCAGGACGACAGACCGACCACCACCAGCAGAGCTGCCAGCACCGCACCCGGCGTTCTTAGCACCCGCATTATTTCTTCCCTTCTGATGCGGGAGGAGTCGAGCCGCCCTTGGGTGTGCCATACGCCGTGGCCCATCCGATGACTTCGGACCCCTTGCCGCGCACGGTGACGCGCTCGCGGAAGATGTTCGCGATGACGTCACCGTCGCCGGCGAGCAGCGCCTTAGTGGAGCACATCTCGGCGCACAGCGGCAGCTTGCCCTGGGCGACGCGGTTCTGGCCGTACTTGCCGTACTGCGCTTCCTCGCTGCCCTTGCCGGGGCCGCCCTCGCAGAACGTGCACTTGTCCATCTTGCCGCGTGCGCCGAAGGCGCCCGCCTGCGGAAACTGCGGCGCGCCGAAGGGGCAGGCATACAGGCAGTAGCCGCAGCCGATGCATTGGTCCTTGTCGTGCAGCACCACTCCGTCCTCGCTGCGGACGAAGCAATCGACCGGGCATACCGCCATGCATGGCGCATCCGAGCAGTGCATGCAGGCAACCGATATCGAGCGCTCGCCAGGCACGCCGTCATTCAGCGTGACGACGCGTCGGCGGTTGACGCCCCACGGGACGTCATTCGCGTTCTTGCAGGCCGTGACACAGCCGTTGCACTCGATGCAGCGGTTGGCATCGCAAATGAACTTCATGCGGGCCATCGTGAGTCTCCTTGTTTCGTTCTCGAGGCCTCTCAGGCCAGCTTGGCAACCTGACAAAGGGTCGTCTTTGTGCCTTCCTGCATGTTCGTCACCGAGTCGTATCCATAGGTCGTGCTGGTGTTGACCGCTTCCCCGCGGACGATCGGCGCTGCCCCAGCCGGATAGCTGTCAAGCAGATCCTTGCCTTGCCACCACCCGGCAAAGTGGAATGGCATGAACACGGTGTCCGGCCCGACCCGTTCGGTCACGAGGGCCATGACCTTGAGCTTCGCACCGGTCGGGGTGTTCACCCAGACCCACTCGCCGTTGCGGATGCCGCGGTCGTTGGCAGCCTTCGGATTGATCTCGACGAATGCGTTCTGTTGCAGTTCGGCGAGCCACGGGTTGGACCGCGTCTCGTCGCCACCGCCTTCGTATTCGGTCAGACGTCCCGAGGTCATCACGAGCGGGAACTTCTCGTAGACCTTGTCGGCGATGTTCTTGTCCTGAATCGTCTTGTAAAGCGTTGGGACGCGCCAGAAGTCCTTGCGGTCGGCGTGTGTCGGGTACTTGGCGACCAGGTCGGGACGATTGCTGTACAACGGCTCGCGGTGGAGCGGGACGGGATCCGGGAAATTCCAGACCACGGCGCGCGCCTTCGCATTTCCGAACGGATGGCACTGGTGCTTGGTCATCACGACGCGAATGATCCCGCCGGACAGATCGGTCTTCCAGTTCTTGCCCTCGGCCGCCTTCTTCTCTTCGTCTGTCAATTCGTTCCACCAGCCGAGCTTCTTCAGGAACACGTGATCGAACTCGGGGTAGCCGGTGGTGAGGTCGGCGCCCTTCGAATGCGAGCCCGCTTCGGCCAGCAGGTTGACGCCGTCGCGCTCGACGCCGAAGTTGGCGCGGAAGTTGCCGCCGCCCTCCATCACCGTCCTCGAGTTGTCGTACAAGTGGGCCGAGCCCGGATGCTTCATTTCCGGCGTGCCGTAGCACGGCCACGGCAGTCCGAAATAATCGCCGTCGCAAGGCCCGCCCTTGGCACGCAGCGTCTTCACGTCGAACGTGCCCATGTGCTTCATGTGCAGCTTCAGCCGTTCCGGGCTCTGGCCGGTGTAGCCGATGGTCCAGGTGCCGCGATTGATTTCGTTGGCGAGGATGTCCTCGATCACCGGCTCTTCCCAGCCGCCGGCACCCGGCATGGTCCGGATGTTCTGTTTGCCCTCCCGCTTGCCCAGCAACTGGTCGCCGAAGCCCCACTTCTGCGCGAAGCGCAGCATGATCGCGTGGTCCGTCCTCGACTCGAACAAGGGCTCGATCACCTTCTCACGCCACTGCAGCGAACGGCCGGAGGCCGTGACGGAGCCCGTCGTCTCGAACTGCGTGGCGGCAGGAAGCAGGTAGACGGCGCGGTTCGGATTGACCTTGCCGCCTTCGGCCGCCGGCATCGCCGCCATGGCGGCGGTCGCCGACGGATACGGATCGACCACGACCAGCAGGTCGAGCGCGTCCATCGCCTTCTTCATTTCCAGCCCGCGCGTCTGCGAATTCGGTGCGTGGCCCCAGTAGAAGACAGCGCGCAGGTTCGGCCCCTGGCCGATCGCATCGTTAGGCTCCAGCACCGCATCGATCCAGCGACTGACCGTCGTGCCGGGCTTGGTCATCAGCGCATCCGATGCGAAGCGCTTCTTCAGCCAATCGAGGTCGACGTTCCAGACCTTCGCCCAGTGCGCCCAGGAGCCCGGCGCAATACCGTAGTAGCCGGGCAGGGAGTCAGGATTCGGTCCGACATCGGTCGCGCCCTGCACGTTATCGTGGCCGCGGAAGATGTTGGTGCCCCCGCCCGAGACGCCGACGTTTCCAAGCGCCAGCTGCAGAAGGCATGAAGCTCGTACGATCGCGTTTCCGATCGTGTGCTGGGTCTGTCCCATGCACCAGACGATTGTGCTGGGGCGGTTCTGGGCCATGATCTCGGCCGCGAGCAGCACCTGCTCCTCGGGTACGCCGCAGGCTTCGGTCACCTTGTCGGGGGTCCACTTCATGACCTCCTCTTTGACCTTGTCCATGCCATAGACCCGCGCAGCGATGTACGCCTTGTCCTCCCAGCCGTTCTTGAAGATGTGATACATCATCCCGTACAGGAACGGGATGTCGCTGCCCCCGCGCAGCCGGATGTAGTGGTCGGCCTTGGCCGCGGTGCGCGTGAAGCGCGGATCGACGACGATCATCTTGGCGCCGTTCTCTTTGGCATGCAGCGAGAACAGCATCGACACCGGGTGCGCCTCTGCGGCGTTCGACCCGATATACATCATCGCCTTCGTGTTCATCATGTCGTTGTACGAGTTCGTCATCGCGCCGTAACCCCACGTGTTCGCCACACCGGCGACCGTCGTGGAGTGACAGATGCGGGCCTGGTGGTCACAGTTGTTCGTGCCCCAGAGCGAAACGAACTTGCGCATCAGGTACGACTGCTCGTTGTTGTGCTTGGACGAGCCGATGAAGTAGGCGGCGTCGGGTCCGGACTCCTCGCGGATCTTGGACATCTTCGCGGTGATCTCGTCGATCGCCTGATCCCAGCTGATCTTCTGATACTTGCCGTCGACCAGCTTCATCGGGTACTTCAGCCGGTGCGAGTGCTCGGTCATGCCGTGCTCACGCACCGACGCACCCTTCGCGCAATGCGCGCCGAGGTTCAGCGGCGAATCGAACACCGGTTCCTGGCCCACCCAGACGCCGTTCTTCACGACCGCATCGATCGCGCACCCGACGGAGCAGTGCGTGCAGACCGTGCGGCGAACCTGTACGCCACCGCTCGCCTGCTCGGCCGCGGGCGCCGCCTCGGCCTTGCTGATAGCACCATACGGAAGCTGCGTCGCAAATGCCGCAGCGCCGGCGGTGACGCCGGAGCGCTTCAGGAAAGTGCGTCGATCGATCGTCCGGCCGTGCATTCCGGACACGGCGCGCGCAAGTCGACCCTGGGCCGTCGCGGCCCCCGCGGATTTCTTCGTCAGCATCGGGAGTCTCCCGGTTAGATCTGGGTGGTGCGGTAGTACTGCCGGATGTGCGCGGTTTCGCGATAACCGATCCGCGTCTGGTCTTCGGAAACGACTTCGTTCGTCGAAGCAATGCGTTTGCCGACGAGAGTCGTCGCCACGGCAGCCGCTGCAGTTGCACCGCCGATCGCGACAGCTTTGAAGAAGCCGCGACGGCTCTCTTCTACGGTTTTCATACGGATCCTTCTGTCTCCCTAGCCTAGCAATCATCCCTCCGCAGCAGCGGTCCGTCAACGCTCAGAAGCCCCTAGCGACGGCTCCCCCATTTCGAATTGAGTTAAGTCAGCTTCCATGAAGACTTCCAGCAACCGAACCGCCGCCCGAAAGTAGTGGCTGAGCTTAGCCTTGTGCGCCGCATCACAAAATCCGCGGTAACCAGGTTGCAGGTAGCGCGCAAAGAACTCCCGCTGACGTTGCAACGACTGCGCATCGGATCCGGCGGCCACGAGGTGACGCATGACCTCCAGCACCGCAGTGAGGTTGTCTTCCGGCTCGGCCGAAGCGGCGGTGCGCGCCAGCCCGAGTTGGGTCAGAGTGGCGCGCAGTTCAACCAGCACGGCCGCCTTGTGCGCGACAGGGTGATAGTGGGAGAGGTAAGTACTGACGGGCGCCTTACCCACTCCGATGAAAGTTGTATCGAACTCCAGCGTAGCGTCCCGTGCCGATGTACTTTCCGCGGCGGCAGCCAGATCGTTCCAGGCCTGCGCCAGTTCGCCATCGCCCTCGACGCTCCCGGCCGATTGCGCCAGCGCGCGGAGCAGGCCTTCGTCCGGCCCCGCGGCGAACACGCGCGCGAGCAGTGCATAGAGCTGCAAACGCCCTTCGTCCTCGGGTGCCAGGACCACACCGGTTGCCGCGTTGGTCGCACTCATCGCTTAACGTCGAAGATCGAGATTTCGTCGGGCGATTGCATCATGTCGATCACACGACAATCGGCGCACATCTGGATACGCCGCAGCGCGTTGCCGGAGAACATCGAATGCGTGCTCAGACGGCTGGTCATCACGTCCATCATCTGCCGCGTACCGAACGGCGTTCCGCAACGAACGCAATGGAACGGTTCGGCTTCGTTCAGCGTGACCGGCTGACGGGCCGCGGGTGTCACCAGCAGCCGCGGCACCAGGCTGATAGCCTGTTCGGGGCATGTCGTCTCGCACAGGCCGCACTGCACGCAGTTTCGCTCGATGAAGCGCAGCTTTGGCGCGTCCTCCGTATCCATCAGTGCAGAACTCGGGCAGGCGCCGATGCAGGCCTTGCACAATGTGCAGCGAGACGCGTTGATCGCGAGCGTGCCGAACGGCGAGCCCAAAGGAAGTGCGATCTGTTCGGGCTTGACCGCCGCCTGCTGCACGAGGTGATGAATGGCGAAATCGAGCGTCTCGCGCTTGCGATTGGACAAGTGAAAGGTGGCGGGCTCAGCGACCGTCGCGGCTGGCTGCGACGACCACACAGCTGCCTGCAGTGCGGCGGGTTCTTCGGCGCGCAAGGCCTGCCAGTGCGTGCCGCCGAAGCCCAGCCCGTTGAGAATTGCATCGGCGATACGAGCCTGCTGTTCCAGCAGAGCCCCGTGTTCGTCGGCAGCGGCGTCGTCAAGCAGCGCGAACACCTGGCTCGCGCCATATGCAATGGCACCCAGCACGACGTCGATGCCGATCGTCGCCACACTATGCACCTCGATCGGCAGCACGCGCGCCGGCAGCCCCTTGCCCACGCGCGCCAGCCGCGAGATCAACGCGCGACCGCTCGTGCCGTTGTGGAACAGCAGCGCTGCGTCCTTGCCGCCCGCGCCCCGATACACGGACAACAGCTTGCGCAGACGCGTACCGATGTCAGCCACGCCGGGGTAGGCGAAGCGCAACGCGCCGGTAGGACACGTGGTCGCACAGTCACCGCAGCCCATGCAAAGGAAGGGATGCGCCCAGACCTTGTCGCCAAGCGAAACGACGGCCTCGGCCGCGCAGACGTCGAGACAGCGCGTGCAGCCGGTCTTGGTGTTGCGACTGTGCGCGCAGAGCTTCTCTTCGTATTGCACATAACGCGGCTTCTCGTATTCCCCCACCATTTGCGCCAGACGCATTGCCGCCTGCGCCTGTTCCAGCGGATCAGCGCCCGGCGCCAGGTAGCCGAACGGCTTTTCGGGCATGCGCATCAACGGCTGCGCTGAAAGGTCGAACACCAGATCAAACTGCTCGGTGCGTGTCGACGCGGCGCGGCCAAAATCGATCGCACCGATCGCTCCGCAGGCCTTCACACAGGCGCGGTGCGACTTGCATCGCGTGAGGTCGACCTGGTAGGTGAAGTCGATCGCCTGCTCCGGGCAGGCCCTGATGCAGGCATTGCAGCGGGTGCAGGTCTCCAGATCGATCGGGTTGATCTGCTCCCACTGGATTTCGAATTTGCCCAGATACCCCTGCACCGAGCGCGGCATCCCCGACCAAACCGGGTAGCGACGGGTTGCCGGCAGTTCCGCACCCCGGGCCGTCGTGATCAGGACACTGACCGACAGGCTGTCGGCGAGTTGCTCGGCCCAGGCGACTGCTGCCTCGGCCGGCCCGATGATCAGCACTTCGCCCTTCGACGCATAGGACGAGACCGCGACCGGCTGTGGCTCAGGCAGATCCGCCAGCGCCAGCAGGGCGGCGATCTTCGCGGTCGCCGCAGCACCCTCAGCCGACCATCCGGCCGCCTCGCGAATGTTGACGAACTTCAGCTCCGCCGAGGCGCCAGCGCCTGCGGCCAGTTCCGTGAACAGCGGGGCTTCCTGCGTGCATGCGACCGTACAGGATGCGGTGCCCAGCGCCGAGGTGAAGCCGTCTACTTCCTTGCGGCACAGCTCGGTGTAGATCGGGATCGCCTCGCGTCCGAGCGCGCGGCCGAGCGCCGCGCCGTCCAGCGTCATCGTGCGATTGCAACTGCAGACTTTCAGCGTGTTGCCTGGTGTGGCCATGCGGGCTCAGGTGGAAGAGGGATCGGGTGCAGCGGCCTTGCCCGGGATGACAGACGATGCCGAGAGGTCCGCGGGTTTCCCCGGGTCGTCCGCCGACGGTGCATTCGGGGGCGCTGCGTCCGGCGCTGTCGTCAGCGCGGCAGTCGATTCGACACTCGCTTCATCGGTGCTGAGACCGAGCACCTCACCGCCAGCGTCCGGACTCGCCGCAAGTTCATGTTCTCCGCCAGCGGCAGCGACCGAAGCGTCTGGTGTATCGCCCGCCCCGCCTGTCGGTGCTTCCGCTGCTTCCAGCGCATCGCGTTCGGAATCGAGCAGGAAAGCGCGCGCGCTCGGCAGGCGCATTCGCATCGCGGCCGGCAGCGGCTCGAACTGCGTGTAGTCGTCGACGTACACATCCAGCATGTCCATCTGGTTGAAATGCGGGTCGGCGAAGAGCTTCTTAAGCGCGGCACGGCGCAGGTCGTCAGCGACGGGCTGCTGGAAGAACGCCTGGTAATCCGAACGCAGGCCATCGAGCGATTCGATCGGCGGCAGCGGCACCTCCGTCGTTGCATCCGGGTCGCGCACCGGTGCAGGTGCCGAGACTGGGCCACCCTCCGCAACTCCTTCGCCGCCAATCGGCGCCGGGGGATTCGCGGAGACCTCGGGCGCCGCTCCCTCAACAGGACGCTCTGCCTCGCGCTCGGCTGCAAGCTTGCGCCGCGACCAACGGACGAGGAACGATTCCGGTTCAGCGCTCATTCAGATACCCATCGTCGCGTACGCTTTGCGCACATCGGGATGCAGACTTAATGGAGCCGCGCGGATTCATCGATTGTCGCGCTTGGCGCCGAGAAACGATGCCGGTGCCGGGCGGCGCTTCTTCTCCGGAATCTTCAGATGCTGCTGCGTGAAAGCCGCAAGCCACGGCAGCCAGTCGCTGGGAATCGGCACCGCCTCGACCTGGGCACCGCCGTCCAGGCGCCGCGCCGCCTCGTGATAACTGAGCGTGACCCAGCGCGGTTCGGCGCCCATCTCGGTGAGTTCCCACTCCACGAAGGCGACTGGCTGATC
>Ga0105094_10002049_pt1 | contig 10532 bp, 3 predicted proteins | sample PPLLak1March2015_2_FD_87023 | JGI IMG/M metagenome (GOLD analysis project Ga0105094, IMG submission 87023) | Freshwater sediment microbial communities from Prairie Pothole Lake near Jamestown, North Dakota, USA - PPLs Lake P8 Core (3) Depth... | ecosystem: Environmental > Aquatic > Freshwater >...
CAACTGGCTGGATGAGAACCGCCAGGATTTGCTCCTGCACCAAGGACTCACGGAAGCTTCCAACCAGTGGCGCAAACTGGAGCACGATCCCGGCGCGCTCTATCGCGGGGTCCGCTTGCAGCAGGCGCAGAAACTGGGGCAAACCCACCCGGACTGGATCACCCAGGCCGTTCAGGAATTTCTCGATGCCAGTCGCGAGAACGCCCGCAAGGAAGTTGAGCAAGTCCAGCGCCTGTCACGCGCTCGCCGGACTCAGCTCATCCTGGGCGGCGCAGCAGCGCTGCTCGTAATTGGCCTGGCCGTGGTCGTTCTGGCTGCCAACGGCTTCTTCGCTCTGCGCCAGATGAGCGGCATCTTCAATGTCGCGGTAGCAGACTTCGGTGAGGTGGGAGCGGAAGGACAGGTCAGCGCCTCCGAAACCGGGCAGCAGATCAGCGCTTGGGCGGTCAACTACCTGCGCGAGACCTTGCAGGATGATGCCAACGTGCAAATCTGGCCCAACCAGGGCGGTTTGTTTGATCGCACCACTGTTGGGCTGGTAACCCCGACGGACGCGCCAAAAACTGCTGGTGACATCCACGCCAATCTAATTTTCTACGGCAGTATCGAAACCGGCCATTCCCCGGTGCAACTCACACTTGGCTTCTACGTCTCCCCGCAGTTCGATTCGCCTTTACAAGAGATTCAGGGCAATCACAGTACTGGTCGCCCCATTCGCATTGCGGACCTGGCAAACCCTGCTCCCAGCGTGCAGCCCGAGCTGAAAAAACAATCTAGTGTGATCGCCTGGCTCACCCTCGGATTGACCCAGGTACAGTTGGGCAACTCGGAACAGGCCTTGCAGGCTTTTGCCAGAGCAGCCGAAATTGACCCTCAATCACCAATGGTGCAGTTCTTTATCGGCCGAGAGAACCTGTTCCTGGCAGACCGCCATCCTGACCAGCGCGAGACCTATCGGCAAGCCGCCGAAGATGCTTTTCAAAAGGCAATCGCCCTGGACGACCAGTATGCCCGCGCATATATTGGTCTGGGAAGTGTTTACAGGGACCGTGCAGCCGACTTGATTGACAACGCTATAACTTCAGACCAGCCCATTGATCCACTCACCAATCAGTTGACGGAGCAGGCTATCCAGGCGTACCAAAAGGTCCTGGATTTAAACCCTGCCACTACCGACTATGGCAACCCGGTTGTGGATGTGGCGCGCATGGCGCTTGGCAATGCCTACCGCCAAGAAGGAACCATTGCTTACCTGCAAGGGGACAACTCCGCGGCGTTGAAATCCTTTGAGCAGGCGCTTGCGATCCTGGAAGATGTGCGCGGATCCTTCGAATTTTCTGTCAAAGAAAACGAATCCCATCGCCGTTATCTGACCCAGGTCTACGAATATCTCGGGGAGACCCATCAATGGCAGGGCCTGGCTTCTGAAGCAGCATCCGATTATCCTGCGGCGATCCAATCCTATCAGCAGTCCCTGGCAAATTACCAATTGTGTAGCGCCCAGGCCGAAAACGCCCCCGACCAGATCATTCAAGATATCGTCGGACAATACTGTCAGCCTCGTGCCGCAGAAACCCAAAATTTATATGACTCTCTTACTGGAGACCAATGATGAAAAAAAACCTTAATCCCTTATTATGGGTTGGACTGAGCCTGTTCCTGGCAACGCTGGCTTGTGGACTGTTCGGTCCAAGCTCCACACCCACGCCGCTTCCGCCTACAGAAACAGCAGTTCCTTCCCCTGCTGAAACTCTAATACCTACAATCAAAGCATCCCCTACTTCTGAGACAACCATTCCAGAAGCCCCAGCAAGCACGAATGATAATCAATGTACCACCTTGCAGGATGTAAACCTGAGAACTGGCCCTGGAACAGCTTATCGCAATCCCATCGGAGTTGTATTGAAAGGTTCGGTGGTTGTACCCATTGGTTTCGATCCGGCCGGCATTCCGGGAGGAAGGTGGATACTGATCGAGCCAATCAACAACAACCCGAGCGGCTGGATCACAGCCGGGGCAGACTTTGTCACTTGCAATATGGACTTTAACAGTCTACCTGTCGTTGAAGCGGCGGCCCCACCTCCCCCCCCTTTGCCTAGCAGCGCCCGAAGTTCAAATCCCGAAGGCGGCTGCGGCCCCGATCAAGACTATCAATGTGATGTCATCGTCACGGATGAATCGTTCCTCCAGTTCAAGATTTTTCGAAACGACAAAGAACTGACCGAGAATGACAACATCAGGCAAGTCAGTTTCAGCGTGAGGCGGGGTGGAAAAGATGATGATGGCCCGGAAGTGTATAGCAATGTGGAGGGAGCGTCCGCCTATTGCATCTTTGGCGGCAACGACCCTTGCAATGTGTGGTCTCAGGAAAACTCCGTCCCCGTTTGGGAACCTGGATATCCCGTCACCCCCGGAACCTATTTTGTTGAGATCTTTGCAACTGTTGATGAGGATGGAAATGAGAATAACGTTCGCTGGGCGGCAGAATTCGATGTGACCTTGCCATAGCATAGCATCAAGGGAATTTTTCTGTTTGGGTGGCAAAAGAATCATCCAAGAATTCTGATACCGCATATTTTGGCGGCAGCGACACTACCAGATGCACATGATCCGGTTTCATATTCAGTTCCAGCACTTCCATCTGATCCTTCCGCTTGCACAATTGATACACTTGCTGCCTGGTGTATTCTCCTATCGTATCCTTCAACGTCCGGTATCGATATTTCGGACAGAACATGATGTGGTAAATTGCTACCTTGACAGAATTTCAAATCGCTTGACTTGTGACCGAAGGGTCTCGCATTTTGGCATAGAGACCCTTCGCAGAGTTTACCCTGGGCAAGTCGAAGGGCTCAGGGTGACTTAGGATAATCATACTATCGCAAACAGAAACGTTATAAGTATAATGACATTGTGGGAAATTAATATGTAGGTCTCTGCATCGTCAGAGTTGTTCCATCTCCAGAAAGGAGGGAATGATGGACACCAAGTTCCTGAGTATTTTCATGAGGGGCATTGCTACGCTTGCGCTGTTATCCATGTTGGCAGCTAACCTGCCTGGTTCAGTTCTACCTGCCCGCGCGGCTCCAGGTGACACCACCCGCGTTTCGGTCGATTCGAGTGGGGCCGAGGCAGACAACGGCTCCACAAAGCCCGCCATTTCCGACGACGGGCGCTTCGTGGCCTTCCAATCCAGCGCCAGCAACCTGGTCAGCGGGGATACCAACAATGCAGACGACATCTTTGTGCACGACCGCCAGACCGGCGTGACGACGCACGTATCGGTGCGATCGAATGGCGCCCAGGCAAACAGCGGATCCAGCTCACCAGCCATCTCCGGCGATGGGCGCTTCGTGGCTTTCTACTCGGACGCCAGCAACCTGCTCAATGGGGATACCAACGGGTGTGGTGATATCTTTGTGCACGATCGCCAGACTGGGCAGACCACGCGAGTATCGGTGAGTTCGAGCGGCGTTGAGGAAAATGCGCCTCCTCCCGATGACTATGCGGCTATTTCTATTTCCGGCGATGGACGCTACGTGGCCTTCTATTCAGATGCCACAAATCTGGTCAGCGGAGACACAAACGGTGAGACAGACATCTTCGTGCACGACCGCCAGACCGGTACGACGACGCGCGCCTCAGTTGCATCGGATGGATCTGAAGCAAATGCAGGCTCCAGTGAGCCCAGCCTATCAGGCGATGGACGCTACATAGCCTTCATCTCTAGCGCCACGAACCTGGTAGCGGGGGATACGAATGGCAAGGGGGATGTGTTCGTGCGCGACCTCCAGACGGGGACCATCACGCGCGTCTCGGTCAATTCGAGCGGGAAGGAAGCCAATGGTTGGAGCAACAGCCCTTCCATCTCGGGGGATGGGCGCTACGTGGCCTTCCTTTCGAAATCAAGCAATCTTGATCCCAGAGCCTACGATTTTGGAGTGTATGAACTTGCCTACGTACGCGACCTCCAGGTTGGGCAGACCACGCTGGCTTCTGTCTATTCATCGGGGGATACCTTGGGGGTAGGTTCAATCGATGGGCCAGCCATTTCCAGGGATGGACGCTACGTGGCATTTGAATTCCGCGAGCATGGCGACCCCACTCAAAATGCTTATGTGTACGATCTCCTGACAGGTGACTTCGTCCCGGCGGTGCTTGGTCCTGATGAAGGCAATTGGCTATCTATCTCTGCAAACGGGAGCCTCGTCGCCTTTTCGTCCAACACATCCAAGTTGGTCAGCGGGGACACGAACGGTCAACCAGATATCTTCGTCAGCGAGGTCTCCTACGGACCGGAGCGCAGCCCAACCGTCGCTTCGATCACGCCTGAGTGCGGGTTTTACGATTGCATCCATCCCACCCCCTCCAATGTCAACTTCATCGTGATCTTCTCCGAGCAGGTCACCGGAGTGACCACCGACGATTTTTCGCTTGACATGCTGGATGGCATTTCCGGTGCAACCATCACCGGGGTAAGCGGCTATGGCAACCAATATTTCGTCAGCATCAACACCGGGACAGGTGATGGAAGACTGAGCCTGGATCTCGTGGATGATGACAGCATCGTGGACAGTGCCCTCAATCCACTGGGCGGTGCTGGCATTGGCAATGGCAATAAGCCAGGGTCATCCTATTACATCGACAAAAGCGTTCCCACCGTGACGGACATCAAGTGTGCCGACCCTAACCCCACAGATGCGGATATGGTGCATTTCACAGTGAACTTCTCTGAGAAAGTCTGGCCGGTCCGGTTAAGCGACTTTATGTTGACCACGACTGACAGCATCTCCGGTGCAACTGTCACAGACATATCTCCTCGGGAAGACCAATACAGGGGCTCAGCAACCTATACGGTCACGGTCAGCACTGGGACGGGTGATGGCACATTGCGATTAGATTTGATCGATAGTGACAGCATCCTGGACGAGCTTAGCAATCCACTGGGCGGAGCGGGCGCTGACAATGGGAACTTCACCACAGGCGAGACTTACACAATTAACAAAAGCGGGCCGAGCGCACCTATCGTGATTTCCAGTCTGCGTGCCGACCCCGATCCGACCTCCGCCGATATCGTTTCCTTCACCGTCACCTTCTCCGAAGCCGTCTCCGGCGTGGATGCCGGTGATTTCGCCCTCACCACCACCGGAAGTCTCAGTGACTCTCTCGTGGCCAATATCAGCGGCGCAGAGGCTACCTACACCGTCCTGGTCGCTACCGGCAGCGGCGATGGCGGCTTGCGCCTGGACCTCATCGACGATGACAGCATCCTGAACGCTTCCGGGATTCCCCTGGGTGGAGCGGGCGTAGGCAACGGGAACTTCACCAGCGGCCAAGCCTACACGGTCGACAAGACCGTTCCCCTTGTGACCGGCAGCCTGCGCGCTGACGCCAATCCGACGACCGCCAATAGCGTAAATTTCACCGTCGTTTTCACGGAAGCAGTTTCGGGCGTAGACCCGAACGATTTCTTCCTGTCGACGGGCGGAAACATCAGCGGCGCAGCCATCACAAGCCTCAGTGGGACTGGCTATTTGTACACCGTCTCAGTCGCCACGGGCAGTGGTGACGGTACACTGCGGCTGGAGGTCCTGGATGATGACAGCATCGTGGATGTTGTGGGGCATCCTTTGGGTGGGACAGGCATTGGCAATGGCAACTTCACCACGGGCGAAGAATATACACTCAACAGGACTCCCGTGAATAAGATTACCGAAACCTTCAGGTCCAACGGCGCAAACGACGGTTGGGTACTCGAATCCAGCGAAGATAGTAACCAGGGCGGTTCCAAGAATGCAAATGGCCCCGTCTTTGTGCTCGGTGATAACGCCCAGGATCAGCAGTTCCGCGCGATTCTGCACTTCCCCACTCACTACCTGCCTGATAACGCTGTGATCACCAGGGTTCTGTTGATGATCAAAAAGGAGGGGCTGGTCGGCGACGATCCGTTTACCACTCACCAAAATATCCTGGTGGACATCCGCTCCGGCGCGTTTGGCTTCATCGGTCCCTTCCCATTCAGGGGTCTTCAGGTATCAGATTTCCAGAGCCCGGCCCACAAGGATGCCGTGGGCATGATCGAAAACAGCCCCTTCAATGGCTGGTATTGGGCCTGGCTGGACAGTTCAGCCTTTGAGTACGTCAGCCAGACCGGAATCACCCAAATCCGACTGCGCTTCCAGATAGACGACAACGATGACCTGGGAAGCGACCACCTGAGATTTTACAGCGGCGATTACGAAGAACTGGCAGATCGCCCTCGCCTGGTGGTCGAGTATTACCTGCCGAGATAAAACGGCCATTGAAAGGGAGTAAAATTTATAAAAAAGGAGCTGTATGAAAATGCATCCTGTTCTGTTGGCATTTGCTCTTTCCATTATCGCATGCAACGCGAATTCGCCGGCTTTCATACCTGAAAGTGACGTCACAGCGCAAATCAATTTAACTCAACCAACTTCATCCACAGAGAGTCCATTTGTCCAACAGAGCATTCGGGATGCTTCTGGCGTTAATTGGTCCGAGGTCTCTTTCGATGATATCGCTCCTCGCGGCGTGAACTTGAAGGAATGCTGGAATGCGATGGGCATTGATGACCAGGGCCGCATCTACATCGGGTTCACCAGTTCCCGCTCGGACGGGCGTGAAGACTTCCCCGTCTTCCGCTATGACCCCAGAAACGGCGAAAGGCTCTTCCTGGGCAGTTTCCTGGATATCGTAGCTGCAGCCGGTAATTCCCAGGCCGGGGAAAGCATTCCCAAAGGTCACACGCGTATGATCTACGCCAACGGCCGGATGTACATGGGTTCGCAGAGTTTTCATGACCTGAAGTTGGAAATCGATTCGCTGCCGACCTATCGGGGCAGTCATCTATTCGCCTTTGATTCCATTGGCAGTCTCTGGAAAGACCTGAGCGCAGCTTTGCCGGGCGGTGTCATAACCAGGCATGAGGGCATCCTCTCTCTCAACATCCTGCCGAAGGAACATCTGCTGGTCGGCCTCGCCCACCCCTCCAGCGATATCGTCCTTTACGATTACCTGACGGAGCAACTCGTCAAAGTTATCCCCGGCATTCCGTGGAAATTGGGCAACCCGCTCAGCCGCGAATCGATTGTTACGCCGAGCGGAAATATCTACACGTACCGAGGCACTGAGGCTGCGAGTCAGCAACATGAAACTCATTCAGTCTGGGTCTATAATATTCACACCGGAGAAATGAGGGACACCGGTTTCCAAATGACCAAAGGTTTCTGGATCGGCCAAACCCAGAAGCGCGACGGCAGCAAGATTTACATCAATACCATCGGTGGACAGTTATATGAGTTTGACGTCGCCACAGAAACCTTCAGGGACCTGGGATATGCGTTGCCAAGAACAGACAAGCGGATTATCAACTACACATACTCCCTCACGCTCTCCCCGGACGAGACGAGACTGTACTATATCTTATCTATCCTCCAAAGGCCGGGAGGCGCTGAGGGGAACGGGAGTGGGGGTAGCGGCGAACTGTACTACTATGACCTTGTTCGCGGACAGGTGGTCTTCGTGCAACAACTGCCGGTTGGGATCTACACCAGCGCCGATGTGCGCGATTCCCAGAATATTTACTTTTCCCATTTCGGCGACAGCACGAACATCTGGTCGGGCAAACCCAAGCTCTTTATCCTGCATGTGCCTCCGGCTGCCTTTACCCAAATGGACTTGTATGCCAACATCGAAACGATTGGCGTGGTCGTGAACGGTACGAACCTGCCGAAGACAGCGGAACTGATGTATCGTCAGAACAACGAGGCGAACTGGCATACAGGTCATCCGCTCGTACGCATTGACGATGGCCGTCTCGTTGGCAGCCTGTTTGGGCTTGCCCCGGGCACATCGTACGAAATCAAGGTGCGGGATGGAGCCACCGAGATCAGCGGCTCGACCACGACACAACAAAACGAACTTCAGTTCACGCCTTCAGCGGTTGTACATGTAAATGACGACGCGCCGCCCAGCGGTGATGGCTCCGCTGCTGCGCCGTTCCAGACCATACAAGAGGGGATCAACCACGCCGGTCCAGGGACACAAGTGCTGGTTGCCGATGGAGTTTATCGTGAGGCGGTCACATTTCCCGCTTCGGGCACCGCCGGCAACTGGATACAAGTCAAGGCTGAGGGCAGCGGCGCAATCCTGGACGGCTCGGAGACCCTGTCCGGGGACATCTGGAAGCCACATAATAAGTCGCACGTCTGGTTCACGAAAATCGCCGCGCCCATCGCGTATCTGGCGCGTGACCAGAAGCGCTTCTATATGTACGACGATCTTTCAGGCCTGTTGAACAGTCGTGGGCACAACAACGTAACCATGAACGAGGGCTGGTACCTGGAGCGCAGCACCTTGAGACTCTATGTGCGCAGTCAGGACGACCCCTCTCGCCATACCTGGCAGGTACCCATTCTCAACCACGCGTTCGACGTGGCTGGTCAGGATTGGCTCTGGATCGAAGGCTTTGAAATGCGGTTCTACGGCACGCAAGAGAATGGTTGCGGTGTCTGCACGACAAACGCCTCTCACATCGTGATCCGCAAGAACCGCATCCACAATCTGCAATTAGGTATTTACGTCAATTGGACAGGCGGCGAGGAGCGGGGTAACGACACGCGCATCGAATACAACGAAATCTACGATCCGCCGGTGAACGAATGGCCCTGGAAAGCAGTCAAAGGCAGCTCGATGGAAAACACCGCCATCGTTCTCAGGGGGCACATTGGCGCTATCGTGCGTGGAAACGAACTACATAACTTCTTCAATGGCATTTACACCGGTTCATCAGGCGCTCTGGAGAATCCTGAACTTGCGTTCGACGCCGACATCTACAACAACCGTATCCACCACATGAGCGACGATGCCCTGGAGCCGGAAGGCGCAAGCATCAACCAACGCTTCCGGGACAATATCATCGATACGAGTTTCGTCGGTGTCTCCCTGGCTCCGGTCACGCAAGGCCCTGTCTGGGTATTGCGTTCCTCTTTCGCCAACTACACTGGCCGAGGCATCAAATGGGATAGGAACTCGGATGGGATCGCGCTGATCTACCACAACACATTCTGGACTACCGCGCAAGACATACCCGGAATGGACATGATCAGCCCGGCACATAATGCAGTGCTGCGCAACAACATTTTCCAGGGGGGCGGGTACGGAGTCTACGAGGTTCTCACCGGTTCAACCGGGCACGACTGGAACTATGACAACTGGTATACCACGAGCAGCCCGCGCTTCAAGTGGGAGGCTGTGGACTATGCTACCATTGCACAACTGTGCGCGGGGACCGGCCTGGAATGCAACGGGCATGAAAGTTCCCCCGGATTGAGCAACCCGAATGGCGGCGATTTCAGCCTGCTTTCATCGAGTTCGAACATCGACCGGGGCATCCTTATTCCCGGCATCAATGACAGCTTCGCAGGCTCTGCACCGGACATCGGCGCATATGAATATGGGTCAGCGGTCGATCTCCCGCCCACGGTTTCATCGATCGCGCGCGCCGATCCGAATCCTACCAGCGCGGCCAGCGTCAACTTCACAGTGACCTTCTCGGAATCCGTGACCGGCGTGGACACCCTGCCACCCTTCAATGACTTTACGCTCGCAACCGACCCGGGCGTCACAGGCGCTGCTATCACAAGCGTAACCCCTGTTTCAGGGACAGCGTACACGCTTAGCGTGAATACCGGCTCTGGCAACGGCAACATTCGCCTGGACCTTGTGGACGATAATTCCATCCTAGACATGGCGAACAATCCGCTGGGCGGACCAAACCCTGGCGATGGCAGTTTTACTGCAGGTGAAACCTATACAATTGATAGAAGCACGCCCAGCGCACCCAGCCTGACCTCCAGCCTGCGCGCTGACCCCAATCCGACCCCTGCCGAAATCGTCTCTTTCACCGTCACTTTCTCCGAAGCCGTCAGCGGTGTGGACCCGGGCGATTTTTCCCTGACCACCACCGGCAGCCTCAGCGGCGCTCTCGTGGCGAATATGAGCGGCGCAGAGGACATCTACACCGTCCTGGTTGCCACCGGGAGCGGCGACGGCGGTCTGCGCCTGGATGTCCTGGATGACGACAGCATCCTGAACGCTTCAGGCGTCCCTCTGGGCGGACCAGGCGCGAGCAACGGTAATTTCACCACAGGCGAAGCCTACACCATCGACAAGACCCCTCCCGTTGTAACTGGCGGCTTGCGCGCCGACCCCAATCCGACGACCGCTGATAGCGTGAATTTCACCGTCGTTTTCTCGGAACCAGTTACCGGCGTAGACCCGAGCGACCTTTTCCTGTCCACATCGGGGAATATTTCCGGTGCGTCCATTACGAGCCTCAGCGGCGATGGGTATTTGTACACCGTTTCAGTCGCCACAGGCAGCGGGGATGGCACACTACGCCTGGAAGTCCTGGATAATGACAGCATCCTGGATGCCGCCGGCCAGCCCCTCGCCGGAGCAGGGCTTGGCAACGGCAATTTCGCCAGTGGTGAAGAATATACGGTCAGTAA
>Ga0105094_10002050_pt1 | contig 10531 bp, 4 predicted proteins | sample PPLLak1March2015_2_FD_87023 | JGI IMG/M metagenome (GOLD analysis project Ga0105094, IMG submission 87023) | Freshwater sediment microbial communities from Prairie Pothole Lake near Jamestown, North Dakota, USA - PPLs Lake P8 Core (3) Depth... | ecosystem: Environmental > Aquatic > Freshwater >...
AGTGCCGGGCGAGCCGCGTTTCGGCCTGGAGATCAAGTACGAGCCCACGCAGGACACGAACACCAACCCTCTGGACGATCCGCCCGACACCTGGAACAACCTCGCGTGGAACTCCTTTGGCGCGGCAGAACCGCCATTCGTGGCGCGCACGCCAGCGCCCTCCCTCCCACGCCCGAATCCTGCAGAGATCAATGTGCATCGCTGGGGTTCGAGCGCCGCCGAGATGGCCTACATCCTGTTCCAGACACCGGTGATGGTGGCCGTGCACGCCAGCGAAATGCTCGAGAACGCCAATGCCTGATTTCAACGAACAGCTCGAGACCATCGCGCGCCTGCGCTCCGAAGCTCGCCAGCACGAAGAGGCGCTGTATGGCGCGCGCGTGCGCTCACAGAAGCTGAAGCAGCGACTCACACGCGCCAAGCAGCAGATGACGATTCCGGCGCCAGACCAGCAGAACGAGATCGCTCAGCTGCGCGCCGAGATGGCGCGCGTGAACCAGCAACTGGCGACATTGCGAGAGCAGGCTGGTGAGATCACACAGGCGCTCGAGAAGCTCGCCGAGCAGCGGCGGATCGTCGCGCACCTGAAGCAGAGTGTCACCGCTCTGCGCACCCGGCTCGAAGCGCTGAAACGTCGTCTCGATGAGCTCGAGCAGGAACAACCACCGCCAGACGATGAAATCGCGCGTGTGCGTGCTGAGATCGAGTCTCTCCAAAGTTCGCAGGCGCAGCTCGAAGAAGCGATCCGGGTCGCCACGGCACGCGTCGATCAGATGAGTCGGGAAGAGCGCGCTCTGCGTGAACGATTGAGCTCGGTTCAGGAACGCATGGACGGCCTGCGTGCGGACCTTGCAGGGCTCCAGGATCGCATCACAGATAGCTCGCAGCCGGTGTTCGACGATCGGCAGGCGATCGACGCGAATGTCGCTGAACTCGACGCCAACGCCAAGCGCAGCAGCGCGGCAGGAAGCAGGTTGAAGGGCGAGATCTCCTCGCAGCTCGGCGGACTGTATGCGCAAGACCCGCATCCTCGCCGAACACTCGCGTTCCTGGACGATCGCACTCCCTTCCTGTTGTTTCCAGTGCGCATTGAAACGATCTTCGCGGGCACCGAGCTGCGCGTGCGCATCTTCCCGGACGAGATCGCTGTCCACACGCACGAAGCGACGCTCACCGATCGGGAAGTCGACGCTGGCCAGCTCTACTGGACTGAGCTCGTAACCGCCGCGCATCTCAAAACAGAGCGCGAGCGACGGCAGCGAGCCGCCTGGACGCAGATGGTGGATCTGCTGGGCGGCCAGCGTGCTGCGTACGTCGCGAAGAGCACGAAGCCTGCGGATTGGGACACGCTCGCGGCAGCCGGCGAAACTCAGTCACTCATTGCATTCCTGCTCGCGGCCGACGCCGGTTTCTTCACGTCGCTCGAAGCCCTTCCACTGACTCCACAGACGCGCGCGGCGCTAAAGACAGCCGTCGACGACGAAGACGGCGATGCCTTCATCAAGCTCGCTGAACAGCAGGCGTGGGGTGAGCGCATCAACACTGCCGTGCGGGGCGAGATCGACAGCTTCCCGGTCATCGACGTCACGAAGACGGATGCCTGGAGTCGCGCGCCGCGAACGCGCGTGCTGCCCGACCGCTTCGTTCTGCTGCTGTATCCGAGCGAGACCTCGGCTCCGCGTGAGATTCCCGGCGCGCTGACTCCTGACACGGTGATTCTCGGCCCCGATCCGCTCGATCCCGCCATGTTTCTGGTCGAGAAGGACAACGCGCGGGTGCCGGGCGGCGACAGTGCGTGGCTCTCTGACTTCGACCTCGCGGTGGCGCAGGGCCTGGGGTTCCGCGTGCCGCTGTCCGAGCAGGAAGCGGCCAATGGCTTCGCGCGCGTGGCGGTGTTGGGTTTGCGGCTCTCCACAGGCGCGCAAGATGGCGCGGCGATGCTCGAGGAACTGATCACCAACCATCAGTACGCCCCGAACGGATTCAGCCTCATTCCACAGGGCACGCCCACCAACAACACGGAGCAGAACGGCACCGGCTACTCGGACAACGATCCCTACGACGACCTGGCGTTCTTCACCGAGCTCGACCCGCCGGCCTTCGACGCCGCCTCGCCCGATCCGCTGAAGAGCCAGACAGACGGACGTCTGCTCGCCGACGCGCTGGGCATCTCGTATTCGACACTCGAGCGCGTACAGCACGCGGATCAGCGAGACATTCTCGAAGCGCGCTCGATGAATGCAGCCCTGTTTCCCTCGACGCTGGGATACTGGCTGAAGACGTGGATGGGGCCGGTGGTCACGCCCACCGCCGCGCGCATCACGCGCTCGTTCTTCGATCAGCACGTCACAGGCCGCGGGCCGCTGCCGGCTATTCGCGTGGGAAATCAACCTTACGGCGTGCTGCTGACGAGCGACCTCTCGCACTGGAAGTATCCAGCGACGCAGGGTGCGCAGCTCGCGATCCTGCCGATGTTCGACGAGCTGACGCCCTATCTCGCGGACCTCCATCGCATCCTCACTGCGCTTCAGAATCACTGGAATACGCTCGCGGCAGATCTCCTGTATGTCGGCAAGCCCGGCACAGATTCCTCGGACGTGCTGATGAACGTGCTCGGGCTGCACCCCACATCCGTCGAGTTCTACCAGCGCATCGGCTTCCACGAGCAGTACCTGGGCACGCTCGGCAACTTCATCAGGCCCGGGGCCTATCAGAACGAGCTCGAGTCGCTGCGACGGAGCCTGCCGGCGAGCCTGCGGCTCTATCTCGTCAACACGCTTGGGGTAGCCACGGACGACGGCGAAGTCGCGAAGACTCGCGCCACGCACGTGCTGTGGCAGCACTATCTCTCTTCGCTCGATGTGCCCAGCCTCGTCGAGAACAGGCCCCCGTCCGAAGTCGCGACGCTCGCGGTCAACTACATCGACTGGCTCGCGAAAGCGCCGGATACGGCACGGATCATCAATGAGTCGTTCCCCGGCACGAAGCCGGCGGCGCTGCTGTACGTGATGCTCCGGAATGCCCTCCTCCTGCAGCTTCACAACGGCTCGTACGATTGGCTGAAGGAACGCAGCACCTTCGAGCCCGCGCTGGAGACTTCGATCAACACCGTCGCGATCGCGGGTGTGCGTCCTTCGGTACCTGCGGTGTCCAAACTCGAACTGATGGCCGTGTCGGTGAACACCGTGCAGGCGGACCATCCCGTTCCGACGATGCGCGTCGCGGACTGGATATGGAGTGGCCCAGCCGCTGCGGAAACCGAGGCTGCGTTCGTGAAGGAGCAGCGTGCGGCACTCGATATTCTGGCCAAATCCAGCACGGCAAGCCTCGAACGCTGTCTCGTAGAGCATCTGGATTGCTGCCACTATCGCCTCGACGCGTGGCAGACCGGCCTCATCGCCCAGCGCCTGCAATCCCAACGCAACGCAAGCTCCGATGGCGAGCAACGCACGACGGGGATTTATCTCGGCGCTTACGGCTGGGTGGAGAATCTGAAACGGACGCCGAGAACGACTCTGCGCCCCGAGGCGCTACCCCCAACCCTTCGCCCCAAGGACAGCGGGCCTGTGCTCGAGGAAGATGAGATCGCCGCCGCGACTCGTACGCAGGGTGGCTTGAAGCAAGGGGGCTACGTTCATGCGCCGTCGATGAATCACGCGGCGGCCTCGGCGCTTCTGCGGAGTGCCTATCTCAGCCACGCGAGCAGTGCTCAAGCGGAGATGCTCTCGGTCAATCTTTCCTCCGGTCGCGTGCGTCGCGCGCAGTTCGTGCTGGAAGGCATGCGCAACGGGCAACCGATCGAGGCGCTGCTCGGCTACCAGTTCGAGCGCGGGCTGCACGACCGCACTTCGACCAGCGCGGCGTTGAACGAAGTTCCGGTCCTCGAGCTCAACGAGTTCATCGAGCCCTATCGCACGGCCTTGCCGCTCGATTCGCGCGAGATCCCGCAGGCGGGGACGGGGCCGGCCACCGAGACGGTGCCGCCGTACAGCGTGGTCAACGGGTTGAAGCTCGCGACCGCCACGCTCAATGCCGCGAACGGCTTCGGTCTCTCGGCCGTGCTGCCCGGACCGAACTGGCCCAATGCGAATCAGGGCGCGGCGATCCTGGCCGAGCGGGACTCCTTGCTCGAGACACTCGATGCGGTGAAAGACCTGCTCATGGCGGAGAATGCGTTTCAGCTCGTGCAGGGCAATTTCGACCGCGTGGCTGCGGTGTCGCTCGCACAGAAGGACGCGCGCGTTCCGAACTCGCTCGAAGTGCTCGATACGCCGCGCGGGACGCAGTTCACGTTCACCAATCGCGTAACACTGCATTTCGAAGATCTCGATCCCACGCTCGCCGCGAGCAACCCCTGGTCACTGGTCCCCATGACACCGCGCGCGTTGACGGAGCCGGGGGTCAACTTCTGGCTCGGCGAAGTGCTCGGCGGCTCACCGGACGACGTGTCCTGTGAAGTCTGGAGAGTGGTGAAGGCGGCCGATGGCACGGAGACCCGCGCCGACATTCACGCCGCGACGCTGGCCGATCTGCAACTGCAGCCGATCGATTTCATTGCACTCGCCGGCATCAACTCGGCGGATGCGCAGGGCGCCACCGAGCTGGAAACGCGCGTTGCTCGCCAGTATCGACGCGCGCACGGCGTCGCGATGTCGGATGTCGTGCGGATCGGCTTCGATCCTGTGGTCGCAGCTGGCAAGCAAACGTTCGGGCAGCTGCTTCCGCTCGCGCGACGATTGCGCTCGTTGCTCGGAGAATGTCGCGCACTGGGCGCGCAGGACTTCCTGCCCTCTGCCGGAGGCAAAGCCACTACGATCGCGGTCGACAAGACCAATCCCGGTGGCTACAACGCGACCGAGCTGCTCGCGCGCGTGAACGGCGCACTGGCCTCGCTCACCGCGCTCGCGGATTCGCTCGACGGGCCAGCAGCGCCCAACATCAACCTGCTGTTAACGCGCGATCCAGACGACGCGACGGACGATGAAGCGTTTGCCGGCGCCCTGGGAGACGCCTTCGCAAAGCTCGACGAGGTCGGTGCGGACTTCGCTGACAGCACCGCCGTGCAGACGACATTCTCGCTGCTGGATGCAGAAACGCTGCATGCGACGCTTCGTGCAATCTCGTACTTCGGAATCAGCGATGCCTTCCCGCCCGAGTCTGACCTCACGAGCGACGCAGCTCGACTCTCCTTACTCTCCCGCGCCAGGCGCGTGGCTCGCCGGCTTCGTCGTGCCGAACCGAAGGACGGCGTGCTGGATCGAGCAGCGGCTTTGATCGCCGCTGCGACGCCCGATCACACGGTCGCCGAGCAGGTGACGAGTCTGCTGCAAGCCGGCCGAACGCTCTTTGCAGAAACGCTTCAATACCTGCCGCAGTTCAACTGCTACAACGAAGTGGACCTGTCGACCTCCGACGCTGCGCGCGCACAGCTTCTCGCTCACGCGCTCAGCGTGACACCCGGCATCGACGCCGCGGACCTCATCGACGAGTGGCTGCAAGGACTCGCCCGTGTACGTCCGAGGATGCAGACATGGGAAGTCGTCCGCGCACTCGCGGATGCGCTCAACGATTCGACGCTCGACATGCGCCCGGTGCAGGTGCCGTTTCGCGATAAAGATAGCTGGCTGGCCGTCGAGTTTCCGGAGAAGGACCCGATCGATCCGACCAGGCCGTTCGGAATTTCGCGCGACACACTGTCGATCACGGCGCACGGCACCTCGGCGTTCAAGGCCAGCTCTGCGCAACGTGGGGTGCTGCTGGATGAATGGACCGAAGAGATTCCAACCGCCAGCGAGAACACGGGCATCTCATTCCGATTCAATCAGCCGAACGCCGTGCCTCCTCAAGCACTACTGCTCGCCGTGACCCCGGAGGAAACTGGCTCCTGGAACTGGGACCATCTGGTCGGCACGCTGAATGACACGCTCGCGCGCGCGAAGCGCCGGTCCGTAGAACCTGCGCAACTCGAGAAGAACGGCTTCATCTGGAATGCGATTGCGCCCGCACTCGTGTCGGAGTTCAGCACCATCGACAAGGCGGACGTGTCGCTCGACCTGCTGGTGGCGCTGGAATTCGCGACGATCCACGAGTTCTACGCCGCGACTCCGAAGACCTGAGAGCAAGTCATGGCATCCACACTACGCCTGAACCAAGTGCTGGCCGATTCACAGCTGTATCGGTTGCCGCGAATCATCGCCTACAACCGGCTCGAAGCCCGGCCGCGGGCGACGGACTTCACCCGTAGCATCCGTGCCGAAGTGCGTGACCCGCTCTGGATGCTCACGCGACAGTGGCAGTTCGGCGAATTCCGTGGTGAGGATACGGCATCCCCGGTGACTGCGCGCATCGCCTATCGACACCATCGCACCAGCCTTCTCTCTCTGCGCGATGGTGCGCCCTCGAAGTTCGATCCGATGGCGATGCCGCTGGAGACGCGCGTGGAGCGCGAAGCGATCCCGATGGTCTTGCGGACACTCGCGACCGGAGAAGTGTTCAGCGACGTGCCCTTTGCCATTCGCTGGGGCAAGCGTCTGCTGCGGATGATGAAGGACAGCGGTCTCGACGATCACTACGGGCTGTATCTCGGGCACTTCCCGATTCGAGTGCTGCCGCCGCTGCCCGGCGCGGGCGTCGAACGCCCTGTCGAGGATGCAGAAGCCGAGTTCATCGCGCGCTCAGTGGCGGGCCGCATCGTCGATGGAGTCGCTGTATGGCGCGCCGTCACGCTCGGTAGTCACGATGCCTGGCTCGACAGCGAGGCGCCCGGCGACGAGAACGAACTGAAGGCACTCGTCAAAGAGTTCGCTGACGCCTGCTCACAGGCGATCGCGCGTTTGTTCGTGCAGCCGGAAGCTGACGATGCGAGCGCCTGGGTGCCGAACCATCTCGAGTATCAGTTCGCCGTCGGCGCGCAGCCACCCGAACAGCGGTCCATGCCGACGCTGCGCGCGGATCAGTACGCCCAAGGGCACCTCGACTGGCACTCGTTCGATGCGTTCATGGATCGTCCGTTCCCGGTGCCGCGGGACCGTGACGCGGCGGCCTCGCCCGACGTCGACGAGGAGCGCGTCGAGTCTTTTCTTCCGGCGCCCGTCCGTTTCAAGGGGCAGCCGCAGCCGCGTTTCTGGGAGATGGAGGAATCGGAGACCAATTTCGGGCAGATCGACACGTCTACGACCGGACTCCTGCATCTGCTGCTCGCCGAATTCGGGCTCATTTACTCGAACGACTGGTTCATGCTGCCGCACCCGATGGACATCAACACGGTGTGCGAGGTGCGCGGCATTCTGGTCGACGACACGTTCGGCCGGCATACGTTCATTCGCGCAGCGGGGCGTGGGCCTGAGACGCAATGGCAGCGCTTCTCGATGTTCCATCTCACCGAGCACGGCACACGCGAAGATGCAGCAGGTAATCTTTTCTATCTGCCGCCCGCCGTCGGCAAGGTGCTGGAGAGTGCGCCGATCGAGCGAGTGAACTTCATGCGCGATGAGATGGCGAACATGGTGTGGGGCGTGGAGTCGACGGTGCCCTCACAGACCGGGCAAGGTGTGAGCGGCTACGAAACCACGGCACAGACGACCATGCCCGCCCCTGCGCTGGTAGACGAGAACGTGCGCATTCGTTACGTCGCTGGCACGACGGTTCCGCGCAACTGGATTCCGTTCATTCCCGTTCACGCCGAAGGCAGCGTCAGCGAGATTCGTCTGCAGCGCGCGCGCATGGCGGGCGGCCAGCCGCCGCGAGGCCGGCTGCTGCGCGAAGTGCCGTCGCCGCATTTCGTCGAAGAGGAAGAGGTGCCGCGTGCTGGCGTCTACGTGGAGCGCACATGGCAGCGCGCGCGCTGGCTGCGAGGGCGCACGCTCATCTGGGTGGGTCGACGGAAAGTCGCCGGCCGCGGCGAAGGCTGGAGCAACCTGGTATTCGATCGCGTCGTCGATCTGAAACCCTGACCGCGCGATGCCGTGCGACGCATGCGTCTACGCCAGGACGGTGGGACGAACTTGCGCCAGTTGACATCTATGCATAAGGGACCGGGTGAGCCGGTCGCGACGGTCAGATTTCGCAGGGCGACAGAAAACACCTGCGTCCAGCCTGCCGCTCGCCGCCGGATATCGGTACGTTATTGGGCCACCCTCCACCGCGGAGTCGCGCTGCCACCGAACGCGTCGGCACTCAGAGCTGCCTCGGCGACCGCTTGGGAAGCCGGGAAGCTGCCATTCGCCACTGTCGGTTCCTGGCCGGCTCCTGCTGATCGCGCTCCCCGAAAGCGGACATTCCGATGGGCGTCTGCTTTCGGATCAGCGACAGGCGGTTCCCGACCCCTATGTGTAGATCTCAACTATGCATAGGTCGAATGGGCAGGATCCGCTTGACGCAGGCGCAGCGCGGCTGTTGGCGCGGTGAACCAGCAATCTTCTTCACATAGTTTTGGCAGCCGAGTGAAGCGGTGGCCGCGCTTCAGGAAACCACTATGGGCAAGATCCAACACGTTCACACGCTCGGAAGCACGGACGCGAGGGTGCGGCGGTTCCGCGCCTGCTTCGCTCAAGCGGTTCTTTCAGACGCTGTGACTATGTAGAGAACGCGCTGGCTTCGAACACTCACCGCCATAGAGGCAGGCGTCGTCCTTCGCGCTGCAACTGCGCATAGTTGAGATCTACACATAGGGGTCGTTGGACTAAACCGCTGACGCGGTAGACGGTGTGCTGCCGGGGTTGGTGCTGCTCTCGCCTCAGGTGTGCTGAGCGCTTTGTCTTCGGGTCACTGTCAGCCAAGCTCCTCGGTCGCTTCTCGGGAATGATGCGGGTGCTGTTCGCAGCATCCCATCCACTTCTATCGAGGAGCCTCACCATGACGCCACTGCGCAAACGCATGCTCGAGGACATGCGCATCCGCAACCTCTCGGTCAACACCCAGCTCAGCTATCAGCAGCAGATCTCCGCCTTTGCAGGTGCGCGCCTGGCAGCTACACCTGATCGAGGTACGTAAACTTGCCCCCAGCAGTCTTGCGCTGGCTACTTCGGCCCTTCGCTTCCTCTACAAGGTCACCCTCAAGCGCGACTGGCCCCTGGAGGAGCTACCCCTGCCCAAGAAGCCGCTCAAGCTGCCGGTGATCCTCAGCCGCGAGGAGGTGGGGCGGTTCCTGGAGGCGGTGGGCAATCTCAAGCACCGCACGCTGCTGATGACCTGTTACGCCGCAGGGCTGCGCATCTCGGAGGCCACGCACCTCAAAGTCACCGACGTGGACAGCCAGCGCATGGTGCTGCGCGTGGAACAGGGCAAGGGCCAGAAGGATCGCTACGTGATGCTCTCGCCGCGGCTTCTGCAGGCGCTGCGCGCCTATTTCAAGGTGGTGCGCCCCGACCACTGGCTGTTACCAAGCAGACTCAGCGGCGAGCCGATGACCTCGGGAGCAGTGCAAGAGGCTTGCGACAAGGCGCGTCAGCGCTGCGGCGCTCAAAAGCCTATCACCCCGCACTCGCTGCGCCATGCCTTCGCCACGCACCTGCTGGAATCCGGCGCCGATGTGCGCACCATCCAGCTGCTGCTGGGCCACCGCAGCCTTTCCACCACCGCGCGCTACCTGAAGGTGTCCACCCGCTCGGTGTGCGCCACCCAAAGTCCGCTGGACCTGCTGCCGCAGATCACGCCCCCCACAGCGCCCGCCGATCCCGCCAAGCACTTCTGAGCGGGGCGCCCGTTGCGACCCACCGGGATCGAGGTGGCGGATGTCTTCCGCCGCTTCGGCCCCGCCTATCGAGAGGCACACGCCGGTTCACTCTCTCGCGGCCAGCTGCGCGTGATGAGCGCGGTGCAGCTCTGTCGCACCTCCGCTCTGGGCGGCCACGTGGAGCAGTGCGACGATTGCGGTGCGCTTCGCATCGCCTATAACTCGTGCCGTAATCGGCACTGCGTGAAGTGTCAGTCGTTAGCCCGTGCCCAGTGGCTTGAAGACCGTCAGGCCGGTCTGCTCGACTGTCAGTATTTCCACGTCGTGTTCACGCTGCCCGAGTCCATCGCCGCCATCGCCTACCAGAACCAGCGCCTGCTCTACAACCTGCTGTTCCAGGTGACCAGCCAGACGCTGCAAACCATCGCCGCCGACCCCAAGCACTTGGGCGCTCAGATCGGCTTTCTCGCCATCCTGCACACCTGGGGCCAGAACCTGCTCTACCATCCCCACCTGCATTGCGTGGTTCCCGGCGGCGGGCTCAGCCCCGATGGCAGCCGCTGGGTCGCCTGCCGCCGCAACTTCTTCTTGTCCGTGCGCGTGCTCGCCCGCCTGTTCCGCGGCCTGTTCCTCGAGCAGCTGCAGCGCGCCTTCGATGCCAGCGAGCTTAACTTCTTTGGCGAGTTGGAGTCGCTGCGCTCAGCTAGCGCCTTTGCCCGCTACCTGGCCCAAACCCGCCAGTCCGATTGGGTGGTCTACGCCAAGCCCCCCTTTGGCGGAGCCCAGCAGGTGCTCGACTACCTGGGCCGCTACACCCATCGGGTGGCCATCTCCAACAACCGCCTGCTGCGCATCACC
>Ga0105094_10002053_pt1 | contig 10503 bp, 9 predicted proteins | sample PPLLak1March2015_2_FD_87023 | JGI IMG/M metagenome (GOLD analysis project Ga0105094, IMG submission 87023) | Freshwater sediment microbial communities from Prairie Pothole Lake near Jamestown, North Dakota, USA - PPLs Lake P8 Core (3) Depth... | ecosystem: Environmental > Aquatic > Freshwater >...
CCATCGCCCGAGGTCACCATCACACAGCTCTGGGGTCTGGCCAGCTTCAAACCCGTCGCAAAAGGAATGGCCCGGCCGTGGGTCGTGTGGAAGGAGTCCAGGTTCAGGTAGCCGGCCATCCTGCCGGTACAGCCAATCCCCGAGACCATCGCCACATCGTCCAGAGGAAAACCGGACTTCTGAATGGCTGTCAGCACACACCCGAAGACCGTGCCGATGCCGCAACCGGAGCACCAGATGTGCGGAATCCGGTCGGTCCGCAACAAGGGATCATGAGGGTGAGGCAATGGGGCCTTCCGTTTTTTCGCAATCATGCCGTCTCCTTTAATACCGTATCCAGGGCGGTCAGGATTCTTTCCGGCCGGATGATCGCCCCGCCCGCATGGGGCACCAGCCGGACCGGGCAGAGGCCGCCGGCACAGCGTTCCAGTTCTAATACCATTTGTCCGTAGTTAATCTCAGGCATGATCAGCGCCCGAACCCTCCCGGCCAGATCGCGGACCATCTTTTCGGGGAAAGGCCAGATCGTATTTAATTTGACGATACCTGCTTTGATGCCTCGTTTACGGGCCTCAGCGACGGCCCGTTTGGCCGATCGGACACTGATGCCATACGCCACGACGACCACGTCTGCATCTTCCAGAAGGAAGGTTTCGTAGCGAATGATCTGATCCGCGTTCTTCCGCACTTTTTGCACCAACCGGGTGATCATCTCCTCCTGGGCAACCTCGTCCATCACCGGGTAGCCGCGTTGGTCATGGGTCAATCCGGACACGTGCATGTGATAGCCTTCTCCGGCAGTGGCCATGGGCGCCACGCCATCCGAATCGGGACGATAGGGCAGATACTTTTCCGGCGGAACCAAGGGTTTCTTTCGGTTGATCACCTGAATCTTATCCGCAGGCGGGATCACCACCCGCTCGGTCATATGTCCCACCACTTCATCCGCCAAAAGGATCACCGGCAACCGGTACTGCTCGGACAGATTAAAGGCCCAGACCGTGAAATCGAACATCTCCTGGGGGGAAGAAGGCGAAACTGCGATGATTTCGTAGTGGCCGTGGGCGCCCCACCTGGCTTGCATCATATCTGCCTGAGCCACCAGAGTGGGCAGGCCGGTGCTTGGGCCGGCCCGCTGCACGTTGCAGACGACGCAGGGCGTCTCGGTACAGAGACCCAGGCTGATGTTTTCCATCATCAAAGAAAACCCGGGGCCGGAAGTGCTGGTCATGGCCTTCATGCCGCCCCAGCTCGCACCCAGGATCGCAGCCATGGAGGCTAACTCGTCTTCCATTTGGATGAAAATTCCGCTGACCTCGGGTAATCGCTCCGACATTCGCTCTGCCACTTCCGTCGCCGGCGTGATCGGATAGCCTGCAAAAAACCGACAACCCGCGGCAATCGCCCCTTCGCAACAGGCCTCGTCCCCGTTCATGAAATAGGTTCCAGTTAAGACGGCTTTCCCGGCCAACCAATACCTCCAATCAAAACAACACAGGTGTCGGTGTCAGTTTTCAGTGTCAGCTGAGATTTCCACTGACACAGACACGAATCACTGACACTCCTGTCTGCCGTTGCGCTTAGGTCTTAGGCAACGCCTCGAGGGAAAAGATCGCAAAATCCGGGCAAAGGACTTCGCAGAAATGGCAGTTGACGCAATTATCTTCCCCTTCAGTCTCCGGGTAATAATAGCCTTTGAGATTGAAGGTCTGGGACATCCTGAGGACATTGCGGGGGCAGTAGGTGACACAGAGCTGGCAACCCTTGCACCGCTCTTTGATGACAGTGACCCGACCCTTCGTGACCTGAATGGTCTCCAGATCAAGTGGAACACGCCAATATTTCATTTTGAGATTCCTCCGGCTTTGCCAGCCTGAATAATCATCCCGGGCCCGTCCGGGAGAAAAAATATTTCCAAACATCCCGGACCGGTATTGTGTTGAAGCTCAGTCCTAAATTTTTAATTTAACAGGGAATACTGAATTTAGCAAATTTAACAATAACGAAACTGCTTGACATTCCATGGCTAAATCGCATGCCGGCGGGGTTGACTTTAAATCTCTATTGGTTCTATAATCTCCCCGGCGCCAGGAAATATCTACCGAAGACTTCGACGGATACGGAGGAATGAATTAGGATGGGGACCATTCGATAGACTTCACCAGGGAGATGTCATCCCATTTACAAAGGAGGCAAAAATGAAACGGGTTCTTGTAGTCGTCGGTTTGTTGATGGTCGTATGGGGCGTGGGTATGGGGACTTCGACCGCCCGGGCACAATCCTATCCCAATCGCCCTATTCAGCTGATTATCCCCATTCCCGCGGGGGGCGGCGGGGATGTCAATGCAAGGCTGCTCATTGAAGAGCTGGGGAAAATCCTTGGGGTCCAGATTGTGGCGGTAAACAAGCCCGGGGCAGCCGATACCCTGGGCACGAATGCAACGGCAAAAAGCAAGAACGACGGCTACACCATCGGCTATACAGGCTCGGCCGCCCTGGTCGCTGGACGGATCATGAACCCTGACAATGTCCACTATGACTCCCTCAAAGATTTTGACCACCTGGCACTGCACGTCTATTTTCCGCTGGCCCTGGCCGTACAGGCAAGCTCTCCCTGGAAGACCTTCGGGGAACTGGTCGACTATGCTAAGAAGAATCCGGGGAAAATCAGAGTGAGTACCATCGGCGTGGGAGGCATGTCCCACTTAAATGTGGAGCTGATGCAATCCCTGACCGGAACGCAGCTGACGCACATTCCTTTCAAGGGAGGGGAGGCTGTCACCGCCGCCCTGCTGGGAGGCCATGTGGAGGCCTCGGCGGACGCCATCGGCAAGTTTATGCCCCATGTGGATGCCGGAAAACTGAGGGTCCTTGTGTTATCCAGGAAATTCTCCTTGGCCCCAAATGTTCCGACGATGAAGGAGCTGGGTTACCAGGAAGATCTGTTCTCCTCCTGGTTTTCCCTGACAGCTCCCGCGGGAATTCCCGAGGAGGCCAAGAAAGTCCTCATCCCCGCTATCGAGAAATCAATTAATAACCCGGCATTAAAAACGAAGATTGAGAATAGAGGATATATCGTTGACTACAAATCTCCGGCCGAACTGAGGAAGATTATCGCGAACGATTACGAAACGATACGTGCTCTGGCTGTCAGGCTGGGATTAGCCAAATAAGGCCCCCCTTGACGGCTTCCTTTCTCCTGCCGCTTTAGGCGGGCGCAGGCAATCGATCATCTCCCTCGTCTCCTTTCCCCTCACCCTTCCCCTCTCCCCACTGGGGAGAGGGCGGGGTGAGGGGCTGGTCGCTGTTGACAAGAGCGCCTTCGGGCAGGGTCAGAGATGGCCCTGCCTTTCTTTTTTTGCACATTTCGATCGGCCACTCCACCTCCAGGTTCAATGGTGAATCAAAGATTAACAGATGCAATCGCATCCAAAAGCTTTAGACACCGTCTCCCCCATTCGCTCAACAGGCCTCTCTTGACCTTGAATCCCTGGGTTCAATGATTAAATTCTAAATGAAGAGCGGGGGAACCATTCATGCCCCCTCCATCTTATTATTCGAACGGAGGTGTTACAGCAATGAGGAGATGGTTGAATTTATTTATGGCGCTAACGATCCTGACCCTTACACTTTTCTCCATTGGGTGCGCAGGGACATCAAGTTACACCGAGTGTGAGAGTCCAGCGTTCAGTGCCAACAGCAACTGTATGAACAACTTGAGGTACCACGAGAAGTTCGGCTATTAACGGGGGTATTAGTTCAGCATTCCAGCCGATAAGGTACACCGCGTTGCGCAGAGAGCATAGCGACATCATCAAATAGCTCAAACTGAGATTTGCTCTCGGGATTGTTGTTTAGAGTCTGAACCATTTGCAAATGTCAGAATTTGACCATACAGATATTGTCAAGCGTGACGGTGACCTCTTCCTGAAATGTTGTTTTCCATTTTCGCTACACAATACAATAATACAAATCGAAATCAATAGCTCAGAATAAGAAAATACTGTACTTTTCTGCGAAAAATATAGTGTTCACCCTATTTATTCGTTGGAATAATGTTGGTAACCTTGGAAGATGCGAAGGGTGACGTTGAAAACCACCAATGAGCCAGCGAAAGGAGGTGAAGTTACATGAAGAAGTGGATTTTTCTTTTCCTTGCATTGGTTTTGGTGATTATTATTGCAGCAATGAGTATCGGGTGCAAAGCCAAAGAAGAGCCGAAACCAGCAGCCAAACAGGAGGCAAAACCACCTGAGGCACCGACTCCACCTGCACCTGCAGAAACTCCGGCTCCCGCCCCTTTTCCTCAGGCACAAACGGAGGAGGAGAAACAATTTATGAAGGTGCATGAGAAGGAGATGACTACGTTCATGGAGAAATGCTCCGGATGTCACAGCCTCCAACGTATCCTTGCGAAGAAGGGTTCAAAGGAGGAATGGGACGAGATCCTCAAAATCATGGCGGGAAAACCCCACGCCAACATCAGTGAGGAGGAACTGAAGGGGATTCAGAAATGGCTCGATTTCATGAGAGCAATTCCCTAATGACCGTGGGAGCTTGGCAACTTTCAATCCATTGAAACGAAGGATGATTAAAGGAGGCCACATGGATATTTGAAAAAGCATTGACTCCTAAAGCATGCCTCTCTTGCAGAGAAGTAGGTGTACTTCGCAAAGAAAGGTAATCTTGACACAATCCGTCAAATCAGGTTCTGGTCACAACAAGCGTATCTACGCTTGCTTATTGGGAATAGTATTGGGGATATTATCAACAAGAGAATAACAAAGGAAACATTAAATGATCCCAGCCGCTGATTTTGCTAAATGGTGGTCCCAACGGGATTCGAACCCGTGTTCCTGACGTGAGAGTGCCTTCCGGGCCTCTTTTCACTGATTCATCTTGAATGAGATGAATTGAGAAAAACGTTGATAGTCAATGGTTTCCCGGCGGAGGGAGTGTTTTACTGACTCATATCGAATCAGACGATTTTAGGCCCAAAATAGTCACTATTTGGACACCGGTTGTTCTCTCAAGGGGCCGGGGGCGGTGGAGGACTGCCAGAGATAAATATTTCTAAAGGCCTTCAGGAATGCGTGATATATTTTTTGGGAGATGACCTTCGCATTGTTTCATGGCATTCCCATAAATCGCCCCGACACTAAAAATGCGTAAGTATCACCATTTCGCCCGGACCTGACCGCCAGATTGTAACAGGGATTGAACTTCCGGGTTTTGTTTTGGCAACGGCGGCCTGTACGTCCTGAACGTCATTTATTATCTTATCCCCGAATATTAGAATAGCATCTCCCTGCTTTAATCCAGCACTAAGCGCAACGCTGTCCTGAACCACACTTAGAATGATTACTCCCTTCGGCTCTTTCATGCCAAGGATATTTGCGGCGCTTGAGTTTGTGTTTGCTATGCGAACGCCGAATTTAGTCTTTTCCGTAGTGGCATCCTTTTCTATTATGGCGGGCGGCGTTTTCATTGGACCCTTGACGAAATTAACAAAGCTGGCTTGAATCTCCGATATGCTGGGGAAGCAACCAAAACGGTTGCCACACCAAGCATGGAAGCTAATAGAATATATTCCCTTGTCGGTTAAATCCTTTGAGATTTCATAAGCGGCATCGGCGGTATCGCGTGGACCCTCTGTGGTTATGAGGGTATCATTGGCAATCCTTATTTTCCATCTGGAATTATCTTGGACCCAAAGCAAGGCGCGGCCCCATTTCACCTCACAGTCCTGACCTTGGGAACAGGTTATAGGGCGAGAGGCTTCAAGTTGGAGTAGGGCTTCTTGTTGGGGTGTTGGCTTAGTTGTGACTCCAAGTTGGGGTAGGGCTTCTTGTTGGGGTGTTGGCTTAGCTGTGACTTCAAGTTGGGGTAGAGCTTCTTGTTGGGGTGTTGGCTTAGCTGTGGCACAAGCCGAAAGGAAAAGAAGACACAGAATGAATAATATGAGATGCCTTTTCATCTCATTCCCCCACCTGAGAGAAGATTTACGAGCATCGTATTCCTCGTGTTTTAGAATGTCAAGGGGGTAGGTCGCTCTAAGGTCTTTTACCCCGGAGGATATTGACTTTCTTAGCTCGTTTCAGACAACCTCACATTATTTGTTAGTCAGGATTTAACTATGCAGACATTGTCGAGCGTGATGGCGACTTCTTCTTGAAGTCCTCACTTCCTTTGGTTTAGAAAAACGCGTATATTACAACAAGAATTAAACAATGTGGTTGGCCAATGAAAATATTGGAAGCAATATTCAAAGTACTGTGGATTGATCCGCACTCTTTGTAGTCAACTAAACACTCCGTTTTCTAACATCTCCCTCCGAAAAATCGAAAGTTTCACAAAGTGGCAGAGAATCCTTCCCTTTTATTTCACCTCCTCTCCTCCCCACTATATCGGAATATTGCTTAACTTCCCTGGATCAATTATTGAACAATTTCAATACATTGTTAGTATTCTATTTTTGTATTGACAAAACCACAGCTTCTGATAGTATTAATCCGATTGAACTTTCCCTTTGCAAAGGGGTTTGCGAATTGGCGGCAAGGCTTAAACTATAAGCCGGTACATTTGTTCCTGCAATTCTGGGTTCGTTAGCAGGTGTCTTTTTTTAGTGCAGAATAATTACCTCTTAAGGTTCAGAAATATTTTTTTCTTGGCTTAGAATCGAACTTAACATGTTGCTCGATATTGATCATCATGCAGAGAAAAGTACTTTTTTTGTCCTTTACTCCTGCTGATTTCTCCCAGATATTAGAAGATAAATAGAGCACCCACCCTAAACACGATGGAATCAATTGGAAGATATTTACGAGGAGAGAGGGAGCTTCGGAAATTCTCACTGGAGGAGGTCTCCAAATTTACTAGGATCAAGGAACAGTACCTCAATGCCATTGAAGAAGACAGGTATGATCTTCTACCTTCTGCTATTTATGTGAAAGGGTATTTGACCGCCTATGCCCGGTATCTTGGGCTCGATCCGAATGACACGGTGCTTCGGTATCAAAGGTATCTCAAAGAGCTTACCGTCACCGAGGAAAAACGATTGGAGCAAGAAAAACCGGAGCCACCTAGACAGGTTTCATTTTCCACGAAGAGGGCTATGCCTTATCTTGTTTTAGCCATTCTTTCCACAATGATCGTTCTCACTGTATTTTTCGTAAGGCAGATTCTACAGGTATCCTTACGCCCTGCCTTGAATCAGAGAGAACCTGCGCCTGTCGCAATGTCATCTACTTCACAAATCCAAGAATGGGGAAGATCTCAAACAGAGGTGTCCGAGCAAAAAAAGGGGAAAGTGGGGGAGACTGCTCTACCGAATCGTCCTATTTTCAAAGTCATCGAAGCTGGGATCGGAACACTGGTCGATCGTGAGGGCGGTCATTTAACCTTGAAGGGAATATCTAGAGAATTTAATTGTAATAATAAGAAAATTTACTTTCTGACAAAAATCAAAACCCCTGAAGGGGGAAGGATTACTCATGTATGGGTCTGGAGGGGAAAGGAATATCACCGATATGAAATTGAGGTCAAATCTCCAGAATGGTCTGTTTACAGTTATGTTACTCTTCGCTCGCATCAGCGGGGAGATTGGAAGGTTGAGGTGAGGGCTGGAGATAATGTGCTAGCGAGCGAGACCTTCAATGCAACCATCTATGTAGATCTCCTAATTTGATTTAACAGAGAGTGTCAAGATATGTCTCGATTGAACAGTGGAGTAGGCAGGAGGCATTTTCCCCCTTGGCTACTCTACGCAATAAACTATCTCCTTACATCTTCCTTCCTGTAACTTTCCGTTCCATAATCTTTGAAAACAGAGTATACTACTACCACGACACACTACCATTGGCGAAGCAGGCTTGGCCGTCGCTGGGCACGTACAAGCTGGCCACGCTGGCTCAGCACGTAGGGGCGGCGGTGCCAACGCACCGAGCGCTTGTAGATGCCAAGGCCCTGTTGGCTGTGCTGCTGGCCGCTCGGCAGAGCATTGCGTCCGATCAATAGATTGCGAAATTCAAGCACAAGTTACGCCTAACCCGCGCATGCACCGGCCAGTCGAAAGCGGTGCTTTGCTTGCTTTCTCCTGCCGGTGATGCGCTATGTTATCCTTCCTTTCTTCCCGTAATCATCAAGGTTCAAGGCTGGCTCACGTTGCAGATAAGTAGGTGTAAATTGCAGGAAGGGTTATCTTGACACTGTCCGTCACCTCGAGTGCTGTTAAGGACAACAATTCGAATATCGTGCTTCGATATTCGAATTTTCACCTTTCGAGATTGTCTCCCGACATATGGACAAAACCAGTTTCTTCGAATTCATCCCTTTTTCAATTCTTCGGCACGAATAGGTAGTCTCCTGATCCTTTTCCCCGTGGCTGCAAAGATGGCATTTCCCACTGCCGGCGCAATAGGAGGCACCCCGGGCTCCCCCACCCCGCCCGGCGGTTCCTCACTCGGCGTGATGAAGACTTCTACCGCGGGCATCTCGTACATGCGCAGGATTGGGTAATCGTTGAAATTGCCCTGTTCCACCCGGCCTTCTTTGAAAGTGATCGCACCATGGAGGACTGCTGAAAGCCCAAAGACGATTCCGGATTCCATTTGGGCCTTGACGATTTCCGGGTTCACCACTATGCCGCAATCGACGGCACAGACGACTTTATGGACGTGGACCCTTCCTGCCGGGTTGACTGAGACTTCTGCCACCTGGGCGACGATGCTCCCAAAGGATTCATGGACGGCAATCCCCCGACCGATCCCCTTGTCCGGAGGCTTCAGCCAATCCGCCTTTTGGGCTGCAAGTTCCAGGACAGCCTTGCGCCGCGCATGCTGGGTGAGGAGACTGCGGCGGAACTCAAACGGGTCTTGACCAGAAGCATGGGCAAGTTCGTCGATGAAACTCTCGACGACAAAAGCGGTGTGAGAATGGCCCACCGACCGCCACCATTGGACCGGCACACCAATCTTCGGCGTGTGAAGATCGACAAGGATGTTTGGTATCGCATAAGGAATGTCTGCCGCTCCTTCGACCGACGTTGCATCCACACCTTGTTCGTCGAACATGGCCCCTTCGAAGAGAGACCCCACAATGATCGACTGTCCTACGATCGTGTGCTTCCATGCCACGGGGTTGCCTTTTGCATCGAGCCCGGCGGCAATCCGGTCGTACCAGAAAGGCCGGTAGTAGCCGCCTTTGATATCGTCCTCACGGGTCCAGATCACTTTGACCGGTTTCTTCACCGCCTTCGCCACACGGACGGCCTCGCTGACAAAATCGGACTGAGGGTTTGCCCGCCGGCCAAAGCCGCCCCCGAGAAAAGTATTATGAATTTTGACCTGGTCGGGCCTGAGCCCGGCAATCTGAGCCGCTGCATCCCGATCGGCACTCTGAAACTGGGTGCCCGTCCGAATATCACACCGGTCAGCGCGAAGATCCACCACACAGTTTAGCGTCTCCATGGGGGCATGGGCTAAGTAAGGGACTTCGTACTCGGCACTGATCTGCTGGGTCGCCTTCCGAAGGGCTTCTTCTGAATCGCCCTCTCTTCTTGCAATCACTCCGGGGGTCTTGGCAAGACTCCTATACTGCTCGCGCATGCTCTCTGTCGAAAGTTGGGTACGGACGCCTTCATCCCATGTAATCTTCAGGGCTTCACGGCCGGTTTTGGCGGACCAGAAATCATCTCCGACCACGGCCACTCCCGAGTCAACTTGTACCACTTCTTTTACGCCGTGCACTGCCTTGGCCTTCTCGGCATCAAAACTCTTTACCTTGCCACCGAAAACGGGTGGCCGGGCAATGACAGCGGTGAGCATTTCGGGAACCTTGACATCGATGCCGAAAATGGCCTCCCCGCTTGTTTTCTCGGGCGTATCCACACGGTTCACGGGCTTTCCAACCACTTTAAACTCCCTCGGCTGCTTCAAGGCAACATCCTGCGGAGGCTTCATCCGAGAAGCTTTTTCCGCCAACGCTCCATAGGAAAGTTGCCGGTGGGTCCGCTCATGGACGACAGAACCCTTTTCTGCCCGGCAACTTTTCGGATCAACCTTCCAGATTTCTGCTGCCGCTTGAACGAGCATTGTTCTCGCAGCAGCCCCTGTCTTGCGCAGCCGATCCCATTCGCTCGACACACTGGTGCTGCCGCCGGTACCCTGGATCACTCCCCACTGGGCATGGTAGTATTCCGGACTAACTGGCGCCGCCTCGATGCTTATCTCCGACCAGTCGGCCTCGAGCTCTTCCGCGATGAGCATAGGCAGAGAGGTATAGACCCCCTGCCCCATCTCCGACTTATTGACGATGATCACCACCTGGCCATCGGTCCCGATTCGAATGTAAGGATTTATCGTAAAGAATGGCACGGATTGTTTAGCAGCTACTCTCCTTATCCCACCGCGACCCATCTCGTTCCCCTTGGACATCATTTCGGCAGCAAGATGAATCGCCTGACGAATGCGCTGATAGGTCCCGCAGCGACAGAGGTTGCCAGAC
>Ga0105094_10002054_pt1 | contig 10501 bp, 10 predicted proteins | sample PPLLak1March2015_2_FD_87023 | JGI IMG/M metagenome (GOLD analysis project Ga0105094, IMG submission 87023) | Freshwater sediment microbial communities from Prairie Pothole Lake near Jamestown, North Dakota, USA - PPLs Lake P8 Core (3) Depth... | ecosystem: Environmental > Aquatic > Freshwater >...
ATGCCGACACTCCTGCCAAAGTAGAGCGCTACAAGGTCGAGCCTTACGTTGTCGCCGCCGATGTTTACAGCGTGGCGCGCCACACCGGACGCGGCGGCTAGCCCTGGTACACCGGCTCGGCGGCCTGGATGTACCGGCTGATCGTGGAATCACTCCTGGGACTCAGGCTTGAAGGGGATAAACTGCGTTTTGAGCCCTGCCTCCCCGCGGCGTGGGAGGGCTTCAAGATGCACTACTGCTACCGGGAAACGGTCTACCACATCACGGTCCTGCAAACACACTCCGACAGCGCTGGCATGCGCGTGACCGTGGACGGCGTCATACGCCAGGACCTGGCAATCCCCTTGGTTGACGACCGCCAGGATCACTCGGTCGAGGTGAGAATCCAGGTGCAGGCCAGTTAACGCGCGTAAATCCGCTTGAAATTGGTGAGCGTTGGTTCAGAAGCCGATTGGCCGTGAGGATGCGCGCTCAGCGGAGCCTTGCCTCCAAATCCAGCGGCTGACACGCTGGGGCTGTGGCAGGGCGGTTTGCGCTGTTGTTCGGGCACCCGCAGGTGGGTGAGCGTTCCCTTCACACCGACGCCATCCCCACCCCCGCCAGCGCCAGCGCGACCCCGATCATCTGGACCCGGCCGGGGCGCTCCCGCAGGATCAGCATGGAGAGAAGCACGGTGACCACCGGGTAGAGCGAACTGAAGACCGCCACGATGCTCAGCAGGCCGACGGTCGTGGCGACGGCAAAGGCCACACTGGCCAGGCAGTCGACGGCCCCCAGGGCGATCAGTCCCGGCAGGTGGACGCGTCCGACTCTGAAAGAGGGGCGGCCGGCCAGCAGGATCGGCAGCAGAAAAACGCCAAAGGACGTCCGCATCAGCAGGGACGCCCAGTAGGGATCGGCCTCGCTGGCCCTGTCCATCAGAATGAAGAAGATGCCGGCCGCGACGGCCGAGCCCGCGGCAAAGACCACGCCCGCTTCACCGCCGCTGACGCTGCAGCCGCTCTTTGCGCCCCGCGCCGCCAGGATCGATCCTGCGAGGGCCGCCAGAATTCCCAGGCTTTGGAATCCGGCCAGCGACTCCCCGCAAGCGATTCCGGCCACTACCGGCAGGATCACCCCGGTGGCACTGATGGGCGCGACGATGGCCATCTTGCCCCTGGAAAGGCCCTTGTAGAGCAGAAACATGGCCGCGATGGCGGCAACCCCGGCGGCAACGGCCCAGCGGATCGCCGCGGGCGGCGGGAGTGAAGCCCCCCGCAGGCCTACAATGGTGCCGATGAGCGCCAGCCCAAAAAGGTTGGAGAACATCAGGACGGTGATGGTCGGCAGACGGCGGCTTTCAAGCCCGCCCAGAAAGTCCGCCAGGCCCCACCCCAGGCAGGCGGCCAGTGATAAGCTCAGCGCGATCACGTCAACCCCCCTGAATTCAGGCGCCGTTTCGGCACATTGGGCGGTTTTGCCATTACTTCCATTTTGCTGCCCGGCAGCCCGTCACGAAATCCGTCGGGCTGCCGCCGGGGCTTTGATGCCAATAAAAAAGCGGGTCAGCCCGCCGGCTCACCCGCTCGATCACTATCCTTCTTAGTGGTCGGGGCGAGAGGATTTGAACCTCCGACCCCTTGAACCCCATTCAAGTGCGCTACCAGACTGCGCTACGCCCCGACATCACGAAAGCCTCCCTAACATTATCCATCCGGTGTGTCAAGCCATGATGGCGGTGCCAAAACAACATTTTTCAATTTGATTTTCAGGCATTCACCTTTTAATATAAGGGCCACTATGGGCCTTAACGCGACCGATTTGCGGATTCCACCCCGGTTGTCTCCGGGTGACACCATCGGCATTGCCGCACCGGGAAGCCCCTTTGATCGGGTGCTTTTCCAGAAAGGGGTGGCGGTATTGACCGCGATGGGCTTTGAGGTGGTCCTTGCGGACGGTCTTTTCGAACGCTGCGGCTATCTGGCCGGGCCCGACCCCCATCGGTCGGCGCAGTTGAACGGGCTGTTTGCAGACCCGGCGGTCAAGGCGATTGTCTGCGCCCGGGGAGGGTACGGGGCGCTGCGGGTGATCGATCGCCTCGACTGGGCCCTGATTCGCCGCCACCCAAAGCTCCTGGTGGGCTTCAGCGACGTCACCAACCTGCACGCGGCGCTCTGGGGCGAATGCCGGATGGTCAGCCTGCACGGCCCCAACGTGACCGGGCTGGCGGAGGCCGACGATCACACCCGGACCGCTCTCATGGCGGCCTTGACCGGCAAGGTCCCCATCGCATTGAGCCTTTCCCAGGGGGTCACCCTTCAAGCCGGGGCTGCCAGCGGCATCGTGGCCGGCGGCAATCTCACATGCCTCTGCCATCTGATCGGCACCCGTTTCCACCCCTGTTTTGACGGCCGGCTCCTCTTTCTGGAAGACCGGGGTGAGGCGCCCTACCGCATTGACCGCATGCTGACCCAGATGACGCAGGCCGGGTGTCTGAAGGGCGTTGCGGGGGTGATCCTGGGGGATTTCAGCGCATGCGGCGCCTTGGAAGTGGTCTACGGGGTGTTTCGGGAGCGCCTCGGTGAACGCCGGATTCCGATTCTGGCCGGGCTTGAGGCCGGCCACGAGAAGCGCAACCTGACCCTTCCGCTGGGGCTGGAGGCCACCCTTGACGCGGACGCCCGTACGCTGCGCTACCGGCTGCCGGCCGGGGCCTGACGGCCGCCGAAACCGGCCTGGAGTTGGCAGTCGTTTCACAATTCGGGCAAGCCGCCATCTTTTCTATCCTGGTCGAGGCACGCCATTGAAGGTTACTGCAAGAGGCGCCATAGCCCCCCTGGCGCAGGTCGCTGACCTGATGCAAAGCGGGGTCGACGGCGGGGTTTTCCCGGGGGGCGTACTGTTGGTAGCCCGCGAGGCGCAGGTGCTGTTTCACGCGGCCTACGGGGTGACCAACCGGTTTGCCCCGCGGCCGGTGGCCCGCGGCACTTATTTCGACTTGGCCTCCCTGACCAAGCCCCTGGCGACGACCCTGGCTGTCCTGAAGCTGGTGCAGGAGGGGCGCCTTTCCCTGGAAACCTCCCTGGCCGATGTCCTGGCCCCTTTCCGGGGGGGACCAAAGGCCTGCATCACCGTGCGGCAGCTGCTCGCGCACACCGCCGGTTATCCGGCCTATCAGCCCTATTTTGAGGCATTGGTGGCCCACCCGGTTGACAAGCGGCAGACTGTGTTGCGGCGCATGCTGGCGGCCGAGCCGCTGGCGGCGCGCCCCGGGGATACGATTCTGTACAGCGATTTGGGGTTCATGGTGCTCAACTGGGTGGTGGAGCAGGTCAGCGGGGCTGCCTTGGACCGATTCCTGGCGGCTGAAATCTACCGCCCCTTGGGGGTGGCGGATCTCTTTTTCGTCCGGCACTTCGAAAGCTGCCCCCTCGGGGTGTTTGCCGCCACCGAGGCCTGCCCGTGGCGGCATGCGGTTATCCAAGGCCGGGTTCACGACGACAATGCCTACGCCGTCGGCGGGGTGGAGGGGCACGCGGGGTTGTTTGGAACCGCCGATGCGGTATACCGCCTGCTGCTGGAAATTTTACGGGCACGCAGCGGCCATGGCGGATCGGGCTTTTTTGAGCCGCGTCATGTGGCCCGCTTTTTGGCCCGGGCGCCCCTCGGAGAGCGGACATTGGGATTTGATACGCCCTCGCCGCAGCACGCCAGCAGCGGAAGATTTTTCTCCGTCAACAGCGTCGGGCACCTGGGGTTTACCGGGACCTCCTTTTGGATGGACCTCGATGCCGGGATCATCGTCGTGCTGCTGACCAACCGCGTCCACCCCTCACGCCAAAATACCGCCATCAAGGCTTTCCGGCCGCGTTTACACGACCGGATCATGCAAAAAATATTGCAAAACGACCGGAACTAGCATAGGTAGCCTGTCAGACTTTCAGGGGAACGCCTCCGTGTTGTCCCATGCGACCGTGTTCCACAACGCCTGTTGCCGTGCGGGCACGCATTCCTTTCGGGTTACATAATTAAATATAATTGGCCTTAAATGCATTTAAGGATGCGTATTTCGCCGCCGAAAAGAAGGGCTGTGCAAACCGATCCTTTTTGTAATCAGTTAAATTTTATGGGCTTTTCAAAAGCTCAAATTCAGGCGGGACCATAGCGGGTCTGCGCTGCAGAAGTCTCAGGCGCGCAAAATGCCGCGAAACCCAGGACGTCAGCCCCGCGGCCCCTATCGGGCTGAGGGGTGGGGCAGGTCCCGGGTTCGAGATGAAACCGTCAAAAGACCCCGCATCAGGCGGAATGAGGGACTATGAATCTGTTTCTGGATGCAGTGCTGGGTGTTTTCTCCAATGACCTGGCCATCGATCTGGGCACGGCAAATACACTGGTCTATGTAAAAGGTAAGGGTATCGTACTCAGGGAACCTTCGGTGGTTGCCGTCAGAACCGATAACCGGATGAAAAACCGGGTGCTGGCCGTTGGGCTCGAGGCCAAGAACATGCTGGGGCGCACCCCCGGCAACATCATTGCCATCCGGCCGATGCGTGACGGGGTTATCGCTGATTTTGAAGTGACCGAAGCCATGCTGCGGCATTTCATTCACAAGGTGCACAACCGGCGTTCTTTCGTTCGCCCCCGGATCGTGATCGCGGTGCCCTCCGGGATCACGCAGGTGGAGAAAAGAGCGGTTCGGGAATCGGCGGAATCGGCCGGGGCGCGTGAGGTGTTCCTGATCGAAGAACCCATGGCGGCGGCCATTGGGGCCGGCCTGCCGATCACCGAGCCGCGCTGCAACATGGTCATCGATATCGGCGGGGGCACCACCGAGGTGGCGGTCATCTCGCTGGCCGGGATCGTTTTCAGCCGCTCCATCCGGGTGGCCGGCGACAAAATGGATCAGGCCATCATGCAGCACATCAAGCGCAAGTACAACCTGCTGATCGGCGAGCGTACCGCCGAAATTATCAAAACCACGATCGGCAATGCCTACCCGGACCCTCAGAATCTCGAAACGATCGAGGTCAAGGGGCGCGATCTGGTGTCGGGAATCCCCAAGATCCTGGCCATCGACTCCGAAGAGATCCGGCTGGCGATCTCCGAACAGATCGACGCCATCGTGGAAACCGCCAAGATCGCCCTGGAGCAGACCCCGCCCGAACTGGCAGCCGACATTGTCGACAGCGGGATTGTGCTCACGGGCGGGGGCGCCCTGCTGAAAAATCTCGACAAACTCCTGCGGGAGGAGAGCGGCCTGCCCATCACGGTGGCCGACGACCCGCTTTCAACGGTCGCCCTGGGCTCGGGCAAATGCCTCGATACCATCGAAATACTCAAACAGGTCGTCATCACTTAGGAATATGTTTTCCAAAAAGATGATCCTGGTTGTTGGCGTCATACTCCTGTTTGTCGTCAATATCGTCATTCTTTCCGTCGTCGGCCGGAGCCGCCTGACCGTTAGCGGGCCCGATCGATTCGCCGTGTCCATGGTGGCGCCCTTTCAGGAGGTGCTCACCCATTCTCTCCGGTTTGTGCGCGACATCTGGCGTTCCTACTTTGCGCTGGTGTCCGCGGCCAAGGAAAACACGACCTTACACCTCAAGCTGCGTGAGGCCGAGGCCTGGAACCATAAATGCCTCGAGGTCGAAAAAAGCAATGCCCGCCTGCGTCATCTGCTCAATTTCAAACCCTCCCGTCCGCAGCAGGTGCTGCCCGCCGAAGTGATCGGGATAGATCCCTCGGCATGGTCCAAAACGATCATCATCGACAAGGGCAGCGCCGACGGCGTTAAAAAGGGGTTTTCGGTGGTGGTCCCCGAGGGCATCGTCGGCCAGATTATCTCGGTGGCCCATCACTATTCAAAGGTTTTGATGATCATCGACCCCAACAGTGCCGTGGACGCCATGCTGCAGCGCAACCGGGCGCGCGGTATCGTCAAGGGCGCCGATGACGGGACCTGCCTGTTTGACTATGCCCTGCGCAAACACGAAATACTCGAGGGCGACACGGTGATTTCATCGGGGCTTGACGGGGTTTTTCCCAAGGGGTTGCAGCTCGGCCGGGTGACGCGGATCGTCAAGAATGACGCCGGGATTTTCCAAACCGTCACCGTCACGCCGTTTGTGGATTTCGAAAAAATCGAGGAAGTTTTGGTCGTCATTGCACCACCGGAGTCCGGCGCGGATGAAGAATCATGATTTTTGGCGTCAACATCGGGTTGTGTTTTGTGCTGGCCATCGTTCAAACCACGCTTTTCCCCTACCTGGGGATTACGGAAACGTTTTATGACCTACCCACCCTGTTTGTCCTTTATCTCGGTCTTTTCCGTCCTGACCGCGAAAGTTTGCCGGTGGTCGTTTTCCTCGGTTTTATTCTCGACAGCTTAAGCGGCGGGCCTTTCGGGGTCTATCTGTCGATCTATTTCTGGCTGTTCTTGAGCGTTCGCGGTAGCATCCGTTTTCTGCACATTGGTTTCAATTCGCTGCTGCCGGTCATCCTGGCGGTGGGGGTCCTGCTGCAAAATGCGATCGAATTGCTGGTTTTGGCGGTCGTGGAACCCGGCATGGGGTTTCCGGCCACCCCGCCGCGTTTGATCCTCCTGAGGATGGCCTGGGTTTTTGTGACCGGCCCGTTTGTGCTGCTGGTCTTCCGCTATACGCACCGGAAATGTGATCATTGGCGGTTTCAGCTGTTTTCCGAAAAGAGCGGATGATACCACCAGGCTGGCCGCCGCCCTCGGTTGGCGGCAGGCTGCAGGGCCTTTTCGCCCCTCGTCAAGCCCGTTTGAATGGGAGTTTTTAGGCTCAGGTGAATCGCTACCTCCAAAATGCCGACGGCGACTGGTTCAAACGGCGCCTCAGCGGCGTCATATTTTGTGCGGTCGTCGCTTTCGTTGTCCTGATGGTGCGGGTATTTTACCTGCAGGTCATGCAAGGCGAGGAACTGCGTCGCCTGTCGGATAACAACTGCATCCGGCTGCAGGGCATCGATGCGCCGCGGGGGCTGATATTCGACCGCAACGGCAAACGGCTGGTGGACAACCGCCCCGCCTTTGACGTGGGGGTCATCGTCAAGGACGCCCGGCCGCTGGAGCAGACCCTGGCGCGCCTGGCAGGCTATCTCGACCTCGACGAGGCCGAGCTCCGGCAGCGGCTCGCGCACCGCAACGGAGAGGCCGACTACAAGCCGGTCATCATCGAGCGCGACATCAGCCGTGACACTTTAGCCGTGCTGGAGGCCCACAAGTTCGATCTTCCCGGTGTGGTCGTCAACGTGGTCCCCCGGCGCAATTACATCTATGAAACCAGCGCCGCCCACCTGCTGGGCTACCTGGGCGAAGTCAGCGGCACGGAGCTTCAAAAGGAACTTTTCCCGGGAGCCCGAGCCGGTGATTTCATTGGCAAGTCCGGCGTTGAAAAAGCGTTTGAAAAATACCTCAAAGGCGAGCGTGGGGGACGCCAGGTGGAGGTCAACGCCAACGGTCAGGTGGTTCGGGTGCTTAAAACCGTTGAGGCGACGCCGGGCAAAAATATTTTTCTGACCATCGACAAAGAGCTACAGCGCAAGGCCGAAACCCTCCTGGAAGGCATCGCCGGTGCGGTCGTTGCCATGGATCCGTCCACCGGTGAAGTTCTGGCGATTGCCAGCAGTCCCACCTTCGATCAAAACGATTTTGTCTCCGGTCTTTCCAACGAGGTTTGGGACGGGATCCGCTCCAACCCCTTCCGCCCGCTTGAAAACAAGGCCATCCAGGGCAACTACCCACCGGCTTCGACGTACAAAATCATCACAGCGATCGCCGGGTTGGAGGAGGGCGTGATCGATGAGAACACCACCTTCACCTGTCCGGGGCACTATCGGATGGGCAACCGGACCTTTCGCTGCTGGAAAAGAGGCGGGCATGGGAGGGTCAATGTGGTCGAGGCCATCGAAAAATCGTGCGATGTCTTTTTTTATCAAGTGGGGCAGAAGCTTGGGGTCGATCGGCTGGCCTGGTACGCCAAGGCCTGCGGGTTGGGGGTGCCGGCCGGAATCGATATCGCTCACGAGGCCGCGGGTTTGGTGCCTACGGCAGACTGGAAAAAACAGCGCACGGGGGTTTCTTGGCAGGCCGGCGAGACGCTGTCGGTGGCCATCGGGCAGGGGTACAATCTGACGACGCCCTTGCAAATGCTGGGGCTGACCGCAGCAGTCGGCAACGGCGGCACCCGCCTGCGGCCGCTGATCCTCAAATCTCTGCAGAACCCGAACGGGGAGACGCTTTTTTCATGCCTTCCGGAAGAGATCGGACAGCTGCCCGTCAGTCCGAAAACCCTTGACATTGTTCGCCGGGGGCTTTGGCGGGTGGTAAACCAGAAAACCGGCACGGCCTGGGTGGCGCACACGGCCGGGATTGATATCTGCGGAAAAACCGGAACCGCCCAAGTCTTCAGCCGCAAGAATAATGAAACGCTTTTTGCCAAGGACCGACCCGCTTTTCTGAATTCTCACGCCTGGTTTGTCGCTTACGCGCCTGCGGTCAATCCCCGGATTGCCGTGGCGGTGATCGTCGAACACGGGGAGCACGGCTCCAATGCGGCCAGCCCCATTGCGAGGGAACTGGTTAAAACCTATTTAAGATCCCCTCTATCGCAAACGGTTGCGGACGGTGCGGTGGATGCCCCGCCTGCCGCTGAGTTCCAAATGCCGCAGGGATGAGGCGCCTTGACTCCCCCCCTGGTGCCGGTGACGGCCGAGGGAAAATCCCCGACGGTGCCACGGAGGATAATGCCGATGTTTGATCGACGGTTGGTACAGTATTTCGACTGGGGCCTGCTGGGCCTGACCTTTCTGATCGCCGCCTTTGGCCTTGCGACCCTTTACAGCGCCGTTAATGGCGACCCCGCGCCCCCCCACCGGTCGCTCTTTGTAAAACAAATGATCTGGTACGGCGGCGGCCTGTCAGTCATGACCGCTATTTTTCTGTTCAGCTACAAGTTTTTCGATCGCTGGGCCTACGTTTTCTACTTTTTTTGCAACGCCTTACTGGTCTGGGTGTTGTTGTTCGGCAAGTATGTGAGCGGTGCGCGGCGCTGGATTGATTTCGGGCCGGTTTCGCTGCAGCCTTCGGAGCTTATCAAAATCGGTGTCATTATCGTGCTGGCGCGTTTTTATTCCCGGTTTGCAACGACCCGCGGCTTCACCCTGCGGGAATTGGTCACCCCCCTGCTACTGGTGATGCTGCCCTTTTTCCTGATCGTCAAACAACCCGATCTGGGCACTGCCCTGTTGGTCCTGCTGATTGCGGGAACCATGACCGCCTACGTCAAAATCGAACGGCGATCACTGATCTATCTGATTGCTGCCGGCGCCGTTGCTGTCCCGCTGGTGTGGTCTTATCTCAAGGGGTACCAAAAACAGCGTATCCTCACGTTTTTAGACCCTGACCGGGACCCCCTCGGTGCGGGGTATCACATCATCCAGTCCAAAATCGCCATCGGTTCGGGGATGCTGACAGGTAAGGGCTTTCGCCAGGGAACCCAGAATGCCCTGTCGTTTCTGCCCGAACAGCATACCGATTTTATTTTCTCGGTCTTCTCCGAAGAGTGGGGGTTTTTGGGTGCCATGGCGATGCTGGTGGTCTTTCTGGTGATGATTCTGTGGGGACTCAATATCGCCTATAACTGCCGGGACCAATTCGGTGCGATCCTCTGCGTCGGGGTGACGGCCATGATTTTCTGGCAGGTATTTATCAACATCGGCATGGTCATGGGCCTGATGCCGGTGGTGGGGGTGCCGCTGCCGTTTGTCAGCTACGGCGGCTCGTCCATTTTGACCATCATGGTTTGCGTTGGAATTTTACTGAATGTCAGCATGCGTCGCTTCTTGTTCGAGTGAAAAAGGGTGAAATCAAAAGAGAGGCGGATTGGCTGAGGTAGGAGTAAAAATGAAGAAAGGCAAAAAGACGGAGGCGATTTCAACCTTCCTGGGACCCGAGGCAGGGATCGATGGCGCCATTGTCTTTGAAGGCAGTATCCGCCTGGATGGCAAGGTCAGCGGCGATATCACCAGCGAGGGCGGTACGGTCATCGTGGGCGAAAGCGGTCAAATTGAGGCTGCGATCGTGGTGGATACCGCGATTGTCAAGGGAGTGGTAACCGGAACGATCCACGCCCGTGACCGAATCGAACTCCACCCGCCGGCCAGGGTGACAGGTGACATCGCGGCACCCATGGTCGCGATCGCAGCCGGAGTGGTTTTCAACGGAAAGTGTACTATGACCTCGCCTGCTGCCAGGGCCGATGAAAAGGCCACTGCCACGGGTGCCGGCAATTTCAAGACTGGTGAGGAGCGAAAGAAAAGCATGTAAAAAACCTTTGACAACGAAATCCTAGTAATGTTATAAAGCGCGCGTATCTGATGGTTGCAGCACTTCTTGATTTGAGCCTGTCTGTCAATTCCTAAGCTCCAAATTTTTTTTCATTGCGGAGGACCAGCCATGGTAAACGTTGATGTGTCCGTTTTTATCCAGATCATCAAT
>Ga0105094_10002055_pt1 | contig 10500 bp, 8 predicted proteins | sample PPLLak1March2015_2_FD_87023 | JGI IMG/M metagenome (GOLD analysis project Ga0105094, IMG submission 87023) | Freshwater sediment microbial communities from Prairie Pothole Lake near Jamestown, North Dakota, USA - PPLs Lake P8 Core (3) Depth... | ecosystem: Environmental > Aquatic > Freshwater >...
CCCGACGGCTTCATCGCCACCTATCGGGCGCTCTTCGGCGACCCCTGGGAGTATGCCTATCCCTTGTTCGAGCCGGGGGTCGTACAGCCGCTGCTTGACCTGCCCTTCTTGCCGGGGCACACCTGGTCGTTCACCGGCGGCCCGCACGGCGCGTGGGAGTTCGAGTCCGCCTGGGCGGCGCTCGACTTCGCGCCGGCGACCGCCAACCTGGGCTGCGATCCGTCTCCGGATTGGGCGGTGGCCTCCGCGCCGGGGTTGGTGCTGCGCAGCGGCGGCGGGGTGGTGATCCTGGACCTGGATGGCGACGGGCGCGAGCAGACGGGTTGGGTGCTGGTCTACCTGCACATCGCCAATCTGGGGCGCGTGGCCGCCGGCGAGTTCGTCGAAGCGGGTGACCTGCTGGGACACCCATCGTGTGAGGGCGGCCTGGCGACCGGCACCCACCTGCACATCGCCCGCAAGTACAACGGCGAGTGGATCCTGGCCGACGGGCCGCTGCCGTTCGAGCTGAGCGGTTGGGTGGCCCACGGGGGGACACGGCCATACGAAGGGACGCTGACCCGCGGCGACTCGGTCGTGATCGCTTCACCCTTCGGCACGCTGCAGACCCAGATCTCACGATGACGAGGCCAAGAACCCTGGCGCTGGTCCTGGCGTTGAGTCTCGCGGGCTGCTTGCCGGCGGGCGATTCCACCCCCGATGGCGTTGCGCTGCGCGAGGCGACCCAAACACCACAGACCTCGCCGCTTCCGACACGCGGACCCTTCCCTCCGGGACAGCTGGTCGACTACCTGGCCCAATCCGGCGATACGCTTCCAGCGCTGGCTGCGCACTTCCACACTACGGTGCAGGAGATCCGTCAGGCAAATCCTCAGATCCCCGATTACGCCACGACGATGCCGGCCGGGTTCCCGATGCGGATCCCGGCTTACTACGTTCCCCTGACGAGCTTGCCTTTCACGCTGGTTCCAGACAGCGAGGTCATCAACGGCCCTTCCGCCGTAAGCTTCGACATCCGGGCCGAGATCGAGAGCCGGCCCGGCTTCCTCAGCTCGCTGTCGGACTACGCGTTTCGCCGCATGCGCCCGGCGTGGGAAGTCGTCGATGTGGTCGCCCGCAACTACTCGATCCACCCGCGCCTGCTGCTGACCTTGCTTGAATTCCGCACACAGGCGCTCACACAGCCATTCGCCGAGGAGGGCGAAACGACCTACCCCCTCGGCTTTCGCAGCACGCGCTATCGCGGCCTGTATCGCCAGCTGATCTGGGCGGCCGAGCAGCTGAATGACGGCTACTACGGCTGGCGCACGGGCAGCCTGGACGAGTTCGAAACCCAGGCAGGGCTCCTTGTTCGCCCCGATCCCTGGCTGAATGCCGGAACCGTTGCCCTGCAAGTCATGTTCGCGGCCATGCTGCCGCAGGGTGACTATGAGGCCGCCATCAGCCCGGGCGGATTCCTGCAGACTTACTTGCAGCTCTGGGGAGAACCGTCGGCGCACGCCATCGAGCTGATCCCGGCCAATCTCCAGCAGCCTGAACTCAGCCTGCCGTTCGGTTCCGATCGGGTGTGGAGCTACACCTCCGGGCCGCACTACTCCTGGGGCACCAGTCTGCCGCTGGGCGCTCTGGACTTCGCCCCTCCGATGCCGCGCATCGGCTGCTTTGCGTCTCTCGACTGGATCACGGCACCGGCGGCGGGGGTGATCGTGCGCAGCGATGAGGCGAGTGTCGTACTGGATCTCGATGGGGACGGCGACGAGCGCACTGGCTGGGTGCTGTTCTTGTTCCACGTGGCCGAGGCGGAGAGGATTGCGGCGGGTGTGACTGTCGAGCGAGGTGATCCCCTCGGTCACCCGTCGTGCGAGGGCGGACAAGCCACCGGAACCCACGTCCATATCGCCCGGCGCTACAACGGGGAGTGGCTCCCCGCCGGCGGGGCGGTGCCATTCAACCTGGACGGCTGGGTGGCCGAGTACGGCGCCCAGGCCTACGAAGGGACGCTCACCCGCGGCTCGCTGGTCGTTCCCGCTTGTGTGTGCTCGAGCGCCGAGAATCGCGTTGGCGCTCAGTTCTCCCCTTAAGCAGACGCCGCATCTTGCCCCGGCGGTCCTTTGGGCCTCACTCCGACAGGAGCGGCGCGGCCTGCTCCTCGAGCTGGTCGAAGCACACAGGGCCGGCCCACACCAGGCGTATCATCCCGGATCGGTCGATGGCGATCGTGGCCGGTAGCGACAGCATCTGCAGCGCCCGCAAGGAAGCCTCGTCGGGGTCAAGCCAGATGGGGAAGGTCAGACCGGTGGTTGCGGCAAACTGGGCCACAACGCCGGGCGCCTCGCCGATGTTGATGCCGACGACGACCAGCCCGGCTTCGCGGTGAGCCTGGTGGAACCGCTCCAGTTCGGGCATCTCCTCACGGCAGGGCGGGCACCAGGTGGCCCACAGGTTCAGGAGCACGACCTGGCCGCGCAGGCTTTCCAGGTCGACCGTGGTCCCGTACAGATCCTCGAGCCGCAGGGCAGGGGACAGGCGCTCAACTTGCCGGGCAGTGATGCATTCGCCGTCTCCAGCCGCATGTCGCCCGGAGATGAGGGCGTAGCCGCTGCCGGCACCGACGACGACCAGCAGCGTGCCGACCATCAGCATCAGCAGGGGACGCACGCTCGTATGCGGCTTCAGGGTATCACCCCGAGGCCCTGCCGGGCGGACCTGCCGGCTCCCGGACCGGGAGCCGCGTTGGTTATCATGTGAAGCCGCCGGTCACGAGATATCCACACACCGGGCAGGCCAGGTTCAGACATCCATCCAGTTCGAGGCGCCCCTTGCGGCAGGAGGGGCAGGCGCCTCCCCTCCGAGGCGGGCGTCTCGACGTCAGGCCGCGAGGCCGTGTTTGCGCAGTGACCGGGACCTTGCGGGCCCGAGCGCCAGCGGCCGCCGTCCTGGTCATCCGGGCCCCGCGCTCCCGTCCGGCAGCGCACGGGAGCCGGACAGGCCCAGCAGATCCAGCAAACGCTGATGGACGTCAGCCGGAAGCGGTTGCTCCGGACGGCTGCCGCGGTACAGGGCGATCGTCTTCTCGAGGGTCTTCAGCACGGTGCGGCAGTCGACGCAGCCGGCCAGGTGCTGCTCGAGCGCTTCGCACACTGCCTGGCTGGCCTCGTGGTCGATGTAGAGCGACAGCGCCTCAAGGAGCTCACCGCAATGTTGATCAAGCAAGGCCGGCCTCCCGTGCCCGCTCGGTGAAGTACGCCGACAGGCTCTCGCGAAGCTGCAGGCGTGCGCGCAGCAAGCGCGTCTTGACCGCCGCTTCACTGATCTCCAGCGCCTCGGCCGTCTCTAGGGTCGAGAGCCCTTCCAGGTCGCGCAGCACGAAGACCGCCTTCAGCGCTGGAGACAGGCCGCCAATGGCCGTCTCGAGTTGGTCCTGCGCCTCGGCGGTCATGAACTCCTCTTCCGGCAGACAGCACCAATCGAACAGCTCCAGCAGGATCGGCTCCGTCTCGCCGTTGTCGATCGGTTCGTCGATGGACACCGCAGCCGGAGCGCGCCGGCGCAGCCGCATCAGCGCCTGATTGGCGGCGATGCGGTACAGCCAGGTGCCCAGGCTCGATCGCCCCTCGAAGCGCCCGATCGCCCGGAACGCATTCAGGAACGTCTCCTGCAGCACGTCCTCGGCCTCCTGAGGGTCGTGCAGCATATGGCTGGCAAGATGGAAGACCTGAGGAGAGTAGGTCTCCACCATTTGGGAAAAGGCCTCCCGGTCGCCCCGCCGTAGTGCATCCAGCGATATCGTTTCAGGTACACTCATTCGATGACGTCGTTCCGCCGAAGGTTACATGCCGGCGGATAGGCTATGCAGTATACCCGTTCGCGCCGGGGCCGCCCCGCTAGCGCACGACAGCCGGTATACTCGTCAGGCAGGACGCCGGAATTCCTGATCGGGATATGGACTGAATGCCGGCAGAAGGGACGATAGGGAGGTGCGCATGAGCCCGGCCCTCACCACACCGACCCTGAGATTCGAAGTTCCCGGCGGGGGCGAGTGGGCCGTTCAGCCGCTGTCATCCAGTGCGCCCGGGCTGCGGTCGCGTCTGTCGGTCAGCTGGTGCGACTCAGGCGGCGTTCACCAGGATCCGCTGAGGCTGGATCCCGAATCGTTTGCCACCGCAAGCCGCAGCGATCCGAATCTGGGGCGCCTTCTGGCCGCCTCGCTTGGTGAATCTGTCGGGCGGGGTGCGCTTCACGCCCAAGTCGAATTCGGCGCTTGCCTCGATTCGCCCATGCTGATCTGGCGCATCACGCTGCGGAACGAGCAGTCACGGGCCGTGACACTTGTGCGCGCGGGGCTGTTGGAGGGCGCTCAGCCGGGCTCGAGCGGGGCGCCGATCCTGTGGGGCGCCGGCCATAGGTCCGGCGGAGATCCCCCCGGCACCCATCTGTCGTTCTTCACCAACGGCTGGCAGAGCTGGGGGTACGCCGGCTTGTTGAGACCTGCCGATCGTGCGCCTGGCACCCGCCTGGGCCGGGTCACGCAACCGCGCGCCAATGTCAGCACGCCCCGGCCTCGCGCCCGGGGGCAATTCGGCTCGGATATGTTCGGCGTTGTCAGCCATCGAGGCTGGCGCAGCGGATTGTTGGTTGGATTCCTGACGCAGCAGGCCGCCTTCGGCAGCCTGCTTGCCGACCTGCGCCGCGATCCGCCGACGCTGAGTCTGTGGGCCGATCTGGACCGGGTCCGACTCGATCCCGGCGCGACGTTCACCACCGACTGGGCCAGCCTCCAGCTCGTCGACCTCGACCGGCCCGATCCATTGGCCGCCTACGTGGACGCAGTCGCCGGCTGCAACAACGCCCGGTCGTCCGCTGCGGTTCCCGTGGGCTGGTGCTCCTGGTACTACTGGTTTGAGAAGGTCACCCAACAGGCACTGCTCTCGAATCTGGATTGGGCGGCCGCGCACAAGGATGAGGTCCCTCTGGACCTCATTCAGCTTGACGACGGCTTCGAGACGCAAGTCGGTGATTGGTACGACTGGCGCGAGGAATTCCCGGACGGGTTGGCGGGCCTCTCGCGGAGGATCCACTCGGCCGGATTCCGTGCCGGGCTCTGGCTGGCGCCGTTCATCGCCAAGCGGCAAGCCCGCATTCTGGCCGATCACCCGGACTGGATCCTGCGCAGCGAAGGCGGAAGACCGGCCAACGCCGGATTCGCGTGGGGCGCACTGTCGCGGGCACTCGATGCGACGCACCCGGCCGTCCTCGACCACGTCGCCGAGTTGATCGAGACGTCCGTGCGGGACTGGGGTTTCGACTATCTCAAGCTGGACTTCCTGTATGCTGCCGCCCTTCCCGGCCGGCGCTACGATGCCAGGCGCACGCGGGCGCAGGCGCTGCGCGATGCGCTGGAGCGCATCCGCAGCGCGGCCGGGCCGGACACGCTCTTGGACGGCTGCGGATGTCCGCTCGGGCCGGCCGTCGGGATCGTAGACTTCATGCGCATCAGCACAGACGTGGCCACGCGCTGGGAGCCGGCCTTCCTGGGCATCGAGCGCCCCTTCCGTCGGGAGCCCGACTTCCCTGCCACGCGCAGTGCGGCGCGCAACGCGTTGACGCGCTCAATGTTCCATCGCAAGTGGTGGGTGAACGACCCCGACTGCCTGCTGCTTCGAGATCTCGTTTCTGCGGCCGAGCCGGGCGTCCCACCGGAATCGCGGACCCAGTTGACCCGCAGCCAGGTGCAATTCCTGGCCACGGTTATCGCTTTCTCGGCAGGATCCCTGGTCGACTCCGACGACCTGCCGCGACTGAGCGACGAGCGGGTCGCGTGGCTCGCCCGGCTGATCCCACCGCTGCCTGCGGCGGCGCGGGTGGTCGACCTTCTTGACGCGGCCTATCCATCCACAATGGTCCTCCCGTTGCAGGGCGCGGCGGGCGCCTGGGTCCTGATCGCGCTGCTCAACTGGGGGGATCGCCCCGCGCGACTGCAGGCCGACCTGCGGCTCCTGGGACTGCCCCAGGCAGCCGCCTACCACGCGGTGGACTACTGGGGGGAGCGCTACCAGCGGATAGACGGGACCTCCTTGTCGCTTGACGCCGTGCCGGCGCACACCGCGGTTGTCATGAGTATCCGCCCGGAAGCGAGCGGGCCGTGCTGGGTGGGCGATACGCTGCACATCTCGCAGGGATTGGCCCTGCGGTCTTGGGAGGTGCACCGAGACCGGGTGACGGCTGACCTGGCGCTGGGTCGCGTCGGCCGGGGCAAGGCGTGGCTGGCCTTGGCAGGAGCTCCAACCGGCGCGGACCTCGACGGGCGGCCTTTGGCGTTCCACGAGTGCCGACCGGGTGTCTTCCAGGTCGAGCTGGAGGTACGAGGATCCGGCCAGCTGGTGATCCACCTGGCCTCGACACAGGCCGATGGGAGAGAATAGACTGGGTGCCGTCGTAGTGGTCCAAAGGAAGGGGCGATGACGATCGACCAGGCGGTGCTGGGCCTGACCCTGGCGCTCACATTCGGGCTGGTGATCCTGGTCTTCGTGGGCTGGCAGCGCGTGCGGGCCGCCACGCGGCTTCGCTACTACATCCTGCGCCGGCAACAGACCGTGTCCGGTTGGCGGTTGATCCTCATCGGCGTCCTGCTGGGGGTGGGCGCCGGATTGATGCTTGCCGGCGGGAAGCAGGCAGCCTACGCCGTGTTCCCGCCGACACCCTCCGTCACCCCCAGTCCGACCATCACGCTGACCCCGACGATCACCCTCACGCCGACGATCACGTTGACGCCCGAGGCCACACCGATCCCCCCGGCCACACCGACTCCCACCGTGACGCCGACCCCGGTGCTTCCCGAGCAGGCAGCTGTCTTCGTTGCACTTGGGACCGTGACCCCGAATCCGCTGGCGGGTTTCAGCCCGATCGAGTTCGCCACCGAACTGACCTACCCGCCGCAGAATGCGCAGGAGACTTTCGTCGACCCGCGCGGGACGATCTACGGCATCTTCGCCTACGACTTCCTCGACCTGGGCGTGCCATGGACGGCGCTCTGGTACCGGGGCGGAGAGGTTGTGTGCTTCGAAAGCCTGCTGTGGGACGGATCCACCGGCGGCTACGGATTCACCGAGTGCACGCCGGAGGCCTGGTCCCCGGGCGAATACGAGGTGCAGATCTTCCTCGGTGACTTGTGGAAGGTCAGTTCCCGCTTCTCGGTCGTTGGCGCCGGAACGCCAACTGCCACGCCGGCTCCCTGAAAGCCCAGCGCGCGCTCAACGCCCCCTGGAACCGACTCCGCGGAAGTAGCCTCGCGGATAGGGGGCCACCAGGCCGTCCGGATCCCGCACAGCCAGCGTCGCCACCGACTCCCCGGCGTAGAAGACCGAACCCTGTGCCAGGCCGAGGACGAATCCGTCGGCCTCGGCGCGCAGGGGCTCGTCCAGCAGCGGTCGCCCCCAGATGTCGAACATCTCCGCCACCGGGTCGCCTGTCCGGATCAACTGCCCGGCCGTGACGCAGTGATGCGCGAGGCCGGCTACCGGGGTCCGCGGGGTCCGCTTGCGGCGGCACGCGTGGCCGGGTTGTGGACGAGGAATGCCCTGCAGGGGTTCGGGAGCTCCAGGGAGCATGTGCGCCCAACGCAGGACGTTGCGCAGGCCGGCACCGGCTGCCTTCAGGATGGCGGGCTCGGGCCGCAATCCACTGCCCAACTCGACGGTCAGGGCAGGGATCCCCGCCAGCTGGACGGCCGCGCCGGAGGTCGAGCGGTGGAGCTTCTCCTCGACGTAGCGCTCCGGCGGAAACTCGCGCACCACGGAAAAGCCCATGGCGCCAGCCATGGCCTCGAGACGCTTGGCCAATTCTCGGGCGCGAGGCAGGTCGGATGGGGCGTCTGCGCGGTACAGGACGCGGTCCAGCACGGTGAAGGGCATCGAACCTTCCCAGGCATTGTGCAGATCAACGAGCAGATCGGCCGTCTCCTGTATTCGCTCGAATAGGCGCATGAACGTGCGCTCCTGCGGCGAGGGCGACGGCCGATCCGAGCTGACCCCCGCTTCCGGTCGGCCGTCCGGCCACAGTCGGTTGGGGTCGCCCGGGGAGTGATAGGGCTGGCGGCTGCCCGTCCTCAGGCCGGCCGGGGTCAGGGCGGGGATGGCTACGATCGTCCCACGCAACTTGTCCAGAAGAGCGGGCTGGAGCAGCTGGTGGACGACGAGAGGACCGGCGTGCTCGGGCCCGTGCATCCCGGCCGTCAACCACAGACACGGCCCGGGCCGCTTGCCGCCGGCGATGATCACGGGCAGGGACTCCTCTTGCCCGGTGGGATGCTCGAAGGCTGTCCACGTCCCGTAGCTCAGGCTGCCGGCGCTTCGAGCGGCAGATCCAATGGAGAGACGCTTGGTCATGAGGACCTCAATCGCTGGGCTGGTCGGAATGCTCGAATACCGCGCGGAGAAAGTAGAGCAGGCTGGCGAGGCCGCGCCCGAGGGGCTCGATCTCGATGGTTTCGTCGAGTGTGTGGGCCTGTGAGCCGAAAGTGAGACCCAGGCAGACCGCCGGCAGGCCGCGGCTCAGGGGGAGGCTGGCATCGGTGGAACCGACCTCCAGCCGGGCGGCGATGCCCGCCTGCGCGCGCAGTGCCTGGATGGCGGCCGCAACCAGGGGATGATCCGGCGGAATGGTGCCGCCCGGCCGCTCGCCGACGCACTGCAGTTCAACAGAGGCTCCCGACCACGGCTGCGCGCAGACGACTTCCTCGACGCGCGCCGCCAGCGCGGCCAGCACCTCGGTCGACTCGCTGCGCAGGTCGATCTCCATTTGGGCTTTGGCCGCGATCGTATTCACGCCGATGCCGCCCTGCATCCGCCCGATATTGAGGCTGGCGCGCGGCTCCTGCGGCAAGTCGATATCCAGGAGCGCCGAGCCGATCCGGATGAGGGCGTGTATGGCGGACGGGCGCCCGGCATGCAGCCAGGAATGTCCGCCGGGCGCGGAGACCGAGAGGCGGAAGCGCCGGCTGGGCAGCGAGCGGTGGTACACCTGCCCCAGCGACATCCCTTCCAGAACAACGTAGGCCCGCGGTGCCTCACCGAAGCGCTCGAGAACGGCATTCATGCCGCGCAGATTCCCGAGGCCCTCCTCACACACGTCGGCGACCAGCCACAGGTCCCCGGCCAGCCCCGGGCCGGCAAGCAGCCCGACCTCGACCAGCGCGGCCAGGGAGATCGCGTTGTCACCGATCCCCGGGCCGATGAGGGTATTGCCGGCCCGTCGCGCGGCAACGTGCGCTTCAGGCGGGAAGACACTGTCCAGGTGCGCCGACACGACGATCGGACGCCCGGCGCCACCCGGCAGGCGGGCGTAGACATTCCCCGTTGGGTCGATCTCAACGTCCGCCAATCCGGCGGCGGAGAATTCCTCCCGCATCAACCCGGCCCGCGCCGCCTCGCCGAACGTCGGGGCGGGGATGGCCTGGACACGCAGTGCGCGATCGATCCAGCGTTCCAGGTCGCCGCTCACAGCGCGCGCACCCCCGGACGAAGCGCCTGGAGACGGGCTTCGGCCAACCCGGGCAAGGCATCCAACAGATAGCCCGGCCCGCTCCCTTCCAGCGCCAACGAGGCCGCCACCGAGCCCATCAACGCAGCCTCGATGACATCCGAGGTGCGGGCCAGTCCGGCCAGGAAAGCCCCGCAGTAGGCGTCGCCGACGCCGTGCTGATCGACGACCCGAACGGGGTAGGCCGGGACGGCCCACTCCCGGCGGGCATGCGCATCCCAGACCACCTGCCCCCCGGGCCCACGTTTGAGGACGACAAAGCGGCAGCCCATGCCGCCTAGCGCCTCGGCTATCTCGCGCGGCTGCTTGGCCTTCGACAAGAACAATGCCTGTGCCTCCTCCAGCGACGGGAGAAACGCATCCAGCCCGTTGACGATGGTGTGCAGCTGGTTGAGCCGCGCCGGGCGCATGTAGTCCGAGGAGGGATCCAGGGTGATCAAGCGAACGCCGAGCTCGCGCAGGCGGGCGGACACCAGGGCATGCGTGCCGTACTCGGCCGGTGCCAGGTGCGCGCCGAGAAGCCCGCCCGCCATCGCCGGAAGATCCTCGGGCCGGTAGGCCTGGAGGCTGAGCGCATGGCCGACGCCGGATTCCGGTGCAACCGTCGTGTAGTCCAGGAGCTCCTTCGGCAGCGGAAGGCCGGCCTTGCGGAAGTGCCCTGAGGGGTTCTCCGACGTGCTTTCCTCCGGCGAGATGTAGGCGACGAAATGGCGATCGATGTGCGGGCGGTCGTGTCGGTGAATGTACGCAGTGGAGATGCCCAACGGCTGCAGCGCCGCCAGCAGCTCCATGGGAAAGTGCGCGCCCACACGACTGAAGATGGCGACGTCACCCGTCCACAGTCGGGCGCCGGCGGCCGCGTAGCACGCGCTTCCTCCCAGAACGCCCACGTGGGCGCGCCCCAGGTGGGTGATGTAGTAGTCCTGATGAACGCTGCCGATTATGGCGAGTTGCGGCATGCTC
>Ga0105094_10002057_pt1 | contig 10490 bp, 12 predicted proteins | sample PPLLak1March2015_2_FD_87023 | JGI IMG/M metagenome (GOLD analysis project Ga0105094, IMG submission 87023) | Freshwater sediment microbial communities from Prairie Pothole Lake near Jamestown, North Dakota, USA - PPLs Lake P8 Core (3) Depth... | ecosystem: Environmental > Aquatic > Freshwater >...
CCGCGCGCCATGTCCTGGAAATGATCCATGAACAGCACGTTGACGACGACGCCGCCGGCGGCCCCGATGAGGGGAACGGCCTGGGCGGCCACTTTCTGGGAGACGTTGGCGCCGAAGCGCGAGGCCAGCTGCGCAATCAACCGCACCAGCGCGGGAGCCCCTTCTTCCACCAGGCTCTTCTGGGCCACGTATTGAGCGGCCTGCGACACCGAGCGCGCCAGCGCGGCCCTCACGACGAAGTACGACGACTCGCTGGCATCGTCGGCGGTGGTCCTGCCGCCCAGCGCGAAGACCTCGAGGCACGCCATCTTGGCATCGAGCGCGCCCAGCGCCTCGCCCTCGCTGCGCGCGATGTCGGCGATGGATCGCAGCATGATGGTGGTCGACACGGGCAGCTCGATGGGCAGTCCCGCCAGGCCGAATGCCCCGCCACCGGCGCCGGTGGCCGCCACGGCCAGCTTGTGCAGCTTCTCACTCGCGCGCGAGCGCGGCTTGTCATCCAGCGTGTTGAGCGCGACGTGGAGCGCCGTGTCGAGCGACTTCCGCGTGGCGATGGCCACCGCGTCCGACCAGCGCTCGGGCAGCAGCGCGATGGCCTTTTCGAGCGGCATTCCGATGATGCCGGTGAGCTTGGCGGCCAGGCCGGGGTTCTCGAGCAGGTCCTTCGCGTAGCGCAGGGCTTCGCGGTCTTCCGCGGACATCGGGGTCCCAATCCACTCGCGATGATGTGACTCCTGGCTCACCGTCCCCACCTTTCCTGCAGCAGGGGCCGCGCGACGCCCCAGCGCATATGGCCGAAGAACTGCTCGGGGCGAGCCCCGGAGTAGTACTCGTAGCTCTGGATGTCCCGGCCCGCGTGGAGCGGCGCTTTGGGCAGCAGCTGGTGCGTGAGCTCGTGCACCGCGCCACGGCCGATGCCGCGCCCGATGGCCTCGACCAGTGCGTCGCGTGTGGCGGTGTCGGGCGTGTAGACCATCGCGCCGCTGGCGAAGAACGAGAAGTTGACGGTGCCGAATCCGCCCACGCCAGGGACGCCTCGCGACTGCCCCGCCACGTTCATATGGCGCCTGGTGCGCGGATCGCGCACCTCCTGCACCACCTGCACCCGATAGGCCGCGTCGCGCCGGTCCGACACCGTCACGTTGAGGCCAGCAAACGCGTGCACGATCTCCGCGCGGGCAATGGACGAGATGGTGTGGAGGTCAGTGGGGCTGACCGGTCCGCCAAGCCGCGCGGACTGGAAGGTCACGGGCTCGAACCAGAAGCCGGCCGCGGCGACGCGAGGCCCGCGGCTCTCGGCCAGGAGCCACACCGAGGCGCCCGCGGCAACGAGGACCGACACCAGGCCGACCACGTGCGGCGACATCCGGGCCATGGGCTCACTATGCACCCGCGGCCGTGGTGACGACAAGCCACTCGGTTGTCACGCGACGCCGCCCGATCACGGTTGCGCGATGTCCCCGACGACGGCGTGCCAGACCCAGCCGAACCCGAACGCCACGACGAGGTAAGCCGGGAGGGCGATGCCAAGAACGATCGCCACCGGGCCGGGGCGCCCTCCTCCCCGGCGCGGGCCGAGGATCAGGATCGCGAGAATGGCGAGGAGGACGAGGAACTCCCCCGGTATCACGGCTCCTGGCCCTTCCTCGTCGCCCTGGTCAGGATCAGGTACGGCGACGCCGTGAACCCGCAACGCTTGTACACGCGCAGCGCCTTCTCATTGGACCGATGCGCGTACAACCTGAGATCAAGAGCGCCGGCCGCCCTGGCCGCGGACCAGAGATGGTCCAGGAGGCGGTCGACGAGCCCACGACCGCGATGCTCGGGAACGATGTAGAGGCTCTGGACCCACCAGTACTCGCCGCCGTGGAAGTTGCTCCACTCGGTGACGACCGACGTGCTGGCGACGACGCGGCCTTCCGGGCCCTCAGCGATCCAGCAGGTGGCGCGCGCCGGATTGTCAAAGGCTCCACGCACCCCGTGCCGGACGGCCGCGACATCGAGCTCGATGCCTTCGGCCTCTTGCGCTTCCTGCAGCGTGAAGGCGATCAGGGTGTCGACGTCATCCGGGACCGCGCGACGGATTGTGTATCCCCCGGACAGGAGGGTCTCGCTCATCGCAGGCACAGGTCAGCGAGCGGTTGTGAGGGAGAACGGTGGGTAGTCGTCGACCAGCAGCAGCATGTAGGCCTCGACGCGAAGACGCCACTGGAGCGCGGCGACACCGAAGCCGTACAGGCTTCGTGGATAGGCCCCGGTGAACAGGATGACGAACCATGCCGCGATGGCCGTGAGACCCCACGCCACGAGCACGAAGAACAGCGCGATCAGGTGAGGAATCGCGAGGATGAGCCGCAGGCCGACGGATAGCCGGTCGCGCGGGCCTGACGGGTCGACCATTTCAATAGCCGCCGGGTAGGGCGCGTCGCCGAACGGTGGATACGCGTCCTCGAGCAACATGAGATAGGCGAGCGCCCGGACGCGCCAGCGCAGGTAGAACGACGTGAACTGCCGGATGCCAGTGATGTGAACGCCGGCGAACACGATGGTGAACCAGCTCACGATAGCGAGGACGATGGCGACGGCGCCGAGCAGCCCCCCTTCCCCGCCGATCGTCGTCCGCTGGTCGTCCTGGCCAGCCGTGCCGAGGCCCACGCCGCCGACGAGGATCACGTGCGGGATCGCCAGGATCAACCGGAACGCCGTCGTCAGCCGGTTCCGATTCGTGAGCGCCGGCTCCAGAGCGACCGACACGGGATAGGACATGGCGGAGCACTATACCGTGCTGGGGGCTGTCAGCCGACGCCTGGATTCTCGCCGTAGAACTGTCGCACGCAGTCCGGGCACAGCCCGTGGCTGAACTGGGCCAGGCTGCGTTCCCCGAAGTGAGCCTCGACCGGGCGCCAGTGGTCGGCCTCTTCACAGATCTTCTTGCAGCCTGCGCAGATGCGGACGATCTCCCTCAGCCCCGACCACCGCTGGTTGGAAAGGTCGGTGTCCGTGCCGACCATGCGGAGTGGCTTGCCGTCGGCCGTCCGTTCGACCACCCGGCCGCAATCGAGGTTCCAACGCCACGTGCCGTCCTTCCGGCGCAGTCGGTTCACGCACTCGTAGACAGGCGCGCGGCCGTCGAAGTGCTGCGCCAGGGCCTCCCTGACGCGAGGCAGGTCGTCCGGGTGGACGAGGCTCTCCCAGAACGCGGCGGTCGGGGACACTTCTGCCGTCGAGTAGCCCAGCGACGCGACCCAGAACGGGCTGAAGTACACCTCCCCGGTCTGTATGTTCCAGTCCCAGGCGCCGGCGTGAGTGGCCTGCAGGACCAGGCCCAGCCGCTCCTCGCTCTTTCGCAGGTCCTCCTGGGCGCGCTTCGTCGCGGTGACGTCCAACTGGACGACCACCCAGACCGGCCCATACGCCGGGTGTTCGAACGTCGTCACGTGGGCCTGGCACCAGAAGCGGGTGCCATCCTTCTTGAAATTCTCGACTTCGCCTCTCCAGAAACCCTCAGTGTCGAGGTGCGCGATGATGTCGCGGGCGACCTCTTCGGGTCTCTTTTCACCAGGCGCGTTCAGAACCGCGACGGGCCTGCCCTCCAGCTCCCCGGGCGCGTAGCCGAACATCGAGGCGAACTGTGGATTCGCATAAAGGATTATCGCGTCCGACGCCCGCGCCAGCATGACGCCGGCGAACATGTTGGCCACGATGGCGGCCAGCAGGCGATCGTCGGTTCCTGGTGGCAACAAGGCCACCGCGGCAGCGTCGCCGCCGGCAGACGGTGGCACGGAAATCGACCCTTCGGACATCGCACCTCACAGCACGTCCGGCGGCATGGAGGGGACGGCCGCGGATGCCTACGATCATTCTGACACAGCGCCGGAAGGTCGTATGCTAGTGCCAGTGGCGTCCCCAACCGAGACCATCCCGACTCCTCCATCGGCCTCGCCCGACCAGGCGTTGCTCGAGGCGCTCCGCTCCCGCGCACCAGGAGCGTTCGAACAACTGGTCCGCACCCACGGCGGTCGTCTGCTGGCCGTCGCGCGCCGTCTCCTCGGGAACGAGGAAGACGCGCGCGATGCGGTGCAGGAGACCTTCATGAATGCCTACCGCAGCATCGACCGCTTCGAGGGGGGCTCGCTGCTCTCCACCTGGCTGCACCGCATCGCGGTCAACGTGTCGCTGATGAAGCTGCGGACCCGGAAGCGCAAGCCCGAGGAGTCGCTGGACCACCTCCTCCCCGCCTTCAAGGACAACGGCCACTTCGCCGAGCGGTTCGAGAGCGGGTCGGAGCCGGCGGACGAGCGACTGTCCCGCAAGGAGGAACAAGCGGCCGTCCGCGCCGCCATCGACCAGCTGCCGGAACAGTACCGAACCGTTCTGCTGCTGCGCGACATCGAAGGAGTGGACACCCGCGAGGTGGCCGAACAGCTCGGCATCACGGCCAACGCCGTGAAGCTCCGGCTGCATCGGGCCCGACAGGCCCTCCGGACACTGCTGGCCCCGCGCCTCGGGAGAACGGATCGATGAGCAAGATGACCTGCCGCGCCTGCGCGGACTTTCTGGTGGACTACCTGGACGGCCAGCTCGATCCCGAGGTGCGGGCCACGTTCGAGACCCACCTGGACAAGTGCGGCAACTGCCGCACCTACCTGGAGCAGTACGCCGCCGTCATCAAGGCGGGCCAACGCGCCTGCGAGCGCGAGAACGAGCAGGCGTCCGGGGCGCTTCCGGAGGAGCTGGTGCGGGCCATCCTGGATGCGCAAGCCGAAACGGGGAGGAAGAACGGAACGTGAGACGCTGCGCGGCGCGCCTACAGGGGCGCAGCGGTCTTCCGCTCCGCATCCGCCGTCACGTCGTCCGGCACCGGGCCGTGCTTGCGGGCGTAGAAGAACGAAGCGGCGAAGATCACCACGATCAATCCCAGCGATAGCCACTTCGGGAGCTCGAAGTGGATCCACCCCAGGCCGTGGAAGTACTCGAGCAGCAGCTTGATGCCCACCCACGCGATGATGATGAACGCGCCGTCCACCAGCGCCGGGTATCGCCGCACCAGCGCCAGCAACTGGCCGATGACCAGCCGCATGGCGATGATGCCGAGGATGCCGCCGGTGATGATCACCCACAGCTTGTTCGACATGGCCACGGCCACCAGGATGGAGTCGATGGCGAAGACGATGTCGGTGAGCTCCACGCGGACCACGGTGGCCCAGAACGCCGTCATGCCCAGCCACGGCCGGGCCGGCTTGAACTCGCGCTTGGCGTCGGCATCGCCATGGCCGAAGAAGTGCTGGTACGGGAGGTATAGCAGGTAGAGTCCGCCCAGCAGGTGGACCCACAGGAGCTGGATCATGTACGCCGCGCCAGCCGTGGCCGCGGCGCGGAACGCGAAGGCGCCGAGGATGCCGTAGCGAAGCGCCTTCTGCTGCTGAGAGCGAGGCAGGCCCAGCACCAGCACGGCCAGGACCATTGCGTTGTCGGCGCTCAGCAACCCTTCGAGGGCCACCAGCAGCGCGATGGTGACTAAGTCGGAAACGTGAACGTCGAACACGTGCCCTGCCAGTATATCCCGCGCCGACTCCCGCCTTCGCCGAGGCTTCGGCGGGCAAGCCCGACTCCCGACTGCCGACTCCCGTCCCTGTCAGAACTGGAAGTAGATGAAATCCGCCGTTCCCGTGTAGAGCGTGACAATCGCGTAGACCATGAGCGCCGCCAGCACCGCGCGCGTCGCCGGGCCGGGCTCGGTCACCGATCCGCGTTCGCGCATCCAGGAGAACGCGTGCTGCGCCACGAGAGGCGCCAGGAACAGCATCCCCACCCACTCCATCCGCCCGAGCGTCCAGCCGTCCATCGTCGCGAAGTTGGCCAGGAACTGCGTGGCGTCACCCGGGCGCCGGCTGCGGAAGAACACCCACGCCGTCAGCACCAGCGCCTGCACCACCACGAACCACGCCACGCGCACGGGCCAGCGGCCGGCCCATCCGCGCGTGTTGTGCATGCCCAACAGCCGTTCGAGCGCCAGCGCCCCGCCGTGCAGCGCGCCCCAGATGATGAACGTGTAGGCGGCGCCATGCCAGAGCCCGCCCAGCAGCATCACGAGCATGAGGTTCACGTAAGTGCGGATGGGCCCGCCCCGGTTGCCGCCGAGCGAGATGTAGAGGTAATCCCGCAGCCAGCGCGAGAGCGTCATGTGCCAGCGCTCCCAGAAGTTCTTGAACGACGCGGCGAGATACGGGGCATTGAAGTTGATCGGGAGCCGGTAGCCCAGCAGGTAGGCCGTGCCGCGCGCGATGTTCGAGTAGCCCGCGAAGTCCGCGAAGATCTGCCCCGAGAACATCAGCGCCAGCCAGAGCGTGAAGGCACTCGTGGCGTCGGGTCTCGTGCCCCGCTCCCAGTACTCGTCCACGTAGACCGCGAGGTTGTCCGCGCACACCATCTTCAGGAAGAAGCCCGAGACGATGAGCCAGATCCCTTCGTAGACGACCGCGCGGTGCAGCCGGCGTGGGCGCGGCATCTGCGGCAGGAACTCGGACGCGCGCACGATGGGGCCGGCCACCAGCTGCGGGAAGAAGCTGATGAACAGGAAGAAGGGCCAGAAACGATGGATCGGCGCCAGCACGCCACGATACACGTCAATCGTGTAGGACATCGACTGGAACGTGTAGAAGCTGATGCCCATCGGAAGGGCCAGCCCCAGTTCGAGCGGCAGCACATCGGCGGCGCCCGGGCCCAGGACGTCGCGCGCCACGTCGAGAAAGAAGTTGGCGTACTTGAAGAACGCCAGCAGGCCGAGGTTAGTGGCCAGCGATGCCGCAAGCACCGCGCGCCGGCGTCCCGCCGCCTGGGGGCCGAGACGTGCCAGCCACAGCCCCGCCCAGTAGTCGATGACCGAGCTGAGGACGAGGATGCCGATATAGACGGGGATGTGCCACGCGTAGAACGTGGCGCTGGCGAGGATGAGCAGGAAGACGTAGGCCGGCTCGATCTTGCGGCGGCCGATGGTGAGGCGTGCCGCGAGAACGATGGCAAACAGGGCGACAAACGCCCACGAGACGAAGTTCACGGAACGACGCGCTCCAGCTCCCGGACGAACGCCACGGTCCAGGCGACTGCCGAGGGCTCGTCGAGGTGGTCCTGGTCCTCGGTCCGCAGGCCCGGCGGCTCGGCCAGCACCAGTGGCACCCCGAGCAGGTCGGCGAAGAGCGCGGGCCCCCCCCCCAGGGGCCGTGAGGTCGGCACGTAGGTCAGCATCATGCGGGCGCCCCGCCGGTCCATTGCGGCCTTGAAGCGATGCGCCGCTTCGACCTCAGGCGGGGACAGGGGCGGCTGCTCCGGATCGCGACTGGAGACGCGGCTGCGCCCCTCGGCCCACGGCGAGAGCTGCCATGTGCCGTTGGTCCGCGAACGGTAGATGACCAGCTCCTGCATCCACGGGAACCCCGGGCGCCCGAACAGGTCGATCCAGTTGGGCACCAACTGGTGGACCACGCGGCGCACCTCGTGACCGATCTCGGATTCCCGTTGCAACTGCCAGGCGCCGATGGGCGTGTCGGATCTCACCTCACGCGCGAAGTCGGAGTAGGCGCCCGTGAAGAAGCCGTCGGCGTTGACGATGACGAGCCTGGGCCGCAGGTCGAACTTCTCGATGATGTCGAGCGGGAACCGGTCGCCTTCCCGAAAACCGAACCCGAGCACGTAGTAGCGCAGGCTTCGTGCCGCGAAGAAGGCGTCGAGCACGCGCGGGCGCGCGGCGAACATCAGCCGTGAGTTGCCGAGCAGCAGGACGTCGGCCCGGCGCAGGTAATCCAGCGCGACCGCATCGGTACCGAAGTACAGCACATGGTGGTCCGCGTGGCCGGCGCGATCCAGCGCGAGGTAATAGTCGCCCGAGGGCCGTTCGGCTCTGGTGATGTTCGCGCCCCGGCCCATCGCCGGCCGGCTCGCCCAGACGCCTGCCGTGGCGGCCACGAGCAGGCCGAGGGCACAGGCGAAGAGGAGCGCGGGATCGATGGGAGGCCGGGCCTGGTGGTCGGGCGGCCGCGTCAAGATTCCGCAATCTTAACCCACCTCGGGCAGCCGTCCGTAGGGCGGAGCCGATCCGCACATTGACACGAGTCGTATCAAGCCCTACACTCGATGTGTGTCAAGTTCTGAGCTGATCTTCATCTCGGTCGCGGCCCGGCTGCTCGACATGCACCCGCAGACGCTGCGGAAGTACGAGCGCCTGGGCCTGGTGCGCCCCGCGCGCACCCTGGGCAGCATGCGGCTCTACTCCACCGAGGAGATCGAGCGGCTGCGCTTCATCAAGCGGCTCGTCGAAGACGAGGGCGTGAACCTGGCGGGCGTGCAGCACCTGCTCTCGATCGCCGAGGTGATGCAGCGGATCCGGCCGCTGCTGGACGAGGCGGTCATCCAGCGCGACTCCGCCCGGCGGCGCCGGCTCATGCGCGAGCTGGCGCAGCTGAACGAGCAGCTCGGGCTGGACGAGGCCTAAGCGATGGACTTCAAGGATTACTACGCCGTCCTCGGCGTGTCGAAGACCGCGAGCGACAAGGAGATCAAGCAGGCGTTCCGGAAGCTCGCGCGGAAGTACCACCCCGACGTGAACCCGGGCGACAAGGGCGCCGAGGCGCGCTTCAAGGAGATCAACGAAGCCAACGAGGTGCTGAGCGATCCCGGGAAGCGGCGGAAGTACGACGACCTGGGCGCCAACTGGCGCCAGTACGAGTCGGCGGCGGGCGCGGGCGGGCCGTTCGGCGGCCCCGGTGCCGGCCCCGGTCAGTGGAACTGGAGCTCCGGCGGCGGGGGCGGCTTCCGCCCGATGACCGAGGACGAGATGAACGAGATGTTCGGGGGTGGCGAGAGCCCCTTCTCGGACTTCTTCAACACCTTCTTCGGCGGCGGTGGAGGCGCGAGCCAGGGCGGCGAGCGCCGCGGGCGCGGCCGGTCCCGGCAGCAGAAGGGCCGCGACGTCGAGCACGAGTTCGCGCTGGATCTGGAATCGGCCGCCCAGGGCAGCGTGCAGCGCCTGCAGTTGCGGCACGACGGCGAGGCGCGAAGTGTGGAAGTGCGGATTCCGCCCGGCGTGGCGGACGGCTCACGCGTGCGCGTGCCAGGCGAGGGTGGCCGGGGCACGGCCGGGGCCGCCAGCGGCGACCTGTTCCTGCGCGTCAGGCTGAAGCCGCACCCGGTGTTCCAGGTGAACGGCCGCGACCTGACGACGCGCGTGAGCGTGCCGGTGAGCACGGCGGTGCTGGGCGGCGAGGTGGGCGTGGTCACCCTGGGTGGCAAGACCGTGCGGGTGAAGGTGCCCGAGACCAGCCAGCCCGGCATGAAGCTGCGGCTGCGGGGGCTGGGCCTTCCGGCCCTCAGCCCGAAGGACGCGGCCGGCGATCTGTATGTCGTCATCGACGTGGCCCTTCCCCGCTCGCTGAGCGAAGCGACGCGGAAGGCGTACGAAGAGCTGGCGCGCCTGGAGAAGGCGTAAGGCAGAAGGCACCAGGCAGAGGCACAAGACAGACAGAGCGAGACCGTTATGAATCTCCAGAAATTCACCGAGAAGGCCCAGCAGGCCATCCTGTCCACGCCCGACCTCGCGCGCGAGTTCGGGCATGCGTCCGTCGAGCCCGAGCACCTGCTCATCGCGCTGGTCGAGCAGCCCGAAGGCGTCGTGCCGTCGGTGCTGCGCAAGATGTCCATCGATCCGGCCGCGCTGGCTCGCGACGTGCGCGATGGCCTCGACAAGCAGCCAAAGGTCTCCGGCGGCGCCGAGCCGCATCTCTCCCCGCGCCTGCGCGTGGTGGTGGATGCCGCCACGGCCGACGCCAAGGGCATGCAGGACGACTACGTCAGCACCGAGCACCTGCTGCTGGGCCTCGTGTCCGAGCCGGGACGGTCGGCGTCTGCCGCCGCGCTGAAGCAGCGCGGCGTCACGCGTGAGCGCGTGCTCGAGGCGCTGACCAGCGTGCGTGGCAGCCAGCGCGTGACGGATCCGAATCCGGAGAACAAGTACCAGGCGCTGGAGAAGTACGGCCGCGACCTGACGGAACTGGCCCGCAAGGGCAAGCTCGACCCGGTGATCGGCCGCGACGAGGAGGTGCGTCGCGTCATCCAGGTGCTGTCGCGCCGGACGAAGAACAACCCCGTGCTCATCGGTGAGCCCGGCGTCGGCAAGACCGCCATCGTCGAGGGCCTGGCCCAGCGCATCGTGCGCGGGGACGTGCCCGAAGGGCTGAAGGACAAGAAGATCATGGCGCTCGACATGGGCGCCTTGGTGGCGGGCGCGAAGTACCGCGGCGAGTTCGAGGAACGGCTGAAGGCGGTGCTGAAGGAAATCGTCGACGCCGAGGGCAAGTTCGTCCTGTTCATCGACGAGCTGCACACGGTGGTGGGGGCGGGCGCCGCCGAAGGAGCAATGGATGCCAGCAACCTGCTGAAGCCGGCACTGGCACGCGGGGAACTTCGCTGCGTGGGAGCAACCACGCTGGATGAATATC
>Ga0105094_10002058_pt1 | contig 10488 bp, 9 predicted proteins | sample PPLLak1March2015_2_FD_87023 | JGI IMG/M metagenome (GOLD analysis project Ga0105094, IMG submission 87023) | Freshwater sediment microbial communities from Prairie Pothole Lake near Jamestown, North Dakota, USA - PPLs Lake P8 Core (3) Depth... | ecosystem: Environmental > Aquatic > Freshwater >...
CGTCCACTGGACTTTCGGCGTGTAGTCGCCTGTCCAGAGCAACGCCAGGGCGACCCCCGCGCCCGGCAGGCTGGCGCCGAGGGTGAGCAGCAGGATGTGCTGGTCGATGGTCAGCCGGCGCATGGGGATCGTGTCGGGAACCGGGAGCCGGGAACCGAGCGGCCTCAGCTTACAGCTTGTAGCGCTCGAGCCGCCTGTAGAGGGCGCTGCGGGAGAGGCCGAGGGCCCGGGCAGCCTGGCTGACGTTGCCGTAGCGGGCCATCGCCTTCTTGATGAGGAACGCCTCGACTTCCTCGAGGCTCATGTCCTCCATGCGCGCGGCGCCGCCGCCATCGACGCGCAGGCCCAGGTCCTGCGTGCGCACGGTAGAGCCCGTGGACATGAGCACCGCGCGCTCGACCGCGTGATCCATTTCGCGCACGTTGCCGGGCCAGCGGTGATCCAGTAGCTGCTGCATCGCGCCCGGATCGAAGCCGGAGAGGTGCTTGCGGTAGCGCTGGGCGTGCTGGTGCAGGAAATGGCGCGCCAGCAGTGGGATGTCCTCGCGGCGGTCACGCAGCGGCGGCAGGTGAATCTCGATGGTGTTCAGGCGGAAGAGCAGGTCCTGCCGGAAGCGTCCTGCCGTGACCTCGGCGTTCAGGTCCGCGTTCGTGGCCGAGACCAGGCGCACGTTCACCTTGCGCGTCTTCGACGACCCGAGGCGCTCGAACTCGCCGGTCTCGATGACGCGCAGCAGCTTCTGCTGCTGGGTGAGCGGCACGTTGGCGATCTCGTCGAGGAACAGCGTGCTGCCGTCGGCTAGCTCGAAGCGGCCCACGCGATCGGTCTTGGCGTCGGTGAAGGCGCCCTTCAGGTGGCCGAAGAGCTCCGACTCGAACACGCCCTCGGCCATACCGCCGGCGTTGACGGTGACCATGGGCCGATTGGCCCGCGGTGACACGGTGTGCAGCGCCTGGGCCACGAGGCTCTTGCCGGTGCCGTTCTCGCCGGTGATGAGCACGTTGGCGTCGGAGGGGCCGACGCGCGCGATCATCTCCAGCACCGGCCGCATGGCGGCCGATTCGGCCAGGATGGCCGAGCGGCCGTCGGACTGCATCGCCTGATTGGCGGCTTCGAGCTGCCGGCCCCGGCGCAGCGCGCGCCCCAGCTCGGTCTGCGTGCGGATGATGGAGAGCAGCCGTTCGTTGTCCCACGGCTTCTGGATGAAGTCGCGCGCCCCGCGGCGCATCGCCTCGACGGCCACGTTCACCGATCCCCACGCGGTCATCACCACCACGGGCAGCGACTCGTCCGCGGTGTGGATGCGCTGCAGCAGCTCGAGCCCCTCCTCGCCTGACGTGGTGTCCCTCGCGTAGTTGAGGTCCATCAGCACCACGTCGAAGTCCTTCTGATCGAGCGCGCGCAGGATCTGCTGCGGCGACGCGGCCGTGTCGATGGCGTAGCCCTCCGGCTTGAGCAGCAGCCGCAGGGCCTCGAGCACGTCCGGTTGGTCGTCGGCGATCAGGAGTCGCGGGGTGACGTCAGTCCTCATCCACGACCCATCCGTCCTTCAGCCTGATGATCCGGTCGCCGAACGACGCATTCGTCTCGGAGTGAGTCACCTGGACGATGGTGGTGCCGCCCTCGTTGAGGCGCTTGAAGAGCTCCATGATCTCGCGCCCTTGGTCCGAGTGCAGGTTGCCGGTGGGCTCGTCCGCCAGGATGATCGTGGGCTTCGCGACGACCGCCCGCGCGATGGCCACCAGCTGCTGCTGGCCGCCGGAGAGCTGGTTCGGATAGAGGTCCTTCTTCCCGACGATGTTGAAGCGGTCGAGGATGTCCGCCACCATGCCCTGTCGTTCCGTCTTCTTGACGTCGCGGTAGGAGAGCGGCAGGTCGATGTTCTCGTACACCGTGAGGTTGTCCAGCAGGTGGTAGCTCTGGAACACGAAGCCCACGTGCTGCTTCTGGAGCCGCATCCGGTCCTTGGCCGAGAGCTGGTGAATGGGTTCCTCGCCCAGCCAGTACTCGCCTGTCCAGGCGCTGTCGTGCATGCCCAGGATGTGGAGCAGCGTCGACTTGCCGGCGCCGGACGGTCCCATGATGGACACGAACTGGCCGTCGGGGATGTCCACGGTGACACGGCGCAGGACGAAGGTCTGGGACAGGCCGTGGCGGAACGACTTTTCGATGTTTTGGAGTTTGAGCATGTCAGTCGGCGCGGAGCGCGCCCATCGGGTCCACGCGCATCGCGCGCCTTGCAGGAACATAGCATGCCAGCGCCGCGATCGTCAGCAGCAGGGCGGCGAGGCCCGCGTAGATGATCGGGTCGGTGGCGCTTGTCTCGAAGAGCAGGCCGGAAACGAGCCGGGCCGCGGCGGTGGCGATGACGGCGCCGCAGGCGATGCCGGCCACGGTCAGGACAACACCCTGGCGCAGCACCAGCGAGCACACCTGCCAGGGCGTGGCGCCGAGCGCCAGGCGCACGCCCATCTCGGATGTGCGCTGCGACACCGAGAAGCTCATCAGCCCATAAACCCCCACGGCCGCCAGCAGCACGGCCAGGCCGGCAAATGCGAGGATGATCGAGGTGCGGAAGCGTGGCTGCCCGGTCGCCTCGTCGATGATCTGCTCGATCGTTCTCGTGTCGCCGACGGGCAGGTCTGCGTCGATGTCCTGTACGACGGCTCGCACCACTGACGTGACCGAGGCCGCTGGAAGGTCGGTCCGTACCATCACGCCCATGAAGGGCAGCACGAACTGCTGATAGGGCAGGTAGACGGATGGCTTGGGCGCCTCGGCCAGCGACTGTCGGCGGGCATCGGACACCACGCCGACGATGGTGAACCACTCGCCCAGGTTGATGCGGCGGCCGATTGGATCGTCGGTCCCGAGCTCGCGCGCCAGGCGCTCGTTCACGATCGCCACGAGCGGCTGGTCGGGGCCATCCTGCGGAGTGAACGTCCGCCCCCGCATCAGGCGAATGCCCGTCGTCTGGAAGTAGTCGGGAGACACCGAGTTGAGGTCTGCCAGCGGCTGAGCCGAGCGCGTGTCGACAGGCTGGCCCTCGACCTCGAAGCTGGCCGAGGCGTTGCTGCCCCGAAGCGGCGCCGGGAAGAGCACGGCAGATTGCGCGGTGACGGGGTTGACCTGCAGGCGCGCCAGCACGTCGGAATAAAAGCGGCGCTGCGCGGCCTCGTCGTAACGCGCCTGGGGCAACGGCAGCTCCACGGACACCAGGCTGGTGGTGCGGAAACCAGGATCGACGGCCTGGAGGCGCGACAGGCTCGTCATCATCAGCCCCGCGCCGATGAGCAGCACCAGGGCCGCCGCCACTTCGGCCACGACCAGGCCGCTCCTGAGGCGCGTCCGCGCCGATGTGCCGGTGCGCCCGCCGTCCTTCAGGTCTTCGTTCAGATTCGGCCGCGACGACTGCAGGGCCGGCGCCAGCCCTGCCAGCAGGCCCACCAGCGTCGTCGCGCCGAAGGCCACGGCGGCGACACGCCAGTCGAGCCGCACTTCGTCCAGGCGGGGCAGCGACCCGGGCGCCAGCGCGACGAGCAGGTCCAGGCTCCACGCGGCCACCATGAGCCCTGCGGCGCCACCGACAAAGGCCAGCAGCAGGCTTTCGGTGAGAAGTTGCGCCGCAAGGCGCCCGCGCCCGGCCCCGAGCGAGGCGCGGACGGCCAGCTCGCGCCGGCGCGCGATACCACGGGCGAGCATCAGGCCGGCCACGTTCGCGCAGGCGATCAGCAGCACGCACGACACGGCGCCCAGCAACACCATCAGGCCGGTCCGCACGTCGGCGACCAGGGAATCGGAGAGCGGATGCGCCGTGAACGACTCGCCCCGGTTGGTGTCGGGAAACGCCTCGCTGAGGCGGTCGCCGATGGCCGCCAGCTGCGTGGTGGCGTCGCCAGGCGTGGCGCCGGGTGCCAGCCGTGCGATGGCGCCGAAGTACTGCACCTCGCGCTCGGCCAGCCCGCCCTCCGCGGGAATGGGTGAGACTGGAACCTCGAGCGGCGAGAGCGCCCACACGTCGGCCTTCAGCGGGTGGCGGAACGACGCGGGCATTACGCCGATGATCTCGGTAGGAGTGCCGTTCACGCGGACCTGGGCGCCCACGACATCTGGACGCCTGCCGAACTGACGCGCCCAGAAGCCCTCGCTGATGACGGCCACCACGGCGCCGGGCCGGTCGGTGCGCTCGCTGTAGACGCGTCCCAGGAGGGCGGGGGCGCCGAACACGTCGAAGAACGCCGCGGTTGTCTGGACCCCGGGAACGCGGATGGCCTCGCCGCGGCCGGTGACGTCGACGATGTCTTCGCGATAGCCGGCCACGCTGGTCAGGTGCGTGGCGTCGTGCTTCACGTCGAGAAAATCGGCGGGCGAGAACGCCGCATCCTGGCCCCGGGCCGTCACCCGGCTGACCTTGAGAATCCGCTCGGCTTCGGCGTAGGGCAGGGGCCGCAGCAGGATGCCGTCCACCACGCTGAAGATGGTCGTCGCCCCGCCGATGCCGAGCGCCAGGGTGAGGATGGCGACCGCCGTGAACCCGGGCGTGCGGAGGTAGCTGCGCAGGGCGTGCCGAAGGTCGGCGGCGGTCGGCAACATTGATGATTGGCGATTGCAGATTGAGCGATTGATTGACGATTGGAGGATTGGCGATTGGGCGATCAATCGGGCGATCGGGCGATTGGTTGATCGGGCGATTGGTTGATTGGGTGATTGAGTGATTGAGTGATTGGGCGACTGAACGACTGAATGACGATTGCGTCCATTGACGGCTGCCCGGGCGCCAATCGCCCGATGAATCCCTCAATCACCCAATCCTCAATCTCCGGATCAATCGCTCAATCACCCGATCCCGCAATCCCCAATCAATCGCTCAATCACCCGATCCCGCAATCCCCAATCACTCGCTCAATCTGCAATCGCCAATCGCCAATGGACGCCGGCGCCTCGCTAGATCGCGGCGCCCACATTCTCCTCCACGACGCGGCCGTCGAAGAGGTGGACGCTGCGGTCGGCGTGCGCGGCGTAGCGCGGGTCGTGGGTGACCATGCAGATGGTGGCGCCGGCGCGGTGCAGTTCGCGCAGCAGGTCCATGACGGCCTCGCCGTTCTTCGAGTCGAGGTTACCGGTGGGCTCGTCCGCCAGCAGGATGGACGGCTGGCCGGCCACGGCGCGCGCCACGGCGACGCGCTGCTGCTGACCACCGGAAAGTTGCGAGGGCAGGTGCTTGGAGCGGTGCGCCATGCCGACGCGCTCGAGCGCGGCGTTGGCCCGCTCGCGCCGCTCGGCGGCCTTCATGCCGCGATAGATGAGCGGCAGCTCGACGTTCTCGAACACGGTGAGGTCGCCGATGAGGTTGAAGCTCTGAAAGATGAACCCGATCTCGCGGTTGCGCACGCGCGCGCGTTCGGAGAGTGAGAGGTTGGCCACCTGGTGCCCGTTCAGCATGTAGGTGCCATCAGTCGGCGTGTCGAGCAGGCCCAGGATGGCCAGGAGCGTCGACTTGCCGCAGCCCGAGGGCCCCGCGATGGCGATGTACTCGCCCTGCGCGATCTCCAGGTGAATGCCGGCCAGGGCGTGCGTCTCGACCTCGTCCGTGTAGAAGACCTTCTTGATCCCATCCAGGCGGATGAGCGGCTGCGCTGAAGCGTTCATCGAGGCTCCCCCAATCGTCAGTTAGTCAATCGTCAAATCACCGATCGCCCGTCGTCGATGCGTGGGCTAGCGAAGCCTGATCCGGTCGAACTGATCCCACGCGGACATGTCGGACAGCACCACCTGGTCGCCGTCGGCGAGGCCGCTCATCACCTCGATGGTGTTGACCGAGCTGCGCCCCAGCTGCACCTGCACACGCGACGCCTCGCCGGTGGCCGGGTCGAGCTTGAACAGGCCGACCGTGCTCTGCTCCTGGCCGAACGCCGGTCGCCCCACGAAGAGGACGTTATCCAGCCGCTCGAGTTCCACGGTGCCGTCGACGCTGAGGTCGGGGCGGGCGCCGCGGGGCAGCGGGCCTTCGAGCTGCACGTCCACCGTCACGGTGCCGTTCTGCGCGGCGGGGTCGATGCGGACGACCTTGCCGGGGATGATGCCGTTGCGCGTGTCTACCGCCGCGACCTGGCCGATGGTGAGGTCGCGGGCCTGGGTTTCGGCGATGCGTAACTCGGCCTTGAGACGGGTGGGATCGGCCACGCGCGCCAGGTTGGTCCCCGGCGCCACCTGCTGGCCCACTTCGACCGGCACCTGCTCGAGCACGCCGTGCATGCCAGCGCGCACGCGGAGCTTGTCCACCTGCTCGCGGCGCAGCGTGACGAGCGAGCGCAGTTGATCGATGCGGGCCTGCTGCGCCTTGAGCTGGGCGCGGATGTTGTCCTCGGCCACCTTCACGCGTTCCTGTTCGAGGCGGTTGCGCGTCGAGAGCGAGTCGGCCCTGACCGTGGACTGCTTGAGGATGAGGTTCGAGACCAGGCCGTCCTTGGCCAGGTCTTCGTTCACTTCCTTCTCGAGACGGGCCTGTTCGAAGTCGGCCTCCACGGTGGCGGCAATCGATCGCTGGCTGAGACGCTCGGTCTGGAGCTGCGCCTCGAGGCCAGCCAGATCGGCTTCGGCGGCGAGGAACTGCTGCTGGGCTTCGTCCAGGAGCTGCATCGCGAGGGGGTCGCTCAGCTCCAGCACGATCGTCTCGGGCCCCACTTCCGCGCCCGGGCGCAGCACGATGCGCTCCACGCGCCCCTGTGTCGATGCCGGAATCCATCGCCGCGCTTCGTCCACCGGGACCAGCGTGCCGAGACCGCGCACCTGCCGGAGCATGTCGCCGCGCTTCACCGAGTCGACCCAGACCGTGGCACGCTCGACCGTCGGTGCCGCCGGCTTGAGGCGCGCGAGCACCACCGACACCAGACCAATCACCAGCAGGCCGGCCACGGCAAAGGCCACCTGCCTCATCTTCTTCTTGCGAGCCACGGATGCGGGACGCTGAATGTCCATTGCCACGGATTGCCCTCTTAGACGGAGAAACCAGGTCGTTTGGATGTCGAACTTCGGACGTATTCCTGCACCTTGTATTTCACGAGTCGTGCCAAGCCCTCACGAACCGGCCAACACTCTGAAACAACGAGATTTAGGGGCCAGATGTTCCGCCGGATACCAGCCGGAGTGTTCGGAAGTGGGATTCGAGGCGTCGGCCTTGGGACTCCGGGCCGGCGCCGCCCCGGAATGCGCTTCCCGCGAGGGTGGATGAGGGGGAAGATAGCGACGCCGTGCGCCTGGAGGACCTCCCGCTCAAGTACCGCTTCCTGATTGGCGCCTATCGCTGGCGGCGCGTGTCTCCCACGCCGTGCGCCGTGCCACAGCGGCCGCTCGCCGAGGCCCGCGTGGGCCTGGTCACGACTGCCGGCCTCGTGCCGCCAGGGGCCGAGCCATTCGACCTGGACGCGCGTGGCGGCGACCCGTCGTTTCGCGTCATCCCAGCCGGCACCAGTCCCCACGCGCTGGCCGTGCACCACCGGAGCGACGCGTTCGACCGCGCGGGCATGGCCACCGACATCAACGTCGTGTTTCCGCTGGCCGCCCTGGAGCGCCTGGCGCGGGAGGGCCGCATCGGCACGGTCGCGCCACGTCACCTCTCGTTCATGGGATCGATCACGGCGCCGGGGCGGCTGGTTCGGGACCACGCGCCACGGGCGGCCGGCGTGTTCGTCGAGGACCAGGTGGACGTGGCGCTGCTCGTGCCGGTTTGACCGTTCTGCCACCAGACCGTGAGTCTGGTTGCCGCCGCGCTCGAGTCCCGGGGCGTGGCCACGGTCACGCTGTCGTCGCTGCCAGAGGTCTCGGCCAGGGTGCAGGCGCCGCGCACGTTGGTGGTGCCGTTCGGACTGGGTACACCCGTGGGACCACCGCTCGAGGCGGACACGCAGCTGCGCGTGGTCGGCTCGGCGCTCGAACTGGCGTACGAGATCGGGGTGCCCCTCGTCAGGACGTGGTCGCCATGACCCGGCGCCAGAGAGGCGGGTCCGTCATGCCCTCACTCACGATGACGACGACGGTGGACGAAGCGCCGAGATCGAGGAAGGCCTTCAGGTCGCGCGCTGCTGGATCCTCTCGAGAGGCCAGCAGTCCGGCCAGCGCCGCGGCCCCTGAGGGCCCGGCCTCGATGGCCGGGTCGTCGTCCGCGGGTCGTCCCAGCACGCGCATCGCCCGCTCGGCCCACCCATCGTCCACGGCAATGTAGCCATCCACGATCGGGAGGACACCTTCGAACGCCAGGGGCGAGACCTCGCCGCAGCGAAGGCCGCCCATCATGGTGTCGAACGGGCCTGGGACCGTTGTGGGCTCGCCTGCCCGGGCCGACGCCTGCAGGCATGCGCAAGACGAGGGCTCGACGGTCACGATGTGTGGCCGCCTCGGCCAGTGCCAGGCGCTCCATGAGGCCACGGCCGCCAACAGCCCACCCACGCCACCGGGCACGAAGATGGCGTCCGGGCGCCAGTCGCCCGGCATCGCCTGGATCATCTCGTCCATCATGCGCGTGTACCCGAGCATGATGAGGCGCGGGATGTGTTCGTAGCCGGGCCACGACGTGTCGGACACCACCGTCCACCCGTGCGCCCCGGCATCCGCCGCCGCCCGCCTCACCGCATCGTCGTAGGTGCCAGGCACGCGGACCACGGTGGCGCCTTCACCGGCGATGGCGTCGGCACGAGGGGCGGCGACCGATTCAGCAAGGTAGACGCGCGCCGGGCATCCGAGCGCGCGCGCGGTGTGCGCCACGGCGCGGCCGTGATTGCCTTCGCTGGCGCAGACCAGCGTATCGCCGCGCGCGATGGCGCCCTCTGCGAGCAGTTGCTCGACCGCAAATCGCGCCCCCAGCAGCTTGAACGCGTTCAGCCCGAAGCGATGGGTCTCGTCCTTGGCGAGGAGCGCGCCCAACCCCACGCTGCTCGCGAGCGCGGGCAGCGGGCGAAGCGGCGTGGGCGCCAGCTCGGGGTGATGGGCGAAGAAGCGGGCAACACGGGCGTAATCGTCGCCAGAAAACAACCCGCGCGAGCCCGGTTCCTGGCCAAGACCACGGACCTCGGCAATGAAGCTGGACGTCACGCGCCGACCCCCGACCGCCGACTGCCGGCTCCTGCCAACTACGGAAGCCTCCGCCCCCCGATCCAGACCTGCTCGATGGATCGAAGATTGCGGATGTTCTCGACGGGGTTCGCGCCAAGCCCCAGCAGGTCGGCGACCCGTCCGGCGGCCAGCACGCCCAGCTCGTTGTCCATGCGATGGCACTTCGCGGCGTCGCCCGTGGCCGACACCAGCACCTGCATGGGCGTCATGCCGGCTTCGACCATCATCTCCATCTCCATGTGCTCGAAGTACCCCTGGAAGCGCGCCGGCGGCCCGGTGTCGGTGCCCATGGCGATGCGCACGCCCTGATCGACGAGTGCCTTCAGGTTCTTCTTCGCCACCTCGAGGCCCACCTTGTACTGCTGCCCCATCTCCCAGTTGCGGCTGGACCGCACCTGCGCCTGGCGGGCAGGGTCCGACAGCTGCGCCACGATGTCGGCGGAGACGCCCTTGGTGAAGAAGGCGTCGTTCAGCCAGGAGGGTGTGGAATCGTAGGCGAAGGTGGAGACCTCGCGGGTGAAGGTGGGGCAGTAGCAGACGTCGCGTGCCTTCAATGCCCTGGCGAAGGCCGCGTCCACCGGGACGTCGCGGACGCTGTGCCCGATGAAGTCGGCGCCGGCCTCGACGGTGGCTTTGGCGTCCGCGAGGTAGAACACGTGCACGGCCATGCGGATGCGTCGCTCGTGCGCGCGGTCGATGGCCGCGCGCCAGGCGGGCTCGGGCATCTTGCGGCTCGAGCCGAGGTTGTCGTCCACGCGGATCTTGAGAAGGTCGGGCTTCAGGTCCGCGGCCTTGTCGGTCGCCGCGCGCGCCTCGTCGGCCGTGGCGCCGCCAATCACGGCGCCGGCCACGTAGATGCGCGCACGGTCGATGGGGCCCTTCGCCTGCTCGTCGCGCAGTGCAAAGCCCGCGGCCTGGTCGTCGCCCAGGCTGAACACCGAGGTGACGCCGTACTGCGCGTAGGTCTTCAACTGCCGGACGAGGTTGTCCTTCGTGTAGAACTCTGGCGCCGATCGCAGGCCTGAGGTCGCGGCGACGTGGCCGTGGGCGTTGACGAGGCCGGGCATCAGCGTCTTGCCGCTGACGTCCACGCGGGTGGCGCCGTCGGGCACCGGTGTGCTCGCGGCCGGGCCCACCTGCATGATGCGCCCCTCGCGCACGACCACCGTGCCGCGCTCGATGACCTGGCCAGTGCCATCGATGACGCGCCCGCCGACGAAGGCGGTCACCTGCGCCTGGGCGAGGGGAGGGCCGGCCAGCACGAACGCGAACCAGAAGGTGAAGAGCATCTTGCGCATGCGGGAAGCATAGCAAAGGCCGCCGCTTCGCGCGGTGGGAGGCTGCGCCTAGCTTCCGTAGCGCCGCAGGTATTCCTTCACG
>Ga0105094_10002059_pt1 | contig 10487 bp, 8 predicted proteins | sample PPLLak1March2015_2_FD_87023 | JGI IMG/M metagenome (GOLD analysis project Ga0105094, IMG submission 87023) | Freshwater sediment microbial communities from Prairie Pothole Lake near Jamestown, North Dakota, USA - PPLs Lake P8 Core (3) Depth... | ecosystem: Environmental > Aquatic > Freshwater >...
CATGCCCCCTCCCCTTTGAGGGCGTGGCCCAATGCTACTAGCGAATCAACCCTAAGTCAATGCTGCGCGCGGGACGCTTGACGGCGAGGGCAGCCGCGGGCGGAGCGCCGGCCGATTGGTCGATGCCGAACACGGAGACCGAGACGAAGCCGTTGCGCACCGCCCATATGTCCGTGTCCGGGCCGGCCGGCTCGAGGTGTTTCCATCCGGGCAGGTATTCCGTCGTTCCGTCGGCGGAGACGGCCTTCTCGTAGATGAAGAGCGGGGCCCTGGTGTCCTGCCGGGTGAGCCGTATCCCCCGGAGCCGCTCCGGGGGCAGAGGGGGGACGTTGACGTTGAGGAACGTCCCCCGGGCGATGCCGTCGCGCCCGAGGCCGCGAACGATCGCCGCCGTGACCGCGGCGGCGGCGGCATAGTCCATTCCGTCGCCCCGGACGAGATTGACGGCGATCGCCGGGAAGCCCAGGAGAGCCGCCTCGCGGGCGGCCCCGACCGTGGCCGAATAGAACGTGACCGCGCCCAGGTTCTCCCCGGCGTTGATGCCCGAGACGACGAGGTCCGGCTTCGCGGCGAGGAGCTTCTCGACGGCCAATCGGACGCAGGTGGGCGGCAGGGCGTCGAGGGCGATCCACCTCTGGCCGCCCCGGTCGCTCTCGCGGACGGCGATGGGCCGGTCCGACGTCACGCTGTGGCTCGAGCCCGAGCGGCCGCGGTCCGGCGCGGCGACGGTCACCGTTCCGAGCGGACGGAGAGCCTCGGCCAGGGCGGCGATCCCGGGTGCCTCGATGCCGTCGTCGTTCGTGACGAGTATCGAAAGCGGTCGCGCGGCCGGCGGTTCGGGCGCGGGATGGCCGCAGGCCGCCGCGAGGACGAGGACCGTGAGGACGACCCCGACGTGAAACCTGCGCTCCTTCATCGTTCTCTCCTCCGCACGAAAGACGCTCTGCACATCCCTCTGTGCTAATCGTCAAAAGTCCGCGTCTGACAAGTCTTTAGAATATCCCTTGACGCGGTTTTCCACAGGGATATTCACAAAGTCTGTGGAAATCCGTTGTTCACTTTTTGTTCTTCACGTACGTGTCGAACCATTCGAACATCTCGGCCAGCACGTCGAGGACGGATTCGCGGGCCGAATAACCGTGGCTCTCGTACGGCAGGTAGACGAAGCGCGACGTCCCGCCGAAACCCTTGAGCGCGGCGAACAGGCGCTCGGACTGGATCGGGAACGTGCCGGAATTGTTGTCGGCCATGCCGTGAATGAGCAGGATGGGCTCGTTGATCTTGTGCGCGTGCATGAATGGCGACATCTTGATGTAGGTGTCTGTCGCCTCCCAGAGGGTCCGCCGCTCGCTCTGGAAGCCGAACGGGGTCAGGGTCCGGTTGTAGGCGCCGCTCCGGGCGATGCCGGCGGCGAAGAGGTCGCAGTGGGCGAGGAGGTTAGCCGTCATGAAGGCGCCGTAGCTGTGGCCGCCGACCCCGACCCGCTTCGGGTCGCCGACGCCCAGTTCGTCGAGCTTGCGGATGGCCGCCTCGGCGTTCGAGACGATCTGCGGGATGAAGGTGTCGTTGACGGTCTCGGGGGTGCCGACGACCGGCATCTCGGCGTTGTCGAGGACGGCATAACCCTGGGTCAGGAAGAAGAGCTGGCTCGTACCGCGGAAGAAGGTGAAGCGGTTGACCGAGCCGCGGACCTGTCCGGCCGTCGCCGCCGAATCGTACTCCAGGGGATAGGCCCAGACGACGACCGGCAGGCGGGTCCCGTCCTTGTATCCCGGCGGCAGGTAGAGAGTGCCGCTGAGCACGAGGCCGTCGGCCCGCTTGTACGTGATCCGTTCCTTCCGGATCCCGGTCAGCTGGGGGGCCGGGTCCTTAAAATCGGTCAGAGCCGCGCGCTTCTTCGTCTTGAGGTCGTAGAGGTGATAGTTCGGCGGCTCGGACTTAGACTCGTAGCTGGTGATGAATTTCGTCCGCGAGGCGCCCGCGAAATCGACGAAGGTCTCGTAGGCGGGGTCCTGGCACTGCCAGAGCCGCTCGACCTTGAGCGTCCGGACGTTCATCCGGTCGAGGAAGGGATGGTCGCCTTCGGGGGACGATCCGGCGCCGTTCAGGTAGATCCAGTCCTTGTCCTGGAGGATGACCCGCTCGCCGGTCTTGAGCGTCGTCGTGACCGGGCGGCCGGGATTCTTGTAGCTGTCCCGGTTGCTGAGGTCCCAGACCGTGACCGGCGCGGCCGCCGGATTCGCGAGGTCGACGAGGAAGGTCGTTCTCCAGTTCCTCTTCCACTCGCTCTGCGTCGCCAGGACCTTGCCCGGCGTCGCGAAGTACTGCAGGCCGGCGGCCCGTTCCTTGAGCTTGAAGAGCTCCTGCGGCTCGGCCGCGAACGGCGCGTCGAGCGCGAGGTAACGGTCGCGGAAGGGCGCGTCCTTCTTGGGGTCGCCGCCGTCAAGGGCCTCGGTCCAAACGAGCGTCGCCGATTTGTGGGTCATCCAGTTGACGTTGCGCGGGCCGGTCGGGACGCCGTTGATCGGGACGTTCTCCTCGGTGGGCAGATCGGCCAGGACCTTGACCAGCCCTCCCTCCATGTCCCAGACCTCCATCGAGTGGGCGAACCCGTCTGCGGGCAGGGCGTAGGAATACGGCCTCTTGATCCGGCTGACGAGAAGATATCTCATGTCGGGCGAGGCCGAGATCGCGTCGAAGAGGCCCGGCTGCCCGACCTTGCGGACGTCCCCGGTGACCGCGTCGACGAGCGCCGACTGCGATGCGGCGTAATGCTCGAACAGGACCTCGTCGAAAGCGGACTTGAGGAGGTCCTGGTAAGTGGCGACCTTGGCTTCCTTGCCGCCCGAGACCTGGATCTCCGGGCCGGCCGGGACACGCGGCGCGACGGGGGCGGGGCCGCGTCCGTCGGGGACGAGCGAAACGACGATCCTCCGGCTGTCCGGCATCCAGTCGAGGCCGCCGAGCACGGCGTTGACGGACGCGGGAGTCAACGCCTTGGCGGCAGCCGTCCGGGCGTCGACGGCCCAGAGCTCGACGCCGCCCTCGACGTAGCGGAGGAGGGCGAGTCGCGCCCCGTCGGGCGACCAGGCCGCCCCGCCCATGCCGGCGGCGAACTTGAAGCCCTCCGGGAGGACGACCCGGCGCAGGGTGCCGGTCTTCATGTCCTTGAGCGAAAGTCCGGTCGCGAAGCTCAGGACCTGGCGGCTGTTAAAGCCCGGCGTGATGCGCATGCCGGCGATCCTCAGGATGGGCTCGGAGAGATAGGCGATCGACGGCATCGATTCGCGCTCGATGAGCGCCATCGTGCCGCCGTCCGGGCTCATGGAAACCGAGGGCGTCGGCGGGGCGTCGACGATGTCGACGACATCTTTCGGCGGGACCTTGTAGGGCTCCTGGGCGGCCGCGAAGGGGACGAGCGCGGCGAGCAAGGCGCAGACGACGAAGAGACGCATGCCGGATTTGGCCATGGGGTCATTCTCCTGAAGGTGATGGGTCATGATCGAAGACAGGCATTTTAATCCAAATTCTCGTTTTTTCCATATCATTCTTTTATAATGCCCCTGCCGCGAGGCAAAACAGTCCCGATGAACGAACGGCCGACGAACGAGATCCGCCTCTCCGTCGTCGTGCCGACCTACAACAAGGCGATGCGGATCGCGGCGACCATCGATGCCGTCACGTCCTATCTCTCGAAAAAGCCCTTCGCTTCCGAGATCGTAGTCGTCGACGACGGCAGCTCCGACGGAACGGCGGACGCGGCCCGGACCGCGTTGGCCGCCTTCTCCGGCCGCATCGGGTCCCGGGTCATCCGGAGGGAAGAAAACCGGGGCAAGGGCGCCTCGGTCAAGGAGGGCGTCCTGGCCTCGGCCGGCGCGATCGTGCTGTTCACCGACGACGACCTGTCGACGCCCATCGAGGAAGGCGACAAGCTCCTGGCCGCGCTCGAGGCCGGGGCCGACGCGGCCATCGGATCCCGGGCCCTGGCGGCCTCCGAGATCCGGGTCCGTCAGCGCCGGCCGCGCGAAGCGATGGGAAAGATGTTCAACCGGCTCGTCCGCCGGCTCGTCCTCGAGGGCTACCCCGACACCCAGTGCGGATTCAAGGCCTTTCGCCGGGCGGCCGCCCGCGAGGTCTTCTCGCGCCTTCAGACCGAGGGCTTCGCCTTCGACGTCGAGGTCCTGGTCCTCTGCCGGGAGTTGGGTTATCGGGTCGCTCAGATCCCGGTCGTCTGGAGCGATGAGAGGCCCAGCCGCGTGAGGATCCTCCAGGGTTCTTGGGGAATGCTGCGGGAGCTCTGGCGCATCCGGCGTTTATACGGGCCGGCGCGGCGCGGCGCTTAGCGCTTCTTCGGCCTGGCCAGGTAGATGTTCCCGGTCATCGTACAGCCTTCGAAGATGATCCTGTCCGCGGCGACGCCGATCGTACCGTGGCCCTTGGGGAAATTCAGATTGAGCCCGCTCTCCGTCGAGAGGAAGACTTCCCGTTCCGCGCCGGCCGGTGTCTTCGTCCGGGGGTCGACCTCCCGCGCGAAGATCGACGCGCGGCCGTTCTTTTCGGACAGGTAGTAGAGCCAGCGTCCGTTGGGAGACCAGTCGGGGTTTCCGAGGAAATAATCGGCTTCGGCGACCGTGATCGTTCTCTCCGCGCCGGCAGGAGGCGCTTCGACCGGCGTGATCCGGATGGCCGCCCGTCCGTCCGGCAGAGCGGCCAGCCAGGCGATCCAATTTCCGTCCGGCGAGACGGAGGAGTCCGAGACGAAGTCCGAGGGGGAGGCGAGCACAACGCTCGTCTCCCCGGTCCGGAGGTTCCTCTTCTCCAGCTCGCTGCGTATGATCCGAACCAGGGCGAATTCATTATCGGGGAAAAAGCCGAGAATGGAACAGTTCTCGCAGAGCGCCCGGGCGGCCGCGGCCCCCGGTGCGACGATGAACGTCTTCGTTATTCCCTCGATGATGTCGCGGTAGGCCAGTAGCGAGCCGTCGGGGCTGAGCCGCGGGAATTCATAGATGGACCTCCCCTGGAGGGGGATCTTCGCTTCCTCGCCTGTCCTCAGGTCCACGAGCCGGAGCTCGTACTTGGCCGTCTGGGCCCCGCCGAACGCGGTGAAGACGGCCCGGGACCCGTCGCGGGACACGGACGGGTTAAAATTCTGCATGACGTCCCGGGTCAGTTTCCGGGGGTCGCCCGAGACCTCGCCGTCGTCGGTCCGCCCGGCGACGCTCCAGGCGTTCATCGCGACCGTCATGTCGCCGTAGAAGATCCGGCCGTCCGGCATAACGGTCGGGAAGAGCTTCATGCCCGGCCCGGTCGTGATGGCTTCGGCCGGCCCGCGGACCGTCCCGATCTTCGGATCGATGGAGGCCCGGAAGAGGTTGATGCCTTCGATCGTCGTCCCCGAGACGAAGTAGACGTTGTTCCCGGCCCATCCGACGGGGTACTGGACGATGGTGGTCAGGCCGAGATTCTCGATGGCGTGCGTCCGGACCGGCTCCCCGCCGTCGACCGGGGCGATCCACCAATCCCTGGTCTTCGGGTCGTCGGCCCTCCGGCCCTGGAACAGGAGGTTCTTGCCGTCGGGCGACCACACAGGCGCGGCTCCCTGCTCGATGAAGCCGAAGAGGAAATCGTCGAGGATCCGCCGGGGCTCTCCTCCCTTCGATGGGACCAGATACGTCCTGTAATGGCGGGGTTCCATGGAGGCGGGCAGGACCGTGAACGAGATCAAACGTCCGTCGGGAGAGAACTTCGGTATGAAGCCCTTGTCCGCGATCCGTCTCGGCTCCCCGCCCACGGCCAGGGCGTCGATGAGATAGATCCCACCGCCGTCCCGGTCGGAACGGAAGGCGATCTGGGACCCGTCGGGCGAGAACGACGGGAACCAATCGTCCGTCGGGTGGTTCGTCAGGCGGAGGGGCCTGCCTCCCGAGACCTGCTGGACCCAGATGTCGAGGTTCCCTTTCCCCTCTCGGTCGGAGACGTAGGCCATCAGGTTCCCGTCCGGGGACAACGTGGGCTGGCTGCTTAACCCGGGATCGAGGGTCAGCGGGAGGATCTCGTATTCGACGGCTCCTGCGGGCTTGAAGACGACGAATTTCAGAACGAGGGCCGCGACGGCGACCAGGAGAACGGCGACCGCCAGCGCGAAGAGCGCCGTCTTTTTCCTGCCGCGCCGGGCCGGGATCGAGGCGGCCTCGAGCCGGCCCGATTCCGAATCCTCCTTGAGGTCCTGGAGGGCGACCTTGAGGTCGGACATCGTCTGCCAGCGCCGCTGGGGGTCCTTGCGGAGGCAGCGGGCGAGGATGCGCTCGATCTCCGCCGGAATGGCCTCGGTCACGGCGGAAGCCGGTTTCGGCTCCTCGTTGAGGACGGCGGCCAGCGTCTTGATCCGGCTGCCGCGGTCGAAGGCCCGATGCCCCGTGAGCATCTCGTAGAGGACCGCGCCGAAGGAGAAGATGTCGGACCGGGCGTCGATCCTCTTTCCCTCGGCCTGCTCGGGGGACATGTAGGCGGCGGTACCGAGGATATAGCCCTCTTCCGTCCGGGGCCGGCCGCCCGCGTCGAGGGTCATCGTCGCTCCGAACCCGGCGGCGGGGATATCCTCCGTCAGCTTGGCCAGGCCGAAGTCGAGGATCTTGACCAGGCCGTCGGCCGTGACCATGACGTTGGTCGGTTTGAGGTCGCGGTGGACGATCCCGGCGGCATGGGCTTTGGCCAGCCCGTCGGCGATCTGGACCGCGAAGCCGAGGGCCTCGTTGAGCTTGAGGCCGCGGCGCCCGACGATCTCGTCGAGGGACTGCCCCTCGACGAGCTCCATGACCATGAAGTCGATCCCGCGGTCCGAGGCGATGTCGTGGATGACGACGATGTTCGGGTGCCGGAGGGCCGAGGCGGCCTTGGCCTCCTGGACGAAGCGGCCCCTGCGCTCGGGGTCGGCGACCTTGCCGGGAGGCAGGACCTTGATGGCGACGGGCCGGTCGAGGTGGGTGTCGACGGCTTTGTAGACGGTGCCCATGCCGCCCTCACCGATCTTTTCGGTGATCCGGTAATGAAGGACCGTCTGTCCGACCAGGCCGGGATCGTCCATTTTCCCCTATCTCCGCAATCCCCTTATAAGGCAGGCGGCGTAGAAAAGTCAATCGGACCCGTTCGCCCGGGGGTGAGAGATTCATCGCTGAAATCACCCCTAGGGGTGATTGTTCCCGCTTCTCCCTGCCGCCAGAATGGCGGGGAACGAGCGTCATCATCTCGGACGGGAGTGCCGCCATGGAAAGACGTAAACATCGCCGTTTCCAGCAATGGAACAAGGCGATCATCAAATCGGCGTCCGGCGGGCAGGGCGACCTGCCCGACTGCCCGATCGATGCGTACGCCTGGGACCTGTCCCTCGGCGGGGCGAGGATCCAGAGCGACGCGGGTTTCCCCATCGGAGCCGTCCTGCGCCTGCATCTCGAACTGGTCAGATCGCGCGAGTTCGTCGGCCTCGACGGCATGGTCCGCTGGAGTCGCTGGAACGAGGAGCAGAAGGTCCATGAGTGCGGCGTGGAGTTCCAGGACTGCACGGAACAGACCCTCCAGGCCCTCATGCGGAACCTCTATCACGACACCGAGCGCAAGGCGAAGGACGAGACGGCGCCCGTCACCCTGGACAAGACGACTTATTAACGTTCCGGCCGGAATACGGAAGAAGGGCTAAGCTCATGCAGAGGCGGAAAGACAGGCGCATCAAGCAGTGGAACAAGACCCTCATCAAGATCCAGGGCGCGGCGGAGCCGTCCGCTCCCCCAGAGGTTTCGGCTTACACCAGCGACATCTCCCTCGGCGGCGCCCGGATCCAATCCCCCGAGCCCTTCGAGGTGGGAGCCCTCCTCCAGCTTCGCATCGAGCTCGTCCGCTCCGTCGAGACGATCGCGATCGAGGCCCGGGTCAAGTGGTCTGCGGCCCGGTCGGATGACGGAACCCATGAGTTGGGCGTCGAGTTCCAGCACACGTCTTCGAACGCCTTCATGAGCCTGATGAGGGACATCCACGAGGTCGGGCCCAGGGACAAGGCCGAACGTCCCGTCCTCGACTCCGCGAAGGCCATTCGCTAGCCGCGTCATGAGGAACCCCGCCGCCATCGCCAAGACCGCTCAGCGCCGCAGGGACAAGCGCTTCAAGCAGCGGAACAAGGCCACGATCGCGCCCCGCGCGACCGAGCAGGGGCTGCGCGGCGCGGCCGAATCCAAGGCATTCACCTTCGACCTGTCCCTCGGCGGGGCCATGCTCCATTCCGACGAGGCCTACGCGGTCGGGTCCGTCGTCAGGATCCGCATCGTGCTCTCCCGGACCATGGAAAGCCTCAACCTCGAGGGCGAGGTCAAATGGGTCCGCCGTCACCCGTCCGAGAACGGCTACCAGATCGGCGTCGAATTCCGGCACGACCGGCCGCAGGGATTCGTGACCCTGATCAAGGAACTGTACGACATCCGGCTGCAGCAGGACGCCGCCCCGCAGCCGGAGCCGGAGCCGGACTTGGTCAACCGGACTTGACCGTCCGGATCCTGCCCGTTATCGCCACCGTTATCCTGTAGCTCCCCCGCGCGTTGGCCGCCGTGACCGTGGCCAGCCCCGAGACCGTTCCCTGCGGGTGGAAGATGGGAGCGTTGTTGGCCCGGACGGTGACTCCGGAAAGGACCGCCGTTCGCGCCGGACGCCAGGTCCCGGCCGTTTCGTCGTAACGCTCCAGGGCGAATCCCGAGGGGAAGAAGCGGACCCGGACAGGCTCCCCGGACATGATGGCCCGAAAGCGGGCCTGGCCGAGGCCCGCGGTCACTTCCCAGATCCCAGCCCTGAGATGAAGCCCCGGTCCGAGCCTCCGCAGCGAATACGTCCCGGCGCCCAGGAACAGGCCGGCCAGGGCGAGCGCGATCAAGACCTCGATCAGGGTAAATCCCCTCCGGCCGGCGCCCACTCAATACTCCTTCCAGGCGAGGACCCGGAGGGAATAGAAGGCCATCTGGGAAGCGGCCGTAAGAGGCGCGTTCTCGGGGAATTCGCCGGCCTCGGCCCGGTCGTCGGGAGTGACGGCCAACGCGTTCCCGTTGCCGGAGTAGGCGTCGGCGTGGAGGGCGCCGAGGAGCTCGACCGTTTTGCCGGTACCCTCGATGTGAAATCCGCCTGAGGCCGCGGTCAGGGAGGCCTGGATCCTGAGATCCGAAGGCGCTTCCCCGGCGACGCGGATGCCTCCCGGGGCCGGGTCGCCCGACACGACGTCCCGGCCCGCCGCATAGACGACGAGCTGCGCCCGCGAGTCTTTCGAGTAGGGGATGCCGTCCCGCCACCGGACCCCTTCCAGCACGAGGTGCGACGCGATCGCCACTTCCTCCGACGAGACGATGGTCAGATCGACGCCGTCGAGAACGGCGGGTGTCTCGCCGTCGAAACACAGCTCGATGCCGCCGTCCATCCCGACGGCCCCGCCGCCAAGGGCCGCGACCGCGCCGTCGACGATGACGATGGGCAGGGGCACGAGGTCGCAGGCGAAGGTCCCTTCCGGGGTCCGAAATTCCGTCCGGCTCCGGGCCGGGCTGAATTCAAGGCGCCATTCCAAGCCGTCGGCGCGGAAGACGACGACCTGGGCGTCGCCCGCGATCGCCAGGATCATCTCGTCGAGGTCGCCCTCGACGAAGATGCCGCCGAGACCCAAGTCGTTCCGGATGAGATAGACGCCGTCCGGGACCGGTTCGAGCGACGGCTCGAGCCCGAGCGCCGACCTGAGCTCGGCGGGGGAGAGGTCGCCGGGTTCGAACACCCCGACGCCGAGGGCCTTGGCCACGAGGGGGCCCGGATCGTCCGGAAGGACGCCTTCCGCCGCCGCGGCCAGGCCCGTTCCGATGAGCTGGACGGGCTTGCGGGCGAGGCTTATCCCGTTCTCCTCGAGAAAGGCCGCCGGGCCGCCGTCCGGGCTCTCTCTCCTTATATAGAGGGGGATGGCGGGGAGGGGCAGGTGTCCGGCCAGGATCCCCAGCGTGCCCTCGAGGGCGGAGACGCGCCTGGGACGGGCATGGACAAGCCCGCCGGAGGCCTCGATCCTCAGGCCGGCCGTGATCCGCAGGTAGTCGCCCCTGTCCTCGAGTCCCCGGAAGCCGCAGTCGGCGCGGCTTTCCCAGAGCATGCCGTCGAAGGATTCCTCGAGCGTCCGGGGAAAGCCCCCGCCCAGGGCTTCTTCGAGGTGGAGGGGGAATGCGTTCGCGGGGCTCTCGCGCATGCCGGCTCCGCGTTCGGGCGGCGCCGGGGTCTGGTTGCCTCTTGTTTCAAGCCACTCCGAGAGATCGACGAGGCCCCGCTTGAGGCCGTTCTCCGAGGCGCAATCGAGCAGGACCGAGAACTTGCGGAAGGCGTTGATCTTCATGTGGACCCCCGAGGCGTGGATCATGGCCAGGCCGAGCCCCGTGAAAACGAGCATGAGCAGGATGACGACGAGACTAACGGATCCCCGAGGGAAA
>Ga0105094_10002060_pt1 | contig 10486 bp, 8 predicted proteins | sample PPLLak1March2015_2_FD_87023 | JGI IMG/M metagenome (GOLD analysis project Ga0105094, IMG submission 87023) | Freshwater sediment microbial communities from Prairie Pothole Lake near Jamestown, North Dakota, USA - PPLs Lake P8 Core (3) Depth... | ecosystem: Environmental > Aquatic > Freshwater >...
AGTCCGGAAGAGCGGGACTACGGTGTATTGTCGGGATGAGAAATGTGGGTTCAAGGAGATGGCCGGAACAGGGGAGGAACCGGCGGGGGGCGGAAAGGATGAGGCGCGAGCTTAGCGAATTCCTCGATTACTTGCGTTACGAGCGCAACGCCTCGATCCACACTGTTTCCGGCTACCGGAGGGACCTCACCCAGTTCATCGACTATATCGACGAGCGGGACGGCTCATTGCGGAAAGTGGACAATGTCCAGATCCGGGGTTTCCTGGCGCAGCTCCACGAGCGGAAGCTCAAAAAGAGCTCGTCGGCCCGCAAGCTCGCCGCCATCCGCTCATTCTTCCGGTTCGCTGTCATGAAAAAATGGATGGCCGAGAACCCGGCCAAGGTGGTGGCTACGCCCAAGCAGGAGAGGCGCGTCCCTTCGTTCCTCTCTGAGGAAGAGATGGCCAGCTTTTTGGAGGTCCCGTCGACGGGCAAGCCTCTCCACGTGAGGGACAGGGCCATCCTGGAGCTTCTTTATGCCAGTGGGATCCGGGTGAGCGAGCTTGTCGGCATCAACCTGGAGGACGCGAACATCGGGGAGCGGCTGGTCCGGGTCCGGGGCAAAGGGAAAAAAGAGCGGCTTGTCCCTTTCGGCCGGACCGCCGGCGAGCGCCTCTCAGCCTACATACGAGTCAGGTCCGGGCTTGTCGAGGACAGCATCGGGGAGAAAGCCCTTTTCCTCAACTACCAGGGCCGGCGCATCAGTACCCGGTCGGTGGAGAGGATCGTGGACAAGTACATCCGGCTGACGGCCGTCAAAAGGAAGATCAGTCCCCACTCTCTCCGTCATTCCTTCGCCTCGCATCTTCTGAGCCGGGGGGCCGACCTGCGGGTCATTCAGGAGCTCCTGGGTCACGAAAGCCTGGCCACCACTCAAAAATACACCCACATCAACCTGGGCCAGCTGATGGATGTCTACCGGAAGAGCCATCCGCGGTCTTAGCAGCAGGCAGGTTCACCTCTGCATCAGCTCCATGAACGAGGCGTACCCGCGGGTCCTGTAGATTGCGTCCCAGCTGTTTTTGTTCATCCCACTTCTCCTTCCCAAGACGATGATAGCATGTTCATCCGGGACGAGCACGCCGAAAGCCGTTGGTCAATCGGCGTTGACAAGCGCCGGGAAGAGACGTTAACCCCAGTTCACTTTAAGCCGCGGGAGTCTCTTTAATTAATTGATAATGAATGAGATGCGAACAACGCTGAGGTTGGCCCGGCGTTTGCATTAAGGAGGAGCGAAAGGAGGTTATCATGACTCGCCTGACGGCGAAAGCCGTGCTCATCGGTCTCGTCCTCGGCCTCATCGTCCCTCTTCTCGTCTCCGCCCAGACGGCGGCCAAGACGGGCGACAAGGTCAACATCAACACAGCCTCGCTTGAGGAATTGCAGAAGCTGCCGCGGATCGGCCCGGAGATCGCCCAGCGGATCCTCGACTTCCGGAAGGAAAACGGGAGCTTCAAGAAGATCGAGGATATTTTGAAAGTCCGCGGGATCGGGGAGAAGGTCTATGGCCAGCTCAAGGACATGATCACCGTGGGCGCGGAAGCCGCGAGCAAGTGATGGAGTGAAGGGGGCCTCGGCCCCCTTCCGTCTTTCCTATGTCCCTTTTTCAGGCGCGCCGGCATAGCGGAGAAGATACGCCTTCATTTTCTCCAGGGCGCGGCCGCGGTGGCTGACGGCGTTTTTTACCCCCGGCCGAAGCTCTCCGAATGTCCGTCCGAACGGTCGGTAAAAAAAGATCGGGTCATAGCCAAAGCCGTTGCCCCCCTTTTTTTTCAGGGCGATGGTGCCCCAGACCTGGCCGCGGCACGTCTTGAGGATGCGTCCTCTCTGAGAAAGGACCAGCTGACAGACGAAACGGGCCCGACGGTCCGGCCAGGGAACGCCCTTCAGCAGCCGGAGCACCTTGCGGATGTTCTTTGCGTCGCTGGCCCCAGGGTCGGAATACCGTGCGGACCGGACTCCCGGGGCGCCGCGAAGACGCTTGACTTCCAGGCCGGAGTCCTCGGCCAAAGTCGGGTATTCGCTCAGCAGACTGTAGGCGAGGCTTTTCAGGCGGGCGTTCTCCAAGAAAGTCTTTCCGTTTTCTTCGACAGCGCCGCTCGCTCCGATATCCCTGAGAGACAGGGACCTCAGGGGAAGGCCTTTGAAGCAGCGCCGGATTTCCCGCAGTTTGCCCGGATTGGAAGTCGCCAGGACGATCTTTTTTCTACTCGATCTTGATCTCAAAGATATCGCCCATGTCGAGCAGGCTTTGGTTGAACTGGCGCTCCTTTTCTTCGGAGGAAGAGAAGGAAAGCGAAACGACCGAGACGTTCCTCTCCTTCTTCATATTAAGCTCGGCCAACTTAAGCCCGAGATGAAAGATCAGCTTTCTCAGGTTTACGAGGATATCCGGGCGGTCCTTGATCTTGAGACTGTAGTGGTAGAAGGTTTTCTTTAAATGGGCTTCCTCGATGCGGCGGAAGAGAACGAGAGCGGCGATGACCAGCACCGCAAAGAGGACGGCGACTATGTAGTATCCCGCCCCCACGACAAGGCCGAGTCCTGCCACGGTCCAGAGGGTTGAGGCCGTGGTCAAGCCATGGACCATTCCTTGCGATTGGATGATCGTGCCGGCCCCGATGAAGCCCATACCGGTGATGACGGCAGCCGCCACCCGGAGCGTTTCCCCTCCTGCGTTCTCCTTTCCGGCCAGGAGGAGCTCAGAGAGGATCATCATCATGGCCGCGCTGACGCTGATGAGGATGTGGGTTCTCAGCCCAGCCGGCTTTTGGCTGGCCTCTCTTTCCAGGCCGATGATGCCGCCGAGGGCGATCGCCAGCAGGAGTTTCAACGTGATGTCCAGCATGTTCATCGTCTTCCTCTTATTCCCCAGAGGGACGGGCAGTCCCTAATTTATCACAAGAAAACGCAAAGGGCAAAAAGGACGGCCAGCACGAGTGTCAGCAGGGCGATCAAAGGATTGCGGAGAAGGCTTTCCGGCTCTTCCATGACATCCCTCTCCTGCAAAGTTTTGCGGAAGAAGAGATAGAGATAGAAAAGGAGCAGCGGAAGGATGATGAGGAGACGGTTGAGCCGCATGGACAGGATGAAGACCAGAAAACTCGCCAGAAAGACCGCGGCACTGGCGGCCATCCCGAAGAGCAGCAGGTTCCGGGAGTACCTCTTATGGGAAAGCCTGTAGTCGGCGGCCTTGTCCTGGAGGAGCCGGAATTCGGACAGGCGCTTGGCCGTCATCAGGAAATTGCCGAAAGACCACCAGGCCAGGAGGAGACTCAAAGGCGGAAAATACTCCGGCGGCGCGAAAGCGTACCAGCCGATGAGGAACCGGATCGGGTTGTTGGCGGACTCGGAAATGGCATCGAGGAAAGGGATGTCCTTGGTCCGGAGCGGCTTGACGTTATAGATAAAGCCGGCGGCCAGGAGAGCGAGAAGGGAGAGGACGAAAGCGCGGTTGAAGTAGGCCACGGCCAAGGCCAGGGCGGCAGCAGTCATTCCGATGCCCAGCAGGATGAAGGGGGCTTTCTCGATCTCTCCTTGGATAAGGGGGCGGTGCCGCTTGGCGGGATGATGGACGTCGTAGGGCGCGTCGACGATCTCATTGACAATATAATTCGCCGTGGAGATCGCCCATGTCAGAAAGAAGGCCAAAGTGAGGATGAAGGCTGCCTCCCAGGAGCTCTGGGGCTGCAGGAAATCCCGGTGGAGGAAGAAAAAGGCGGCGCTTCCCAGGACGATCACGGCACTGCGAGGCCATCTCTCGAGACGCAGCGCTCGCAGGTAAGCCGTCACCCTCCGCTGTCCTTTATCGCGTAGACCTCAAATGAATCACGGAGGGCCAATTTTAGCGGAATTCTCTTCAAAAAAGAAGCCTGGTCCAGGTTCTTCAAGCAGGCCTGGAGGGCGGGCTTCCGGGAGAGGAGGTAATAGACGCTGAAGGTCCAGGCGTAACGGCGCTCGGCGATGACGGACAGCCCGGCCCGACGGAGCAGCGCGTCGATCGATCTTCGGGAAAAAAAGGCCAGATGGGCGGGGCGCAGGTGCCACCATCTCCGGCCGGCCAGCCGGGCGGCCCGGCTGTGGATGTCCGGCGTGACCAGGACGAGTACGCCCGAGGGCCGAAGAGCGGCCCGGGCTTGGCTTACGGCTTCAAAGGGAAGGGGAGTATGCTCGATGAAGTCGACCATCGTTACGGCGGCATATCTCTCCTTCGGCAGTGAGGCGGTCTCCAGCGTTCCTTCGATGAGCCTGAGTCCGTACTTTTCGGCCGCTTCTTTTATCGCCCAGGAGCTTGGCTCGATCCCGGCCGGCTCCCAGCCGCGGCGCCGGGCGAGGTCGAGCAGGATGCCCGTGGCGGCCCCGACATCAAAGATCCCGCCCTTTTCCGGAACGAGCTTTTCAAGGCGGCGCAGGATGCGCAGGAAGTTCCTGGAGCGGCCCGCGGCCTCGTCCTCGTAGAGGGGATCTTCGACGCGGCCGTAAAGCGAAGTCAAGTATTCCGGAGTTGGGCAGGGGTTGGCGAAGATGTGTCCGCAGCTGCCGCAGACACTCAGGTCCCAGGTCTTGCCGTACTGGCTGTCGGTGATCTTGATCTCATCCTCGGTGAGACGGCCGGAATAGGTGCCTTTCCGGTATCCGCGGATGTCCGTGCCTGTGCAGGCCGGACAAGCCGCCAGCGTCCGGAACTGACCTTTCCCGTCCCTCATCTCAGCGGCCGAGCAGGTGCTTGAACCAGAAATCGACGTGGCGGCGGTTGGCGTTCTCCCGCTTCTTCCCGCCGAACCCGTGGCGCTGGTTGGGGAATACTATGTATTCAAAGTTCTTGTCTTGCTCCATCAGCGCATCGATGAGCTGGACCGTGTTCTGCATATGAACGTTGTCGTCCATGTCCCCGTGCTCGAGGAACAGCACGCCCTTGAGGTTTTTGGCGTGGGTCATGACCGAGCCGAATTCATAGCCCTCCTTATTCTCCGCGGGAGTGTCCATATAGCGCTCGGTGTAGACCGAGTCGTAGAGCCTCCAATCCGTCACCGAGGAACTGGCGATGCCGTGGGTGAAATAGTCGGCGCCGTAGGTCAGCGCCAAGCAGGTCGTATATCCGCCGTAGCTCCCGCCGGTGATCCCGATCTTGGCAGCATCGACGAACGGCTTTTGACGGAGCCATTTGACCGCCTGGCTGAGGTCGTCCATCTCCCACTTGCCCAGACTGCGGTGCATCAGGGCGGCGCCTTTTTTCCCGAAATGGCCCGAGCCGCGATGGTCAACGCTCAAGACAATGATGCCCTCCTGAGCGAGATAGAGCCAGGGCACCGGCGGGTACGAGTTCGAGACCGTGGGCGCCCCGGGGCCGCCGTAAACCGTGAACACCACCGGATATTTCTTGGACTCGTCGAAATCGGGCGGTAGGATCCAATAGGCGGGGAGTGAATAGCCGTCCTCAGTGGGTATGGTGAAGAGCTCTTTTTTGGCCAGGGCGTACTCCTTGATCGTCGGGGACTCGCTGCTGTCGACGTTTCGGACCCGTGTCCCGTCGCTTCGAAAGAGGTCCTGCCTGGAGGGATGTTCGACGCTTGTGGACATGTCGAGGAAATAGCTTCCTCCGGGCGAGACCTGGCAGAAATGGCTGCCCGGCTCTTTGCTCAGATGCTCGAGGCCCTGACCGTCGAAGCGAACGCGATAGAGTCCCGTCTCGGTCGATCTTTCCTTATTCGCGCTGAAGTAGACCCACTTGTTCTTCTCATCCACCAGGCTGATGCCCGCCACCTGCCAGGAGCCTTCGGTCAGGCGGGCCCTGAGCTTTCCCTTAAGGTCGTAAGCGTAGAGGTGTCTCCAGCCGTCGACGTCGCTTCGCAGCAGGAACCCGCTTCCGTCCTTGAAGAAATAGAGGTCCTCGAAGAACTCGACCCAGGCGGCCTGCTTCTCGTCGAGGATCTCCTCTTTCCCTCCGGTCTTGGGGTCAACGCTGAATATCTTGATATTGTCCTGCCCGCGGTTCATCCACTGGACGGCCAGCCGGTCACTCGCCGGGAGCCAGAACGGCCAGGCCACGTAGTGGTCGGCGTTCTCGTCGAAATCGGCCCAGACGACCTTGTTATCGGGCAGGGCAACGATCCCCAACTTGACTTTGGGGTTGGGGTCCCCTGATTTAGGATAGCGTTGATTCTCGAGTTCCCCGTGGACGCCGGTCGAGCGGAAAATGGGGAAGATGGGGACCGGGCTGTCGTCGAAACGCAGGAAAGCGATTTTCCGGCTGTCGGGAGACCACCAGAAGGCGGCGTACCGCGAGCCCCGTCCGAGGATCTCTTCAAAATACACCCAGGAAGCCCAGCCGTTATAGACCGTCTCGGAGCCGTCGGCGGTGATCTGGTATTCGAGCCCGCTATCGAGGTCAAAGGCATAGAGGTTGTTGGCCCGGGTGTAGGCGAGATGCTTGGAGTCGGGGGAAAGACGCGGGTTCTTTTCCTCTTCCGGTGTTGCCGTCAGGCGGCGAAGGGTTTGAGTCTTGCGAATATAGAGATAAAGGTCATTCTGGTGTGAGTAGATGAACCGGGAATAGTCCGGGCTCACCTCGGCCGCTGCAGCCGCCACAACGCCCTGAGGAAGGATTTTCTGAAGGCCGTCGTAATCCAGGAAGAGGGTTTTTTCGCCGGTCGCGGCCGCTACCTTCATCAAGCGCGTGGTCTTGAGCTTTTCGTCCCGCTCCCGGAGAAGATAGGATGTGTCGTCAAGCCAAGATCCGGCAGTCAGCGGCTTCAAAAGGCGCGGTTCCTTGTTCAGATAGGCCTGTTCATAGGTGATCTTCTTTGGGGGCGCTTGAGAGAAAACGGTCCAAGGGGTTAGACCAAAGAAAACGAGGATCAGACCGACCGCCACAAGGAATCTTCTTGGGGTCATCGCTTTTCTCCTCCTTGACTTGAGTTCCGTTATGGAGCTGGACCGCCTGCGGCTGGGTGCTGCCGTTTGCCCTGGGGCACGGCGGAATCGTATTATAAATCACCTCGAGAAACAACCGCAGCGTCGCCCGGGGGTCAGGGCTTGATGAAAAGCTTGCTGAGCTCTGTCCTGACGAAGAACTCACTTCCCCAGATGCGGACCGAGGGCGCGCCGCCGGAATCAAGGCCGCAGGTGATGATTTTGGGACCCATGGTCAGGCAGTCTTTTGTCCCTGCAGGATGGCCGCTCAGGGGCACGATGGAACACCCGCTGTCCGTGGGCGACAAGACCAGGAGGTTCTTGCCCCGCACGGTTTTCTCTCCGGCCTCTGCGGATGTGGCGGCGATGATCCGTCCGTCGTGATAGACGTTGAGGCCGTTCACGGTCGTGCCTGGAGGCAGAGAGATCGAGCGGACAGCTAGACCGGCGAAGTCGACAATCTGCAGGCGCGAGGGCCCACCATCGGTCCTTCCCCCTTCGGCTGCCAGAAGCTTGCCCAGTGGATAGTAGCGGAGAAAGCGGACTGCCCCGGAAAGGCCGCTGAAATCCCGCACCGTACCTTTCTCGATGTCCCATTGTCTGAGTTTTCCTTGTGAGTCGCCGCCGGTGATGCGTCCGGCCTGGTCGACGGCCAGCGCGCTCAGGCTGGATAGCCCGCCAGCAAAGGCCGACACCTTCTTCTCCAGGGAATCCCAGACGCGGATCGTTCCGTCTTGATGGGCCGTTACGAACTTATCAGGCGGCTGGCCCACGACTCTTAGTGGGAACACATCTCCGCCGAGCCATTCCTGGAGTTCGTTCCGCTCGAACGACAGGCTGAGCAGACCGCGGCCCGGGGCGGCGAGTATGAAAGTGCGGCCCAGAAGCGTGAAGTCGGCGATCCCTTCAATCCGGGTTTGGAAGATGCGATTGTCCAGGAACGTCAGGACAAACACCTGGCCGTCTTCTCCGCAGCCGGCGACCTGGTCCTGGGCATAGAAGCGCAGCCGGGCCGGCCTGGTATCAGGCAAGGGGATCGCCTTCAGCAGGTTCGGCTCGGACTTGAGGTTTTCGTTAAGAACGGGCTTGAGCCTCCTCTCAACGGGCGTGACGGCGGAGGCCCGGATGTCCGGCCAAGCCTCTTCCCAGACCTTGAGGCGCTTTTCCTCGAGATTGAGTTTGGCTTCCGAACAAGGCGAGGGGATCGTCTCTCCGCGGAAATCTCCGATCCGGATGAGCTCACCCCAGGAGTCGACCCTCGGCTGGGCGAAAAGCTCACGGGTCTCCTCGCTGTCGAGCCGGGAAGCGAGGGAGTTGTCGAGGTCATAGAGGATGACCAAGCCTTCCTGGTAGAACGAGGTGTCCTCGAGGGCCGGCTCTTCCAGGAACTGGAGGTGGAGCTTGACGCTCTCCAGGGCAAATTCCCTGGACTCCAGGTTCAGCCGCCGGGTGGAAAAGGTGGCCCGGAAGTTGACTTCTATGTCCAGCTTCCCCTGGAGGTAGAAAAAGTCGATAACCTTCTGGAAGTAGTGGCGGTCGCGGCAGCCGTCGAGGATGATGAGGCGCTTGTCGGAATTCTCCTCCAAGAACCGGCGCAGATAGGCCTCCGGGTCGTCCTCCTCCTCGGAAACGGGATAATCCTGGTAATAGCAGGGGTCGATGTGCTTCTTCAGCCAGGAAAGGCCCAGAAGCCGGTTGAAAACCTTCTGCCCGCGCTTGGAATCGCGCATCAGATAAAGGATCTCTCCGGGCCGGATGTCGGCGAAGCCTTCGGCGATAGCCTGGCAGAAATACGTCTTGCCCGTCCCCGAATCCCCATTGACGGCCACGACGGTCGTTTTTTTGCTCTGCAGTAGATAATGCAGCGTCTCGGAGAGCTCATAGAGGCCGCGCTGGGCGGGCTTCAACCCGAGTATGCTGACCGCACCGACGTGGTAGAGGTAGAGGGAGTGAACGAACTCGGGCAAGTCGATCATCCTGAGGGCGTTCACCGCCTCCTCGAAGGTCTGCCTGTTTTTTTCCTTAAGAAGCTTGAGAAGAGAGATGACGATGTCGGCGCTGACCCCGCCGGTCGCCTCTTTCTGGGCCCGGCCCACCTCACCCAGCGTCCAAGCGAGGTAGGTCCTAAGCTTGGCTGAAGGATGGTCGGCATACGCGGCCAGCGCCGGGACGGCCTCCACGGCCGCCAGCCCGATCTTCCCCAGCGCCCAGATGGTTTCTTCCTTCTGCTCGAGGAGCAGGCAGGCCATCGGACGGCCGCCCGCTGTCTCCTTGATCTCGTCCGCGGCCTTCAGGGCCTCGATGAGGGCGTCCACGGCTCGACCTTCTTTGAGGTTGCCGAGCGTGTAGATCAGGTTCTCGCGGATTTTGGTGAGGCTGAGGGGATAGCGAGACAAGGCCTCGAGGAGCGATTCGGCGGACCGGGGATCCTGGAAGACGCTGAGGACGAGCGAGGCCAGGTAGGGGATGCCGCTGTCCGCTTCGATCCGCCGGTCAAGGAGGAGCCGCAGGCAGGGCAAGAAGAGAGCCGGCGGGATCTGAGTCACGATCCCCTGCGGGGGCTGGATCCGCTCGAGAATGAGTGAATAGGCCTCTTCCCGGCGCTTGGAGATCAAGGACTCCGCGACCAGCCTTTCCAGGGCGGCGGAATGCTTTTCCTCCTCGGCGATCAAAAGGAGGAGAGGAGTCAACACGTCCTCCGCTGACCCGATGACTTCTGCTTTGGCTTCCAAGAATCCTTTCCACTCCTCGACGGACAAGAGGGCGGCCAGCGATTCTTCGAGCGAGAGTTGCCCCTTCCGGCTCTCGGCCCGGAATGCCCGGCCTTCAGTGTTCCATTCGGGGACAGGGGCTTCGGCGTTAGCCCTCAAGGCGTCATGCTCGAAAACCCAAAGGAGAGCTTCGAAGAGGACCAGGAAGGAAGAACCCGCAGTCGCGGCCCGCAAAGCCGTCACCTTCTGGATGACCGGCCAGCGGGCGGGAGTCAGGAATGGAGGCAGGACCCGGGCAAAAAACGTGGTCCTGTCCTTCTCGTTCCAGGAGCGCAGATGATAGAGGAGATGGTGAGAGACCCGGTCCCTCATCTTCTCCGGATTTGCGGACCATTCTCCCTTTAGGTTGAGAAAGCAGACCCTCCCGGGGTCCATTTCCCGGAGAACGGCCAGGGCTTCAGCCTCCAGGTCGTCCAGGCGCGGGATATGTGCTGAAGCAACAGGCCTGATCATGAGCCCTGGCGACAGACTGGCTATTTGGCCAGAAGAAGCCCCTTCAGGTCCTCTTCCAGGTTGCCCGTTTCGATGCGGAAGAGAAAACCGCTAAGAAAAGGGTCCCGGCGCAACAGGGAAGAATCCGAGACAAGCCGCGTATTGACCTCGATCACCCGGCCTGAAGCCGGAGACCAGATCCGGTGAAAAAAATGATCGGAGTCGGTAATCTTCCCGCAGACGTTGCCCTGCATAATGGCCTCATTGACCTTGGGAAGCTCGAGCTGGGTAATGATGCCGACCGTCTTCAAGAAATCAGGCACGACACCAA
>Ga0105094_10002064_pt1 | contig 10479 bp, 11 predicted proteins | sample PPLLak1March2015_2_FD_87023 | JGI IMG/M metagenome (GOLD analysis project Ga0105094, IMG submission 87023) | Freshwater sediment microbial communities from Prairie Pothole Lake near Jamestown, North Dakota, USA - PPLs Lake P8 Core (3) Depth... | ecosystem: Environmental > Aquatic > Freshwater >...
GGGGTTCCTGGCAGGGTTGCGCCGTACTTACGACCCCTTAGAAGCCGTTTTATACGGCAATATTTCTGCTTCCCTGGTTGTTGAGGGCACAGGACCTTTCTACGCCCTGGATGCTCTCCCAGGATTAGCACAGGCGCGCCTGGAGGCAGTTCGCCAGGCTGTGCGTAAAGTATGATGGTATCGAAAACGATGACGCCTGAATTGATCAACCGGGTTCTCGACCTGGCGGTAGCCATCCAGCAGGTCCCCGCGCCAACCTTTGCAGAAGCCCGCCGGGCTGAATTTGTTCACCGACAATTCCTTGCAGAAGGCCTATCGGCAGTCAGCATGGATGCGGATTGCAATGTGTACGCCTGTTTGCCAGGGACTGGTGATGCCTTGCCGTTGGTGGTCTCTGCCCATCTGGATACCGTATTCCCTGAGAACACCGACCTGGCGGTCCGGCGCTCCGCGGAGGAGATTGCTGGTCCCGGGATCGGGGATAATGCCCTGGGGGTAGCGGGACTATTCGGGCTGTTGTGGTCTTTGCGCCTGCGAGGTAACACCTTGCCGGGCGACCTGTGGTTGGTGGCAAATGTGGGCGAAGAGGGGTTGGGTGATCTGCGCGGAATGCGGGCGGTTGTTGACCGTTTTGGTGATCAGGTTACGGCCTACCTGGTATTGGAAGGAATGGCATTGGGGCATGTCTACCATCGCGGCCTTGGGGTTCGCCGTTACCGGATTACAGTTCAAACCACTGGCGGGCATTCCTGGGTAGATTACGGTCGTCCTTCCGCAGTGCACGAATTGGCGGTCTTGATCACCCGCCTGACCGCTTTGCAGATGCCTGCCCAGCCCCGCACAACGCTCAATGTGGGTACGATCAGCGGCGGGACATCGGTTAATACCATTGCTGCAGCTGCTGATCTGGAGCTGGATTTGCGCTCGGAGGATATCAGCATGCTGGAGCGCCTGTCCAAGCAGGTGGAGAAGATTGTCGAGGAAGCCAGCCGAGCCGGGGTTGAGGTAAAGACGGAAGTAATCGGGTGCCGGCCTCCAGGGGAAATCTCCAGCGAGCATCGCCTGGTACGCCTTGCCAGGCAATGCCTTGAAGCACAGGGTGTCCAGTCGTACCTGCATATTGGCTCAACAGACGCTAACGTGCCTTTGAGTCGCGGCCTGCCGGCTGTGTGCCTGGGGCTAACCACCGGTTTTGGGGCGCATACCCAATCTGAATTTATCCGCACCCGCCCCCTGGCCCAGGGGCTACCCCAATTAGTCGCCCTGGTAGAGCAGGTTTTTACCTGATGCCAAACTTCAGGAGGTGAGCTTCGGTCCCATCCTTCCCTGAATGCACAAAGCCGCTTAGTACAACCCGCACGAAGGCTCAGGGAAAGTGAGTGTAAAAGTGCAGCCAAAGCGGAATCCGTTGTCAAAGCGGATGATGACACCGTACTCCTGTGCGCCGGGAGGAGCGATTGGACGCTGGATAGGGAGAATATCGGGGTTATCGGTTAGTTCCAGCGTGTATGCCCCGCGAGCAGCCTGAGTGAAACCGGTTACCTTCTTCAAAGGTTCGGGCAAGCTGTCTGTATCCTCAGCCTGCATGCCAGCCTGGACCAGTTGATTCGTCTTTGCAAGCGATTCCCGGGCATAGCTTGAGTAGAGCGACAGCGTGCCGACCAGCCCAACGAACACAATCAGAGCGAACAGGCTCAAGACCAGCTTGCGAACCGAAAACTGGATGCTCCGAAACTCCTCAGCCCATACAGCCAGCACCCAACGGATCAGGCCTGCCACAGGCAGGAAGATGAAGGCACGCGGCAAGAAGGTCATCACCAAGAGAACAAAAAGACCGGCATAAAACTCCATACCGCCGCTCATCCCACGCAAGGAAAGCAAGGTTGTCAGAAGGGCACCCGCCAGAGAGCCGAACAGCACTCCCGGGATCCCGTCTTCTGGCCAGGCAGTGATCAGACCTACCACGCCAGCGGTAATTGTTGTGAATAAGATGCCGGTTACTGGCGGGTCGGTGTAGAAAAGCGGAATTCCCCGCAGGAAAATCGGATTAATCATTTGGGCAACCAGCCCATAAGCGAGTCCAGTAATCAGTCCGAACACCAGCCCCATAATTTTTCGCGTAGTATCATTCATAATGTACCTGCTACAAGACGCTTAAGCGCCGCTGAAGATGAGTGAGAACCGGAACCTCTCAGTATATACAATCTGCGGAGATAAATTGTTCAAATAGATCGGGAAACCAGACGGGCCCGGACATCCAGGGCCAGAACACCTTGTTTCTCGCCCATCACGCGCAGGGGATTAATCTCGATCTCAGCCAGCTCAGGAAAGTCAACCGCCAGCTGGGCTAGGCATAGCAGCGCATTCACCACAGATTCTCGATCTGCCGGGGGGATATTCCGGTAGCCGCGCAATTTGCGACCTGCCCAGGTTCTTTCCAGCATATACTCGGCATCTTCCTGGGTGATCGGTGCCAGGGCAAAGGTCACGTCTTTCAATCCCTCGACTTCAACCCCGCCAGATCCGAACATCACCAGGGGGCCAAAGTCGTGATCTTGCAGCGCGCCGAGGATGACGTCTTGACCCCCCAGCACCATAGGCTGGATATGGGCGCCAAGCAGGCTGGCCTCGGGGCGCATCTGGCGGGCATTTTTCAGGATGGTATCGAAGCCTTGGACAAGCGCCTCCCCATCAATGATGTTGAGCAATACGCCGCCCGCATCAGATTTGTGCGAGATATCTTGGGAGGCGATCTTCATTGCCACAGGGAAACCAAAGGATTCTGCCAGCCGGAGTGCTTCTTCGGCGGTTGCCGCCAGGACAGTCGGCGGGGTTGGGATTCCATAAGCCTGGAGCAGGCGGGCTGTGACTTCTTGTGGCAGGTCGCCATTGGGTAGCCGTTCCTGTTGAGATATGTATGTTGCCAGCACGTCCGGTCGGGGATGTGGGTCGGCTTGATCGCAGTCAGCCTGTGCTCCGGGCTTGCCGGCGCGCTCCAGGAACTCGGCCCGCTCAGCCAGGATTGCCAGGGCAGACGCAGCCCGCTCAGGGAAGCGATATTCCGGGATGCGTGCGGCGCGAAAATGCTCGACTGCTTCCTGGATTAAGCGCTCGCCCATCAACGCGATGATAACCGGTTTGGTAGCGGAATGAATCACCGGGATGAGGGCTTTGGCAACTGCACCCGCAGTGTGCATCGGTGGGGGAGGTAAGATGACCAGCACGCCGAAAACCTGTGGGTCCGCCAGTAGGATGGCAAGGCAGCTGGCATACTGTTCGGGCGTGGCAGATGCCAGCATATCTACCGGATTGTGCAGGCTGGCGGCGGGAGGTAAGCCCGCTTGCAAGGCGGATACTGTCTTGGGGGTTAGCTCTGCCAGGCTCAATCCATTTGCTTCCAGAGCGTCAGCGGCTGTTACCCCGGGACCGCCGGCGTTGGTTAGCACTGCCATGCTGCGACCAGCAGGCGGGGGGCACCACGCCAGGGCGCGCGCCCAATCGAACATTTCTTCGCTGCTATCGGCGCGGATCACGCCAGCCCGGCGAAAAGCCGCGTTGAAGGCGCTCTCTTGCCCGGCAAGTGCTCCGGTGTGGGCGGCAACCGCTCGCTGCCCGCTGGCATAGCGTCCGACCTTAAGGGCAATGATCGGCTTTTGGCGGGCGACACGGCTGGCTTCCTCTACAAAACGGCGACCGTCACTCACCCCTTCCAGGTACAAAGTCAGCACCCGGGTGAACGGGTCACCTGCCACGAGGGCCAACACATCGGTCTCGTTCACATCCGCCTGGTTTCCCAGGCTGACCAATCGCGAGAGCCCGAATCCCTGACCGCGCGCCCAATCGATGACAGCTGCACAAATTGCCCCGGAATGGGAGATGAATGCCACATCGCCTGGCAGCGGTCCTGGGGGTGGCAGAAAGGTAGCGTCCAGGGGTAGGTGGGTGTCCAGCAAGCCAATACAGTTCGGCCCAAGCAGGCGGATCGCGTGCTGGCGGGCGATCCGCAGGCACTCCTCTTCCAACATGGCTCCTTGCGGGCCGGTCTCGCGAAACCCGCCGGAGGCAATGACAGCTGCGTGGATGCCGCGCTGGGCGCATTCTTCCAACACCCCCGGCACAGCCCGGGCAGGGATCAGCAGGATTGCCAGGTCAACAGGATCAGGCACCTGGGAAATTTGGGTAAATACGAGGCGTCCCAGCAGGCTGCCTCCATTGGGGTTAACAAAGTGCACCACTCCCTGGTAATTGCTCTGCACCAGGTTGCGTGCCAGCCCATAGCCAAGCTTGAGCGGGTTTTGTGAAGCGCCGATTACTGCGATTCCTTTGGGGGAGAAGAAAGGTAAGAGCGAGGTATCTACAGGTTGCATTCTGAACATTACCTGTGCAAGAGCAGTGTAGCAGCCCGATCGAATTTTACAGAAAACGTGTAGATGCCTTCCTGTACAGTCTGCCAGTGGCAATCTTGCCCATCCAATAGTGCTTTCTTAGGCGGCTTGGGCAGGCTGAGCAGGACTGAACCTTGCGCGCTGCCTGGACGTTCTAACTTGACCGCCACCCTACGAGGGGTAATTTTCCACGAGGCGACCTCAATCCCCTGTGTGATGTGCAAGTCGCTTCCCAGGTATTGCGGCTGACCGCTGGTCAATGGACGAACAGCGAGCAGCAAAGCGTCGTGGGGCAGAAGCCTCTCTCGTAAGAGCTTGCCACGCCCCATGCGGTGGGTCTTCTGAGTCCAGAACTCGCGTGCCAAGTAGGTCACCTGCGGGTCGAGACCGAACTCGCGCAGGTTAACGGTGATATCCTGGGGCTCATCATCCCAGTTGATATACGCCAGCAAGTGCCACTCCCCAGCCGAGTTTTCCAGGTCAAGCCGCAGGCGGCTGGGGGTTTCAAGGTCAAACCACTCCAGGATTTGGGCGGCGCGGCCCGCCAGCGGTAGCAGGCGTTCGGCAATTTGCAGGCGCGCTGGGGATAATGCCGGCAGATCGTCAGACAGGATCAACGAGCCGCCAGTCATACTGACAACGCTCGCCGTGGTGCGGACTTCGGCTTCGGTGAGGGAGGTATTCTCGCGCAGCAGCAGGCAGTCGGGGTCATTGATCCACCAGCGCCGGTGCAGTGGAGCGCGGCTGATCGCGTTTCGGGAAGCGTAATACGCGGAGGGCAGGTTGGCTTCGTGGCGGACGAGAGATTGCAGCCCGTTGATATCCGGGTACCAGGTCCAATGCGTGTCTGGATTGATGCGCATGGCGTTCACCAGCCCGATGGCAGATCCCAGGGGAGAGCCACAACCCAGCAGGAAGGCCGCATCCCCTGCTGCGGCGCGCAAGGCTTCTATCCCGGCGCGCAGAGCCTGGGCGCGCGTGACGGTAGGGTCATGCCGCTTGCCAGGTAAAGCGCCGGCATACAGGAAATCCAGCTTAATATACGGAAAACCCCACTCATGGACGGCGCGCTCGACGACCTGGCTGGCATATGCCAGTGCGTCCGGTTGAGTAAGATCCAGGGCGGTAGCGATTGTATTCCACAGGAAACCGGCATTGACCGGGCGATTAAGGCGGCCGCGCAACAGCCAGTCGGGATGCTCAGCCGCCAGTCTGGATTTGGGATGGACGATGAACGGCGCCAACCATAGCCCGGGAGTCAAACCATCTGAAGCGATTTTTTCTGCCAAAGGGGCGACGCCTTGCGGAAAAGTTGTTGCAAAGTTAAACCAGTCGCCCACCTGAGCCTGGTAACCGTCATCGATCTGGAAGATTTGCAGAGGCAGGTTGATTTGCAGCCTGCGAAGGGCATCCAGGTTGCTTTCCAGCGCGCTGGCTGTGATGGTCCCGGTATATTGCTCGGATGAGAACTGGTACCAGGAGCACCAGCCGGTCGGCGAGGGGTAACGGGCGGGGGGTAAATCTTCCAGGCCATGTTCTCGGGCAACCCGCTCAAGGTATGCGCCTAATGGATCAGGCTGGTCGATTTGGATGAATTGCAAGCAAGCCCAATCGGTATTCATACCGGCACCCGAATCCAGCCGGACGCCATCGCCGTTGGCCCACATGCGCAGCCTGGGAAGTGATGAGTCGATACGGGCTTCCAGGCTGCCAAAATGCTGCTTCTGGGATAAGAACCCTGCCAGAATACCGGCGCGCAGAACTCGGTCGCCCAGCACGGCGAACATATCGCTGGAAAAGTGGCCCCGCCGAGAGGGCTGCGGGGTTCCCTGGTTGACGTCCGTTGGGGCGCGCAGCGGGCCCAAACGGGTACGGTGAAACTGGTCGCCTGCCCCGTAGACACCGCAATACGACCAGGATTGCCAGCCATTGGAGAAAAATGCCGGGTTGAGAGGCGGTCTGGCAAAAATCGTTCCGCCTGCTGCCGGGTCCAGGCGCAGCAACTCGATCCGCTCGATCTGCACGGGTTGTTCGCCGTGATTTTCAAGCTGTAGCTTCCAAAACAGGAAGGGATGTGAATCAGATAGCGCAAAGCTCAGCTTAATTGCCAGACCCTGCGCATCCGGGTTGCAGCTCGCCTCCAGCAGGTGGAGCCGCCCGTGAGGCGATGGGGTCGCCTCGCTTTCTGTGATGCGCGGCGAAAGCCATTCCTGCAAGGCAGAAAAGCGTTTGGAGCCGCGCCGGTAAGTCACCCGCATACCGGCTTTCTGCAAGGCGATCCGATCGTCGTGGCGGTCGATCAGATCCCAGGTAGCGTTTGGGGGATCTATGTGAAACTGTAGCCAGTCATTTTCCATAGTTGGCATGGCTAAGAAGGTGGGCAGGCAAGGGTTGTATTGGGTGATCACCAGAGGTTAACCTCTGGTAAATGATCCGAGACTGGTTTTGTTGTCGAGTATACTTTATCCCATGTCATCCGAAAAGGCAAATCCAAAGGGCGTGGTACGAACGGTTTATCTACTTCGGCACGGGGAAAATCCGGCTAACCTCACCAAAGAGATGTCTTGCCGAAAGGTGGACTACTCGCTCACGCCTAAGGGTCGTATGCAGGCTGAACAGACGGGGTATTATTTTCGGAATATCAATATCGCTGGGATCTATGCCTCTCCTTTGAAGAGGGCCAGGGAGACTGCTGAGATTGTGGCTGCCATCAATGGGTTGCAAATCAGGATTGCCGAAAACTTCCGCGAGCTGGATGTCGGTCATCTGGAAGAAATGGGGAACGATCCGCAGGCTTGGCAAATTCATTCCGAGGTTATTCGAGATTGGATGAACGGTAAGCCGGAGACCTGCTTTCCAGGCGGGGAAAACTATTTCATGGCACGGCAGCGATTACGAGAAGGAATTGAGACCGCCCTGGATTGCTCCCCGGGGGGTGAGATCGTTGTCGTAGGGCACGGCGGCATATTTTCGGCTGGCTTGATGGATCTGTGCCCGGGTACAGACCGGGAAATTTTACGCCGTACAGATTTTCATAACTGTGCGGTCAGCGAGATCGCCATGCAAAAAGTGGATGATCGTTGGCAGGGGGAGCTTGTCCGCTGGGCAGATGCTTCGCACCTCATGGAAGAAGCCGCCGAGCTGGTTTCCGGGCTGCCATGATAAATGGCTTGCGGTTACCTGTGAGGGCCAGCTAGATAAACTTCCACTCTCTCGCCCGGCCCGACGTTCAAGCGCTCGGCGGCGCTGCCGTTGACTACCGAGACGATCAGGTTGCCTGTGCTTCCGTACAAGGCTACCAGTTCGCCTGCCGGGCGCTCACCGAAGGTGTTCACCATGCCTTTGATTTCCACGCCCCCCAGGCGCACGATTAGCTCAGCCTGGGAGGCAAGCAGGGGATTGAGATGCTCACGGCGGATATTGGTTGATAAACTGCCAAAGTGATCGACATGGATGATCTCGCCGAGCAACCCGTGTGGTACGGGTTGCGGCTGAGGTAGTTGCAGTCGCAGCAGGTCCGAGATCGGGCTGCCGAGTGTGTCCAGCGTCACGCCATTTGCCAGGTGGGCGGCTGTTGGGGCAAAGATATCTCGCCCGTGAAAGACATGGCTGACCTCCGCCAACCAATATTGAGGGCGGTCAAGCTGGTAAAATCGGCTCTCTTGTCCCCTGTTTTCGGATTGTTCCAGCCAGGCGGTCAGGATGCCATTGTCTGGGCCGACGAAAAACTGTGAGCCGATCTGGGCCGCAATGGGCCTGCGAGCGGTGCCTACCCCAGGGTCAACCACCACAACATGGATGGTGCCTTGCGGAAAATATGGCGCTGACCGGGATAAGATCACCGCTGCTTCACCTACATTTTGCGGTCCGATCAGGTGACTCAAATCGATGATCTGGGACTGTGGGGCAATGCCCCAGATGACGCCTTTCATCACACCAACATTTCCATCCTTGAGGCCGAAATCGGTCATTAGAGTTATGCACCTCACGCTGCCCTCCTTGCGAAAATTGATGGGTTTCAGCCAAAGACTATAGCATAGCGCTCCGTCGAGGTCAATATGATAGAATCTCCCCCGCGCAGATAGACTTGTCACGATTACTGGTGGCGGGATAAAACTACTGGTCGATTTTGTCTGCCATCCGCGCAACCTTTTCATTGAGGATGCATCTAAATGAGTACAGGTAAAGCACTACAAGATTACTCCCTGGACGCCTTGCGAGCAGGGGATCGAGTTGAGTTTGCCCGGCTGGTTGAAGCCAATTACGAGATGATCTACCGCCTGGCGATAAGGATGGTGAACGACCCTCAGGATGCTGAGGATATCTTGCAGGAGACTTTTCTGAAAGCATATCGCCATTTGAAAGGCTTTGATGGCCGTTCCAGGCTGTCCACCTGGTTGTACCGGATTGCTACCAATGAAGCGCTGATGTTTTTACGGCGCAAAAAGCTGGATACAGTCTCAATCGATGAGACCCCCGATATGGCTGACGACGATCAAGAGCCCGTGCAAATTGTCGATTGGTGCTGCATGCCCGAAGAAGAGATGATGTCGAGTGAAGCGAAATCTTACCTGGATCAGGCTGTCGGTAAGCTTGCCCCGAATCTCCGAGTGGTCTTTGTGCTCAGGGATATTCAGGGGCTGGATACCCAGGAAGTCAGCCAGGTTCTCGACTTGAGCGAAACAGCAGTGAAAACCCGCCTCTCACGAGCCCGGATGCAGTTGCGAGAAGAGTTGAGTGGTTATTATGGTAGCAAATTACGAGAAGGCAAACCTGTATGATGGAACATCACGAGTGCCGGCATTTATTGGGATCGCTCTCGGAGTATATCGATGGTAACCTGGAGGCGGATCTGTGTGCAGAGTTGGAGCGCCACCTCGCCGACTGTGAGAATTGCCGGGTGGTGGTGGATACACTGGAGAAAACCGTGTATTTATACCATACGACAGCCAGCCAGGTAGACGTCCCCCAAGGGGTGCGTGATCGTCTTTTCAAATGCCTGGATTTGGACGATTACCTGGAGAAGTAAGACTGCGGCTATGCCAATGCCCGAAAAGCCGCCTCCCCGTGTACTACCGGTTCTCCGCGATAATTTGGTGGAACAGGAGCAAGATCGTATCGCCCCAGCCAAATTGCGCGCCGGTGACCTTTGCCCGCAATGCAAGCAGGGACGGCTGGAGTATGACGGTCTGCTCAATCTAAGCTGTCCCAAATGTGGTTATGCCGTGGGCGGGTGCTTTACCTGATAATCGATTTTATTGCCCCGGGTTGGGCAAAAGGAGCATAAAAGTTATGGCAGAGAAACTATTAAATGAAAACATTGTCAGTCAGATACGAGAAGTGTTCGAGCAGCTGGACAAGCCGGTTGAGGTGATGTTTTTTGGCAGCATGGCGGACTGCGAGTATTGTGACGACACGCTGCAACTGGCAGGCGAAGTGGTTGCAATATCAGAAAAGCTGAGTCTCAAGGAGTACGATATCGATGCGGATGCCGAGCTTGCCCGCCAGTACAACGTGGACAAAGTCCCAGGACTGGTGATTGCAGCCCGCGATGGCGACCAGGTAACCGACTACGGTGTCCGCCTGGCTGGCATCCCCTCCGGGCATGAGTTCAGCACCCTGATCCATGACCTGGTGCTGGTCTCCAGCCGGGAATCGGGGTTGAGCCAGGAGACGCGCCGTTTCTTGCAAGACGTAAAGCAACCGGTGCTATTACAGGTGTTTGTCACACCTACCTGACCCTATTGCCCGCGAGCCGTGGTGCTCGCTCACCAGATGGCGTTGGAAAGCCCGTGGGTGCAGGCAGAGATGGTCGAGGCGATGGAGTTCCCAGAACTTTCAGACCGGCACGGAGTCAGCGGTGTGCCGCAGACGACCATCAATGATGGGGCAGGACATGTAATCGGAGCGGTGCCGGAAGATCACCTGGTAGAAGAAATCCGGCGCGCGTTGAAAAATTGAGAAGGCTAGCTGGAATGGCCGTACACCGAAAAAATATGAAACAGCAAAATCGCAGCAAGGTTATAGCGTTGGCTCTGATCGGCGCAGGATTGTTGCTGCTGGGCGTGGTCGCGCTGGTGGCTTTGCCCAAACC
>Ga0105094_10002067_pt1 | contig 10476 bp, 10 predicted proteins | sample PPLLak1March2015_2_FD_87023 | JGI IMG/M metagenome (GOLD analysis project Ga0105094, IMG submission 87023) | Freshwater sediment microbial communities from Prairie Pothole Lake near Jamestown, North Dakota, USA - PPLs Lake P8 Core (3) Depth... | ecosystem: Environmental > Aquatic > Freshwater >...
ACATCGAAAACATTATGTCATTCTCCCGAAGGACACCGGGACGGTGTGAACGACCCCTTCGACAGGCTCAGGATAAACTCCAGGAGTGAAGCCCGCCCTCCCGAAGGACATTGGGACGATGTGAGCCGGGCCGAAGGGAATCCCCGCGCGGAGCGCGGGAGACCCTTCGCTTCGCTCAGGGTGACATATTTCTTGTGTCCTTGATATTAGGCACTTCCAAAAAGAACATACGTTCTATCTCTGATTATACCACCAAGTGGACAGATGCGTCAAAGAATCAGGTAAAATTGCCGCATGTTGAAAGCTCTGCTCAAAACCATGCGCCCCAAACAGTGGGCCAAAAATGTCTTCCTGCTGGCAGCTGTGGTCTTTGACCGTAAGCTGACCAATACGGACGCCATGCTGCACACCATCCTCGGCGTGCTCACCTTCAGCCTGGTTGCCAGTGTGGTGTATATCATCAATGACATTGCCGATGTGGAAGCCGACCGCCAGCACCCGACCAAACGCAACCGCCCTATCGCGGCCGGCAAGTTATCTATTCCGGCGGCTTGGGCCTTTGCGGCTGTCTTGTTACTGGTTTCCTTCCCGGTCGCTTACTGGCTTTCTCCTGCCTTTGCGCTCATTGCCCTGCTTTATTTAATCATCAACCTGATCTATTCCAAATGGCTCAAGCATGTCGTGCTGCTTGACATCATCCTGCTGGCTTCGTTATATGTCATCCGCGTGGCGGCTGGCGTGGCGCTGATCGACGTTGTCCGCTTTTCGCCCTGGATTTACATTTTCACTACCTTCCTGGCATTACTGATGGGCACCGGCAAACGGCGCGCCGAGCTTTCCGAAATTGCTGATGGCCCCAACGCCCAACGACGCGTGTTGGACGGCTACACCTTGAGCTTTCTAGACCAGCTTATTACGCTGGCTTCGGGCATGACTATTATCACCTACAGCCTCTACACGTTCTCAGCGCCCAACCTGCCCGAAAACCACATGATGATGCTGACCATCCCTTTCCTCATGTATGGCATCTTTCGTTACCAATATATGCTGCAAGTGAAAGGGACTGGCAGCGCGCCCGAAGAACTGGTTCTCTCTGACCGACCACTGCAAATTTCAATCGCATTGTGGGGGCTGGCAGTGTTGATCGTGTTTTATATTTCATGAGCAAGGCAGCCGCGCCCGGTAAGATCATTCTGTTTGGGGAGCACGCCGTCGTGTACGGTTACCCGGCACTGGCTGTGCCTGTAATGCAGGTGCAGGCAGAAGTACGGATCGACAAGATTTTCAGCCCCGGGATTCGACTCAACGCCCCCAACATTCAACTCAACGAAAAGCTGGATTCCCTCGCTTCTTCCCACCCGCTGGCTGCTACCGTTCGAAACACGCTTACCGCGCTGGAAGTGGACTCACTCTCAGGCGTGAGTATCCTGGTCCGCTCGAGCATCCCCATCGCTTCAGGACTTGGTTCCGGCGCAGCCGTTTCGGTTGCCATCATCCGCGCGCTGGCAAAACATTTGAATAAGGACTTGACAGACGAGCAAATCAACGAGCTAGCCTTTGAGACCGAGAAGCTGTATCACGGCACGCCATCAGGGATCGACAACAGTGTCGTGACATATGCGAAGCCAGTCTATTTTGTCAAAGGCCAGCCGACCGAGATCCTACAAGTCAAGAAACCTTTCACGATCGTGATCGGAGATACGGGCATCCCTGCTTCTACCAAAGAAGCTGTCCGCCATGTGCGGGTGCAGAGGCATAAAAAACCCGAACGCTATGAAACGCTTTTTGCGGCGATTGGAAGCATCGCTAATACCGCCCGCCAACTGATCGAAAACGGTATACCTGAGAGTTGCGGCCCGCTGATGGACGAGAACCACGCCTTGCTGCGAAATATGCTGGTTTCATCCCCGGAACTCGACCATCTCGTAGAAACAGCTCGCAAAGCAGGCGCACTGGGAGCCAAAATGTCTGGCGGAGGGCGCGGCGGAAACATGATTGCGCTGGTCGCGCCCGGTAAAGCGGGAGCAGTTTCCCGGTCCCTGAAAGAGGCGGGGGCGACCAATACGATTATCACCAAAGTGGAGTAGCTTTTATGCCCAACACAGCAGACGTTATCATCATCGGTGCAGGAGTCCACGGAGCCAGCCTGGCCTTCCACCTGGCGCAGCGCGGAGTCAAGCCTATCGTGCTGGAAAAGGATTTCGCTGGCGCAGGTGCGACCGGCCGTTCCAGTGGCCTTGTCCGCATGCACTACGATGTGCGCCAGGATTCAGAATTGGCCTGGGTTTCGTTCGGGTATTTCCGGAACTGGACTGAGCGAGTCGGCGGGGAATCAGGTTTCACCCGTACGGGATTCCTCCAAATCGTAGCGCGTGAGAACGAAGCAGCGCTGCGGAAGAATACCACCATGCACCAGGACACTGGCATCGCCTCCTTCCTAATCACTGCGAACGATGTCAAGCGGCTGGTGCCGTCTTTTGTGACGGATGATTTCGATGTCGCTGCGTACGAACCTGAATCTGGCTACGCTGACCCGAGCGCAACGACTGCGTCCCTGATCAATGCGGCCAAAGACAAAGGCGCGCGCATCGTGCAGGATTGCGCCGTGACAGGCGTGATCGTGAAAAGCCAAAAGGTGAAAGGCGTTCAAACTTTGCAGGGCGATTACTTCGCGCCGGTGGTGGTCAATGCAGCTGGACCATGGGCGGCGGTGCTCAACGAAATGGCCGGCCTTGACCTGCCTTACACCACCTGGCGGCACGATACCATGTTCGTGGGCAGGCCCAAAGAAATGGGACCCAGCCATCCTACCGTGATCGACTTCCCCAATGAGATGTACTTCCGCCCCGAAACCGGCGGTCTGATGCTGGTTGGCCTGGAAGACGGCAATCCATTGGGCGATTCACCCGACGGGGACACCGACCATGCCATCAAAGGGTTTGTCGAACGCGCCATCGAACGCATCTGCCAGCGTGTGCCCATTATGGAAAATAGCTACCTGCACACCGCGCACGGCGGCTATGACGGCATCACCCCCGACCAGCATCCCCTGCTGGGGCAGGCCGGGCCGGATGGCTTTTACCTCCAGTGCGGCATGAGCGGCACGGGTTTCAAGATTGCTCCTGCGGTGGGGTTGTGTATGTCAGAATTGATCCTGGATGGCGAAGCCAAGACCGTGGATATTTCGATCTACCGCCCTCAGCGCTTTGTGGAAGGAAAAGAGATTATGGGTAATTACGAGAGCATCTGGCACTAATCGTGTTGGTCGAGTGCCGCGTAGCGGCGTATCGAGACCAACAGGTTACAAGCTAAGCTAAATTTTGTAGTTTCTATACGCTCCTCGCTACCACTCGGAGCTACTCAACCACCGTCAAAAAACAGGGAAAAGTAACGTGCACAAAAAGCGTATTCCCCTCATATTACTTACCATATTCCTAACTGCCTGTTCCTCTCCCGCCTCCCCAACCACCATAGCCACACCACCTCCCACCAACACCCCCACGCCGCTCCCCACCGCCACGCCCACCAATCCGCCGCCCACGCCCGTCCCCATTCCCTCGCGCCCTGTCTACAATCTCAACACCACCATCGACTATGACCGCCATTTCGTCTCTGTCGACGAAACCATCCTCTACCCGAACTACACCGGCGAAAACATCGAGTCCCTGACGCTGGCGATCGCTGCCAATCTCTGGCCCAATTGTTTCCGACTTGAGAGCATCTTTATTAGCGACATCCCTGTGACCGACTTCACGCTGGACGGACATCGTCTGGACATTCCGCTTCTCACCCCGCTCGAACCTGATTCTGTTATAGAAGTTCACCTCCGCTACAACCTGTCTCTGCCCTACACAGACCAGGCTCATAGTCTGCGAGCGCGCATCTTCGGCTACGGCGATTTGCAAACCAACCTGACCAACTGGTATCCCTTCGTCGTCCCGTTCATCGATGGCGAATGGGTCATCCGCGAGCCCTGGTCACATGGAGAATATCTCGTTTACCCATTGGCCGACTTCGTCGTCGATCTCAAATTCGCGCATCCCGACAACGTCCCCATCGTCGCCGCCAGCGGCACGCCAGAACCCACCGGTGAATTTACTCGCTACACACTGACAGAAGGCCGCGCTTTTGCCCTCTCCGCCAGCCGTGATTTCGAAGTCACCAGTTTGAAGGTAGGCGATGTCAAGGTATCTAGCTACTACTTCCCCATCTACAAAGGCGCGGGCGAAGGCGCACTGATTGCCAGCAAGCAGGCCATCGAAGTTTTCTCGCAACGCTTTGGGCCGTATCCGCACGAGACGCTATCCATCGTGGTCGCAGACTTCATGGACAGCATGGAATACTCCGCGCTCTATTTCAATAGCCGCTACTTCTACGACCAGTTCGACAGCACCGTCCAAAACTACCTGACCTTCGTCTCGGTCCACGAGACGGCGCATCAGTGGTGGTTCGAGCAGGTTGCCAACGACCAGGCCTTGGAGCCCTGGCTGGACGAGTCGCTGGCTACCTATTCAGAAGCCATCTTCTACGAAACCCTGTATCCCGACCTCGTTCCGTGGTGGTGGTCCTATCGCATTGTCTTTTTCAATCCCAGTGGATATATCGATATTCCCGTTTATCAGGGTCAAAATGACGAGACCTACAAGCACACCGTCTATTTCAACGGCGCGCACTTTTTGCAGGATTTACGCGATCGAATTGGCGATGAGGCCTTCTTCGCTTTCTTGCAAGATTATTTCATGCAAAACAGGGGAAAGATCGTAACCAGGGTTGACTTCTTTACTATCTTGGACAAGAATACAAATTTGGATTATTCAGATACTGTGTGGGGATACTTTCATTATAGATAAACCAATTTGGGGCGAAAGACAAATGAGAGTAATGTTGTCTGATTCATTGCGAGTTGTGATGCTTCCCAACATTGCTTCAGACAGAAAAAATATGAGTCAGACACAAGCTGAAACCCAAACCGAATTTTCGATTCATCCCGCCACCCAAATTGGTCCCGTTTCATTGACTGTTTCCAGCCTTGAGAACCAGATCGCCTTTTACCAACAGGCGCTCGGATTCGAACTTCACTGGCGCGAAGGTAATCAGGCCGGGTTAGGAGCCAGTGAAAGAGAATTACTCCGCCTGGTGGAGCAACCCGGCTTCAAACGTTACCAGCGTGTAACCGGCCTGTATCATTTTACCGTGCTCTTCCCCGATCGGCGCGAACTGGCGCGCGTCATGGCGCGTCTGTTCGCCTTGAAATATCGCAGCCACCCCACCGACCATATTATGACCAAGACTACCTACCTGGACGACCCAGAAGGCAACGGCATTGAGCTGTATTGCGAATCGCCCGAAGATGGAACCTGGTCCCTGAAAAACGGAGAATACATCACGCGCCGCGCGGACGGCTCCCTGAGCGACGGCCGCGAACCACTGGATGTGGAGGCATTATTCAGTCATCTCAAGGAAGATGATAAATTGGATCTCCCTATTCCGGCAGAAACCCGTGTTGGTCATGTCCATTTACATATACGGAACATAGACGAGGCCGTTGACTTTTATCACGGTGTCATCGGCTTTGATGTGATGGGCATGGTCGATTCAGTCCGTATGGCGTTTGTCTCGGCAGGTGGCTATCATCACCATGTCGGCCTGAACACCTGGCAGGGCGAGGGCACGCCATCGCCTTCCACTGACGCGCTCGGTCTGCATTACTTTACGGTGGAATTACCCGATCAAGCCGCGCTGGATGAAGTCACGGCGCGGGTGGAAAAAGCAGGTATCCCTGCCAAACAGACTGAAGACGGGCTGCTTCTGTATGACCCGTCCCAGAACGGCGTGATGCTGACGAATAAAAGCTAACTTTTATTTCCGGGATGTCATTGCGAGCGTAGCGACACTTGCACCGCACTGCGTTTGGTGCAGTGCAGTGGAGCAATTTCCCAATTGTCAGGAGACTGCCACGTTGGACAAAGGCCTCCTAAGTGCCCGAACAAGGTAATTTTGATTGGTGGATTTCCCTTTGCACACTGTATTTTCATCAATCATTATCATGCTGTCCGGGTACTAGCAGTGACACAGCAAAAAAACATCCGAAGCTTTGTACAAAAGTGTGATTTTAATTAGACAAAAGTAAGAAATCCCTGTTATCCTGCATCAAAACCCTGAAAACCAATTCTGAATTAGAGGTGTCAAAATGCAATTGAATGGACTCCATCACGTCACCGCGGTCAGCGCCAGGATCGCTGATAACGTCGAATTTTATACCCAGGTATTGGGTTTGCGCCTGGTAAAGAAATCGGTCAACCAGGATGATGTCTCTGCTTATCATCTTTTCTATGCCGATAAAGCGGGTTCCCCGGGTACCGATATGACCTTTTTCGATTGGCCCCATATTGGCCCGAATGTCCGCGGCAGCGACAGCATTGCCGGAACGGCTTTTCGCGTGGCCAGCCGCCAGGCGCTTGACTGCTGGGCAGAACGTTTCGATGAATATGGCATAAATCATGACCAGATCACTGACTTTGCCGGGCGCGAACTGTTGGCGTTCGAAGATCCCGAAGGCCAGCAGTTGTACCTGGTCAATGACCGAGGCGCAGAATATGAGGGTGAGATCTGGCAGCGCCCTGATATCCTGGATGAGTACACCCTGCGAGGATTTTATAGCATCGTTCTTTCCGTTTCCTCCATCGATCAACTGGAGATGATCTTCAAGGAAATCCTGAATTTTGAAGAACTGGAACGCGCGCAATGGATCGACCGGGAGTCGCATGCGGTCATTTTCACCACCCGAAAAAACGGGGGCGCCGGGTCTGAAGTCTGGCTGTTGGAACAGCCCGATGCCGGGCCGGGCCGGTTGGGCGCAGGTGGCACGCACCATGTCGCCTTCCGGGTCAAGGACTTTGAGGCGCAGAAAGAATGGCACTCTCATTTAACAGGAGCAGGCTTACACGTCAGCAATTTGATCGATCGCTTCTGGTTCCGCTCGATCTACTTCCGGGTTTCCAATGGTATCCTGTTCGAAATCGCCACCGACGGTCCCGGCTTCGCCATCGATGAAGCCCAGGAGGAACTGGGCGAAAAGCTGGTCTTGCCGCCTTTCCTGGAAGATCGTCGCGAGCAAATCGAAGCCGGGTTGACACCCATCGGAGCGTAAGCGCAAATGGCAACAAATATCCATCACCGACAACCTGTGATAAATATGAGTGCTGAACTCGAGGATGCAGAACTGATCGTCATCCTGCTTCACGGTCGCGGGGCTACCGCTGAGGCGATGATGCCAATCGCCGAAGCACTTCACATGGAAGGGGTCAGTTTTTTGATCCCGCAGGCAGCGTTGAACCGCTGGTATCCCAATACCGCCTTTGGGCCGCTTGAGGCAAACGAACCTGACCTGTCTTCTGCTTTGGGAACCGTCGATTCCCTGGTAAAAGAGGCTCACGAAAAAGGTTTTTCGGACCAGCAGATCGCTTTTGGAGGCTTTTCACAGGGTGCATGTCTAGCTTCGGAATATGTCGCCCGCAACGCCAGGAAATACGCCGGTCTATTCATTTTCAGCGGCGCCCTGATCGGACCGAAAGGTATGCCTCGCAATTACCCGGGTTCTTTCGACCAGATGCCCGTTTTCATCGGCGGCAGTGACGTCGATCCCTGGGTAGCACACGACCTTATCAGCGCTACAGCCAACGTATTCGAGAAAATGGGCGCCAGCGTCGATTTTCACACTTATCCCGGGATGGGCCACACGGTCAATCAGGATGAGATCGACGGCGTCCGCAAGATGTTTGAAAAAGTCAAACAGGCCTCCGTTGTTCATGTAAGATAACGGGCTTCCTGATCAAGACCAATACTGCTCCCGGTCGATGGCCGGGAGTATGTTTTTTAATTATTTCCGCTTCCCATCCTCAGTGACTGGAATATAATCACCTTGTGAAAAACACCATCTACATCGCGCTGGGCACTAACCTGGGCAACCGCCTGGCTAATCTACGCGCGGCAATCCAATCCATGCCACCAGAAGTTAAAGTGCTGGCTGAGTCGCACGTCTACGAGACGCCGCCCTGGGGCTACGAAGACCAGCCTGCGTTCCTCAACATGGTCGTCAAAGCTAAAACAGAACTGTTGCCGGAAGCGCTGCTCAAATATCTGAAGCAGCTCGAAGTCGAGTTAGGACGCGAGCAGAACTTTCGCTGGGGCCCGCGCCTGATCGACTTGGACATCCTGTTCTATGATGACCTCGTGCTCGCTTCGCCGCCGCTGGTCATCCCGCATCCGCGTTTGCACGAGCGCGCTTTTGTGCTGGTCCCTCTGGCGGACGTTGCGCCGGATTTGATTCATCCTGTACTTAAGCAAAGCGTGCGAGATTTATTAGTCGCAATTGAGGCGCAGGGGATCGTTCGTTTCGGTGATTAATTGCATAGAAAACGTGGGAAAGAAAGTATTGTTTTTCATCTGATTATTTTGTATACTGAAACTAACAAAACTGTAAGGGCGGTCATTTAACTTCGCCCGATGGGGAACGAATGGTGAAATATCTAAAGAAAAAGAGCGGGATAATCTTAATTGTTTTTGCAATCATGGTCGGTGCCTGTGATGCATCGGCGCCAACAAGCTTGCCTTATTTAGAGGCTTGTGTGCCTCCCACTGATGGATACAATCTTTACAGAGAAGCGTCTGAGCAATATCCAGAGGAGCCAGTTTTTGCAGAAGCTTTCCGAACTGGTCAACCTTACTTTGATATTGATATTCGTAGAAGAGCCCTGCATACCCTCAAAGATCAAGTACGCCGATGGTCCAATTTCCAAGACATTCTTGTAAATGATGATCAAGTAGCCCGAATTACTTTGACATTCATACATCCGGAATTGGTAGAGACCATTTTACTAAATCATTCACTAGCACAGCCGTCAAATATAAACAGGGATCAATTTGCTACTGAACTAAAAACTCAATTGGGAAAATTAGCGGACCATAATGAATTGTATTTTTTAGTCACAGTTACCGATTCTAGTTACAACCCATTGGTCACGGAAAAAGATGTAGCTATCTTAAGCATTCCAGCGCAAGATATAACTTTGATGAATTCCGAGAATGGCTTTGTAGCACCAAAACACTACGATCCACCGTTGGGACAGGATATTTATCTTTCACGAAATCATCTTTCAGGGTATGTTGCTTTTCCCATGTTTGTCAAAGACAAAGAAGATAAATGTGTGCTAATGTTGGATCCATCATCAAATACTACGATAACAATAGGGGCAACTAACATAAAGCTTAGCACTACCGCTGGTAATGTAAGTAATCATCAATTAACCTGGCTTATTAGATACCACTCCTTGTTGGATTTAAATATAATCCCAACCCCAGCAATTGTTTCTGATCAAAATATAGCTCCCGAGTGTTGTCATGCTCCCCCAACTCCTGATGTCACTAGATTACCAACGGATGAAACTTATTGGAACAGCTATTGGGTTGAGGTAGCTCGTTACGTCTGGGGGTATGTGGTCGCCCCTTAATTCCCCTCGCCTTCGGTTATAATCTCCCCTGACCAACAGGAGGACCCATGACCGAACTTAAACCGCTTAACTGGCAGCCCAAACCCGGCGTGGGCATGCACGTAGTACGCCGCGGCGACGGCGGTATGACGCTCACCTTTACCGACCTTTCTGATGCCACGCTGGCCGACTGGTACGAATTCGCCTCCGAACACCTGCTCGGCTCTGACCAGCGTGTGCGCAATCTGTATGATCTGCGTCAAGTAGGTGAGATTCCTGAAAAGGCCATCCGCATGGCGGTGGAGCTCAACACTGACCCGGGCACGCGCAACATCCGCCTGGCCGTGGTCGTTTCATCGGAAAAGGTCAAGGCCGCTATTGAAGAGATCGCTGCTCTATCCGGGGGAGATACTGCCTATATGCGCTTATTTACCGACATCAACGAGGCCGAAGCCTGGCTAGGCCGTCCGCTCGATCACATTTCCTAATATGCTCCGTTGGGGTCTAAGACCCCGACGAGCTTTTAGAATATGAAACCCCTCGACATCGCCAAACACACATTCAACTGGGGTGTCCGCTCTTACGTGATGGGCATCCTTAATATTACGCCGGATAGCTTTTCGGGGGATGGCTTGCTCCCCTCTCCCTCAGGGAGAGGGGCCGGGGGTGAGGGTGTAACCGCAGCCCTCGACCAGGCTCGTAGCTTTCTCGTTTCTGGCGCCGATATCCTCGACGTGGGCGGCGAGTCCACCCGTCCCGGCTCGGAACCGCTAAGTGCCGAGGCTGAGATGGAACGAGTCATCCCAGTCGTGTGGACGCTATCCAAAGAATTCCCCGATGCGCTCATTTCCATCGACACCTACAAAGCCACCGTCGCAGAGGAAGCGTTCAAGGCTGGCGCCCACATCCTCAATGATGTCTGGGCTCTCCGCGCTGACCCGGCCCTGGCTGGCGTGGCGGCGAAGTACAACGTACCAGTCATCCTGAT
>Ga0105094_10002068_pt1 | contig 10476 bp, 8 predicted proteins | sample PPLLak1March2015_2_FD_87023 | JGI IMG/M metagenome (GOLD analysis project Ga0105094, IMG submission 87023) | Freshwater sediment microbial communities from Prairie Pothole Lake near Jamestown, North Dakota, USA - PPLs Lake P8 Core (3) Depth... | ecosystem: Environmental > Aquatic > Freshwater >...
CAAGACCGGCAATCTCAGGTCGGGCGCAAAGAGGAAATTCCTATTCTCATCATCATATCTCGGTGTGCGTTTGCACGTACAAGAGGCCACAATTCCTAAGAGGCTTGCTGTGCCGATTAAGAGAACAGGTGACATTTGACCTTTTTGATTTCACGGTCATCGTTGTCGACAATGATGCCGCCCGGTCGGCAGAGTCCTTGGTCTCCAAAGAACAAGAAATGTATCCTGTTGAATTACGCTATTACGTCGAGCCGGAGAAAAATATCTCAGCAGCCAGGAATCTGGGCGTACTGCACGCCAAAAGCGATCTGATCGCTCTCATCGACGATGATGAATTACCGGATAAGTATTGGCTCGCGACACTATTTAAAGCGATGTGCGAATATCACGCCGATGGGATATTTGGGAGAATAAAAGCCATATATGAAGACGAGGTTCCCGGATGGGTCAGATCCTCGGGCGCAATTTCCGATGTGAATCGCGTCACGGGAGCTCACGTTCCGTGGACCGAGGCATTTACGGGTAATGTTCTTTTAAAGAAACGGCTATTCTTCGATGAAGGCGGCATGTTCAACAGAGCTTTTGGCATGACAGGTGGGGGGGACGTTGAATTCTTTAAAAAGAAGTCTGAAATGGGGTATCGTTTCATCGGGTGTGACGAGGCGCTCGTTTTCGCCCTAATCGTTCCGCAGAGGTGCACGAGAACATATATGGTGAAAAGGGCCTTCCTGGAAGGCGCAGTTTACATGAAGATATTCTCTGGGAGAGAAAAAGTCCGCCGAGTCCTCAGGTCCTGTATAGCCCTGCTTGTATATCCATGGGCTATTCCGGTCCTCCTTGTTCTTGGCAAGAACGGGCCTATGAAATACGTAATAAAATTGTGTCACCATATGAGCATGGTTCTGGCCAGCTTCGGCCTTGTGTTGATAAAGGACAGGACGGTTCTGGAATCTATCGAGGGCCAATGAGGTGTTAAGCCCCGTCATGAGCGAAAGGCTGAGAAGCAGTATCCTGAGACTGGAGACGTGGATCGAAGAAAGCCGCTACAGGGGCCCTGATCCATTTGATGGCTTGTCTTCGGTTTTTCGCCCTTTGACGTTTCACAACGTCTTCGCCGAAAGGGCGCTAAAAAAATTTGTTTTGGAATGTCCTTTTAACCTGAGACCGATTCTAGGCGTACGACCCCTGGAATCCACGAAGGGCAGAGGCTATATGGTCTCCGGCTATATGAATCTTTTAAAGATCACCGGAGATGAATCGTACAGAAGGAAAGCCTTGAGTTGTCTCGACTGGCTCATCCAAAACAAGTCCCCAAGATATGCTAAGTTCAGTTGGGGAGCTCATTACGATTCCTGCAGCCGCCTCGGTAAGCTACCGATGCTCGAACCAACCATTGTCTGGACGGCCCTCCTCGGTCAGGTCTTTCTAGACGCGTACGAGATGTTCGGCCATGAAGAGTATCTGGAAGTTGCTGATAGCGCCTGCCAATGGATCATCAATGTGCCGCGGGAAAGAACGGATTCCGGAAGCTGCCTGAGTTATGTCGCTTTTGAACAACGGTCGGCTCACAACTCGAACCTCCTTGGTGCGGTCATGCTCGCAAGGGCGGGACAATTGATGAGGAACTCCGATTATCTTAAAGTCGCCAAGGAGGCGGTCGACTATACCTGCGCCAGGCAGCTTCCGAACGGCGGCTGGTATTATGCCGAGGCGGAGAACGCACATTGGATCGATAGCTTCCATACCGGATACAATCTCGATAGCCTGAAGGGCTATATCGAGATCACCAAGGAGAATAGATATCAGGGCGGCCTTTCGCGGGGATATCGGTTCTTTAGAGATCATTTTTTTGATGATCAGGCTCGGCCCAAGTATTATCATGACCGGCTTTACCCGATCGACATCCAGTGCGTGTCTCAGGCGATAGAGACCTTGGTCAAGTTCGCGATGGACGATGCAACGGCATTGCCTTTGGCGCTTGCCGTCGCCCATTGGGCCATCGATCACATGCAGGACGAAAAGGGGCATTTCTATTATCGGAAATGGCCGGGGATGAGCGTGAAGATACCGATGTTCCAATGGGGACAGGCAACGATGTTCAAGTCATTGACGATGTTGTGGTTGTGGTCACAAATCGGAGCCCGATCGAACTGAAGGGGGCCTGATCCAGTTCGGATGAGGTAGTGACATGAATGTAGTCTCGAAACGGCGTCTTCGACAGATCATGTTCTCCCTTCAGCACTACTTAGCGGAGGTCAAGAACTGCCGTGACGCAAACGATGCCTACCTATGGCTCTATTTTAAGAAACCGTATTTGTTCCCCCTCGTCCACTTTCCGGCGACGGTCGATATTGAGCTGACCAACAACTGCAATCTGAGCTGCATCCATTGCCTGAGCCAACGAAAGGAAAACAAAAGGCCGCTAGGATTCATGGATTATGAAGTCTTCACCAAGATCGCGGATGAAATGGGCCGATACCCTGGCAGGAACCTGTTGATATGTGGCGTCGGCGAGCCCGTCCTGCATCCCCGGATCCAAGAGATGTTGTCTTATATGTCTGAAAAAAGACTGAGATATACTTTCTATACCAATGGCACGTTTATGCGACGCTATACGCCCAAGGACATCATGAATTGGCATATCGAGACAATCGTTGTCTCTGTCGACGGTATCGACGACGAGACGCATGCGGGCATTCGTGTCGGAAGTGATTATAGCGCTATCAAGGAAGATGTCGCCGCATTGTCCGCATTCCGGACGCGGGAAGGGAAGAGGAACCCTCGAATCGAAATCAGGCACGTCATATTTCCCTATGAAACCAACAATCAGCTTGTCCAGTTCAGGCGAGAGTGGTTGAAGATCGCCGACGCGGTAAAATTTAACTTCTTGATCTCACCTTCGGATAAATCCATAGGATTGGAAGGGGATCTAAGGAGATGCCGGGATATCAGACGAAAGATGCACGTCAGGTGGAGCGGACAAGTCCCCCTCTGTGGCTATCAGTATATTCACGACGATTATGAATGGCTGGGGGATGTCCATTTTACTACCCTTGAAGAAATCTGGAATGGGACACGGCTGAACGAGGTCCGATCATGGCACAAAGTGCGGGCCTTCAGATCCGTACCCTTTTGCCGCAATTGTGCGGCGACACAACCCTGAGAACCGAACGCTAAAATATGTCCGTTCGATATATTGTCATTTCGCCGGTCAGGAACGAGGAAAGACATATCGAAAGAACGATAGATTCCGTATGTGCTCAGAGCATAAAGCCAATAAGATGGATCATTGTGGATGATGGATCATCAGACAGAACACCGGCGATCATCTCAGAGCGCGCGAAGTCTCAGGATTGGATCGTTCTCTTAAGGCGGCCTGACCGGGGTTATTATGATTTGGATGGAGGCGGAGAAATCAAGGCTTTTCTCAATGGATATGAGTGCGTCAAGGGCTGGGATTTTGAATATTTGGTGAAGCTGGATGGAGACGTCTCCTTCAATGAGGCCTATTTTGAGGATCTCTTCAATGAATTCGAGGCCAACCCAAAATTGGGGATCGCCAGCGGCGGATGTTATCATTTGATCGCCAACCAGCTCGTCCTTGAAAAATCGTATAAATGCCACCCGCGGGGTGCCGGCAGGGCCTATAGACGAAGATGTTGGGAAGAAATCGAGGGTGCCGTAGAATCTGTCGGGTGGGATGCTTTGGATGTCTATAAAGCCCGCATGCTGGGATGGGAGGCCTACCATTTCGAAGCTATCCGAATAATTCATCATGTGAGGACAGGCAGCAAGGATGGCCTCGTTCATGACCTCAGGAGAGGCGGCAGAATAGGCTATCTCATCGGCTGCCATCCCATCTTCTTCCTCTTGGTGGGCCTGAAGCGCATGTTCATGGCGCCATTAGTTGTCGGTGGGCTTGCCTATCTTTGGGGCTATTTGGGCGCAAGGGCAAATAACGAAGAACGAATAGTCGATCTTAAATTGATGAAATTTATAAGAAAAGAACAAGTTGGCAGAATTAAAAGAGCCCTAGGTATTGGAATGAGGTAAGCGTCGGAACAAGAATTTTCGAGTCAAATTGGCAGGTCGGGTGTTCGAGTCACCCCGGGCGCGCTTCCTTTTTCCCTTTCCGAATGCTTTCAGGTCCGTTTCTGATCGCGTCTCATCGCTTTGATCTTTTTGCAGGCTTTCTCGGAACCCCGGCTACCTTCGCCGCAGGCCTCCTCTCCTCGAGATCATAGTAGTAGTCCAGGCCGGTGTGGTGGATGAGCTCCTCGCGCATCAGGTAGCGCAGGGTGTTCATAAACTTGCTTCGCTGGACGAAGAGGTCGTTCTCGGGATAGAGCCCTTCGCGGACCATGGGGCTCTTGAAGAAGAAGGACAGCCACTCCTGAATGCCATGCATCCCGGCCCGGGCGGCCAGGTCGGTGAACAGGACGAGGTCCAGGGCGACGGGCGCGGCCAGGATGGAGTCGCGGCAGAGGAAGTTGACCTTGATCTGCATCGGATAATCCATCCAACCGAAGATGTCGATGTTATCCCAAGATTCCTTATTGTCGCCCCGCGGCGGGTAATAATTGATGCGGATCTTGTGGTACAGCTCGCCGTAGAGCTCGGGATAGAGGTCGGGGCGGAGGATGGTGTCGAGAACGCCAAGCTTGGAGATCTCCTTGGAGCGGAACGATTCGGGATCGTCCAGGACCTCACCGTCGCGGTTGCCGAGGATGTTGGTCGAGAACCAGCCCGAGATGCCGAGCAGGCGGGCCGCGAGCCCCGGCGCCAGGATGGTCTTCATCAGCGTTTGACCGGTCTTGAAGTCCTTCCCGCAGACGGGGAGCTTCGTCTCCGCTGCAAGCTCGAGGAAAGCCGGACAATCCGTCGTGATATGCGGGGCGCCATTGATATAGGGGAGGCCCATCTTCAAGGCCGCGTAGGCGTAGATCTGACTGGGGCTGATGTGAGGTGAATTCTTTTTGAGCCCGGCCTCGAAAGCCTTCACCGAAGCGTGGACGTCCTGACAGTCGTGGTAGGCCTCGGTCGAGGCCGTCCAGAGCATGACCATCCGGGCGACTTTGTGCCGGGCCCTGAAATCGGCGATGTCCTTCATCAGCGCCTCGGCCAGGTCCATCTTGGTCCGGCCCTTCTTGACGTGGCGGCCGTCGAGGTTGTGGACGAAGGCCCGGTCGAAGACGGCCGGCATGGGCGCCACCGCTTGGAGCTCGTCGCGGACCGCCTCGATGTGGTCGGGCGTCAGGACCTTGGCCTTTCGGGCCGCCTCGTAGGCGGTGTCGGCGAAGCAGTCCCAGCCGCCGAAGACCATGTCGTCGAGCCCGGCCAGGGCGATGAAGTCCCGGATGGGGACGAACCGGTTCTCGGTCCTCTTGCCCAACCGGATCTTGCCTGATTGGGCGAGCGAGCCGATCGGCCGGGCCAAGCCCTTGCGGGCGGAGAACACCCCGGTGAGCAGGGTCGACGACACGGCGCCGATGCCGGGCATCAGGACGCCAAGCTTGCCCCCGGCGGGCGCGATCTCGGGACCTCTCAGGATATCGGACATGCGGATGACTCCTTTTTGGGAACGCCGGCTCTCACCGCCGAGGCTCGGCGGGACGTTCGACCATCCAATAGCGGACGAATCGATAGACGATATTGAGGACGGGGATGCAGAGCAGGATGACGATGACCAGATCGAGACGGTCGATGAGAGCGAAGAAGAATATGCCCAGGTAGACGAGCCCGCGGAAATCGCCGCTCGCGCCGGAGCCCGTCCGGATCTCCTTGTATTCGCGTTCGAGGTAATAGAGTACCATCTGGAGCATGTAAGCGGCGAGGCCGAAGAGGCTGACGATGTAGAAGCCGAGCCGGCCCGACTGGAGATAGTAACCCGTGACCATGGCCCCGAGGACGAAGAAATCCGTGACCCGGTCGAGATAGAGGTCGAGATAGGCCCCGAACCGGGAGCAGAGGTTCTTCGAGCGGGCCAGCATGCCGTCGGCCCCATCGAGCAGAGTGCCGGCGTAGATGAGGAGTCCGGCGATGACGAAGCCGCGGCGGGTCCCGAGGAGGAAGGCCGCGGCCCCGGCCAGGCTCAGGATGAAGGCCGCGACCGTGAGGTGATTCGGGAGCAGTTTCAGCTTGATGGCGGCCCGGACGATCAGGGCGGCTAAGGGGCGGTTGACGAGCCGGTCGACCTGAACTATTTTTGGCAGGCGCGAAGGCAGCGGGGGTTTGAGGGAAGCCTCGAGGTCGAATTCCGGGTTGTTCTTCAGCATAGTCTTTACCGAATGACTGGTTATCGTACTCTGAGGCCGTCAGGCCGCCTAAATAACGATGATCAGGAATTGTAGGCGTGAGCAGCCCCGGTGTCAAATCCGGGCCTGCCTCCGCAGACCGGATGAGCTGCCGGCTTGTCGGGCCGCCGGGCCTCTTCTATAATGGGCGTCATGTTCGTCAAGATGGTATCCCTCTCTCCCGCCCGTTGGGGCCGCGGCTTCAGCCGTCTCAATTTCCGGCGGGCCGAGGAGTGCGATGCGGTCCTTCGCTGGCTCGATGCCCGGGCGGGGGAAAGGATCCTCGACGTCGGGAGCGGCGACGGCTATTACGACTGGCGCATCAGCCGCTCAGGAGCGCGGGTCACCGGGATCGACCTCCACGAAAAGCGCCTCGTCTTCGCCCGTAAGCATTACGGGAGCGAAACGACCGAGTTCCTGGCCATGGACGCGGAAAAGGCGGACTTTCCGGCCGGCTCCTACGACAAGGCCATGAGCCTTTGCGTCATGGAACACCTCGGCGACGACGAGTTGGTCATGCGGAGCGTCGCCAAAGCGCTGAGACCGGGGGGACGTTTCGTGTTCTCGGCCGACAGCCTGTCGAATCCCGGCCTCAGGCCCCGGGAGCGGGAGCGCCACAAGAAGCGTTATGCTGTGAACACCTTCTACACGCCGGAGGTCGTCAGAGACAAGTTGGCCCGGACCGGATTCGACGTCGAGGACGCGCGCTATGTCATGGATTCGCCGTTCGCGCTCGGCCTCGTCCGGCTATCCTGGAAGCTCGACCGGTTCCCCCGGGTCCTCGCCCCCATGCGGACGCTCGGCTATTTGCTGCTCGGAGCCCTCTGGGGCGCAAGCCGGCCGTTTCGGGCGGGCGAGCGGCGGTCCGCCGCCGCGGGCGGGCTGACCCTCATCGTCCTGGCCAGGAAGAGGGCCGCGTGACCGCGCCGACGACCTGCGTCATCATCGCCGCCGGGCGGGGTAGCCGCCTGGCCGGCCGCGCGGCCAGCAAGCCGCTCATCGAAGTCGCCGGAAAAGCCCTGATCGACCGGGCCATCGACGCCGCGCGTGGAGCCGGCGTTCGCGAGTTCATCGTGGTTACGGGCTACGCGGGCGAGGCGGTCGAGAGGCATCTGACCGCCAAGGCCGCCGCGGACGGCCTCTCCATCGCGACCGTTCGAAACGACGAGTGGGAAAAAGAGAACGGGTTGTCGGTCGGCAAGGCGGCCGGCCTCGCCGGAGACCGTTTCTTCCTGATGATGGCCGATCACATCGTCGATCCCGGGCTGCTCGCGGGCCTGGGCGCCTGTGAGATCGGCGGGGACGAGGTCATCCTGGCCGTGGATACGCGGATCGCGGGCCATCCCCACGTCGATCTCGACGACGTGACAAGGGTCTGCGACGAGGCCGGGCGTATCGCCGCCATCGGTAAGAACATCGCCGATTTCAACGCCTTCGACACGGGCGTCTTCCTGTGCACGCCCGCACTGTTCGAAGCGCTCGCGGAAAGCCAGCGCCGGGGCGATTTCTCGCTCTCCGGCGGCATCAGGGTCCTGGCGGCTAAGGGAAAGGCCCGGACCTGGAGGATCGGCGACCATTTCTGGATCGATGTCGACGACGAAGCCGCGCTGCAGAAAGCGGAGGCGGCCATCGCCGGGGGCCTGGCCGGCCGCCCGCCTGAGACGGCTCTTGCCCGTTCGGTCTGGAGGCCGTCCCGGTTGCTCCTGGGCGGCGCGGGATTTCTCCTATTGGCTTATCTTATTCTGAAGACCGGCCCGGGGACGGTCCTGGCCCAATTGGCCCGGTTCGGCCCTTGGTTTTTAGCCACCGTTGCCATTGCCTTCGCCTGGCTCTTCGTCCAGGCCTGCGCTTGGGGCCTGGTCCAGGCCGCCCATTTCCGGCAGGTGCCGCTCCTGCGTCTCTTCCGGGCCAAGATCATCAGCGACTCTCTCAACGCGCTCATCCTTACGGCCGGGATCGGAGGCGATGCCGCCCGGGCTTTCCTGATCCGGCGGCACGCTCCCTTGACGGAAGGCATCCCCGGCGTCCTGCTCGACAAGACGATCGAGTTCTCGTCCGGAGTGCTGTTCCTCGTGACCGGCTTTCTTCTGAGTCTGATTTTCGTCGACCTGCCCCGATGGATGAACGTCGCGGCGGCGATCTGCCTCGTCGGATCGGTCGTCGGCGTCGTACTCCTAATCCTGTTCCAGCGCAAGGGCACCTTCTGGGTGCTGGGCCGCGTCGCTAGGATCGTTCCCAGGGTGGGCCGATTCGCCGTCCGGAGGGAGGCCGGCATTCGCCAGCTCGACCGGAACCTCCGGATCGCCTACGCGAACATCGACGCCCGGACGGCACTGGCCGCTCTTCTGCACCTCGTGTCCCGTTTCCTGGGAGCGGCCGAGATCTTCGTCATCCTGCGGGTCCTCGGAGCGCCGGCGACATTCCTGCAGGCCGTCTTCATCGCCGCCGGGGTCAGCATCGTCAATACGGCCTTCTTCGTCGTCCCGGGCCACGTCGGCGTCATGGAGAGCGCCCACATTGTCATCCTCCAAAGCCTGGGCTTTGGCGCGGGGCTGGGCCTCGGCCTGGGCGTCATCCGGCGGATCCGCAAGCTGGCCACGATGGCCGTCGGCCTCGTCCTGTTCTCGCTGGAGAAAGGGAGAAAACGAAAGGGAGGAACATGAATATTTCCGATGGATCGTTCGTTTGAGCGCTTTATGACCTCGAGTGATTGACTCCGACCGTCGAATTGGGTATCATCGCGGGCGAAGGATCACGGCGTTATCCGTCAGAGGGCCCTATGGTTAGGGCCCGTTTCCGGCGTAAATACAGGAAGCGGAAGGCTTGGAAAATCATACCATGAGCGACGGGGATATGGCTTCCGATAGGGGCTGGATAGTGGGCCGGGACGAAACTGTCCTGGTGACCGGGTCGGCCGGTTTCATCGGGGCCCGCGTCGTAGATTCGCTGCTTCGGCGGGGCTTCCGGAATATACGCTGCTTCGTTCGCCCCGGGAGCGGTAATCCACTCCTGATGGCCGTGCTGAAGGAGCACCCCGAACACCGGTGCGAGGTCTTCTCCGGCAACCTGCTCTCGCGCGACGACTGCGCGAGGGCGGCCGCCGGCGTTTACGTGGTCTATCACCTCGTGGCCGGACGCGGGAAATCCTTCCCCGGCTGCTTCCAGGGGTCGGTCGTCACGACGCGCAACCTGCTGGACGCCGTCGTCGCCGGTAAGACCATCAAGCGATTCGTGAACGTCAGCTCCTTCATCATCTATTCCAACCGGCGGTTGGCTCAGAATGCGGTTTGGGACGAATCGTGCCCGCTCGAGGACGATCTCGAGAAGCGTTTCGACGCCTATCTCTACGGCAAGTTCAAGCAGGACGAGATCGTCCGGGCGTATCAAGAAAAGCACGGTGTACCATACACGATCGTGTGCCCGGGCATCGTTTTCGGGCCTGGTCGGAAAGCCCTGCCGGGCTCCCTCGGTCTGGATACGTTCGGCATCTTCATGCGGGTCGGCGGGGCCGGCCGGATGCCATTGACTTACGTGGACAATTGCGCCGACGCGATCGTACTGGCGGGGCTCATACCGGGCGTCGAGGGGGAAGTGTTCAACGTCACAGACGACGACCTGCCCAAGAGCCGGAGCTTCCTGCGGCAGTACAAGAAGCGGGTGGGCCGGTTCCGGTCCGTGTGGTTCTCTTATCCGCTCACCTACGGCCTCTGCTGGCTCTGGGAGCGCTATGCAGCCTGGTCGAAGGGGCAGCTGCCTCCTGTGTTCAATCGTCGTAATTGCGCCTTCTCCTGGAAGGGGCACCGCTATTCCAACCGTAAGCTCAAGGCCCTCCTCGGCTGGGGATGCCGGGTGCCCATGAAGGAAGCTCTTGACTGCTATTTCAGGTATCAGAAAGATGAATGATCTGACCAAGACCCGCATAGCGATCGTCGGGTGCGGCAATATCGCGGACCAGCATGCTACCCAGATAAAGCTCCTGCCGGGCTGCGAGATCGTCGCCGCGTGCGACACGGACGAGTTGATGGCGGGCCAGCTCGCCGATCGTTTCCATGTCCCGTCCGTTTTCACGGACGCGTCCCGGATGCTCCGGGAGGCCAAGCCGGATGCGGTCCACATCACCACCCCGGCCCAATCGCATTTCTCCCTCGGCCGGATGTGCCTCGAAGCGGGCTGCCACGTCTAC
>Ga0105094_10002070_pt1 | contig 10472 bp, 6 predicted proteins | sample PPLLak1March2015_2_FD_87023 | JGI IMG/M metagenome (GOLD analysis project Ga0105094, IMG submission 87023) | Freshwater sediment microbial communities from Prairie Pothole Lake near Jamestown, North Dakota, USA - PPLs Lake P8 Core (3) Depth... | ecosystem: Environmental > Aquatic > Freshwater >...
GCTGGGCGGCTTCAACAGTACCTGCCCCTTGGCGGCGCTGTCCTAATTCGAGCTCCAGTAAAGGCCGTCGAACAGCACATCGGCGCCGCTGGGCATGGTCAGTACGGCATTGCTGGAGTTGAACGTGGTCGCATCGGCATCCAGGTCTAGGTTGCCCATGGTGCTGTTATTGTTGATTTCGCACGCGTTGCCCGTGGTGGTGCAGCCGGTGCTTTGCATGACCGTGTTGCCGACGAGCGCGATGTTGCCGTTGGTGTTGGCGCTGAAGCGCAGGCCGAAGTTGCGGTTGGCCACGGCGTGAAACGATGCCAGGCACAACAGTCCTGCCAGCAGCATGCCGCCGATACGCCGGGCAATTGATGGCCTTGCATGCATGCAATTCTCCAGCGCGGTATCTGCAAGTGGAACGGGTTTCATTGCTTCTTTCCTAAAACGTCATTTGCCATCAGGCGATGCCTTGACCCACGCTGCCGGTTTCATTCGGGGCAATCATTTCATTCATCTACCCAGGCTTATTTCGCATCCTGCTTCTCGCCGCGCACAGTGATTTCCACGCGCCGGTTGGGCTGCAGACACTCGATCAGTGCGCGCCGGCTGCGCTGCACCTTGCACGGCACCACGGGATCGGCTTCGCCGCGGCCGCGAGCCTCGATCCTGTTCAAGTCGATGCCGCGACTGGCCAGATATTGCCGGATGTGTTTGGCGCGTGACGTGGACAGGGTCTGGTTATAGACCTCGGAGCCGAGCCGGTCGGTATGGCCGGTGAGTTCGATGCGCTCCAACTGCTTCCAGGTTTTTAGTTCATTGGCCAACTGGTCAAGCTTCTGGCGCCCGCCCTGCACCAGATATTCGACGCCGGCGCGATCGAAGGCGAACAGGGTGTCGGTGGTGAGGGTGCGCTTTTCGACGACGATGCGTTCGACCGGCGTCGGCGTGTCCGTGACGGCCTGGGGGGCATGCTTCAGGGCGCAGGCATCGAGCGCGTGCTGCGCCTCATACGCCAGGTTTTCGGCAATGCGGGCGTAGGGCTCGGCGTGCATCCAGCCGGATTCCCATTTTTCGTGACCGGTCCACACCAGTTGCACTTCCAGCTCGGCGATCTTGCGTCCGGCGCAGGAAAAATCCGGGTGGCGTTTCAAGGTGTCGACCTTTTCCCACAGGTCGGGACGCACCTTTTCGCTGGCGTAGGGGAGCGGAGTGGCGGCGGCGTCATAGGCCGGGTTGCGTGCCAGACCATCAAGAATAGACGTGGCCTCGGTGGTGGCGTCCTGCACGATGCCGGTGCGATCCTTCTCGTGGTATTCATCCAGCGCCAGATCAAGCCAGGCGCGGGCCTTGGACACAGCGTAGTGATTCGCGCCGAGCGTGCCGAAGCCGAGCGTGTCCACCTGCCGCTGCAGTTGTTCGATGGTTGCCAGATCGGCGGGTGTGGTCGGGCGATTGTCCGCATGAGCAAGGGGCATGAGACAGGCGCAGAGCAGCGACATCACGGTCTTGTTCATGGTGTTTCCGATCCTGGCTTGGTGCGGGTTAACAGGCTGTTACCCCGGTCGTTGAGTTTGAGCGTGTCCTGATCGACCTTCATGCGGATTGCGACGTAGGGCCCTTGAGCGCGGTATTCGGCGCCGGAGAAATCCTCATCGTCAAAGCCGACGAAATTGTAGCCGACGGCCAGCCACATGTTTTCCATCAGGTTGTAGCCGACTGACGCGCCGAGGCCGTAATCCTTCACGCTGGAATCCCAGGTATGCAGCATCGAGGCGTGGGCGCCGATGTCCCAGTCGCGGCCGAGGTCGCGCCGGATCTCGGCGCCGATCAGGTCGGTGTAGCCGCTGTAGGAGTTGCCGTCGAGGGTGTCGAACACATATTTGGCGCCGTACTGCAGGGCGACCTGGGAGTGCCGGATGGGCATCCAGTTGGCATTGAAGTTGTTGATAAGCTTGCGCGCATGGCTGCGATCGGAGGGGACGCTGACGAGTTCGTCGATGTACTCGAGCCGGTCCAGCCAGACCCATTCGCTGTCCCACGGGCGATGGGCATAGGACAGACGGGCTTCGAACAGACGCGACTGGTCGGTTGCGGATTGCGTGTCGGTATAGCTGAACCCGGCTGCGAGCACGCGGCCGGCATCGAGGTTGCGCTGGAAACCAATAAGGAAGTTGATCCTGTCGTTGTCGTCGCCTTCACGCCATTCGAGACGGCTGTTGGCACCCCAGACCGAGTCGTTGTAGTTTGCGCCCAGACTGACGGCGAGGTAATCGCCCGTCATCGAGACCGAGGCGAGTGGCACATTCGGATTGAGTGGCTGTGCGCCGGTGTTGCGCAGGGTCTGGGCGCGGTCGATGGCGAAGTCGGTCTGCCAGAATTCGTTGATCTGCCAGCGTTGCACCAGCCCGAGGTTGGCGAAGATGCGGCCGCTGTCGAGCGAGGCCTGGCTGCCCAGCGAGGCGGCCATTTCGCCACCGGTCCAGGGTTGAACGCGCAGACCGACTCGGGTCGTGTTGGAGGTGAATTTCTCGCCGTGGGCGAACTCCTGTTCGGCAAACAGCTTGCTCTGTTCGGTGAGCAGGTAATCCACGCCGAGCAGGACGCGGTCAGGAAAGTCGACGCTTTCGGCGTTGCCGAACGCAATTTCGGTGGCGGCACGCAGGATCAGTTTCTGGTCGGGCATTTCGTAGGACATCCCTGCCACACCCTGCTTGCTTTGGTGAGTCACGCCCTGCGCGTCGACGTCGCGCACGAAACGGCCGCCGTAATAAGTCGTCAGTTTGTCAAAGCGCTGGTTGGCGACTGCCTCCACCAGGTCGCGCTGGGAGCTTGTCACCGCCAGGTTGTTGTCCTGACGGTAGGCCTGGCCCTGAATCTGCAGCGTATCGGAAAGCTTCAACTGGAATTCGGCACCATACTTGCGGGTGCCGATTTCGTTGTTCGACTGCTGGCCGAACCCGAAGCCGGCTTCCTGTTCGCGTATGTAAGCGAGGGCGTTCAGCTTCTCGCCCTGATGCAGCGCTTCGACCTTCCATGCCTTGCCGTCCAGCTTGAGGTTGGACAGCTCACGATTGCTGCGCGCGACTTCCGCCTTGATTTGGGTCTGATCGCTCAACTGATAGGTGAAGTCCACACCGCCGAGCTTGCCGCTGGCGCCGACATTGCCTTCGCTCACGAAGGTGGCGCCGATTTCGGTTTGGGCATTGGGCATGAAGGCGGCGCGTCCGCCGGCGGTCAGTTTCTTGTCGGCGTCGCTCTCTGATTCATATTCGGCAATGATGTATACGGGGTTGAAGGCAGCATCACGCACCGGCACCGGCGACTTGAAGAACAGCGTGCCCTTGAGGTAGTCGATCTCGTAATCCAGATAGCGGGTCAGGGTCTGGCTGGACACGATCACCTGCGACTGGAAACGGTCGCGCGTCTCGATGCGGATCTTGTCGGAGTTCCCGATGAGGTTGCTGCGGGAGAGACGGTACAGGCCCGAGGTGCCGTTGCCGGGAATCTCGTCCTTGATGTAGGCCTGCGCGGTCTGGCTGGCAAAGGCGTTGTAGGCGAACTTGTCGCCGCGGTATTCGGATTTCAGGCCGGTCAGGGTGCGGCTGTAACGCGAGAACTCGGTGACGGTCAGGCCGGTGTCGTAATCGCCGAACATGGCGTAGAACTGGCGGCGTTCGATCTTCAGGTAGAGCTTGCTACCGCTGGCGGCGTCGAAGGCGGGCTGGGTGGCGTCGGCATACAGGGTGTAAAAGCGGTTCGGGTCGATCGCCTGTTTCAGATTGGCGAAAGAGCCGGCGTCGCCGCTCTTCTTCGCGGTGTCGTAGGCCATCGTCAGCAGGTAGTCGCCACGGATGCTGCCCTTGGCGTAGAAGGCAATGCGGTTGCCATCGAACAGGTTCTCATCGGCATCGGCGTCCTTCAGCGCCTGCATGTTGCCGGACAGTTTCTTGTGGCCTAGCGTGCCCTCGGCAAAACCGACCAGAATCCAGTCGCGCTGGCCGGCTTCCAGCCAGGTACGCAGTTCCTGGGGACCGCCTTCGTTGAAACTGAAATTGAGAATGGCCTCGCCAGACTGCGTGGTCGGCTCCAGTTCGATCAGGGCGATCCCGTCCTGGCCGACTTCATAGCGCGGCCGGTTGTTGATCTTGGCGGCCAGCGGGTCGCGCTGGATGGCTTCGATCTGGTTGGCCGAAGCGTAGGGGCTGTTGAGCTGGAATTCGCCGTTGACGCCGCGCCGCATCTTGTAACCGTCCTTGTCGTAAAAGCGCACTGCGATGACCGGGCGGGTCTTGCCGTCGGCGATCAGGCGCGAGTGGGCAGGCACCAGTTCGACCCGATGCGGGCTGACCGAAAAATGGATCAGGCGGCTCTGGCGCAGCACTTCGGCGCCGGATTCGTCAGTCACGACCAGTTCGAGCTGGTTGTTGCCGTCCTTGATGTGGATGCCGCGCCAGGTGGCCAGGGCGACCGTGTTGGTGGCGTTGGTCGCCGTGCCGTCGTACAGCAGGGGGCTGACTTCCTCGCCGTTCAGCTTCAGCACGGCGCGCTGCTTCGGCGCGAGTTTGACCGCCGCCTTGATCGCGGGCAGGGCGGGCAGGAAGTTTTCCTGCGGGTGCAGCCACTCGGTGCCGGGCGCAGCGCTCGCCAGCCAGTCGGCGTCATACGGCAGTTGCTCGACCAGGCGGGCGCGGTCGTCGGCGCCGACCGGCTGCGGCGTGGCATCGCTGTTGAGGGGAACCGTACGCTGGCCGCGATCCTGCGCGCCGGGCACATTCGGGGTTTCATGGTGGGGCTGCGGCTGCGGGATGAGGGCTGCATTCTCGACCTCGACCGCCTGGCCCTGCAGCACCATTTCAGCGCGCGGCAGGGAAATGCCCTGCTGCCCGGATGCGGCAAAGCGTGTCATCGCCACCAGCTTGAGGGCGTCCTGGTTTGCAGCACGCAGTTCGACGTCCAGCGTGCGCGACCAGGCGCCCTGCTGGGCGGGCAGCCGCAGCGTCAGGAAGCCGTCGCCGCCTTCCAGTGCATCGGTTGCCGCGCCGTCCAGACGGGCGCTGCCGGCAACCAGGCTGACGCCGGCCGGCAGCATGAGGGTGGTGGACGCCTGATTGATCGCGCCGTCGCCGCGCAGGATCAGTTTCAACTGCACCTGGTCGCCTGTGCGGCTGGCGGAAAGATGCTGGGTGAGATGCAGTTCCCGCGGTGCTTTCTTCTGCACATGGAAGTCGGCGCGCCACAGGCTGCCGCCGCGCACATTGACGAACTGCGAATAGCTGCGGCCGGCGAAGCGCGAGTTCTTCTCGCAGGCCACCACTTCGTAATCGGCAGGCAGCGAATCGAGGTCGAGCTGCACCACGTGGGTGCCGGGACGGATGTTGTCGGCATGCCAGCGCCCATCCTGGTCGGTGAGGATATAGGTGCCGTCCTCCAGCACGATGCGGGCGTTCTGCAGGCCATGCTCATCGTTGTCCACATGATCGTCGCAGGAGCCGATGATGACGCGGCCCATGAGAATGGCGCGCGAGCGCATCAGGTCCTCGCGCACCGTGACGGTGGCACGCGCCGTGTTCGAGGTGTGTGCGCCGGTGGCGTAGGCCAGGTTCTCGGCCTGGCCGGTTTTCGCGCCGGCGCTGACCACGGCGACATACTTCAGCGTGCTGGTGCCGCCGGCCGCGATGGTGCCCAAGCCAAATGTGAGGGTGCGGCCGTCGGCGGAAATGGCGGGATCGGGCTGCAGCGAGCCATTCAGCCGCCCCGATCCGGCCTGGTAGCGGAAGCCTGCTGGCAACTGGTCGGCGATCTGCACCGCAAGCGCCGGACTGCTGGTGTCGTTGTTGCGGATGGCCAGGGTGTAGGGCACGAACTCGCCTTCGCCGACCACCGACTTGCCCGCCGCCTTGGCGATCTGCAGGTCGCCGCTCGCCGCATCGACCGGGATGTCGATGTGAATCGCCGGGCCCGGATTGACGACGAAGGAGGTGCCGTAGGAGGCACCGTTGCCGGGCACGCCGACCACGGCAAAGCCGGGCGGCAGGCTGGCCGGCGGAATGGTGGAGGCAAAGCGGTAACCCGCTGGCGGTTCGACGCTTAATACATAGTTGCCGGGGTAGATCAGCGGGAAGCGGTACATGCCCGAGGGCAGCGCGACCGTGCTGCCGCAGGCGGCGAAGGTCGACCCGGTGATCACCGGGTTGGGTGCGTATTGCGTGCCGTCGTCGCAGAAAACCCTGGCCGGCTGGCCGCTGCCGGCATCGATTAGCGTGACCCGGGCGCCGTCGACCGGCAGGCCGTTGACCGAATCGAATACCACGCCATACGGATCGACCAGGGCGGAGGCAGCCACCGTTACGGAGGTGACGTCACGCTGATAGGTGGTGGTGAGCACGGTGTTGATGGCGACTGAAAGTGCACAGTTGTTGTCGGTCGGCGGCAGGGCGGTGGTGCGGATCGCGCCGACGAAAACGCCGGTATTGGCGCCGGTCTCGGTCAGCAGCAGGGTTTCATGGTCGGTGGGCGCGATGGCGCTGGTGATGGTCACCCCGACCGTTTCGGCCAGCGCCGGATTGAGATTTTTGGTTTGGTCGGTGACCTGCACGTAGATGTTCTGGTCGCTGCCATACAGCGTGGCCGGGCTGAGCGCCGCCGACCCGGCGGCGATGCCGCCGCTCAGGTCGAAGGGTCCGCTGGTGGAACCCGACGAGGCGCATTGCGAGGCCCCCACCGGCGTGGAAATGCCGCCGGGCGTGGCTGCCATGAACTGGATGCCCGCCTCGGTGACCACCGAAACCGAAGCGCTTGCGCTGTAAGCCGTGCCGGCAATGCGGTAGCTGGCCGCTGCCGAGTTGGTGAGGGTGGTGCCGGCCGGGGTGGCGGCCAAGGCGGTGGTACCGGCCAGCCCGAAAACCGAGCACAACAATATAAGAGACGCTTTGTTGTGGAGGCGACGACCCGGGGTCGATGCCTCCACAACAAAGCGGGCTGCCCCGGCAAGCCGGGACAGCACACGCGCAAAAACCCCTTCCGCCCGGTTTGCCGGGTGGAAGGGGTGAGCGAGCTTGACTGGTGTGGCCATTCGCCCTTACTGGAGGGTGACGTTGAAGGTCACGGTGGCGCTTTCGCCCGCCTTCAGCTCGCCTGCCGCATAGCCATCGCCGGCATCGATCGGCAGCGCAGCCGCGAAGTCGATGGTGACGGCCTGACCAGCGATGGTGGCGCCGTCAGCGTTGGCCGTGCCGGTCATGTAGCCACCGGTGCCGCCGACTGCGCGCGCAGGAATGCTGTACTCGATCTGGAAGCCGCGTCCTGCCAGGCTTTCAGGCGTGCCAGTCGCAGAGGAGCAGGTTGCGGCATCGGTCGGGGCGACCAGGTTGGCGTCATGCGCCATGGCGGCGTTCAACGTGTCCGTGATCGTCGACAGGGTGGCCGAGGTCGAGCCGGTATTGCTGACCTGGATGGTCCAGCGCACCATCGCACCCGGGATGTTCTTCGGGTTGGTGATGCCGTTGAACGGGTCGCACAACAGGGTGTACGTTTTGGACACGGCGATGATAGCCGAGGTCACCCGGTAGCCGTCACGCGCCGAATGCGTGCCGCTGCGCGCGATGTCGTCGCTGCCGGCCGCATCCGCAAACACCACCTGCACCGCGCCTGGAACATCAACCCCGTTATCCTGGGCTGTCAGGCCACCCAATCCTGCGGCGCCCCCAGTGTGGGTCGTTGCTGTCAGGCTGACCAGGGAGACATCGTTGTTGACCTGGGTGTTGGGCACGTTACACACCACATATACCGTTGCGCTTCCATCGGCGGCCAGTTCGTCGATCGAGGTGGCGATGTCCTCGCCAGCCAGATAGCCCCCATTGGCACCGCTTTCCACGAACGCGCTACAGGCCGTGACGTCGAAGTTGTCGGTGCCGCCGAACAGGATCTGACCGCTGGCGATGGCGTTGTTGACCGTCAGGGCGTAATCCTGGACGGTGTTGCCGTTGTTGGTGACGGTGAAGGTCGTCACCACGCTGGTCGCGCCGGGTACCACGCCTGCAGTCGTCAGCGAGCCGCCGACTTCGGCCACGGTCAGGTTGACCTTGTTATCCACCAGGAAACTGGCCGAGGTGGTGGTGATTGGAGTCTGGCCGACGCTGCCTACCGCGTACGACAGGGTGGCCGTGTTGTCGATGGACGTGCCGGAGGCCGTGCCTGCCGCCATCGCGTTTTGGGCCGCGCCGAAAACCATGCCGGCGGCAATAAACGCCGCGAGCCGGGCTTTCGAAGGGGCGCTTCGATTGCTGTATTTCATTTTGATCTCCTTGAAAAACACAAATAAAAACTGCACTTCTAAAAATCATTCAGGGCGGGGCGTGGCCTAAGGGTGGCCCGCGTCCCGCCCGGGGACTTCGAATCCACGGCGGATCGGTCATTGGTTCGGGCAGCACAAAGCGGCGCCGCTGCGCCGGATTGCTGTTGCCGTGAATGAGGGGGTAAGCCATGGCTGCCTTGTGGGTGGGTGCGCTGATTACTTGATCACCGCGCGGAAGGACACTTCACCCGACTTGCCGACACCGAGTTCACCCTTGTAGGTCCAGCGGATGTGGGTGTAGTCGGATGCCAGGGCGGGGCGGGTCTTGCCTTCCGGGGTTTTGACGGTGAGTTTGTCGGCCGTGGCGTACTGCTTGCCGCCATCCACCGAGAAGGTGATTTCGGTGTTGGCGCCGCGGGCGCTGCCTCCCTTGTAAACCATGTCGTTCGGCACCGGGTTGGTAATGGCGATATTGCCGACCGGCTTGTCGATCTGGTTCTTGAAGGTGGTGGTGTAGAGGATTTCCGAACCCGGGACGGCCTTGTCGACGGGCACGCGCTTGATGACTTTCTTGCCGTTTTCGACCACCTCGACTTCCTGTTCGGCCACGCTTTTGACTTCCACGGCATCGGCCGCGAAGGCGTTCAGGTGCAGCGCGGAAGCGAGCAGTGCGGTGCAGAGGGCGGGAATCAGTCGGTGATTGAACATGTTGGATCTCCTGTCAGTTGATGAGGGCGCGAAAGCTGAACCAGGTCGATAGCGGTGCGCTGACGCTGCCTGGTGAAACGGTGACGGTGTTGGGCTGACTGATGCCGAAGTCGGCCAGGTCGGCGTCGGCGGCATCGGTTCGGGCTACGCCGTCGACGACGATGCTGCCCGCGACGTAGCTCATGTTTGCGGGAAGGGGGTCGCTGAGGACGAGGCCGTCGAGCGTGCTGCTGCCGCTGGCGACGATGTCGATGCGGTAGGTGAGCATGCTGCCGGGAACGATCCTGCAGCCGCTGGCGGCGCTGCACCCGAAAGGATCCTGGACGTTGATTACGCTTTTGCTCAGGCTGAGCAGGGCGCCCACGCGGTAAGCGTCGCGGGCAGAATGCCTGCCGTCGCGAGCGGCTTCTTCGCTGCCGGCGATATCTGCAAAAACCACCTGCACCGTCGCCGGGTCATTCGCTGAGTCCTGCATGACCACCGCGCCCTGGACGCCGGGCGCGGTGCCCGCCAGCGTGGTGGCGCTGAGGCTGACGATTGCTTGGTCGCTGGCGCTCAGGCCTGCTGGAATACTGCATGCGACATAGACGGTCCGGCTGGCGTCGGGCGCCAGTTCGTCGATGAAGCTTGTGGTATCGGTTGGGTCAAAGCCGGAAACAGCACCGCTTTCAACGCGGGCGAAGCAGGCGCTTGCGTCGAAATTGTCGATTCCGCTGAACAGGCTGGCTCCGCTGGCGACGTTGGCGACGGCGAGGGCATAGTCCTGGGCCGCATTGCCGTTATTGGTGACGGTGAAGCGGGTGACTGCGGAGGCCTGGCCGGCGATGACCGGCGTGGCGTCGCCGTCGCTTTCGGCAACGGTGACATTGACCTTGTTGTCGACCACGAAGGATGGGGTGTTCGATGTGGTGCCACCGGGCCCGCACAGATCACACTGCAGAAGCACCGTGTTGGTAATGACGATACCGGCCGGCGTGCCGGCCCCTTGGGCTGTCGCCGTCCAGGTCACAAAGAAAGCCAGCAACAGTGCTGGAAGGCGATTCAAGGTATTCCTCCGCTAATAATTATTGTCTTGGGCCGTTATCGGAAGCATTTCCGATTTTCTTAATAGAAATTATTAGCAAGGGTCATGCCATGCCTTATCTGCCCTTGGAATCCGGGGGATTTGAGCACCTTGATCACGTGCGCTGACCAGGCGTGACAAAAAGGGCAGGAATCCGATGCGTGCGGGAGTGAGGGGCGTGCTTGTACAAGCGGGGTGTCGATCTTCGTCACTTTTCTGATGGGGTCCCGTAACGGGATTGCCAGGCAGGGACAGGCGAAACGCATTCGGCCTACAGATAGACGCCACAGGGGGGCGCGCAGCGGATCGCGCAGGCGCGGCCGGAGTGGATTCCATTGGGGAGGTTTGGCGGATATGAGGCAGGGCGCAATTTTAGCCGTTCTGCCGAAGAACTTCGCGCGGTTCCGGCGCGCGGGGCCC
>Ga0105094_10002072_pt1 | contig 10471 bp, 9 predicted proteins | sample PPLLak1March2015_2_FD_87023 | JGI IMG/M metagenome (GOLD analysis project Ga0105094, IMG submission 87023) | Freshwater sediment microbial communities from Prairie Pothole Lake near Jamestown, North Dakota, USA - PPLs Lake P8 Core (3) Depth... | ecosystem: Environmental > Aquatic > Freshwater >...
ACCACCTCGTCATAGTATTTCGCCGGATCGTTCAACACTTCATGATCGGCGCTGAGCTGCGCGCGCACATCTTCCGCGAGCCGGGCGATCTCGGCGCGCCCGGTTGCGCGCAGATAATCGGCCATGCGCTTGTCGAACGGAAACACCGAGGTGGTGGCGCCGAGCTCGGCACCCATGTTGGTGATCGTGGCCTTGGCAGTGCAGGACAGCGCTTCGGTACCCGGGCCAAAGTATTCGACGATCTTGTTGGTGCCGCCCGCGACCGTGAGCATGCCGGCGAGCTTGAGAATCACATCCTTGCCGCTGGTCCAGCCGCTCGGCTTGCCGGTGAGTTTCACGCCCACGAGCTTCGGCCAGAGCAGTTCCCACGGCAGGCCGACCATCACGTCCACCGCATCCGCGCCGCCGACGCCGATCGCCAGCATGCCAAGGCCGCCGGCGTTCGGGGTGTGCGAATCGGTGCCGATCATGAGCCCGCCCGGGAACGCGTAATTCTCCAGCACCACCTGGTGAATGATGCCGGAGCCCGGCTTCCAGAAGCCCATGCCGTACTTGTTGGCGGCCGACGCCAGGAACTCGTAGACCTCGTGATTCGTGCTCTCCGCCACCACGAGATCCTTGATCGCCCCGACCTTGGCACGTATTAGATGATCGCAGTGCACTGTGGTCGGCACCGCCGCTTCGCTGCGGCCGGCGGTCATGAACTGCAGTATCGCCATCTGGGCGGTGGCATCCTGCATCGCCACCCGATCAGGACGCAGGTTGGTGGTGGTCGTGCCGCGCTCGGGCAGACCCTCGCCCTTGTCTTCCCAATGTGCGAACAGAATTTTCTCGGCGAGCGTCAGCGGCCGGTCAACGCGGGTGCGAATCGATGCCAGTTTGGCCGGGAGTTTTTGGTAATACGCGCCGATCATGGACAGCGCGTCGGCCGGATGCTTTTCCATCTTTGTTCTCGAAGGTTGTGTAAATGTAAATATGGAGCCCGCAGAGGGATTTGAACCCCCGACCGCCTGATTACAAATCAGGTGCTCTACCAACTGAGCTATGCGGGCAAATCGACAGCGGCGACCTGGCTCCCGTGCATCCTGCCCGGGAACGGCCGAACCGCGGGAAAATCAGACCAAAAATTGTACGGGAAACGCCGCGTGCGGCGCAAACGGCGAATCAACCGGGCGCCGGTGCACACGCGGCATCGCGCACCTCGACGCCGGGCGCGCTCCAGTCGGCCTCACGCAGGCGCTCCAGCATGGCATCCGCCGGCTCCGCCAGGCGCAGGTCGAACCACAGCAGGTTTTCGGTCCGGTAGCGGATCTCCTGCTTCGCCTGTACACCCTTCTGCGCGAGCTCTTGCAGGCGGCTTTGGGCATTGTCGGCTTGCGCAAACAGCCCGAGCGAAATCGCCGGATTGCCGTCCGCGTCCGGCATGATGAGGACATCGCGGATGCCGAGACGTTCCAGTTCCTTGAGGCGCTGCTCGGCTTCTTTGCGACTGGCAAACGGCGCCAGGTGAATCCAGTAACTGCCTTCGAGTCTGCGCTCCTCGTTGCGCCGCGTGGCGTCGATCTTCTCGCTCGCCAGAAAGACCGCGGCCTTGTCCGCCAGCTCCGCGCCCGCGAACGGCCCGATGCTCACGCAACGCGGACGCGGCTTGGCCGCGGCCAGCGGCGGCTCGGCGCGGTCGTTCTTGCGGGCGCGCAGCGCCACACCCGGCGCATTCAGCGGCACCATCTGTTCCGGATGAAAAACCGGGCGCGGCGGCTGCAACTCGCCAGCGCCCTCGCGATACCAGGTTGCCCACATGAGCAGGCCGATGTTGGCCAGCACCAGTGCGGCAAACATCCAGCGCATCATGTCGGGCTCCCGGCATGGACAATGTGCGCCACGCCTTCCAGCACCAGATCCGGCACGTGATGGTGCGCGTGCCGCAGCAGCGCCAGCACCGGCGGCGCGTCGCCGCCGGTAATCAGTACCTGCGGCGCAACACCGAGCATCGCTGCCTGCTCATCCAGAATCCGGTCGATGGCACCCGCCAAACCGAACAGCGTCCCGGCAACAACGCCATCGGCGGTGGTCTGCGCGAGCACAGAACTCGTATCGCCCTGCGCATCGCGCACACCCTGGGTGCGCCGCAGCAGCGCGTCGCGCATGAGCGCAAGGCCGGGCAGAATCACGCCGCCGCGAAACACGCCATTCGAGTCGAGCGCATCCACGGTCAGCGCCGTACCGCAGTCCACCACACACACGGCGTCCGTGTGGCGCGCGCGCGCGGCGATCAATGCCGCCCAGCGATCGGCGCCAAGACGGGTCGGGTCTTTATAGGAATTGGTCACACCGAGTTGCGCGGCGCACGCCACGATACGTTGCACATCGAGACCCCAGTGGCTCTGCACCCAGTGCGCCAGCGTCTCCGTGTGTGCGGCGCTCGCCACGCTCACCGCGGCCACGCGCTTCGGTCGTGCCAGTCCGCCGAAGGCGGCATCCAGCGTGTGCATAAAATTCACGCCGTAGGCGAACGCGCCGCCGGGTGCGAGATCATCATTGCGGAAAACCTGCTCCTGCGTTTTCCGCACTTCCACCATCCCTGGCGGTCGCGCCAGCGCCCATTTGCAGCGACTGTTGCCGAGGTCGAGAACGAGGTTCATAAATTTTTTTCAGTGTGCCGCGCGCAGGCTCACGTCGCCGGAATGGAACGTGCGCAGCTCGCCATCGGCCATACGGACGCGCAGGCCGCCGTGCACATCGATGCCCTCGACCGTGCCCGTTACCTCGTCTTGTCCGGTGTGCAGCCGCACCGCCTGGCCGGCATAAAGGTGGCGGCGCTCCCACTCGGCGCGAAACGCCGCAAAGCCGTCGCGTTCGAAAACGCGGAACATGTCGCTGAGCTGGATGACCAGCAGCGCCGCGAGGCGGTTGCGGTCCACAGGCGCGGGCAGGCTATCGCGCAGCGACGTCCAGGGTTGATCGATCTGCGCGGCAGCGCCGGGTGCGAGGTGGACGTTGAGACCCAGTCCGAGCACGACCAGCGACGGCCCGCTGGCCTCACCGCGCAGATCGATGAGCAGCCCGGCGAGTTTGCGACCGTCGCGGAGAATATCGTTCGGCCACTTGAGACCGGCGCCGTGCACGCCGAACTCCTCCAGCGCGCGCAGCACTGCGACGCCGGCGGCGAGGCTCAGGCCGGCGAGGCCGGCGGGCCCGATCTCGAAGCGCCAGCTCATCGACATCAGAATATTGTGGCAGGGGGTCGCCACCCAGCCGCGCCCACGCCGCCCGCGACCGGCGGACTGGGCTTCGGCCAAACACACGCGTCCGCTGGGCAGGTCCGGCGTGCGCAGCAATTGCTGGTTGGTGGAGTCCACTTCGTCAAAGATCTCGATGGCCGTTCCTGCGCTTCCTGCGCCCGCGGTCTGGCGTTCCGCGAGCAGCGCGCGTATCCGCGCTTCCGACAACGGCACGAAGGGTTCGCCGAGGCGATAACCGCGCCCGGAGACGCGGTGGATATCGGCACCGCTTTTGGCCAGGGATTGGATCGCCTTGTTCACGGCGGCGCGGCTCACCCCGAGGCGCTCGCCCAGGACCGTGCCGGAGTGAAACGCGCCGTCCGCGAGCAGCTTGAGCAGGTCATGGCGAGTGGACATGGAACCCGAATAGTAGCAGGAGCCGCCCGCGCCGGGCAGGAGCCCAAGTGCCGCGACGCACAGGGACGTGCGAGAGCGGCCGACGCGTGATGGGCGGGAATAAATCCGCGGCCCGCGTGTTAACTGAGAAGCAACACCCCATCCATCCACGATTCCAAGGAAAACACCATGTCCCTGCGACCTCTCGGTAAAACCCTGCTGCTTCTGTCCCTGACCCTGTCCGGCGCCGCGTTCGCCAGCCCGGTGACGGACGAAGCCAACCTGCACTTCAAGGCAATCGCCGGCGGCGACGTCTACCTGCTCATGCGCGGCTACGACAAGGACGCCAGCCTGCAGTGGGTAGGCGGCCCGCTGGACGGCATCTATAAAGGTGATGCCCGCCTGCGCGAACTGTGGACCAAGTTCAGCGCCTCCCAGGGCCAGCTCGAACACAAGGTCTCCGACCTTCAGGAAAGCGCCAACCCCAAGGGCGCGACCGTGACCGCGAACGTCGAGTTCAAGGGCAAGGCGACGATCAAGGTGCGTTACGTGCTCACCTATCGCGACGGCAAGCTCGTGAACGAAATCTGGCAGATCGATCCGAACCTGGCGGTCAGCTATTGAAATACGATACCTGGCTCTTTTTCGCAAACGTCGCGACCCGCAGTAGAATCGCGGCGTGTTGATCCGGCCATCTCCTGATGCGTGACACGAACCTGTTCGATGAGCACATCCCGCGCCTGCGGCGCTACGCGCGTGCCCTGACCAACGACCGCACCCAGGCCGACGACCTGGTGCAGGAATGCCTGGCACGCGCCTGGGAAAAACTGGCGCTCTGGAAACGCGGCACCGACCTGCGCGCCTGGTTGTTCACCATCCTGCACAACCTGTTTGTCAACGACCTGCGCCGCCGCAAAAATCACCCGGAGCTGCTCGCGCTCGATGACGAGGCGCTGGATGCACCGCGCCGCGCCACCCAGGAAGACGGTCTCGGGTTGCGCGACCTGCAGGCGGCGCTCAATCGCCTGCCGCTGGAACAGCGCGAAGTGCTGCTGTTGGTCGGGCTCGAGGAAATGAGTTATGAAGAAGTCGCCAAAACGCTTGGCATTCCCATGGGCACCGTGATGTCGCGCCTGTCGCGCGCGCGTGAACGTTTGCGTGCGCAACTGAACGGCGCGGGGCCGGCATTGAGGAGAGTGAAATGAACAGCAATTCACCGGTGACTGAAGCTGAACTGCACGCCTACATCGACGGGCAATTGGATGGCGTGCGCCGCGCCGCGGTTGAGGACTATCTCGCCGCCAATCCGGCCGAGGCCGAGCGCGTGCGCGCCTATGCACGCCAGAACGAGCAATTGCATGCGCTGTTCGACAGCACGCTCGACGAGCCCGTGCCGGACGCGCTGCGGGAGAAACCCGCGCGCCGCGCACCAAGCCCGATGCGCTACGCCGCGCTGCTCGCGGCGGCAGTCGTGGGCGGTGTGTTCGGTTGGGCGCTGCGTGGCGAAGAACCGCTGACTGTCACCGCCGGCCTGCCGCAGCAAGCCGCGTTGGCGCATGTGGTGTATGCGCCCGAGGTGCTACACCCGGTGGAAGTCGGCGCGCACGAGGAGACGCATCTTGTAAGCTGGTTGTCCAAACGCCTGGGCGCGCCGGTGCGCGCACCGCATCTGTCGGATGCCGGTTACGAGCTGGTCGGCGGCCGGCTGTTGCCGGGCGAGGCCGGCCCGGCGGCACAGTTCATGTATCAGGATGTGCGCGGCAACCGCCTTACCCTGTACGTGCGCACCACGGCCGACAGCAATCACGAGACCGCGTTCCGCTACGCCAAGGAAGACAAGGTGGGCGTGTTCTACTGGGTGGACGGGGCGTTTGGTTATGCCCTCTCCGGTGAGCTCGAACGGCCGCAGCTGCTGCGCGTCGCCGAGAGCGTCTACCGCGCGCTCAATCCTTGAGCACCGTCACGGGCTCGCTGGCGGGCGCCGGCGGCCGGCCAAGCAGTTCGCTTACCGTCACGAGCTTGTAACCCTTCTTGCGCAAGCGCAGCACGATGCGCGGCAGTGCATCGGCCGTGCGCCAGCCGCGGCCGTTCATGTGCATGACCACGATCGATCCGTTCTTCGCCCGGTCCGTCACGTACTCGCGCAGCCGCTTGCTGGAGATGCGCCGGTCCGGATCACCGGACGCGAGGTCGTACTGGACCGCGGTCATGCCGGCCTCCGCGCTGAAACGAACCGCGCGCTCGTCCAGCTCCCCGTAGGGCGCGCGAAACAGCGTCGCGCGCCGGCCGGTGAGCGTGTAGAGCATGTCCTGGGTGCGGGCCAGTTCCTCGCGCACGCGCTCATCGCTCTCGTGCGGAAGATGCGGATGCAGGTAGGTGTGGTTCGCCAGTTCGAACTGCGGGTGGTTGGCGAGTTCCTGAGTCTCGTCCGGATGCTCCTCCATCCATTTTCCGCCGAGGAACAATGTTGCCGGCACCTTCATGGCGATGAGCGTGCGAATCACGCGCTCATCGAACTGGCTTGGTCCCTGCGTCGAGCAGGCGTCAAAGGTGAGGGCAATTCTTTTCTTTCGGCGTGGCCCGTGCGTCACCACCTGGGGCGCGACCGCCGGCAAGGCCGGCGCGACCTTTATCCCGGCCAGCGGCGGCTCATACGGTAACGGCGCGCCCACCGCCTGCTCATCATGCTGCGGTGCGGGCGCTGCTGGCAGCAGCGCGCAGCCGCCGGTCGCTCCCAGCCACAGCAGCACGGCGAGACGCCCGCGCCGGGCGCTCTGGTTTGTAATGCGTTGTATCGGAGTCAAGTGCGTAGCGGCCGGGGCGAAGGCACGACGGACGATGCGAATGATATTGAGACATCCATGTATGCCTTCATCTTAACAAATGCAGGCGGCGCCGGGCATGCCGGCTGTCGGGTAAATTGGCTAGGGAAGCTCTGAACAAGTCCGTTCGTGGTGAGCCCTTCGACAACGCTCAGGACAGGCCTGTCGAACCACAAACAATAGAACAAGTCCGTTCGTGGTGAGCCTGTCGAACCACAAACAATAGAACAAGTCCGTTCGTGGTGAGCCCTTCGACAACGCTCAGGACAGGCCTGTCGAACCACGAACCATTCGGAGCCGTTGTTATTTCAAAGGCTTGCCGTTCACCCTTCGACAGGCTCAGGGCGAACGGCAGACTTGTTCAGAGGTTCCTAGCCGGGCAAGCAGGTGCGGGAACACAGAAGGGTGCGGCTGCAACCTCCCCGCTGCGCCTGGCTCGCGTCAGGCCTTGCCGCCAGCCAGCAACAGCCAGGTTTCGAGCACGCTATCCGGATTGAGCGAGATACTCTCGATGCCCTCCGCCACCAGCCATTGGGCGAAGTCCGGGTGATCGGACGGCCCCTGGCCGCAGATGCCGATGTACTTGTCGAGGCGGCGGCAGGTCTGGATCGCCTGATGCAGCAGCGCCTTCACCGCCGGGTTGCGCTCATCGAAACCACCGGCCACCAGTCCGGAGTCGCGGTCGATGCCGAGCGTGAGTTGTGTCAGGTCGTTGGAGCCGATGGAAAACCCGTCGAAGTGCTGGAGAAACTCTTCCGCCAGCAGGACATTGGACGGGATCTCGCACATCATCACGATGCGCAGGCCGTTGTCGCCACGCTTCAAGCCGTTCTCCGCCAGCAGCGCGCAGACCGCCACGGCCTCCTCCACGGTGCGCACGAACGGCACCATGATCTCGACATTGGTGAGCCCCATGGCGTCGCGCACTTGCTTGAGCGCGCGGCATTCGAGCTCGAAGCAATCGCGGAACGAATCGGCGACATAACGCGAAGCGCCGCGAAAACCGAGCATGGGGTTTTCTTCCACCGGCTCGTACAGCTTGCCGCCGATGAGATTGGCGTACTCGTTCGACTTGAAGTCGGAGAGCCGCACGATCACCGCCTTCGGCCAGAAGGCGGCGGCGAGCGTGGCGATGCCCTCGACCAGCTTGTCGACATAGAAGGTCACCGGGTCGGCATAGCCGGCGCTGCGCGTCTCGACTTCCTTCTTGATGGCGTCCGGCAGGTTCGGGTAGTTGAGCAGCGCCTTGGGATGCACGCCGATCTGGCGGTTAATGACGAACTCCAGGCGCGCAAGGCCGATGCCGTCGTTCGGCAGCCACTGAAAATCGAAGGCGCGCTCCGGGTTGCCGACGTTCATCATGATCTTGACCGGCGGCTTGGGCAGTTTGTCGAGCAGGAGTTCGTGCACCTCGTGCTCCAGGATGCCGTCGTAGATGTAACCGGTGTCGCCCTCGGCGCAGGAAATGGTCACCGGCCTGTCGCTCTCGAGCAGCGCGGTGGCCTGGCCCGTACCGACCACGGCGGGGATGCCCAGTTCACGCGCGATAATCGCGGCGTGGCAGGTGCGCCCGCCGCGGTTGGTGACAATCGCGGCGGCACGCTTCATCACCGGCTCCCAGTCCGGATCGGTCATGTCGGTCACGAGCACGTCGCCGTCGCGCACCTCGTGCATGTCGGCGCTCTTCAATACCACCCGCACCGGTCCGCTGCCGATCTTCTGACCGACGGCGCGGCCCTCGACCAGTACCGCCGAGCGGCTCTTCAACTGATAGCGGGTGAGCGTGCGCTGGTCGCCCGTCGTCTTCACCGTTTCCGGCCGCGCCTGCACAATGTACAGCCCGCCGTCGTCGCCGTCCTTGGCCCACTCGATGTCCATCGGCCGGCGATAGTGTTGCTCGATGATCAGCGCCTGGCGCGCGAGCGTCTCGACTTCGGCATCGGTCAGGCAGAATCGCCCGCGATCGCCCTCCGGCACGGGCACGGTCGTCACCGCCGTGCCCTGCGGACCGCCGTCGGCGTAGATCATTTTGCTGAGCTTGCTGCCGAGGCGGCGCTGGATGACGGCGCGCTTGCCGCGCGCGAGCATCGGCTTGTGCACGTAGAACTCGTCGGGGTTGACCGCGCCCTGCACCACGGTTTCACCGAGTCCATAGGAAGCGGTGATGAACACCACGTCGCGGAAGCCCGTCTCGGTATCGAGCGTGAACAGGACGCCGCTGGCCGCCGTATCGGCACGCACCATGCGCTGGATGCCGGCGGACAGCGCCACATCGGCGTGCACGAAGCCCTTGTGCACGCGGTAGGCGATGGCGCGGTCGTTGTAGAGCGAGGCAAACACGCGGCGCACCGCCAGCAGCACCGCGTCGATGCCGCGCACATTGAGATAGGTTTCCTGCTGGCCGGCGAACGAGGCGTCGGGCAGGTCTTCGGCAGTGGCGGACGAACGCACCGCCAGCGCGATGTCGTGTCCGGATTTGCGGATAAGCGCGGCGTGCGCCTGATGAATCGCCTGCTCGAGTTCCGGTTGCAGCGGCGCCGCTTCGATCCAGCGGCGAATCTCGGCGCCGGTTTCCGCCAGCGCCCTGACATCTCCGACATCGAGCGCCTCCAGCCGCTCATGGATGCGCGCGGTCAGCTTGTTGAAGGCGAGGAATTCGCGGAAAGCGTCGGCGGTGGTCGCAAACCCGCCCGGCACTTTGACATCGGCGTGCGCCAGCTGGCTGATCATCTCGCCGAGCGAGGCGTTCTTGCCGCCGACGCGGCCGACATCGGCCATGGACAGCGAGTCGAACCAGGCGACATATCTTTCCGTCATGGCGTCATTCTCCGGTTTGCGCGGACACGGTGCCTCCCGCATACTCAAAAAAACAGCCGACTGTATTGTACCTGATGGAACCGCGACGCACGGTGTTCTTCGTCTCCGACCGTACCGGCATCACCCTCGAGGCGCTGGGTAAAACGCTGCTGACGCAGTTTCCGGGGGTCGATTTTCACAGACGCACCCTGCCGTTCGTCGATACCGAGGAAAAAGCGCGGGCGGCTTTGACAGAAATCAATGACAGCGCCCGCGCCGAACCACAGCGCCCGATCGTCCTCAGCACCCTGATCAACGCGAAGCTGCGCGCCATCGTTACCTCGGCCGACGCGCTGTGCCTCGATCTGTTCGAGGGTTTTCTCGACCGGCTGCAGACCGAACTGCACATGCTGCCGAGCTATGAGCTCGGCCTGTCGCATGGCATGGGCAGCCAGATTGTCTATGAAGCGCGCATGACGGCCGTCAGCTACGCGCTGGCGCACGACGACGGCATGACGACCAGCAACTACACGGAAGCCGACCTGATCCTGGTTGGCGTATCGCGCTCCGGTAAAACCCCCACCTGCCTGTACCTCGCCATGCAGTATGGCGTCCGCGCCGCCAATTACCCGCTCACGCCCGACGACTTTGCCCGCACCGCCCTGCCGAAACTGCTCGCCCCCTTCCGCAAAAAGCTTTTCGGCCTGACGATCACGCCGGAACGCCTGGCAACGATCCGCAACGAACGCAAGCCGGGCAGCCGTTATGCGTCGATGGACAACTGCCGGGAGGAAATCCACGCGGCCGAACGGCTGCTGCGGCACGAAGGCATTCCGCTGCTCGACACCACCGCCATGTCGGTCGAAGAGATCGCCATCACCATACTGCACCAGACCGGGCTGCACCAAACGAGCCTGGCCGCGCGCCTGCACGGCTGAGCCCCGGCGCACGGATGCATGCCGGGCGCATTCGTTATAGATTGGTGGGTAACCTTCGACCGCCTGTTCCCGACGCGGTCTACCTCGTCCATCCATGGACTCGTCGCGCGCCGTACCCGGGCGCGCATCTCCGGAGGCTCTCATGTCACACGCCCGCAAACCCCTGGCCATCCCCACGCTGCCGTTGTGGATCAACGGCAAACCCACCCCGGCCGACAGCCAGCGCACTACCGACGTCTTCAACCCGGCCACCGGCGAGGTCATCCGCCGGGCGCCCCTGGCCAACCAAGCCGATATC
>Ga0105094_10002073_pt1 | contig 10460 bp, 12 predicted proteins | sample PPLLak1March2015_2_FD_87023 | JGI IMG/M metagenome (GOLD analysis project Ga0105094, IMG submission 87023) | Freshwater sediment microbial communities from Prairie Pothole Lake near Jamestown, North Dakota, USA - PPLs Lake P8 Core (3) Depth... | ecosystem: Environmental > Aquatic > Freshwater >...
AAGGCAAGATCGTCATCGATAACGTGACCATCGCCGCCGGCACGCTTGACCGCGACTATTTTACCCCGGCGGCCGGTCAGCATTTCGCCGGCGAGCCCTGTTTTCTGGTCTCCGTTCATATCAATAACGGCTATAATGAAGACTGCTGGGTGACTTTTCATGCTGACGGAATTGATGATTCAGGCAACCAGGTATCGTTCACGCTGGATACCGGCCCCCTGGCGGGTGCCTGGCAGGTCTACCTCGCCAGCTTTAGCTCCGCGGAGTATACCCTGCACCTGACGCGGGCGGATAATGTGGACCGGCTGACGGTATCCTCGCAGAGGACCATCCGCACGGTTTCGTAACGCGAAGCGATGCAACCGCTTGCTCGTTTGCATTCCTTAAAAACTCTATGCTATACTTTCCCAGTGCCCTGAAGCTAAACGTTTATCTCAACGTATGGTATATTGAAAACCATGTTAGCCAGCTACGGGTTGATCGCCCTGTTTTCCGCCGTTGTCATCGCTTTTAGCCTTGCCCTCATTATTATCCCTATCGTCCTCCGCATACTTAAGATCATCCCCTCTCATCCCGGCCCAGTCAAGAACTCTATCTTCGAGTGCGGCGTGGAGACCATCGGCAAGACCTGGGTGATGTTCAATTTCCGCTATTATTTCTACGCCCTCGTCTTTCTCGCCCTCGATGTCCTGGTCATCTTTCTTTATCCCTGGGCGGTACAGCTCCGTGAGCTGGGGGCGTCCAGCCTCTATGCCGTGCTGGCGCTCGTCCTCATCGTCTCGGTCGGCTACGTCTACGCCTGGAAGAAGAAGGTCCTGGAATGGAAATGACGGGCCCGGAAAACTTCCCCACGGATGGCGAGCTCGACCGCCGCGAAGGACAGGCCGTCGAGGACCTTAAGGCGCACAGCCGCGAGGCTTTTCCCGACCCCGCCGCCTGGCTGGAAGAGGACGTAAAGCGCAATATCGTGCTGACATCGCTCGACTGGATAATCGACTGGGCGCGGCGCTCCTCGATGTGGCCGGCCGTGTGTTACCCCGCCTGCTGCGGACTGGAATGGATGGCCGCGCTAGGGCCCCGCTTCGACGCCGCCCGCTTCGGCATGGAGATCATGCGGGCTTCACCGCGCCAGGCTGACCTCCTGATCACGGCGGGGACACTCACCTGGAAAATGGCGCCCGTCGTCAGGCGCGTTTACGACCAGATGGCCGAGCCGAAGTGGGTCATTGCCATGGGCGCCTGCGGCATCAGCGGCGGCATCTTCCGCTCGTCTTATAACGTCGTCCCCGGCTATAACAAGATCGTCCCGGTGGACGTCTATGTGCCCGGCTGCCCGCCCCGCCCCGAGGCCCTGCTCTACGGTATCAGCCTGCTTCAGAAAAAGATCGGGCGGGCTAAAGCCGTCCCCGACCTCTCCGAGCTGCCCAATCCCCTTAAGAAAGGCGGCCTGAAATGACCGCCGTCCTGCCGGCTAAAGACCTGGTGACCAGGCTGTCCGGCGTGTTTGCCGGCAAGCTGGAAGAGGCCGGCCGCGACAGCGTTCTGGTCAGGGCCGACGCCCTCCTGGAAGTGGCGGCCTATCTGAAAAACACCGCGGGCTTCGCCTTCGACTATTTTAACATGGTGACCGCCGCCGATTATTACCAGTATTTCGAGGTTGTCTATCACCTTACGTCTACCAGGCACAACCACTCAGTTTTTATCAAGGTGCGCTGCCACAACCGCGCCAATCCCTCGGTACCCTCGGTCGTCCCGCTCTGGCAGGGGGCGGACTTCCAGGAGCGCGAGGTCTTCGACCTCTTCGGCATCAGGTTCGAAGGGCACCCTGATTTAAAGCGTATCGTCCTCTGGGAAGGCTTTGACGGTTATCCCCTGCGAAAGGACTGGAACCGGTGACGACCGAAGAAATGACGTTCAGTACCGAGCCGTTCGTACTCAACTTCGGGCCCCTCCACCCGAGCACACACGGCGTCTTCCGTATCAAGGCCACCCTTGACGGCGAGGTCGTCCTCGATATCGAGCCGGTCTTCGGCTACCTTCACCGCGGCATCGAGAAACTGATGGAAGAGCGCACCTATACCGGCGGCATACCCCTTACCGACCGCCTCGATTACGTGAACTCGATGACGAACAACTTCGCTTACTGCCTGGCGGTGGAGAAGCTGGGGGGAATAAAAGTGCCGGAGCGCGCCGAGTATATCCGCGTCATCATCGCCGAGCTCCAAAGAATAGGCAATCATTGCCTCGCCGTGGGCGCCATGCTCAACGACGCCGGGGCGCTGGGCACGCCTTTCTTTTACCTCTGGCGCCAGCGGGAAAAGATCTACGACCTCCTGGAGATGCTCTGCGGGCAGCGGCTGATGAACAACTACGTACGCATCGGCGGCGTCAGCCAGGATATCCCCGCCGAGTTCCTGCCGGCGGTGATGAAGTTCGTTCCCCAGCTGCGCAGCTTCCTCGACGAATACGATTTCTTCCTGATGCAAAACGAGATTTTACTGGCCCGCGCTAAGGGCGTCGGCATTCTACCGCCGGAGGTAGCTATCAACTGCGGCATCAGCGGCCCGGTCGCCCGCGCCAGCGGCATCAAGCGCGACCTGCGCCGTGACGATCCCTATTCCATTTACCAGAGATTCGAGTTTGAAATCCCGACCTGCGAGGAAGGCGACTGCTATGCCCGCTATCGCGTCCGCATCGCCGAGATGCTCCAGAGCCTCCACATCATCGTGCAGGCCGCGCAAAGCATGCCCCCGGGCGCAACTAAGGCCGATGTTCCTCACCTTATCCGCCCGCCCGCCGGCGAGGCCTACGGCCATATCGAAGGCCCCAAGGGCGAGCTGGGTTTTTACGTTGTTTCGGATAACTCCATTGCCCCCTACCGCTGCCACGTGCGGGCTACCAGCTTTATCAACCTCTCCGCCCTGCGCCAGATGGTCAGGGGCTGGAAGGTCGCCGACCTCATCATCATCTTCGGCAGCATCGATATTACCATGGGCGAGGTGGATAGATAGTGGCTGTACTTGATTTCGCCATGAACAACTCGCTGCCCATGCAGGCGGTGCCGCCCGACTGGCCCGGCGGCTACTGGTGGCACTGGCTGTTCTTTACCGTCGTCCTGATCGTCTTTATCCTGACCATGGTTCTCGGTGTGATCTATATCGAGCGCCGCCTCCTCGGCCGGATGCAGTCGCGCCTCGGCCCCAATCGAACCGGACCTTTCGGCCTCCTACAGGCGGTGGCGGACGCCGTCAAAGTGCTGCTTAAGGAGAACATCGTCCCCTCCGCCGCGGACAGGGTCGTGCACTGGCTGGCGCCGGTGGTCGCCTTCGCCCCGGTGTTGATACTGATGGCCGTGGTACCCTTCCAGGACGGTGCCCTGCTAGCCGACCTCAATATCGGCGTCCTTTACGTGGTAGCGATAAGCTCGGTCACCACTGTCGGGGTATTCATGGCCGGGTGGGGCTCGAGCAACAAGTATTCGCTGCTCGGCGCCATGCGCACTGTCGCCGCCGTGGTCAGCTATGAGATACCGCTGGTGCTGTCCATTATCGGCGTCGTGCTGCTGGCTGGCTCGCTCTCATTAAACAGCATCGTGCTGGCCCAGGACATCCCGTTCATTCTGCTCCAGCCTTTAGGGTTCTTCCTCTTCTTTACGGCCGGCTGCGCCGAGATCAACCGGAGCCCGTTCGACCTCATGGAGGCGGACTCCGAGCTCGTAGCGGGCTTCCATACCGAGTACTCGGGCATGAAATTCGCCATGTTCTACCTGGTGGAGTACGCCGAGGCCATTGCCATGGCGGCCATCATTACCACCCTCTTCCTGGGCGGCTGGCGCGGCCCCCTGCTCCCGCCGTGGCTGTGGTTCATCCTCAAGGTCGTCATAGTGTTCTTCGTCATGGTCTGGACGCGCACGACCCTCCCCCGCGTCCGCATCGACCAGCTGATGGCGCTGGCCTGGAAGTTCCTCTTCCCGCTGGCACTAATTAATCTTTTCGTGACCGCCATCCAGGTGCTGGCCTGGCCGGATGCTTTACCCTGGATCATGGTAGTCATCAACTTCGCCATCATGGGCGTCCTGGTGCTGGCGTGGTCGCGATTCTTTAAATTAGGATGGGGCCGTGTTAAAGTTTGAGCGTTTCGGGCTCGGCATTGCCAAGGGCCTGGCGGTGACCTTCCGCTACCTGCTGCGTCACCCCACGGTGACCCAGTACCCGGAGCAGCGGCTCAATGTTTCCCGCCGCATCCGCGGCGCCGAGCTGGTGTGGAGCCGCGAAAAGTGCACCGGCTGTGCTACCTGCGCCAAGGCCTGCCCGCAGGGCGCCATAGAAATCGTTACCGCTACAAACTTGGTCAATAATAAGTACGAGGTGCAGACCTACCGGGTGGACACCGGCTACTGCATCCAGTGCGGTCTCTGCGTCGAGGCCTGCCCTTACGACGCCGTTTTCATGGGCTATTCCTTCGAGCGGGCCAAATACCGCCGTGGTGACGTCATCCAGGCTAACGACGAGCTCCTGGAATCAGCGTCGCGGCCGGTGAGCGGCTATTACCATCCCGATATTGCCGAAAAACTGCCGGAGCAGACTTTGTTAATAGAAAAAATCGTGGAGAAGCGAAAATAATGGGACTGGACATCGCCTTCTGGATCATGGCGGTGGTGGTCATCGCCGCGGCGCTGGCGGTGGTGTTCCTGCGCAACGTCTTCCGCGCCGCGCTGGCGCTGATCCTCTGCTTTATCGCCGTGGCCGGGCTTTATATTACGCTAAGCGCCGATTTCCTGGCGGCGGTACAGATACTGGTCTACGTGGGCGCCATCTCGGTGCTGGTTATCCTGGCGGTGATGATGACCCGCGATGTCTGGAAAGGCAACCCGGCTAACCGTCTCCGCATTCCGGCGCTGGTCGTGGCGGCGGCCCTGGTGGGGATATTGATCTATGCGGTGACCGCCTCACCCTGGCGGATATCGAACCAGCCGCCTTTGACGCCGACGACCGTTCCGCTGGCGAGCCGGCTGTTCAGCCAGCAGGGCTTTATTTTACCCGTGGAGATCGCCGCGACACTGCTGCTGGCGGCAATCATCGGTGCTATCGTTATCGCACGGGAGAAGGACAAATGACCATCGGACTGGAACATTATTTAGTGCTGTCGGCGGTGCTTTTCGGCATCGGCCTTTACGGGGCGCTCACCCGCCGTAACGCCGTGGTCATCCTGATGTGCATCGAGCTCATGCTCAACGCGGTGAACATCAGCCTGGTGGCCTTCTCCAGTTACGTCGTGCCGCTGCTGCTGACAGGGCAGGTCTTTGCCATCTTCGTGATGGTGGTGGCCGCTGCCGAGGTAGCGGTAGGCCTGGCGATAGTCCTGGCCATCTTCCGCGGCCTGGGGGACATCGATACCAACAATATCAACCTGATGAAGTGGTAGAAACTGTAAAATAGGAGGAAAAGGATCATGGGTAAAGCTTCAGGCGGTTTTATGGGGGCTTTCTGGTTTGCCGGCTGGCTGTTCACCCTGGGTTTCGCCAACCTGGTCTGGTGGAAGGCCATCCTGGGCATCGTCGTCTGGCCGTTCTATCTGGGCGACGCCGTTCTGGGTATGTAGAAGGAGAAGTAACAAGTATTAAGTAACAAGTATCAAGGAAGTGTTGAAATAATAAAGGACGGGGGAGTGATTTGATACTTGCTATTTGTCAGTTGCTACTTATCTTGATATGTGGATAGAAGTTAAAAAAACTAAAACCCTGGTCATCGCGGAGATGTGGAAGGAATGCTTCGAGGGTGAAGGCATCCCCACCCGCATCATGCCCGTCTCCGGCCTGCCCGTCGGCCAGGAACTGGCGGAGTACTCCGTGCTGGTGCCGCAGGATAAAGAGCACGTGATAAAGGACATCTTAAGGAAGCTATGATACCCTATCAGCTTATCTGGCTCATCATGCTGCTGCCGCTGGCGTCGTTCGTCGTCAACGGCCTGCTGATACGCCCTTTCGTTAACCGGAAGTCGAAGGCCTACGGTTATATCACGATATTGTCTATCACTGCCTCGGCCGTATTTTCCGTCTGGATGCTGTTCTCGGTGATGTCCGCCGAAGGCCACCTCATCGCCGTGCCGGACGTCACCTGGGTGGTGGTGGAAAACGGCGTCACCATCCACCTGGGTATTATCGCCGACCAGCTTTCCGCGGTGATGGTCGTCGTCGTATCTATCGTCAGCCTGATGGTCCAGATTTACTCGCTGGGCTACATGGCCCACGACGAGGCCGGCTACTATCGGTATTATACTTACATGTCCCTGTTCACCTTCTCGATGCTTGGGCTGGTGCTCTCAAATAACTTGCTTTTCACCTTCGTCTTCTGGGAGATGGTCGGCCTCTGCTCTTACCTGCTCATCGGCTTCTGGTTCCATAAAAAGTCCGCCGCCGACGCCGCCAAGAAGGCTTTTATCGTCACCCGAATCGGCGATTTCGGTTTCCTGGCGGGCATCCTGATCTTATATCTCAACACCGGCACTTTTGATATTTACGAGCTCCACTGGCTGGCTGTCACCGGCGTGCTGGCCGGCCCGGCTCTGATGTGGGCGGCCGTCGGCCTCTTCGCGGGCGCCATCGGCAAGAGCGCCCAGTTCCCGCTGCACGTCTGGCTGCCGGACGCCATGGAAGGCCCCACCCCCGTCTCCGCCCTTATCCATTCCGCCACGATGGTCTGCGCCGGCGTCTTCCTGGTGGCGCGCATGATGCCGGTCTTCGTTTTTTCCGAACAAGCGATAACTCTGGTGGCAGTCATCGGCGGGTTCACTGCGATTTTTGCCGCAACTATGGGGCTGGTCGCCAACGATATCAAGCGCGTGCTGGCCTACTCCACCATCTCCCAGATCGGCTACATGATGCTGGGGCTGGGGGCGGCGGGCCTGGCGCTGTCCCGCGAGATCTCCGGAGGTGAACTCAATTTTGGTACGGAAGAAATGCTGATTATAGCCAAAGCCGCCGTGGCGGTCGGCATGTTCCATCTCTTTACCCACGCCTTCTTTAAAGCCCTGCTTTTCATGGGTGCCGGCAGCGTCAACCACGCCAGCGGCACGTTCGATATGCGCCTTATGGGTGGCCTGCGCAAGACGATGCCCTGGACCTACGTTACCTTTCTCGTCGGCTCTCTGAGCCTGGCGGGCATCTGGCCTTTAGCCGGGTTCTGGAGCAAGGACGAAATACTGGCCAGCGCCTTCGAGAGCCAGCCGGTGCTGTTCGCCCTGGCCCTGATTACCGTCTTCCTGACGGCCTTCTACATGTTCCGCGCCATCTTTATGACCTTCCACGGCGAGTATCGAGGCGGTGCAAAAGAAGAGGGGCACGATTATTCGCATACCCACGAGTCGCCCCGGGTGATGGTAGCCCCGCTGGTCTTTTTAGCTTTGCTGGCCGTCGGCGCCGGCTGGTGGAACCTGGGCGGCGGTTTCTCCGAATTCTTCGGCCACGAGGCCGAGGCCCCCGGTTTCTTCGGCGTCTTTGCCCACGCTATCCCGCTGGTCTCTTTGCTGGTCGCCCTTCTCGGTATCTTTGCGGCCTATGCCGTCTATATCAGGAAATGGGTAACCGCCGAATCTCTGGGCAGGGCTTTCGGCCCGCTCTATAAACTGGTCTTTAACAAGTACTTCTTCGACAAGCTGTACGAGGACATCATCGTGAAGCTGGCTTTAGTCAAGGGGCTATTTACCGGCTTTTCACTATTCGATAGTAAAGGCATCGACGGCGCGGTAAACGGCACGGCGACCGTCCTTGTCGGCGGCGGCCGCGCCGCCCGCCGCGCCCAGACCGGCCAGCTCCAGCTTTACGGGCTCTTTATCGGCCTCGGCGCGGCGATTATCGCCATTTGCGTGTTGATATTTAGTTAGGGGGGTAGGTTGGAATTGACAGGGATAGTCAAGAAAAAGGAACTGACCTTTAGTTGGAGATTAGTTTAGTTGGAATTTAACGCCTTATCTACCATACTCTTCCTGCCGGCGGTGGGCGCTATCGTCATCGCCCTGATGAAGGGCGCTAACGAGTCGCTCATCAAGCGCGTCGCTGCCGCCTTTACCGTCGTGCCGCTCGTCCTGGCCGTCTATCTCTTTATCGCCTTCGACCGCTCGGCGTCGGCAGCCGGCGCCTTTCAGTTCGAGGAGGACTACCTCTGGATCGCTCCCCTCGGCGCCCGCTACCACCTGGGCGTGGACGGCCTTAGTATGCCCCTGCTCCTGCTGACCACTTTCCTCGGCTTCCTGGCCGTGCTCATCTCCTGGAAGGTCCACGACCGGCCGCGCGAGTTCTTCGCCTGGCTCCTGCTCATGGAGACGAGCATCATCGGCGTCTTTGTCTCCCTCGACCTCCTCCTGTTCTTCATCATGTGGGAGATTGAGGTCGTCCCGATGTATTTCCTGATCAATATCTGGGGCTCGGGGCGCCGGGCCTACTCGGCCATCAAGTACGTTATTTACACTCTGTTCGGCAGCGCCTTCATGCTGGCGGGCATCCTGAGCCTGTATTTCGCCACCGGCAGCCTCAACATGGTGGACATCGCCAACCTCGGCCTGGGCGCCTTCCAGACGATGATACCCGCGGCAGCCATTTTCTGGCTGCTCTTTATCGGCTTCGCCGTCAAGCTGCCGGTATTCCCGCTGCATACCTGGCTGCCGGATGCCCATACCGACGCCCCCACCGCCGTGAGCGTGATGCTGGCCGGCGTCCTCATTAAGATGGGCGGCTACGGGATGATCCGGATCTGCGTCAGCTTCTTCCCGGACGTCGCCAAAGATTTCGCCCTGCCTTTGATTATCCTGGCATTGATCGGCATCATCTACGGGGCCGCCGTCACTCTCGTTCAAAAGGACATCAAGCGGCTCATCGCCTACAGCTCCATCAGCCACATGGGCTACGTTTTGTTGGGCATCTTCGCCCTGGGTAATTTGAGCCTGACCGGCGCCGCTTTGCAGATGTTCTCCCATGGTATCGTCACCGGCCTCCTCTTCGCCATGGCCGGGCTGGTCATCCATAACGTCGGGGAGCGCGACCTTACCAAGCTGGGCGGATTGGCCCGGCAGGTGCCGGTGATGGCCGCCGTCTTTTCCATCGCCGGACTGGCCTCCCTGGGGCTGCCCACCACCTCCGGCTTCGCCGCCGAGTTCCTGATCTTCCTGGGCTCTTATAACAGCACGGTGGTGCCGCACATCACGGCCTACACTATCGTTGCTATCGCCGGCGTGGTGCTTACGGCCGGCTATATCCTCTGGATGCTCCAGCAGGCGTTCTTCGGGCCGGTGAAACAGCGGTTCGATTCCGTGAAAGACGCCGACGGCCTGGAAAAATTCTATGCCTTTGTTCTTATTGCCGTGATCATGCTGGTCGGTATCTACCCTGCTGTATTGACCGACGTGTTTAACCTGGGCATTGAGCCTATTGCGAAATTGATCGGGGGTTAAGGAGACCGATTTGAACCTGATAACCTTGCACTTCGAGCGTCTGCCCGACTGGCTGGGGGCCCTGCCGGAAATAACCCTGCTGGTCTTCGCCGGCGCGGTCATCTTCATCGACCTTTTTGTTGCCCGCAAAGGCGTGCTGGCGGTCGTCAGTATTGTCGGTATCCTCGTCAGCGGGCTTTTCAGCGTGGCCTTCTGGGACTTCAACCGCTCTTTCTTCAACAATATGCTGGCCGCCGACCCGTTTGCCGTTTTCTTTAAACTGCTTTTCCTGGGCGTTGCCCTGTTGATCATCCTCGCCTCTACCGATTACGCCGGCAAGTTCAAGCGCTTTCAGGGCGAGTATTACGCCCTCATTCTCATTTCGACCCTCGGCATGATGCTGATGGCTGCCGCCGCCGACCTTGTTTCGCTGTTTATTTCGCTGGAACTGACGAGCATCTCGCTCTATATACTGGTCAGCTTCCTTAAGGACCGCCGGTCTACCGAGGCATCGCTGAAATACCTGTTGCTGGGGGCTATCGCTTCGGCGGTCTTGCTCTACGGCATGGCGCTGGTCTTCGGCGCCACCGGCGCGACCCAGCTGACCCAGATCTTCCGCGCGATTGTCGATTTCGGTTATGGTTCGCTTGTAGTTCATCCGGCGCTGCTGGTGGGCATCGTCCTGATGATCGCCGGGCTGGGCTTTAAAATCGCCGCCGTGCCCTTCCAGATGTGGGTGCCGGATGTTTATGAGGGCGCCCCCACCACCATCACCGCCTACCTCTCCGTGGGGAGCAAAGCGGCCGGGTTCGCCCTTATCCTGCGGGTCTTCCTCGAGGCCTTCCAGTCGCGCTTCGGCGACGAGTGGGGCATGATCTTCGCCGTGCTGGCCGTCATCAGCATGTTCGTCGGCAACATCGCCGCTATCCCGCAGACCAATATAAAGCGCGTGCTGGCCTATTCGAGCATCGCCCAGGCCGGTTATCTCATGGTGGGACTGGCGGCGGCGGGGGTGTTTGACCTGGCGTCTTCGGCTC
>Ga0105094_10002074_pt1 | contig 10457 bp, 9 predicted proteins | sample PPLLak1March2015_2_FD_87023 | JGI IMG/M metagenome (GOLD analysis project Ga0105094, IMG submission 87023) | Freshwater sediment microbial communities from Prairie Pothole Lake near Jamestown, North Dakota, USA - PPLs Lake P8 Core (3) Depth... | ecosystem: Environmental > Aquatic > Freshwater >...
ATGGTCGGGACGGCCTGCGGCAAAAAAAGGCGCCGCCGCCAGCCCGCCGCTTCTTCTGCACTCAGGGCGGAGACCGGCTGGTCGAATTTCAGATTTCCGGTGACCGCCAGCCGCTGCCAGGGGACCCCGATTGCGTGAAAACGCGCCGCATCCCGGCGGCTCTGGGTGCAGACGGCTACCAAGCGGCGCAAGACGCGACGGGTGAAAAGCGGAAATCGGCCGTAGCCCCGCAAAGATTTTTGCGACAGGCGCGCGTTCACCAGGACGACCGGCACCCCGCGGTCGGCGAGATAAGTCAGAAAGTTGGGCCAGAGGTCCGATTCGACGATGACCACGATCCCGGGCCGAACCCGGTTCACGGTGCGACGGATGCTGAAGGGCAGGTCATAGGGGAAAAAGAAAAGGTCCGACACCGCCGCAGGGAGCTGCTGCCGAGCGATCTGGAAGCCGGTCAGGGTGGAAACCGAAAAGACAATCTTGCACCCCTTGAGTTCACGGGCAAGCTGGCGGACCAGGGGTACGGCGGAAATGACCTCGCCCACGGAGAGCGCATGCACCCAAACCGGCCGCTGGTGTGCTTCGAGCCGCGCCGATGCCCGCCGCGGGCGGTCGACTAGCCCCAGGCGCTGCAGAACGGTCCGCCGCCGCCGCGGGGTCAACAGGATCAGCGGCAGCAGAAGCGGAGCGGCGGCCGCCAGGACCAGATGCAGCAGACAATTGTAGAACATCGGCACTACCCCCCTCGCCTGCGGTCTCGGGTGCGCGCCTGCCGGGCTACTGGGCATTGAGCAGGGCAATCGCGCCAAGACAGAGAAACACCAGGTTGGTCGCCCAGGCGGCGATCAGGGGCGGCATCACGTCCGCGTATCCCAGCGCAATCAATAGGCTGTATACCATCCAGTAAAAAAAGGCCATGCCGATGCCGTAGGCCACACTCGCCGCCAACCCTTCCCGCCGCTGGCTTCTGAGCGCAATCCCGGTCCCGGCGATAACCAGGACCAGACAGGTGAACGGGAAGGCCAGTTTGGCGTGCAGGTCCACACGGTAATCGGTGGGGTTGTAACCTTCGGCCCTGATCTCCTGGATGTAGGCCAGAAGCTCCATAAAGCTCATTTCCTCGGCTTTCTTGGCCACCCTGCTGAGATCCGCGGGCAGCAGATCGATCCGGACGGTCTGCTCGGGGGAGAATTCGGCCTGGAAGCCGCCGGTGGCCTCATTCAGGCGCTGTTCCAATACCTGTGAGAGCTGCCAGTGGCCGTCACGGAAGGTGGCCTGGCGGGCGTCGATTCGCCGGACCAGGCGAAAATCGCCGTCGAAGACGTTGACCGTCAGACCGAAGGCGGTTTTTTTGACCCGGTCGAAGTAGCTGACATGGATGATCTCGCGGCTGCCCTTGAACCAGATGTTCTGCTGCTGGGTCGCCGCGGCGCCTTTTTTTTCGACTTCCTCCAGCCAGATCTTGTTGGCCAGGTTCATGCTGAGCGGCACCGCCACTTCCGAAAAAAAGAACAGCGCCAGGCTCGCCAGCGCACCGATCGCCAACACCGGCCGCAGCAGCAGGTAGACGCTGACCCCGCTGCTGCGCAGGGCCGTGACCTCGTTGTTCTTGTTCATCAGGCCAAAGACGATCATCACCGCCAGCAGGATGCAGACCGGCAGCACCTGGGCGACGATGAAGGGAATTTTGAGCGCAAAATACGCCAGCGCCCGGCTGATCGGCAAACCGGCTTCAAAAAAATCGTCGAGTTTCTGGAAGAAATCGACGATCAGGTAGACCCCGAGCACCACCGCCAGCAGCAGGCAGAAGAACTTCCAGATTTCACGGGTCAGGTAGGCGTTGATGATCAGCATGCGTTAATAGAAGTCCCCAGGTCTAATGGCCGTCACGGCGCCTCAGGCGGCGCCAGGCGACCGACCAGCGCTCGAGCAAATCGGCGGGCAGGTCAAATCGCAGGGGGCGCTCCTGGGCCATCCGGACAAAAAGGAAGACCCCCACGGCCGCCATCACGAGGTTGGGCATCCAGACCGCCGCGATGGGGGGCAACCGCCCGCTTTCACCGAAGACCGACCCCGCCGAGAGCAGCAGGTAATAGAGCATGAAAAAGACCAGACCGAGACCCAGGCCGTATGACTTGCTGACCCGCTTGGCCTGCATCCCCAGGGGCATCGCCAGAAAGCCGAGCACAAGGCAGGCAAAGGGAATCGAAAACATCTTGTGGAAGCGCATCAGGGCGTTGAAATACCCGGCGTCCCGGGCAGCTTGATGCTCGCGGATGTACTGCCTCAGCTCGGCCAGATTCATTTCACGCCGGTGCTTGGAGGGCCTCTTTTGGGGCTCCAGCATCTGCACCAGGCTCAGGGTCAGATCGTAGGTGTCGAAGCGGATGGCGTTGGCCCTGAACTCCTGAAGGTCCACCTGGTGAATGGTGCCGTCAAAAAGCCGCAGCCGCCAGGTCAGGCCATCCGCCGCCCGCAGCAGTTGACCCCGAGGGGCCACCACGGTACTGGCCAGCTTGTCGTCTTGCTGGTTCTCGATGAACACATCCCTCAGGGTCCGCGTTTGGGTGTCGACCTGGCTGACGTAGAGCACGATGCCGTCAAAGGTGTCGTTGAACTGCCGTTCCTTGAGGCCGATGTCGATGCTGCTGGCCGCGATTCGAACCACCAGCTGCTTGGCGGACGACCGTCCCCAGGGCTGCCCGTAGATGGACATGAACGCGGTCAGCAGGCCTCCCAGCAGGCAGAAGACCACCACCGGCGGCAGCAGCGCGGTGACATTGACCCCGCCGGCCTTCAACGCCATGATCTCGTTATCGCCCGACAACCGCAGAAAGGTCAGCAAAACCGCCATCATCACCGCCATGGGAATGACGAAGACCATGAAGTAGGGGATCGTATAGACGATCACCAGGAGCACCTGCAGCAGCCCGACACCATGGTTGACCACCAGGTTGGTGATATCCAGGATCCGGCTGGTCAGAAAAATGAACGTGAAAAAAGCCAGATTGATGGCAAAGGGCGGCACCAGCTCGGTGAACAGGTAGCGATGGATGAGGGGGGTGGTCTTCATGGCTGGGTTCAGGGCTTTGTCGGGGGCTCGCGGTCAAACCGCGTCGTCGCCGTTAAAATGCATCTGGTAGAGCTTGTGGTAGACGCCCTGGGCCGCCAGGAGTTCTTCGTGGGTGCCTTGCTCGACGATCTCGCCGTCCACAATGGCCACCACCCGCTGGGCGTAGCCGATGGTCGACAGCCGGTGGGCGATGACGAAGGTGGTCCGCCCGCGCATGAGATTGCCGAGCGCCTTCTGGACGAGCGCCTCGGATTCGGTGTCCAGGGCCGAGGTCGCCTCGTCGAGAATCAAGATCGGGGCGTTTTTGAGAAGTGCGCGGGCGATACAGATGCGCTGTTTCTGGCCGCCGGAAAGGCGCCCGCCCAGCTCCCCGATGTTGGTGCCGAGTTTATCCGGAAATTTTTGAATGAAGTCCCATGCGTAAGCGGCCCTGGCCGCGGTTTCGATCGCCACGTCGGTGGCATCCGGTTTGCCGTAGGCGATGTTGCTGCGCACCGTGTCGTTGAATAGAATCGGGTCCTGGGTCACGATGGCGATCTGCTGCCGCAGGTCGCTGACGGCGACCGCCCGGATGTCGATGCCGTCGATCAGGATCGCCCCCTGGGTGACGTCGTAGAAACGCGGGATCAGGTTGACCAGCGAGGTTTTGCCCCCGCCGCTCATGCCCACCAGGGCCAGGATGTCGCCGGGGCCCACATCGAGGGTGATGCCCTTGAGGATCGACTTGGTGTCGTACTTGAAATAAACGTCGTTGAAGGTGATCCGATGCGAACCGGCCGGGATCGCCACCGGGCAGGCGGGGTCGCGGATATCGGAGGTTTGCTCGAGGATGTCGAATACGCGGTCCACCCCGGCAAGCCCCTGCTGGACGGTGTTGTTGAGTTTGCTCAGTTTTTTGACCGGGCCGTAGAGCATCAGGACCGCCCCCATGAAAGAAAAAAAGGTGCCGGGGGTGGAAGTGCCGGCGATCACCTTGGAGCCGCCGTACCAGATGACGAAAGCGACACCCACGCCGCCCAAAAACTCCATCAGCGGCGAGGAGAGCGCCTTGGCCTTGACGGCTTTCATCTCCAGCCGGAACAGCTTGCGGGTCTTGCCGGCAAACCGCTCTTTTTCGTAGGACTCCATGCCGAAGGCCTTGACGATCTTGTTGCCGGCAAAGGTCTCGTGCAAAAAGGAGTTGAGGTCGGCCCGGACCTCCTGGGTGCCGGTGGTCACCCGCCGCACCCGCCGGCCCAATCGCACAATGGGGTAAAAGGCCAGCGGCAGCACCACAAGCGCCGCCAGGGCGCTTTTCCAGTCGCGGTAAAAGATGACCCCGGTTAGCCCGATGATGGTGAAAAGGTCCCGAATCGAGCCGGTGATGGCGGTGGAAACCATTTCTTGGATGATACTGACATCGTTGGTGATGCGGGACATCAGGGTGCCGGTTCTTTCCGCCTGGAAAAAGGAGATCGGAAGATCCTGAATCTTGTCGTAAAGGCTGTTGCGAAGCTGGCGAATGACGTCGTGCCCCACCCAGCTCAGAAAGTATTCCTGACCGTACATGGCCGCGCCCAGGACAAGGTAAATCAGAATCACCGCAAGGGGCACCATCTTGAGCATGGTGGCGTTTTTGCTGATAAAGATGTCGTCCACCACCGGCTTGATCATAAAGGGGATCGCGGAGCTGGCGCCGGCCATGAGCAGCATGAACAGCATGGCCAGCAGCAGTTTGAGCCAGTTGCCGCAGACCAGGGCGAAGAGCCGCCGATGGCGCTCTCTGAAAAGGGATTTGGAAAGCAGTTTCATAGGGTATTAAAGCGTGTGATGACCGAAGGCGGCATCGGCCCGGGTCGTGATGCGGCAGAGTTCTTCCTGCAGCACGCCGGCATAGCGTGCTTCCTCCCCCTTGCCAATGTCCGGGGGCACGCTCAGCGGATCGCCGAAAACGACCTTGCAGCGGGTCAGCGGCGCCGGCAGGACAAACCGGTCCCAGCTGTTGAAAACCTTGCGATGGCGGGCGCTGTAGGTCACCGGCACGATCGGAAAACCGGTTTTCTTGGCCAGCATGATGATCCCCGGTTGAACGCGGTGGCGCGGCCCCCGGGGACCGTCGGGAATCACCACCGCCGGGCGACCGCTCTGCTTCATTTTGCGGATCATGCCCGAAAGCGCCCGCAGCCCCCCCCGGCTGGAAGATCCCCGCAGCGGTTCATGCCCCTGGCGCTGGAGGATCCGGGCGATGATCTCCCCGTCCTTCGACCGGCTCACCAGGATGAGCGCGTTTTGGCGTTTGTACAGATGGCTGATCAGGAGAATCCGGGAATGCCAAAAGGCCAGAATAAGCCGGCGCGAGGATCGCAAGTGTCGAACCTTCGCATAGCCTTCGACCTCGATCCGGGACCCGCAAAAAATCAGGTCGATGAGCAGTTTGCCGAGAACGCCGACAAGCCGCCATTTGCATTCGGTCAGCCACTGACGAGCGTGGGGGGTCATTCGCTGGCCTCCCTGCCGGCCGACCGTGCGTCAAAGCCCTGCGGGCTTTTGAGCAATGCCAGGGCGATCGCCGCCACCCGCGCGGAAGCCCCGCGGCCGCCCAGCAGCGACCGGATTTTGAGCAGCTCCGCGCGCAGGGTTGCCAGCTGCCGCGGATCGGCGAGCATCGCGGCGGCGGCCGCGGCGATGTTGGTCGGCGTCGCCTGATCCTGAATCAATTCCGGCACCAGTTCGCGGCCGGCGATAAGGTTCACCAGCGAAATATGCTTCACCCGGATCAGGGCCTTGCCGATCCGGTAGCTCAGCGGGGAGACTTTGTAGATGATCACCATGGGCATCCCGCCGATGGCGGCCTCGAGGGTGACCGTGCCGGAGGCGGCCAGCACCAGGTGGCACGCCCGCAGGATCGGCTCGATGCCGCCTGCAACCACCTCGATCGGCGCTCTTCCCGGATAGCGCTGCATAATCCCGCCGAACTGCTCCCGGTTTACCGTCGGGGCCACGGAAACCAGAAAACGAATGGTTTTAAATTGGTTTTCCAGCCGCCGCGCGGCCTGCAGCATGACCGGGAGCAGCCGCTGGATTTCCCCTTCACGCGAACCGGGCAGGAGACCCACCACAGGCGCAGCGACCAGGCCGGCGGGCGGCTGCAGCGGCGGCATGCCGCCCCACACGTCTAGTAGCGGATGGCCCACGAAGGTCACCGGAACCCCATGCGCCTGGTAGAAACCGGCTTCAAAGGGCAGGATCACGGCCATGTGATCCACCCGCTGTTTGATGGTCTGCACCCGCCCCCGACGCCAGGCCCAAATCTGCGGGCTGACATAGTAGAGCACCGGGATGCCGCGTTTTTTGGCCATCCTGGCGACCCTCAGGTTGAAATCCGGAAAATCGATTAAAATCAGCAGATCCGGACGCAGGCTGTGCAGAAGTTTTTTGGCAAGCCCCAGCGCTTGCCAGACAACCGGCAGCTTGGCCAGGACCTCGGTGATGCCGACCACCGCGAGTCGTGAGGCGTCCAGCAGGATGCGCACCCCTTCCGCCCGCAGGTGATCGCCGCCGATTCCGCAGACAAACAGGCCCGGCGCCTCGCGCCGCAGCGCGCGCACCAGGTGGGCGCCGTGCAGGTCCCCGGAGGCCTCCCCGGCAACAATCATCACACATCGCGGATCTGGGGCAGCGTTCATGGCCAATCGCGTGGAGGGGGTTTCAGTTGAAGTAGCGGCTGTTGGTGGACTGGATCTGATCCATGATGTCCAGGGCGATCCGCAGGGCGTCACGCCCCATCTGGCCGGTCACCTCCGGCACCTCGCGGCGCTTTACGGCCCTGACGAAGGATTTCAGCTCATCATCGAGGGCATCGCCCTTGGTAAAGCAAAGCTCCTGGATTTCCATTCCGGGAATGATGCCCTCGGGGTGTTCACCGGTCTTTCGAATCACCGTGATGTGGTGGTTCGAAAAATCCACCGAAACATATGCATCCCGCTGAAACAGCCTGATTTTGCGCTCATTTTTGATCGAAATGCGGCTGGCGGTGACATTTGCGACGCACCCGTTTTCAAATTCAAGCCTGGCGTTGGCGATATCGACCTCATGCGAAATGACCGGTATACCCGCAGCGCGAATGGCCCGAATCTCGGAGCGAACGAAATTGGAGATGATGTCGATATCGTGAATCATCAGGTCCAGCACCACACTGACATCCGTCCCACGCCCCTTGAAAGTGGCGAGCCGGTGAGACTCGATGAACATCGGCGCCGTGACGATATTGCGCAGGGCCGCCACGGCCGAGTTGAACCGCTCCAGGTGTCCCACCTGGATGAGGAGACCGTGCGACTCCGCAAAGTCGATCAATTCGTCGGCCTGGCGCAGGGTCGAGGTCATCGGTTTTTCGATCAGAAGATCGACATTGTGCCGCAGGAAATCGCGGCTCACCGCGTAGTGGTCGGCGGTCGGCACCACGACGCTGACGGCGTCGACCTTGCCCAGCAGGTCCCGGTGGCTGCCAAAGGCCTGGGTGCCGAAGCGCTCGGCCACATCGCGGGCCCGCCGCAGATCCTTATCCACGACAGCGACCAATTCCACATCAGGCATGCCGGCGTATTTTTCTGCGTGGAATTTGCCGAGATAGCCAACCCCGACAACCCCCACGCGCAGCTTGGCCATTTGCAACTTTCCTTTCTTCGCTGCGGCGCGCTTTTGATGGTCGATCGACCCGCGCGCGCCACCTTTTCGCTAAGCGCCACTGCGCGCTGCAATCGCGATGCCGTGGCGGTCGGCCAGGGCGACCATCTCGCCGCGGTCGAAGACCACCGCCTTGCCGGCCTCCACCACCAGCACCCGGGCACCGGCGGCTTGCATGTTCCGAACGGTTTCAGCTCCGATCGCCGGAACGTCGAAGCGAAAATCCTGATTGGGTTTGCAGACCTTGACCACAACAGCCGTGCCCTTGCCCAACTGCCCGCCACGCAGGATGGTGGCGTCGGTGCCGTCGATGGCCTCCACGGCAAGCACCGACCCCCCGCCCACGACGATGCACTGGCCGATATCCAGGCGCCCGACCTCTTTGGCCAGGCGCCAGCCCAGGGCAATGTCCTTTTCTTCGCTGCGCGTGGGGCGCCTGCGGGTCCAGCACCCTTCGGGGGCCAGCAGCTCCGGCAGCAGAAAAGTGGACGGCTGGATGCGCACGCCCTCTTTTTCGAGAAACGCCGCGAAGGCCCGCAGCAGATTATCGTCGTGGGTGTGGCGCATTCTGGCGGCCAGGGCAATGGCCTGGGTGTCGGGGCGAATGTCGGTGAACATCCGGGTTTTGCGAACGGCGCCCATCATGACGGCCTCGCAAACACCGTTTTGGCGGAAAAACCGGACCAGCCGTTTGAGCTGGCCCAGGTGCAGCCACTCCAGCGCGGCCACCGTTTCCACCAGCGTGGGGTCGGCCTCGTTGACGTATCCCACCGCGTAGACCTGGTAGCCTTTGGCGCTGGCGGCTTTGGAAAAAATAAGGGGAAACTGGCCACTCCCCGCGATGAGTCCGATGCGTTTCATGCTGTCTGCGGCAGACATCCGGCGGCCCCGCCCCGAAAATCGTCAGCGGGTGATTCCGCGATGCGAAGATTCGATGAACTTGATGAAGTTGACCACCTCGGGGACCTGGTCGACCTCGGCGCGGACCCGCTCCAGGGCCTCGTTGAGGGTCAACCCGATCCGGAAGATGACGCGATAGGCCTTCTTCAGCAGCAAAAGGGAGTTTTCCGAAAATCCGTGCCGCCTGAGCCCTACCCGGTTCAACCCGTGCAACGTGGCGCGGTCGCCTGAAGCGATCACGTAGGGCGGGACATCCTTGACCACGGCGGATTTACCGCCCACAAAGGCGTATTCTCCGATCCGCACGAACTGGTGAATGGCCACCAGCCCGCAGATGGTGGCGAAGTCGCCGATGAGGATGTGTCCGGCCAGGGTGGCCGCATTGGCCAGCACCACGCAGCTTCCCACCCGGCAGTCGTGCGCCACGTGGCTGTATGCCATCAGCAGGCAGTGGTTGCCCACTTCGGTTACACCGCCGCCCTCGGCGGTGCCCCGGTGGACGGTGGTGAATTCGCGAATGACGGTGCCGCGCCCGATCTTGGCGTAGGTCTTCTGCCCCGTATACTTTAGCGACTGGGGCGCCCCGCCGACGACCGCATGCGGAAAAATCCGGCACTCCGGCCCGATGGTGGTGTGGGAATCGATGACGCTGTGAGACCCGATGGTCGTTCCGGCCCCGATGACCACATCCGCAGCCACGATGGCAAAGGGGCCGATATCGACATTGACGTCGATCTCCGCTTGGGGGCTGACGATCGCGGTTGCATGAATCATCCTTTTTCTCCGAAACTGGCCAGGCATTCCGCCTCGGCCACGAGTGTTTCCGCCACCTCTGCCCGGCCGGCCATCTTGAAGGCATTGCCCCGCTGCCGCAGAAAGTTGACCCGGAAAATCAACTGATCCCCGGGCACCACCGGCTTCCTGAATTTGACGTTGTTGAAGCCCATGAAATAAACTTCCTGGCCGCGGCGCTCGGGGGGCAGCGATTCGTAGGCGAGGATGCCGCCGGCCTGGGCCAAGGCTTCGACGATCAAGACCCCGGGCATGATCGGGTTGCCGGGAAAATGCCCTTGGAAAAAAGGTTCGTTGATGGTCACGTTTTTGAGGGCCACGATAAACTCGCGCGGCACAATTTCAAGAACACGGTCCACCAGCAGAAACGGATAGCGATGCGGCAGGCAAGCCATGATTTTCTGGATCGGGTAGCCCTTCATTTTTCTTCCTCTAACGTTTTCAAACGCTTTTCAAGATCGGCGAGGCGGCGCGCCAGTTCCGGCAGCCGCGGCACCTCGCGAACCACCCGCAGCCAGGTACGGTGCGCCATTGCGGGCAGCCCCGAGGACACCACCGCGCCGCTGGGGATGGATTTGCCAACACCGGCCTGGGGTCCCACGGTCACATTGTCGCCGAGGGTCAGGTGACCGGCGATGCCGGCCTGCCCCGCCAGCACCGCATGCCTGCCAATCACGGTGCTGCCGGAAATCCCGACCTGGGCGACAACAACCGAATTTTCCCCGATGGTGACGTTGTGGGCGATTTGGACGAGGTTGTCGGTTTTGACCCCCTGTTTGATCCAGGTTTTGCCGAACGTGGCCCGATCGATGGTGTTCAGGGCGCCGATTTCGCAGTCGTCATCGATCTGAACGCTACCGGTGTGGGGGATTTTGCGGTAGCGCTCGCCCTCCGGGGCAAAGCCGAAGCCGTCGGCTCCGATGACCGACCCCGGGTTGACGATCACCCGCTGCCCGATCCGGCAGCGGCGCATGATCGTGACGTTGGGAAAAATCGTGGAATCGTCGCCGAGGAAAACCTCGTCACCGATGAA
>Ga0105094_10002075_pt1 | contig 10456 bp, 8 predicted proteins | sample PPLLak1March2015_2_FD_87023 | JGI IMG/M metagenome (GOLD analysis project Ga0105094, IMG submission 87023) | Freshwater sediment microbial communities from Prairie Pothole Lake near Jamestown, North Dakota, USA - PPLs Lake P8 Core (3) Depth... | ecosystem: Environmental > Aquatic > Freshwater >...
CACCGGGCAAACACGCATGCACTCCCCGCATCGAATACAGCGGGAATTATCGATCACAATCGCATTGACCTCGGCCCAATGGGTTGTTTCCCTAAAACCGGTGATGGCGCCGGCTTCATTGGTTTTCACTTCTTTGACCAGCTTGATGCAGTCCCTGGGAGCGACGTCGATACAGTACCGGCAGTAGATGCAGCGACGGATGTCGATCTCGTAATGTAGATAACAGAGGTAGCAGCGCTTCGACTCCTCCTGCGCCTGCTCGGGAGATAAACCCGTCTCCACCTCGGTTCTTGGATTGCGGAAACGCTCCGGCACCGGTTGAACCGTAGGCATTTCCTGTCTCGGAACATAATCCCAGGCGCGCTTGCGGTCAGTGGTTTCCGTTTCCTCCATGCGCACCGTTTTCTCCCGGAAAGACTTGCCTGTCAGGTCACGAAGGATTTTCTCCGCTGCCCTACGCCCCATTCCAACCGCCTGGATCACGGTTGAGGGCCCGGTGAGATAGTCGCCGGCTACGTAAAGCCCCTTCACCGAAGAGGAAAAAGAATCCGGGTCAGCCTTCAGAACTTCGTCACCCCTATCCCCGACCGTCAGGCGAAGCGGCTCAGGGCGTTGGCCGGTGGCCACGATCACACAGTCCGCAGGGAGAACAAATTCACTCCCCTCAATGGGCAGAACCTCTCTCTTGCCTTTCCCATCTTTTTCACCGGATCGTGTCCTGACAAACTCCACGCCTTCAACGCGTTCCTTCCCAAGGATTCTTCGTGAAAGCATGAGAGAATCGATCTTGACCCCCTCTGTCTTTGTCTCCATCACTTCATCCTTTGTGACGGCCAGGTCCTCTTCCGTCCGCCTGAGGCAGATGGTCACGTCTTCCGCCCCCAGCCTCAACGCGGACCGGGCGCAGTCAAACGCCGTGAACCCTGCTCCGATGACGAGGACCCTGTTCCCGATTCTAGGAGACTTTCCCGCGCAGACCTGCATCATGAAATCGAGCCCAGGATAGACTCCCGGGAGATCTTCACCCGGAAGGTCGAGTCGCAGAGACCGGTAACACCCCGCGGCAAGAAGAACCGCATCATGCTCTTTGAGAAGCTCTTCGATCGAAACATCTCGCCCAACCCTTACCCCGGTCTTGAGAACCGCCCCTGTGGCTGCGATGTAATCGATTTCTTCCTCCAGAACCTCTCTTGGCAGCCGGAACTCAGGGATTCCGTACCGGAGCATCCCGCCTCCCTTCTCAAAAGCTTCGTAGAGCGTCACCGCGACTCCGAGCGTTGCCAGATCATGGGCCGCCGCAAGCCCGGCAGGGCCTGCTCCCACGACAGCCACCTTTTTGCCGAGCGGAGCCAGAGGGCCTGTTTCCGGAGGTGGACCTTTTCTTCTCAAGTCTGCCGCCGCTCTTTTGATGTGACAGATGTTGACCGGTCTGCCCAGTTCCGGCTCTCCATGGCGGCACTTGTCTTCACAGGGACGGGAACAGACTCGGCCCAGGACACCGGGGAGAATGTTGGCCATGTGGTTGATGGAGTAAGACCCGTCGTATCGCCCTTCGAAGAGAGCCCGAATGTAAGCCGGAATGTTCGTTGCTGCAGGACAGGCGGCCTGGCAGGGGACATTCACGTCCATGTAGTAAAAGTCTTCAGGGCTGGTTGAGTAACGGACTTGCTTGGTCATCTCATCCTCTTTTCAGTACCTTCTGGATCTCTCTCTTGATCGTATTGATCGATTTGGTGACCGGAATCTCCTTAGGGCACACGCGCGTGCACTCAAAATGATTCACGCACCCCCAGGCTCCATCCGGAGAGTCAAGCTGCTCAAGTCTCTCGGATGTTTGATCATCTCTCGTATCAAAGACGTATCGAAAGGCCCAGACCAGAGGGGCCGGTCCCAGGAATTTCTCATTTTCCGACGTCACAGGACAGGAGGCGGTACAACAGGCGCACAGGATGCACCGGATGACCTCGTTCAGTTTGAGGTTGTCCTCGTGCCCCTGGAGTCTCTCCTTCTCCGGAGCTGAGCCCGAACCGATCAGGTAAGGACGGATTGCTTTGACCTTTTCAAAAAACGGATCCAGGTCCACGATCAGGTCCTTGATAACCTTGTAGGTTGGAAGGGGTTCCAGAATCACCTCGGTCCCTTGATAGTCTTTCACGAGTCTCTGGCAGGCCAGTGCGCAGCGGCCGTTGATTTTCATGGCATCCGATCCGCAGACCCCGTGACCGCAGGACATCCTGTAGCCGAGGGTCCCATCCTGCTCCCACTTGATGCGGTTGAGGCAGTCCAGAATGCGCTCCCAGGGGTCGGCGGTCACCGTGTAATCCTGGAACCGGGGCTCCGAGTCCACATCAGGATCAAATCGAAAGATCTTGAATTGCAGGTCCATTAAAGAAATCCTTTTGAACTCTCGTCAGTCAAACCCCTCACCCTTCCCCTCTCCTCCAGTTTGGGGGAGAGGGCGGGGTGAGGGGGAGCATCTATAAATCAAAAATACCGATCTCGTATTAATAAACCCTCGGTTGCGGCTTGAAACGGGTGATGGACACCGGTTTTGAGAAAAGGCGCGGTCCTGCAGCCGTCTTCTCCACCAGGGTGTGCTTCAGCCAATGTCGATCATCTCTCTCAGGGTAATCCTCCCGGAAATGGGCGCCCCTGCTTTCCTCTCTCGCCAGAGCCGATACCAGGATGGCTTCTCCAAGGTAGAGCAGGGATTCCAGTTCAAGGGCTTCAAGGAGATCCGTGTTGAAGCGTCTCCCTTTGTTGTCCACGCTCACCGCTTCATAGCGCCCAAGAAGACCTCTCACCGTGGCAAGGGCTCCACCCAGATCTTCCTTGTTGCGGAACACGGAGCAGGCATCGGTCATCGTTTTCTGCAACTCGCTTCTCAGCACGCCGGTTTTTTCGCCGCTTTTCCGGCTCTTCAGCTCCTTGATCTTTTTTCTTGCCGCTTCTTCGGGACCTTGGGGAATGAGTGTCTTTTGAAGATGAGACAACTCTTCCAGGATTTTCTTCCCTGCCCGCCGACCGAAGACCACGAGATCGAGAAGGGAGTTGCACCCGAGCCTGTTGGCGCCGTGGACGGACACACAGGCACACTCTCCTGCAGCGTAAAGGCCCTCGAAAATGTCCATGGTCACTCCGACCACCTGTGCGTCCAGGGTGGTGGGGATGCCGCCCATCATGTAGTGGCACGTCGGCGCCACGGGAATGAGATCTTTCGTCGCATCAAGGCCGAGATAGATCCGAACGAAAGACGTAATGTCGGAAAGCTTCTCCGCAAGGCGCTCCTTGCCGAGATGGGTGAGATCCAGATGGACAAAGTCACGGCCATCGATTCCTCTGCCCTCACGGATCTCCCTGGCTATAGCTCTCGAAACCATGTCTCTGGGCGCAAGGTCTTTGAGGGTGGGAGCGTATCTTTCCATGAAGCGCTCCCCCTGACGGTTCCTGAGGATGCCCCCTTCTCCTCGGGCCGCTTCACTGAGAAGCACGCCCAGACCATGGATGCCTGTGGGATGAAATTGGACAAACTCCATGTCCTCAAGGGGTATCCCTGACCTGTAAGCCAGAAAAACACCGTCCCCCGTGTTCGCAAAGCAGTTGGATGTCGTCCGAAAGACTTTCCCAAACCCACCGGTGGCCAGCAGGACCGCCTTGCAATGCAGGCTATGGACTTCACCTGTAGCCATTTCATAAACCAAAACCCCAGTGACCCTGTTTTCCTTGGTGATCAGATCGAGAAGATGAAATTCCTGATAGACCTTAATGCCTTTTCGAAGAGCCTCGCCGTAAAGCGTGTCCAGGATGACCCTTCCCGTTCGGTCCGCTGCGTGGCACGCCCTTTTGACCGCTCGCTTGCCGAAATCTCCGGTGTGCCCGCCAAAAGCTCTTTGCGCTATGGTTCCTTGGGCCGTTCGGTTGAACGGAACGCCCATGTGCTCCAGTTCGTATACGGCCCTTGGGGCATCCTTGGTCAGGACTTCGGCTGCATCCTGGTCCGAGAGGAAGTCTCCCCCCTTCACCGTGTCGTACATGTGCCATTCCCACGAGTCCGGCTCTTCATTCCCGAGGGCTGCCGCGATCCCGCCCTGGGCAGCGCCTGAATGAGAGCGGGTCGGGTAGACTTTGCTCAGAAGCGCCACATTCGCTTTTCCCGCAACTTCTACCGCGGCTCGAAGGCCCGCGAGACCGGAGCCCACAATCACGACATCATGCTCGAATTTCATGATTTACCATCCGGAGATTACAAGAAAATTTAAATAGCACCCCTGTTTTGTCAATAGACAAAGAGGAATCAACTGCGGAGCCCAAAGGCTTCTATTCGAACTTGTCGAAGAAGATGCGGTCTTCCGGGATGCGCTTCTTTTTCAGGATCTCCACGCACGAGTCTACCATGGCCGGTGACCCGCAGATGTAGACATCGATGCTCACTCCTTCAGGGACGTATTTTTCGATGAGATGGGTCACCCTGCCCTTTTCACCCTTCCATTGGTCTTCCTCTGCGGGCTGCGAAAGCGTGGGCACATAGCTGAAGTTGGGAATCGTCTTCAGCCATGCTTCGAGTTCCTCCTGGTAATAGAGATCTTTTCTTGTCCTTGCACCGAAGAAGAACTGGATATTTTCCCGGATTTTCAAATGCTCCGCCTGGTGAAGCATGGATTTGATCGGGGCCATTCCTGACCCGGTCGCGATAAAGAGAATGTCCCTGTCTGAATTCTTGAGATAAAAGTTCCCATAGGGCCCGGTGAGGCGCAACTCCTCTCCCTCTTTCAGGTAATCATGCACGTAGGTGGTCACGGCTCCCTGAGCCACCTTGGTAATGACAAGTTCCAGGGAATGGTGTTCCTCAGCGTCCGAAGAGATGGAATAGGCGCGGTACTCAGGGCCGCTGGTGAGCTTGTACCTTGGAACCTCGAACTGGACATACTGGCCCGCTTTGAAAGTGATTCCTTCTTGCGGCGACAGAATGCTGAGGCCAATGCTCTTGATTTCCGGGGTCAGATCCTGGATGCTTTCCACCCTGACGCGGTATTCCCTAACCAGGAACAGCTCTTCCGGAATCTCGATCTTCAGGTTGTCCTTGACTTTGACCTGGCAGGAGAGCCTGACATGGGTGTTCCGTTCATCCGGAGACAGATACGGAGTCTCTGTGGGCAGCACCGGGCCGCCTCCCTCCAGAACCTTTACCTTGCAGTAAGAGCAAGTGCCTTTGCCTCCGCAGGCAGAGGGGATGAAAATCCCCTGCCCCATGAGGGTGGAAAGCAAAGGCCTTCCTCCTTCAACCACCAATTTTTTCTGGTCGTTGACAAGGATCTCTCTTTCCCCGTAGTCGGCCAGATAGGAGTCGGCGACTTCCAAAAGAAGGGCCAGCAGCGCCGCGATGCCGCTCATGATGAGGAGACTGATGAGCAAGGTGAGCATGATATTGTCGGTTGTCCGTTGTCGGTTGTCGGTTGCAACACCACCTTGAGATCAGGCGTCGAGCAGTAACCAATTGCAGGTTGCGTGTTGCAGGTCACACGTTGCGAGTCGCCGGTTGCTTGTTGCTTGCCGCTCTTCCTTCTGTATGCTTGTCTACTGTATTCTGTCTTTTTGTTTTTTCAATTTTAGGCATTCTCTTCACTGAATCTGTATCATTCCGCTGAATGCCGTGAACGCCAGGGCCATAATCCCTGTGATGATCAGGGTGAGAGCAGGTCCCTCCAACCCTTTCGGGAGCCTGGCGCTCTTTTGAACCTTTTCCCGGATGGCTCCAACCGCAGTGATCGCGATCATCCAGCCGATTCCGCTCCCCGCGCCGTAAGCCATGGATTGCAACAGGGAGTATTCGCGAATAATCAGGAAGAGCGAAGCGCCTAGAATCGCACAGTTTACCGTGATCAGCGGGAGGAAAATGCCGAGGATGTAGTAAAGCGCAGGGAAGAATCTCTCCACCGTCATTTCCACGAACTGGACAAAGGCGGCGATGATCATGATGAAAACAATGTAGCGGAAATGTTCCAGGTTCAGAGGCACCAGGACATAATAGTAAACCAGATAATTGAGAACGGCCGTGCAGGTCATCACGAAGACGACAGCCACGCCTAGCCCCAGGGCGGATCGGATCTCCCGAGAGATGGCCAGGAACGGACACAACCCCAGGAAGTTGGTCAGGAGGATGTTGTTCGTAAAGATGGCCGCGAAAAGAAGAGTCCCTGGATCGACCTGAACCATCTCACAGCCCCTGCTTTTTCTCTTCCGCCGTCTGAGGGAACTTCGCCCTCAGGAACCACACGAAGAGACCTAAGGTAAAAAAAGCGCCGGGTGCCATGATCATGATGGTCCAGGGCGTAAAACCCTCCGGCATGATCCTGTACCCGAAAAGCGTTCCGAACCCGAGGGGTTCACGAATGACGGCGATAATCAAAAGCACCGCCGAATACCCGAGACTCATGGCCAGCCCGTCCACGAAAGAAGGCCAAGGTCTATGGTTCCTGGCAAAGGCCTCACACCGACCCATGACGATGCAATTGGTGATGATCAATCCCACATAGGGACCAAGAGCCTCGCTGATGTCCGGAAGATAGGCGCCGATGGCAATGTCCACGATGATTACGTAGGAGGCGATGATGATCGTCTGGGCCATCATCCGGATCCTCATGGGTGTAAAATTTCTCAGAATGGAGACGGTCAGGCTGGACATACACACCGTGAAGATCAGGCCCGCGTTCATGACCAGGGTGTTCACGAGCAAGTTGGTCACGGCAAGGGTAGAGCAGATTCCGAGAATCTGCCGCAACACGGGATTGTCATTCCAGAGTCCCTGCAAAAAGATTTGACTGCTGCTCAAAGGCTTGGGCATCCCTACCCCTTCTTCACAAGTTTCCAGGTTTCTCTGAGAAAACGATCCAAATCCCGGTTCACAAACGCTTCCACGGCCCGGCTCGTTCCGGTCGCGCCGGTGATCGCATCCAGTTCATTGGGGCCTTTGCCCGGCCCTGCCGGCTTCAAATAGAAGATTTTCTTGTCTCCTTCCATAGGGAACAAGGGCAGCCCTTTAAACTGCTTCGTAAACCAGGGCTCCGTGATCCTTGCCCCGAGCCCCGGAGTCTCTGAGTGTCTGTAAAAGGCAATTCCCACAATTTTGGATGCTTCAGGATCCACGCTCAACATGCCATAAACCGGCCCCCAGAAACCCGCACCGCCGACCGGAAAGGCATAGCCTGTGATGCTCCGGCCGTCTTCGGAGTATCCTACATGGAGAGTTTGCTTTTTGACTTCAATCGTTTTCACTCTTCTCTCGAAAGTCTGGAGCACTTCGCGGTTCGTTGCTTTGTCCCCTACAGGCACGCTCAGAACTTGAAGGATGATTTTTTGCAGTTTAACTTGCCGGTTGGTCTCCATTCTCTCTTCGTTGTAAACCTTCACTGCGCTCACTACAGCGGCAAAGCAAAAGGTGAGCACAAACATGAAGACAATGGAGTAGAGCCGTTTCTTCATCGCACCGCCTTCTTCGCCGCTTGCGTTCCTCTGACCGTCTGGTCGATGAGAGGGACAAAGGCGTTCATGATCAGGATAGAGAACATCATGCCCTCAGGGAAATTAGAAAATCCCCTCAGAACCACGGTGAGGCATCCTACCATGAAACCATAAATCCACTGACCATACTCTGTTTTTGCACCTGAGACAGGTTCCGTCACCACAAAAACACTTCCGAAAAGAAATGATCCTGAGAGCAATGTGGTCAGGGCGGAGGGGACACCTGCTGCACCGAAACCGTGAAGGACGCTGCTCAGCAAGATGCCGCCCATCAGGCAGGAGACGGCCAAGCGCCATGGGGCCGCCTTCCTGTATATCAGATAGATGCCCCCCAGAAGGATCAGGAGGGCGGAGGTCTCTCCAAGGGAGCCCGCAGTATTTCCAAAGAAGAGCTGTTCCAGCGGAACGGAGATTCCCTTGCGCCATTCAACCAGAGGGGTTGCCTGCGTGACCGCATCCAACGACAGGGACCACCTGCTGAAACCCGCCGCTCCACCCCACACGGGGGTAGCCCACTGATTGGTCATTTCCATGGGAAAGGTGACGTAAAGAAAACACCTTCCCACCATGGCCGGATTGAAAACATTCTGGCCGAACCCGCCAAAAACCATTTTCCCGAGTGCAACACCTGCAACTATCCCAAGAATCGCCATCCAGAAAGGAATCATGGGAGGAAGGGAGAGCGAAAAGATCAGGGACGTCACGAAGACCGCAGAGGTAATCGGTTTCCCCTGCCTCAGGGTGAAGAGGCCCTCTGTCGCGATGCCGAAACCGAGAACTATCGCGACCAGGGCAAGGGATCGCCACCCGAAGAGATAGACGGAAGCGAAGACCAAGGGGGTGAGAGCGTAACACACCCGGAGCATCACTTTTTGCATCAAGAAGAGCTTCTGCTTTTGAGTCGGCTCCACGCCTGCTTCCAATTCCGTCGCGACACTCCTGGCTTCTCAGAATTCACAAGAAGAGAAATTGCTCTCATAAAATAGGAAACTCCATTTGTAACGTCAATCGGATTCGGCGTCATCTCCTTGGCCAATCCGGGTTACGGTTGACTTTAAAACAGTCGGTTGTTAATGTCTTGCTGATTTCAAATCTCGCTGTACTTCGATCCGACGAACCATTGACCTGTCTTTTGAGAAGCCATCGCAATGAAAAGACGAGGCTAATCCATGGAAATAGAAACTCCCAAATCTTGCAGATTCATTGAACGCGTCAAGGAAAGAGACAAGATCGGCGTGTGGGGATTCGGAAATGTTTCCCGGGACGTCGTTTTGTCCCTTGTCGATGAAGGCTTGGGCAAGGAAGTCGTTTTCTACGGCCGGCCGACGGACAAATATCCCAACAGGTCAGGCGCCTGGGTGGAAGATCTGAAGGCGAATGCTTTGCGCAGGCCTCGTCTTATTGGGACCAACTTTCTCGACGACATGGCCGGTCTTGACGTCATCTTTATCGGCGTTGGAGTCCCGCGAAAAGCAGGCCAGAGCCGGAGAGACCTGCTCGCGATGAACACGGAAGTGATCGCCGAGACCTCCAGACAAATCAGGGTCATCTATGAAGGCTGTTCTGCCCAGGATCTCCCGATCCTTGTTTATATGGGAAACCCGGTCACAGCCATGACGTGGGTGGGGTACAAGGTAACCGGCTTTCCGAGGGAAAACATCATGGGCCAGGCCGGCAACCTGGACACAAGAAGAATCTGTCATGCGGTTTCCCAAGTGCTTGGCCTATCCGGCACGGACATGCGAGGCATTGTTTTTGGGGAGCATGGGGACTCCATGGTTGCCCATCCCCGCTACTTTTCAGTCAGCGGCATCCCCCTGGAGGACGTCATCAGGGTTGCCGGGATCGATTCGCAGAAGATCCGGGATGTGATGGATGAAGCCAAGAAAGGTGGGACCCACTTTGTTAATGAGACGGGACAAAGCGCCTCTGCAGGTCCGGCAAGAGCAGCGTGCGATATGCTGCGCGCCATTATCAAAGGGGAATCTGAAGTGCAGCCCGTGATCGCTATTCTTGAAGAGGAATACCGTCTCCTTAAGAAAGAGGATGGTCTTGATTCGATGAGCTTTGGGGTGCCTGCGAAGATTGGACCCTATGGAGTTGAAAAAATCTACGAACTTCCTGTTGAAGACTTCAGAGGCCAGCTCGAGCGCTCCGCTGCCATCATTAAAGAAGACATCAAAGGCGCGGCCGAGATCCTGAAGGAGAATCACGGCATTTCCTAGCACTTTTTACTCTGCGCTCTCGGCTCTATGCTCTTTGCTCTCCGCTCGTTGCTCTCACCTAGCTTTAGCTCGAAATCCCTGCCTGCGGCAGGCAGGCCGAGGAGTGAGTCGTACAGTCCAGTACGTCGCAACGACGAGGGGTGAGGCTTGCCAGCCTCTGGCTGGGCAACACCGTAGATGGGCGCTTTTCAGCAACCTGCTATTTCTCAACGGGCAGTTCACTTCTCGCCGCCCATTCAGACCACCCGGCATCATACCACAACACCCTCTCGTACCCCAGCAGGTATCGCACCACAAAAAAAGTCTGACTGGCCTGATGGCCGGTGCGGCAGTGAATGATCACCGTCGTCCGCTTGGTGGTCACGAGGGAAGCATAGGCTTCTGCGAGTTCCTCCGATGACTTGAACATGGTGACTTTACCGAATTTCGAGAGGTCTTCGGTGTACGGACGGCTCTTGGCTGCCGGGATGTGGCCGCCGCGGGCTTCTTCCACCTTCTTTCCTGTGTAGTACTCGGATGGCCGGACATCTATGATAACGTTATTCGCAGCCTTGAGGTAATCGACGACTTGCTGGTAGTTAACCGTGAAGGCATCGGGAGAGGGAGCCGGGTATTGGGACTCCTGAAACGGAGGCAGTTCGGTCGTGACAGGCCGCTGTTCAAGGGTCCAGCGTGGGAAACCGCCGTTGAGGATTCCGAACCGCGCATGGCCA
>Ga0105094_10002081_pt1 | contig 10431 bp, 8 predicted proteins | sample PPLLak1March2015_2_FD_87023 | JGI IMG/M metagenome (GOLD analysis project Ga0105094, IMG submission 87023) | Freshwater sediment microbial communities from Prairie Pothole Lake near Jamestown, North Dakota, USA - PPLs Lake P8 Core (3) Depth... | ecosystem: Environmental > Aquatic > Freshwater >...
ACCGACACCCTCGAGGAGATGTTCGACGTCGCGACCCTCCTCGCGAACCAGCCGCCACCCGGCGGCGACCGCGTGGCGATCGTCACGAACGCGGGCGGGCTCGGCATCCTGTGCGCCGACACGTGCGAGGCGAACGGCCTGACCGTCGGGCCGATCACCGAGGCCGCCCAGGCCAAGCTCCGGGAGTTCCTGCCGGTCGAGGCCTCGGTCAGCAACCCGGTCGACATGATCGCCTCGGCCACGGCCGAGGATTACCAGCGCGCGATCCGCACGGTCGGAGAGGACCCCGACGTCGATGCCCTGATCGTGATCTACATCCCACCGCAGGCGGCCAAGGCGGCGGAGATCGCCCATGCGATCGCCCGCGGCATCCACGACGTCGGCGGCCGCATCCCGGTCGTCACCACGTTCATGTCCGCGAGAGGGCTGCCAGAGGAGCTGCAGGAGGGGCCCACCAGGATCCCGTCCTACGCCTTCCCCGAGCAGGCCGCCATCGCGCTCGCGCACGCTGCCGAGTACGGCCGGTGGCGCTCGAGGCCCGAGGGGCAACGTCCCCACTTCCTCGACATCAATCCCGAGGAGGCCGCTGCCATCATCGCGGCCGGCCTGTCGCGGGGCGAGGGCTGGCTCCCCGAGGACGAGGTCGAGCACCTCCTGTCCTGCTACGGCATCCCGCTGGTTCGCAGCGAGCGCGCCACGTCGCCGGAGGATGCCGGGGCGGCGGCGGCCCGCATCGGCAGACCCGTCGCCCTGAAGGCGTTCGGCCCCGACATCGTCCACAAGACCGATCTCGGCGCGGTCGAGCTCGGCCTGTCCGACGGCGCTCAGGTCACGAGGACGGCCGCCCTCATGTCGCAGCGGCTCGCCGCCCAGGGGATCGAGGCCGAGGGGTTCGTCGTGCAGGAGATGGTCCCCGGAGGCGTCGAGATGCTCGTCGGCGTCGCGCACGATCCGTTGTTCGGCCCGGTGGTGGCGTGCAGCGCCGGCGGGACGGCCGTCGAGCTCGTCCGCGACGTCTCCGTGCGCATCACACCGCTCACGGACCTGGACGCGCAGGAGATGGTCCGATCGCTCAAGACCTTCCCCCTCCTCGACGGGTTCCGCGGCGCCCCCAAGGCCGACGTCGCCTCGCTCGAGGAGACGATCCTGCGCGTCGCCGAGCTCGTCGAGGACCATCCCGAGATCGCGGAGATGGACTGCAACCCCGTGATGGTCCTGCCGAGCGGAGCGCTCGTCGTGGATGCGCGCATCCGACTGAGCGAGGTCCCGCCCCCGCAACCCGTGTTCGCACTGGGTTAGGCCGTCTCGGGACGCGGCCGGGCGACCAGCACGGAGCACCTCGCGTGCGTGGTGACGTGCTCGCTCACGCTCCCGAGCAGCGCGCGGGTCATCCCGGCGACCCCCCGGTGGCCGACGACGACGAGATCGGTCCCGTCGCGCGACGCGGCCGCGACGATCGCCGACTCGGGCCGACCCATCGCCATCTCCCGGACCGGGACCACGCCGAGCGCGACGGCGGCGTGCACGGACGGCTCGATCTCGGGCGGGCTGGGCTCGTCCTCGTACAGGGTCCACTCCGCGTTGTCCCCGCGGCAGATCGGGACCACGTGCAGGAGGCGGAGCTCCGCTCCGGTGGCCACGGCGATGGTGGCGGCCAGGCCCGCCGTCGCGACCGACCCCTCGGACCCGTCGATCCCGCACGCGATCCGCTGCGGGAACGTCGAGCCGGCCTCCCGCGCCAGCAGGACCGAGCACGGCGCCTCGCGGACCACGTGGGAGGCGACATGGCCCACACGGATCGCACCACCCAGCATCCCGGCGTCGGGGCCCACGGTGACGAGGTCCACCGCGTGCGCGCGCGCCTCCTCGACGATCGCGTCCGCCGGCTCCCCGGCGACGAGCCTCGTCGGGGCCTGCACGCCGACCTCCGATGCCACCCGCGCCGCGCGGGCAAGCGCGGCCTCGCCCTCGGCCTCCACGTCCGCCTGGTGCGGGTGGGTGGTGTCGACGACGAACACGATCTCGAGCGGGGTCCCGGACGCAGCGCACAGGCGCGCCGCCTGGCGCGCGGCCTCCTCGGCTCGAGGGGAGCCGTCCGTGGCGACGAGGACGTGGCGGAACGGCGGGTCCGTCATGGGCGAAGCCTACCGCGGGCGCGGGAAGGTCAGTGGGTCCCTCCCACCGCGGTCCACGGCATCGGGATATCGGGTGACGGCGCGGTGTCGTCCACGACGTACGTCAGGCGCTCGTCCACGCCCACCACGCCCTCGACGGCCGTCACGAGGCGGTCGAGCACCGGGATGAGGCTCCGACGCTCGAGCTGTCCCTCGAGGCGAACGACGCCGTCGTGCACGGACACCAGGACCGTGTCCGGGTCGATCCACAGCGTGCGGCGGACGACGTCCTCGCGGACCTCGTGCTCGATGTCGGCGTCGTCGCGGAGGAACACCTTGAGCAGATCCGATCGGGACATGATCCCAACGATGCGTCCGCTCTCCTCGACCACCGGCAGCCGCTTCACGCCCTTGCTGTGCATGAGCCGGGCTGCCTCACCCAGGGTCGCCTCCGGCTCGACGGTGACGACGGGCGAGGTCATCAGCTCCTGGGCCACGAGCCCGGATGCCTTCTCGCGCTGCTGGCGCCGTTGCCGTCCCTCGAAGAGGTGGCCCTCCTCCAGCTCGGGATCCTCCTTCAGGATCAGGTCGGCCTCCGAGACGATCCCGATGAGGCGTTCCTCCTCGTCGACGACGGGGAGGGCGCTGACCCGGTAGTCGTGCATCCGGCGCACGACGTCCTTGAACGGCGCGGAGACGTTCACGACGACGACGGTCCGCGTCATCACGTCGGATACCGTCCGCTTCATCGCGTCTCCTCCCCTCGCGTCTCGTCCGGGTCTCGATACCAAGGTAGGCCGGGGTGGGCGCGGACCCAACGGCCGAGGGACCCTGCGCCCGTCGGTCCCGGGTCCCGGACCACGGGGGGCCGGTCGACACCCTGACCGAGCGCCCTCACGAGGGGCCGCGGAGCGGGTACGCTCGGAAGCGTCGTGGACCCTCGATTGATCGAATCCGGCCTCGCGCTGTCCTCCGAGCTCTCCCTGGGCGCTGTGCTCCAGCGGATCGTTGAGCTCGCGGTCGAGATCACGGACGCCCGCTACGGGGCCCTGGGCGTCATCGGCCCCGACGGGAAGCTCGACCGATTCGTCACCACGGGCATCGACGACGAGCTGCGCGAGGCGATCGGTGATCCTCCGGTCGGCCGCGGCATCCTGGGCGTGCTCATCGAGGAGGGGCACCCGATGCGCCTGCCGGACATCCGCTCGCATCCGCGCTCGGTCGGCTTCCCCCCGCACCATCCCGAGATGTCCTCGTTCCTCGGTGCGCCCATCGTCGTCCGGGGGACCGTGTTCGGCGACATCTACCTCTCCGACAAACAGGGTGGGCAGACGTTCACCGACGAGGACGAGGAGGCGCTCGTCGTTCTCGCCGCCCAGGCGGGCGTCGCCATCGAGAACGCGCGCCTATACGCGGAGGCGCGCCGCGACGAGCGGATGCTCGACGCCTTCCGTGAGATCGCCATCGCGATCTTGTCCGGGACCGGGTCCGACGAGTCCCTCGCGCTCATCGCCCGTCGGACGATGGAGCTCGTGCGAGCCGACCTCGCGACCGTGGCGGCGCTCGACCCGGTCGGGCGGCTCACGCTCCAGGTCGCGGAGGGTGCCCACGCCGAAGAGCTGCGTGGGGCGACCTTCCCGCCGAAGGGCTCGATCTCCGGGGAGGCGATCCGCAGCGACCGCGCCATCGTGGTGCCGGACGCGGCCCGAGATCCCCGCGCCTACCAGCCGGTCGTCAAGCTCGGCAACATGGGGCCCATGATCCTCGTGCCCCTGTCCCAGCACGGCCGCGCGATCGGAACCTTGAACGCCGCACGTGAGCGTGGGGGCCGGCCCTTCTCCCAGGAGGCCGTCGAGCTGCTCCAGCGGTTCGCGGACCAGGCCGCGATCGCGCTCCAGTACGCGCGGGCACAGCGCGAGGCCCAGCGGGTCGCCATCCTGGAGGACCGGGAGCGGATCGCCAAGGAGCTGCATGACGGGGTGATCCAGGCCCTGTTCGCCGTCGGGATGGGGCTCCAGGGGACCTCGCTGATGACCGCCGACGCCGATCAGGCGGCGCGCATCGAGACCGCGGTGGCCGAGCTCGACCGCGTGATCAGGGATCTGCGCAACTACATCTTCGGGCTCCGGCCGGGGATCTTGGCCGACCGGCAGCTCGACCAGGCCCTGCGCCAGACGGCCAGGGAGTTCGAGGAGCGATCCGGGGTCGTGACCGTCGTCGAGATCGACGAGATGGTCGCCGCCGAGCTCGCCTCGACCGCCGCCGACGTGATCCAGGCCGCCCGCGAGGTCCTGTCCAACGTCGGCCGCCACGCGCAGGCCACCACCTGCCGGCTGAGCCTGCACCGTGAGGGCGAGTCCGCGGTGCTCGAGGTGGACGACGACGGCCGCGGGTTCGACCCACAGACGTCCCGCCGCGGCGACGGCCTCACGAACCTCGAGGAGCGCGCCGAGGCGATGGGCGGCACGACGTCCATCGAGAGCGCCCCCGACCAGGGCACGACCGTCCGGATCTTGATCCCGATCTAGCCGGAGTCCTCCTGCACCACGAGCGCGGTCACCATCCCGAACATCCCATGGGGGCCCTCGACGTGCGGCAGGATGTGGCAGTGGTAGGCCCACACGCCCGCGTGGTCGGCCTTCACGAGGATGTCGAAGCGCTGGCCGGGGGCCACCATCAGCGTGTCCGCCATGTAGGGCTGCTCGAGCGCGAACCCATCCGCGGCCACCACCTCGAAGTGGTACCCGTGCAGGTGCATCGGGTGGATCTGCGCGCCGTCGTTGGCGAGGTGGATCAGCACGTCGTCGCCGAGGTCGGCCACGATCGGCTGCGTCGCCGGGAAGCCCTTCCCGTTGAGGACGTAGCCGGTGGGCCCGTCGCCCAGGAACAGCGTGTGCTCGACCTCGATCGGCTCCCCGTAGACGCGGGAGAACCCGCCCTCGGGCTCGATGTAGATCGCCCCGTACAGGCCCTTGCCCACCTGCTCGGTGGAGTTGAAGTGCGAGTGGTAGACGTACATCCCCGGCGGGTCGACGACGTCGAACTCGTAGGTGAAGAACCCACCCGGCATGATCGGGTCCTGCGTGATGTACGGCACGCCGTCCATGCCGTTGGGGACCGTCACCCCGTGGAGGTGCATGGTGGTCGGCTGCGTCATCTCGTTGCGCACGACGATCCGCACCCGGTCACCGGGGTTCACCCGCAGCTCGGGCCCGGGGACCGTGCCGTTGAACCCCATCGCGTCCACGAAGACGCCGGGCTCGGTCTCCCACTGGATCTCCTCGGCCGTCAGCTCGAACACCTTCACGCCGTCCTCGAGCCTGGGCTCGAGCGGCTGGTTGCCCAGCGCCTGGGTCTCGGCCGGGAAGGCTTTCACACCGGCCTCGTGACCCTCGAGCATCTCCTGGACGGTGACGCTCCCATCCGACATGGTCTGGTGCGAAACGCCACCCGAGCCGGTGGCACCGGCGGCGACGCTCCCCCCAGCTTCCGAGATCGCGAGCGAGCCCACCATCCCGAGATCCTCGTGGCCCGAGACCGTGCAGTAGATCTTGTAGTCGCCCGCGTCGAGCGCGGGGACCTCGAGGGTGGCGGTCTGACCCGCCTGCAGCTCCTGCGTGGCCTCCACGCCGTTGCCCGTGTCCACGGCGAACGAGTGCGGTGCGCTCCCGTTGTTCGCAACCTCGAAGGCGAGCGCCTGGCCGGGAGGGGCGTTGATCAGATCGGGCTGGATGGCGAAGTCGGACAGGACGACCGCGAAGGTCGCGGGACCGCCGGCCGCCTGCGGCTCGCCGTCGCCCCCGGTGTCGCTCGCCTCGTCGCCTGTGCACGCCGTCATCAGGAGCGCCAGGGACAGGGCCGCGGGTAGGATCCACCACCGTCGGGTGCGCTGCGTCATGCCGGGTCGTCCTCCTCGTGGGTCGCGGGCGGATGGCCGTGTATCGAACGGCCGTTGCAGCTGCGAGCTTAGAGGCGAACGGCTCTCATGACATGGGACCTACGGGCCACTCCCCGCGACGAGCGAGGTCACGCCGGCGAGCAACAGCTCCTCGTCCGGATGCCGGCGGAGCCGGATCAGCTGCCCCGCCACCTCCTCCCCAGGGTGTGAACCGAGCACGACCACGCGCGAGCCGGTCAGGATGTACAGGGCCAGGAGCTCCTCGGCGGCGGTCCCCATCACCACCGCCTCACTCTCGGTGCTCATGTCCAGGACGACGACGTCCGCCTCCTGCACGAGCGGGCAGACGCCGTCCCGCGCGCCGACGCACGTGTAGTCCGGCTCGATGGGCCCAGGGCACACCAAGACGTCGAAACCCGACCGCTCGAGCCAGGCGCCGTACCGCTCACGCTCGAGCGCATCGGCCTCGACGACGAGCACGGTGGTCCGTCGGCCGACGTCGGCCATCGCCTGGAGTCTCACCCGTGGCGCGGTCCCAGGTTGCCGGTCGGCGGTCCCCGCCCGAGCGGGTCGTTCGACCCTGCGCCCAGCCCCCGCGCACCACCATCCTCGGCGGATGTTCATCCGGTACTACCTCGACCTGCCGATCCGGTCCGGCGAGGTCGAGGCCGCCCTGCTGGCTCAGCCCGAGGCCTGGGTCCCGGGGCTGGCCCGTGACGCCGAGGACCGGGGCGAGCGCCTGCTCGCCGAGGTCGGCTTCGCCTACGACCGCGAGCACCGGCTGGACAAGCAGGTGGAGATCGCGTTCGGGGCCCCCTACCGGATCCCGTCCAAGACCCTGCTGCCGATGTCGTGGCAACCCACCGGCGCCGAGCACCTGTTCCCAGCCCTGGAGGCCGATCTGGAGGTCGCGCCCCTGGGGCCCAGCCGCACCCAGCTGTCGATCAGCGCTCGCTACCGGCCGCCGATGGGCGCGGTGGGTCGGGCGCTCGACCGCACCCTGCTGCATCGGGTCGCCGAGGCCACGATGAAGGACTTCCTGGACCGGGTCGGGGAAGCCCTGCAGACGCGGGCCGCCGCCAGGGGCTGAGGCGGACCTGACCCGCCTCCCACGTGCGACGGCGCCCGGCAGCTAGGATGTAGGGCCGTGGCGAAACCACCGCTCCGAGTCCTGCTCGTCGACGACCACGAGGTCGTTCGCAGCGGCGTTAAGGCCCTCCTGCAGGCCACGGACGACATCGTCGTCACGGCCGAGGCCGGCTCGGTGCGCGAGGCGATCGACGAGGCCGATCGGACCCGCCCGGACGTCGTCGTGATGGACGTTCGGCTCGCCGATGGCAGCGGGATCGAGGCCACCAGGGAGATCAGGGCCAAGCACCCCAAGACGGCCGTGGTGATGCTGACGTCGTTCGCCGACGACGAGGCCCTGTTCGCTTCGATCATGGCCGGGGCCTCCGGGTACGTGCTCAAGCAGGTGAAGGGCGGCGAGCTCGTTCGCGCGATCCGCACCGTGGGCAAGGGTGAGAGCCTGCTGGACCCGGCCGTGACGAGCGCGGTGTTGGAGCGGCTCCGCCGGGGCAAGCATCTCCTCAAGGACGAGAAGCTGGCTCGCCTCTCCCCACAGGAGGAGCGGATCCTCTCGCTCGTCGCGGACGGGAAGACGAACAAGGAGATCGGCGAAGAGCTCAACCTGGCGGAGAAGACCGTCAAGAACTACGTCTCGAGCATCCTGTCGAAGCTCGAGGTCGCCCGTCGCGCCGAGGCCGCCGCCTACCTCGCGCGGCACACCACGACCCCGGGGACGCAGGCCTAGCCACTACCCGCTCCCCCCGCTCCCCCCGTCCACCGCGTCCCACCTCGACCAAGGCCGAAGGTCCCTCCGAGCATGGGTCCAGGGTCCCGTCGGACCCGGGCGAGGTCCCAGCCTCCCGCAGGTCACAGTCCCGGTGGCACGCCGAAGTTGCAGATGCAGCATGGGCTCCAACGGGGATCCAACGGCAGATCCCAGGAGACAAGGAGGGTGCGATGGCCACTCGGACGATCGAGAGGACGGTGGGGGCTCCCGAGATCCGGGCCGCTGATGCGGTCACGCCGGTCGAGCGCGTGCGGGGGGCCTACCTCTTCGGGCTCACCAGGATCGCGCTCGGGTTCGTCTTCCTCTGGGCGTTCTTCGACAAGGCGTTCGCCTTGGGGTTCTCCACGGGACGGGCCGAGGACGGGACGATCGAGTTCTTCGGCAAGGGTGTCGCCTGGCTGAACGGCGGCTCCCCCACCGAGGGGGTCCTCACCTACGCGACGAAGGGCCCCCTCGCCGGGTTCTTCCAGGGTCTGGCCGGACAGGCATGGGTCGACTGGGCCTACATGCTCTCGATGCTGCTGATCGGCGGCGCGCTGATCCTCGGCGTCGCGACCCGGCTCGCGGCGGTCGGCGGCGCGATCTGGATGGGGCTGTTCTACCTGGCCACCGCGATCAAGCCTGAGCACAACCCGGCCGTCGATGACCACATCGTGTACGCGCTGGTCCTTCTCGGCCTCGCGGCGATCGGCGCGGGCCGATACCTGGGCCTTCAGGAGCGCTGGGAGCGCCTCGCGATCGTGAAGCGGTTCCCCGTCCTCAGGTAGGCCGGAGGGCACCAGCGAACGGGGCCACGCGACTCACCCCTAGGGGTCGCGAGCGGGGAAGATGGAGGCGGGGCGGGCTCCCCGCCTCCATCGCCGCGAGAACCCAACGGAGCGGGAACATGAGCGAACAGAGCATCCAGGTGACGGTCGACGGCAACGAGGCGGCCGCGAGGATCGCCCACAAGGTGTCCGAGGTCATCGCCATCTACCCGATCACGCCCTCGACCGCCATGGGCGAGTTCGCGGACGCCTGGTCCGCGGCCGGCAAGACGAACCTGTGGGGCGCGGTCCCCGAGGTGGTCGAGATGCAGAGCGAGGGTGGGGCCGCGGGCGCCCTGCACGGCGCCCTGCAGGCGGGGTCCCTGTGCACGACCTTCACGGCCTCCCAGGGTCTGCTGCTGATGCTCCCCAACATGTTCAAGATCGCCGGCGAGCTCACGCCGACGGTGATCCACGTCGCGGCACGCGCGCTCGCGACGCACGCCCTGTCGATCTTCGGGGACCACAGCGACGTCATGGCGGCGCGGACCACCGGATGGGCGATGCTCAGCTCCTCGGACGTCCAGGCGGCGCAGGACCTCGCGCTGGTCGCCCACGCCGCGACCCTCGAGGCCCGCGTCCCCTTCATGCACTTCTTCGACGGGTTCCGGACCTCGAGCGAGGTCAACGTCATCGAAGCCGTCGACGACACCGTGATCCGCGCGATGATCGGCGACGAGCTGGTCCGCGCCCATCGGGACCGGGCCCTGTCGCCGGATCGCCCGAAGCTGCGCGGGACGGCGCAGAACCCGGACGTCTTCTTCCAGGCCCGCGAGGCCGGCAACCCCTTCACCGCTGCCGTGCCCGACATCGTGCAGGGCGTCATGGACCGCTTCGCAGAGCTCACGGGCCGCCGGTACCACCTGTTCGACTACACCGGCGCGCCCGACGCCGAACGCGTGGTCGTGCTCATGGGCTCGGGCAACGGCGCGATGGACGACACCGTTCGCGTGCTCGCGGGGCGCGGCGAGAAGGTCGGCGTCCTCAACGTCCGTCTCTTCCGGCCCTTCTCCGCGGACGCGTTCGTGGCGGCGCTGCCCGCCACCGTGCGCTCGATCGCGGTGCTCGATCGGACCAAGGAGCCGGGTGCGCCGGGCGAGCCCCTATACCAGGACGTCGTGACGGCCCTCGCGGAGCAGGTCGCCGCCGGCCGTCTGGCCGCGATGCCGCGGGTCATCGGCGGCCGCTACGGCCTGGCCTCCAAGGAGTTCGACCCGCCGATGGCGAAGGCCGTGTTCGACGAGCTGGCGAAGGAGCAGCCGAAGAACCACTTCACGGTGGGCATCGTGGACGACGTCACCTTCACCAGCCTCGAGGTCGACCGATCCTTCACCACGGAGGACGACGACGTCGTGCGGGCGCTCTTCTACGGACTCGGCGCCGACGGCACGGTCAGCGCCAACAAGAGCTCCGTGAAGATCATCGGCGAGGGCACGGGGCAGCACGCGCAGGGGTACTTCGTCTACGACTCGAGGAAGTCCGGGTCCCTCACGACCTCACACCTGCGTTTCGGGCCTCGGCCGATCGACGCGTCGTACTTGATCCGCAGCGCTAACTTCGTCGCCTGTCACCAGTTCAACTTCCTCGAGCGGATGGACGTGCTCGAGGCCGCCGAGCGTGGGGCGACGTTCCTGCTCAACAGCCCGTACGGACCGGACGAGGTCTGGGCGCACCTGCCGCTCGAGGTGCAGCGCGCGATCGTGGACAAGGACCTGAAGTTCTACGTGGTCGACGCCCAGAAGATCGCGACCGAGGTCG
>Ga0105094_10002084_pt1 | contig 10430 bp, 12 predicted proteins | sample PPLLak1March2015_2_FD_87023 | JGI IMG/M metagenome (GOLD analysis project Ga0105094, IMG submission 87023) | Freshwater sediment microbial communities from Prairie Pothole Lake near Jamestown, North Dakota, USA - PPLs Lake P8 Core (3) Depth... | ecosystem: Environmental > Aquatic > Freshwater >...
AGACGCCGCCGAGGATAATGAAAGCTGTCCAGTGCTTGGATTGCATCAGGTTAATACGGCTCCTTCTAATTTTAACAACCATTCCTTCGTAGGTAATCCCTCCCCGCCGCCGTAGCCGTGCAGCTTGCCGTCCGTGCCGATGACGCGATGGCAGGAGATGACCAGCGGCATGGGGTTGGTGGCATTCGCGCGGCCTACGGCGCGCGCGGCGCGCGGGTTGCCGATCTCGTGGGCGATATCGCTGTAGGTGCGGGTTTGCCCGTAGGGGATAGCGAAGACGATTTGCAGCACCTGTCTCTGGAACGGGCGCAGCAGGGACCAGTCGATCGGCAAGTCAAAGGCTTTTCGCGCGCCTCGCAGGTACTCGTCCAGTTGGCGAAGCGCGGGGGCTACTTTTTCTGGATCCGGTTGAACTGGTCGCTTGAAGCGTTTGGTCAGGTATGCGCCAAAGTCCGCTCCATCCTGTGACCATTCGATGGCAGCCAACCCCTGGTCAGTGACCGCAACCCACAGGTCGCCGAGCGGAGAATTTCGTAAAATGCCGATGTAGAGTGGGGAATTTTTATCCATTTTGGCCTTAAATCTTAACAACCTTGTAAGTTGTCTAACAATCGTAGGGCAAGCGTAGGTTATGCGTCAAGTTTATTTTGGACAACCATGATAAATTAGGGACATAAGGTGATTTCTCTTCTCCTCCTTTCAAGAGAGAACCGGGGTCGGCGTCCCCGGTTCTCGCAATTTAAGGGACAGATGGAAATCGAGCGGGAAACTATTCCTCGAAAGCAGTATAATCTTACCACCCCAAATTGAGAGGATACACATGACTGTTCAAATCACTATCGTTGGCCTCGGACAGATTGGCGCTTCGGCTGGGCTGGCGCTTGCAGAACATAGATCCTTGTTGCATCGGGTGGGACATGATAAGGAACCGGAAGTAGCGAAGAAAGCCCAAAAGATGGACGCGGTGGACGATATAAAATTCAATCTCCCCTCGGCAGTCCGCGAAGCCAAGATCGTGCTGCTAAGCTTGCCTGCCCACGAGATGCGCGCCACCCTGGAGGCCATCGCCCTGGACCTGCCTGAAGGCGCCGTAGTGATGGACACTGCCCCTGTCAAAGAAGCGGTTGCAAAATGGGCCCAGGAAATTCTGCCTGAAGGCCGCCATTACATTGGGTTGGCGCCAGCCATCAATCCACTTTACCTGCACCGTACCGAACTGGGTATTGAGGCGGCTGATGCCGACCTTTTCAAGAACGGCCTGATCTCGTTGAACGCCTTGCCTGGCACACCGGGGGAGGCTGTGAAGCTGGCTTCGGACCTGATCCATCTATTGGGCGCAACACCCTTATATGGAGACATAGTCGAAACCGACGGCCTGATGACCAGCACGCACCTGATTCCACAGTTGTTGGCGGTGGCTTTGCTTAATGCCATCGTCGACCAACCCGGCTGGAACGACGCGCGCAAGCTGGCCGGTCGCCCCTTTGCAACGTTGACATCTGCCGTAGTAGATCAGGATGGATTCGAAGCCCTGACCGAAGCCGCTCTCCTCAATCAAAAGAATGTCACTCGTGTCTTGGATGTCCTCATTGGCGTCTTAAGTGGCTTGCGTCACGATATAGCCGAAGGGGATCGTGAGGGCGTATCTGACCGCATCGAGCAGGCTTTGGCGGGCCGCCAACGCTGGTTGGTTGAACGTCTCTCTGCTGAATGGTCGGAAGGCGAGAAACCTGACCTTTCGGAACTACCCTCTGTTTGGGAGCGTATGCTTGGCTCTCGCAAAAAACGAAAATAGTCTCTGTGGCGTTTTATTGCTATATTCTTGAATGTGCGGACGGGACGTTTTACACCGGCTGGACAACCGATCCTGAGCGGCGACTGGAACAGCACAACCGGGGAATCGCTGCGCGCTACACTCGCAGCCGGCTCCCGGTAAAGCTGGTCTATCTCGAGCCTCAGCCGGACCGTGCCACGGCAATGAAAAGAGAGAGGGCCATCAAGCGCCTCTCTCGTAAGCAGAAAAAGAAATTGACCCTCACCCCTGACCCCTTATCATCCCCGAAGGGGGCTCCCTAAAAGGGAGAGGGGAATTTAATCGGTAAACAGCGGCAAATGCCCTAACGAGATGATGTGCTGCCACTTGGCGCGCTCGCCCTCGGTCAAGATGGCGGCTTCGACGGCAACGCTTGCGCCAGCCTTTTCAAGGATCATGCGCATGCCTTGCAAGGTCGAACCGGTGCTGATGACATCGTCGAGGATGACCGCTTTCTTGTCTTTCAGCAAGTCACGGTCTTTCTCATCCAGAATCAAGATCTGCGGCTGACCGGTCGTGATGGACAGGGTCTCGGCTTTGAGGGCATCCCCCATGTAAGGCTTGTATGTCTTACGTAAAATGACATAAGGTTTCTTGGTTTCAACGGAAAGCGCATACGCCAGTGGGATGGACTTGGCCTCAGCTGTGATCAGCACATCATAATCCACGCTTTTGAGTTTTTTATTGAGTTCTTTGGCGCAGGCCTGGACCAGTTCGGTATCCCCCAGGATGTTCAAAATCGCAATTCGTAAGCCGGGAGCAACTTCGAAGAGGCGTAAGTCGCGCTTCAATCCGGCAATTTCAACAGAATAGGTCTCACGAGCAGACATGTTTCCCTCCGGGGAAATGGTATAGACAGGGGTTAGTTTATCACAAATCACCTCAGACAAAAATTAAGAACTGACGGTACGCATCGTCCCGCAGGTTCATCCTACGAACAGGTCAAATTCGAGCATCTTGCGGGACGTTATATTTAGAGCGTGTATAATCCTGATATGCTGCCAGACTTACAACTCAAAGATGTTGTGCGGATGCGCAAAGCGCACCCTTGCGGCTCATATGAATGGACCGTGACTCGTCTGGGAGCGGATATTGGTCTGGAATGTAAAGGCTGCGGTCGACGTGTCATGTTGACGCGCCGTGAACTGGTCCGACGTGCCAAAATGATTCATCCACAACAGGAAAATGATGCTCATGAACCAGAATAAAAAACCGCATGTTCTCTTTCTTTTTTCGGATACCGGTGGGGGCCACCGCAGCGCAGCGGAAGCAATCATAGAGGCGCTTCAACTTGAATACGGCGATTCAGTCACAACTGAGATGCTGGATTTCTTTAAGGGCTATGGGCCGTTACCTATCAACAAAATGCCGGATTGGTATCCCGATATGGTCAAGGCCCCGTACCTGTGGGGATTGAGTTTCAAAATGAGCGACGGGCGTCGTCGCGCGCGTGCTATCACAGCCAGTATGTGGCCGTATGTGGGCCGTGCGGTGAGTGCGCTGGTCAAGAACCACCCGGCTGATTTGATTGTCACGGTCCATGCGCTGGCAACCACAGTTATTTTGAAGGCGCTCGGGCGAAACCGGCCACCCTTCATCATCGTTGTGACCGACATGGTTTCCACGCACGCGCTTTGGTACGACCAGCGCGCCGATCTGATCCTTGTGCCGACTGAAATGGCTCGTCAGCGTGCCATTGCCTACGAGATGGACCCGGGTCAAGTACACGTCGTCGGCCAGCCGGTCACTTTGCGTTACTGCGCGCCTGCTGGAGACAAGACGGCATTGCGCCAAAAACTTGGCTGGGAAGGGGATAAGACCGTCATCCTGCTCGTTGGCGGCGGCGAAGGGATGGGGCCGCTAGGCAAGACTGCGCGTGCGATTGCCACCTCGGGATTGGACGTTGCGCTTGTCATCGTTTGCGGACGGAATCGGCGCCTCAAAAAGCATCTCGAATCGCTGGATTGGTTGATTCCCGTTCATATCTACGGTTTCACCCGCGACTTGCCTGATTTTATGCGTGCTGCTGATGTACTGGTCACCAAGGCCGGGCCGGGAACGATTGCCGAGTCACTGAATGCCAATCTCCCCATGATCTTATATGCCAGGTTGCCGGGGCAGGAAGATGGCAATGTCGCCTTTGTGGTGGAAGAAAAAGTTGGCGTCTGGGCGCCACAGCCTAAACAAGTCGTGCAGACCTTGAGAGAATGGGTGCAAAAGCCTGAGGTTCGCCTGCAATATGTTGAAAACTGTCAGCGGGCTGCCAGACCGGATGCAGCCCGCCAGATCGCACGTGCAATTGGGGCAGTCCTGGAACTTAGTCCCGAAGAAGCAACACCAGTGTAAGAAAGCCAGCAACCGGTCAAATTGCCAGGCGCCTTTCAGGCAATTCAGGAGTTACGCAGTTGAATATGAGAAACCCAAAAATAAGGAGGGCGTGCTATGCACCCTCCTTATTTTCGGTATCTTTTCGCAAACTACGTAAGTCCTAAATTAATCCTCTGGGTGCATGTATACTTTGCCAGTGAGGAAGGGGATTTCGATACCCTCTTTTTCCAGTGCGGCTTTTATCAATTCAAAAGCCATGTCCTTTGCCCTGAGCGGATCGGTCTTGGAGTTATTGATCCAGAAGTAAGCGCTCAAGTTAATGGACGATTCGGCGAAGGTGTGGAAGACTACCATTGGTCCCGGTTCGCCAACATAGCCGGGTACGTTTTTAATCGCCTCGAGCACAACCTTTCGGGCCACGGCCGGGTCGGTGCGATATGACACACCCACCGGCAGTTCGACGCGGCGAATCTCGGCGCGCGTATAGTTGGTTATCGGGTTGGCAAGGATTGTTGCATTGGGAATGGTGACCATACGCCCATCGATTGTCTTCATTTCAGTGGTTCGCAGGTTGATGGCCAGGATTGTCCCAGTGAACTGGTCCGTCTCGATCACGTCTTCGACCTCGAAGGGTCGTTGAATGAGCAGGATGAGGCCCGCAACGAAATTTTGCATGATTTCTTGCAATGCAAAACCTACTGTGAAACCCAGGATGCCAAGCCCGGCCAGGAAGGCAGTTACATCGAAGAAGCGTTGTAGCGCCGCAATCACGCCGATGACAATAATGCTCCAACGTGTCAATTGCGCCAGCAAATGTGTTGCTGCGCGGTCCGCGTTTCGTTCCGTTAAAACTTTCCTGAGAAGCTTGCTGAGTATCTGCGCAACATACAGGCTGATGACGAAAATCAAAATAGCCGTGAGCAAATTCGGTAAAGCCGCAATTACTTTTTCGATGAGTTGGTTAAGATATTCTTGCATGTATCCTCCTTCATGGGCGGATTTTTGCAATCTTAACGCAAAGACGCGTATGAGTCCAATCAGGTTTTTTGGGAGATACCCGGACCTTTTCGTGGCATATCCTGGAGAACCTCCAATCATTTGTTTTAGAGTAGAATCCAGCAGAATTTAATTATCTGCCAGCCTGATATAATCCCTCTCATGCCTATCCTGGATGCCCACACCCTGGAGTTTTTCAGCCGCAGCCCCGAGCAAACGCGGCGTGTCGGTATGCGCCTGGGTGGATTGCTCCGGCCGGGCGACATAGTCTGTTTGCAGGGTGAATTGGGCGCAGGGAAGACCACACTGGTGCAGGGATTGGCCCAGGGCTGGGGTTCTCTCGACCCGGTTTCCAGCCCGACCTTTATCATTGTAAACATTTACAGACGACCCGACGACGGGCAGCTTTTTCACATGGACGCTTATCGCCTCGACTCCGCGCCCGAAGCTGCTGAGGTGGACCTGGACGAAATGCTCGCCCGGGGTTCCCTGCTCGTTGAATGGCCGGAACGTATCCAGGAGATTTTGCCTGAGCATCGCATGTGGATCTCGTTCGAATATGTGGCTGAGGAAAACCGTCAGATGTTGATAAGGGCCATAGGCGCTCGCTACGATGATTTGTTGGCGGAATTGCGCCAGGACCTTTTTGGAGGCGACTGATGCTGCTGGCAGTGGATACCTCCACCAGACAAATGGGCCTGGCGCTTTATGATGGTGCCCAGGTGATTGGCGAACTGCTCTGGCATAGCCGCCACTATCACACCGTAGAATTGGCCCCCGCAGTTGCCGACCTTATGTCTCGCTCTGGATTGAAGATGGACGCAATCCAGGCGTTGGGTGTTGCCTTGGGTCCCGGCTCGTTTACCAGTTTGCGCGTGGGACTGGCCTTTGTCAAAGGGCTGGCATTGGCGCGTCGCTTGCCAATTATTGGTGTGCACACATTGGATGTGGTTGCCGCAGCGCAGGAAGTGCGCGATCTGCCGCTGGCAGCCGTCTTGCAGGCAGGGCGCGGCAGGCTGGCGCTGGCCTGGTACGAAGCCGGAGAATCAGGCTGGCGTTCCAAGGGGCCGCCCAGCGTGACGTCCGTAGATGAATTGGCCGAGAGCATCAACAAACCGACGATCGTGTGCGGCGAGTTGACCGCCGACGAACGTCAACGGTTGGCGCGTAAACGAGTGAATGTGTTGCTGGCCTCTCCGGCGGCGTGTGTGCGGCGACCAGCCGTCCTGGCGGAACTGGCCTGGGAGCGCTGGCAGGCTGGGGCGCAGGATGATGCGGCTTCGCTTACGCCGATCTACCTGCACGTGGCCGATCCAATCCCATCATGAGTTTAATTATCCGCAGGATGACCGTCGAAGATGTGCCAGCCGCGCATGAGATCGATGTGTCCTCCTTTACATTGCCCTGGCCCGAACGTTCGCTGCGCTTCGAAGTGACCGATAATCCGGCAGCACGTTGTTGGGCGGCAGAATTGGATGATCATTTAGTTGGAATGTTGGTGCTATGGATGATCGTGGACGAAGCACATATCGCCACTGTTGCCACGCACCCTGGTTATCGACGGCAGGACATTGCATCACAATTATTGGTCGAAGCATTGAAATCTGCATACGCAGAAGGCGCGCGAAGTGCTCTTTTAGAGGTCCGCGCCGGGAACCAGGCTGCGCAAAAAATGTACCGCAAGTTCGGGTTTGAAGTGGTTGGCCGTCGGGAACGTTATTATAAAGATAATTACGAGGATGCGGTTTTGATGACTTTGCCCCGTTTGTCTGTTGAATTGACGTCCTGTTGAACTGTATAACGGGATAACAAAAAACGTATAATCGGAGAAACGATGAGCACTGAAGAGACTCTTGCCCAAGTTGCCCAGGAAGTGTCCCAGTGTACCTGCTGCGAGTTGCATCGTACGCGCAAGCAGGCTGTTCCGGGCGAGGGACCTGCAACTACTGAGATCATGTTAATAGGGGAAGGTCCCGGTTTTCACGAAAATGAGCAGGGAAGGCCATTTGTCGGCGCAGCAGGCAAATTTCTGGAAGAATTACTGGCGCAGGCAGGGTTGAAACGCTCGGATGTCTGGATCGGCAACGTGATAAAATGCCGTCCGCCGGGCAACCGTGATCCGCTGCCTGAAGAACTGTCTTCTTGCGATGATTATCTTGAGCGGCAGATCAGAGCCATCAATCCCAAGATCATTATCACGCTTGGGCGTTTCTCAATGGCTAAATTCATGCCAGGTGCCAAGATCAGTACGGAGCATGGGCAGATGCGCAAGGTTGGCAACCGCTTTGTCATTCCCATGTATCATCCGGCGGCGGCTTTGCATCAACCAAAGTGGCGGCCACAGATCTTAGCGGACTTTGCCAAATTGCCGAAACAACTTGAGCAGGCAAGAACTACGTTGGCGAACACTACTCCTGGTGATGATGAATTGCCAGGTGAAGAACCGACACAACTGTGTCTTTTTTAGTCAGATATCTTAACTTTTCGTCTTTTAACGTTAAAAAGGAACTATGAATACAAAGGAAACCCTCATCAAGAATTTGCACGACAAAAAGGCCCGCATTGCCATTCTAGGGCTGGGCTACGTTGGACTGCCGCTGGCAGTTGTGTTCGGCGAAGCAGGTTTTCATGTCACCGGGATTGATCCGGATGCACGGAAGGTGAATTCGCTCAACAAAGGCGTATCATACATCCCGGATGTAAAGACGGAAGCCATTGCTGCATTGGTCAAATCTGGGAATTTGACCGCTACAACCGATTTTTCGATTTTGAAAGAGATGGACGCGGTCAGCATTTGCGTGCCGACCCCGTTACGCAAGACCGGCGACCCGGATATGTCTTTCATCATGTCTGCTGCCGAAGAATTGGCGAAGTACGTCCATAAAAATATGGTGGTCGTCTTGGAATCCACTACATATCCCGGTACGACGCGCGAAATCCTGCTCCCTATGTTGACTGAAAAAAGCGGACTGAAAGTGGGCGAAGATATCTTCGTGGCCTTTTCCCCTGAGCGTGTCGATCCCGGGCGGGAAGACTGGATCACTATCAATACGCCCAAGGTCATCGGTGGTATTACCGAGGCATGTTCGGAGGTTGCCGAGGCATGGTATTCCGGCGCGATCCAGACGATTTTCCCGGTCAGTTCGGCGGAAGCGGCTGAGTTGGCAAAATTGCTTGAAAACACCTTCCGCATGATCAATATTGGCATGGTCAATGAGTTGGCGATCATGTGCGAACGCCTGGGTGTAGATGTGTGGGAAGTAATCGATGCAGCGGCTACCAAGCCATTCGGCTTTATGAAGTTCACGCCGGGGCCTGGTCTTGGCGGTCACTGCATCCCGATCGACCCGTTGTACCTTTCATGGAAGATGAAATCGTTTAATTACAATGCGCGTTTTATCGAACTGGCTTCTGAGATCAATACCAACATGCCGCGTTACGTAGTCAGCCGCGTGTTGGAAGCCATGAACGATCGCGGCAAAACGCTCAAGGGTTCAAAAGTGCTGGTGTTAGGTGTGGCTTACAAGCCTGATATTGACGATGTGCGCGAATCCCCGGCGTTGGATGTGATCGGCCTGTTACAGAACAAGGGCGCCCAGGTGGAATATCACGACCCCTACATCCCACACATTCATCATGAGTACGATGGTTGGCAAAAGGATAGCATCAAAGATGTGATGAAGGGCGTTAAGGAAGCCGATGCAGTGGTCATTGTGACCAATCATAAAGATTACGATTACAAAGCTATCCTGGACGCAGCCAAATTTGTCTTTGACTCGCGCAATGCCTTGGGTAAATTGGCAAAGGGCAATCCGAAAGTAGAAAGGCTGTAGTTCGTATGGCGAGTCTTTTGACCTTTGTGAAGGCCTGCTTGTAAGATACCAAATGGAAAACGGCCTTCGCAAAGGTTTCATAATCAAGGAAATTTTATGGGCAACTATTTAGTCACGGGAGCCGCCGGTTTTATTGCCTCACGTGTCTCGGAATACTTGATCAATGATGGGCATACGGTCATTGGCGTCGACAACATGAACGATGCCTATGACGTCCGTATGAAAGAATATCGCCTGCGCAAGCTACAGGCCATGCCCGGTTTCACCTTCCATAAACTGGACATTTCCGAAAAGTCTATCATTGAGCAATTCAAAAAAGTCAAGTTCGAGGGCATCATCAACCTGGCAGCGCGGGCGGGAGTCCGCTCCAGTGTCGAGAATCCTTGGGTGTATTTGGAATCAAACGTGACCGGCACGTTGAATATGCTGGAGCTCTGCCGCCAGACTGGCACGCAGAAATTCCTGCTGGCATCCACCTCCAGCATTTATGGTGAGAATCCGCCTTATCCAACGCCGGAAACGGCTTCCAGTGACAAGCCGCTCCAGCCGTATGCGGCCAGCAAAAAGGGGGCTGAAGCGTTAGCGCATGCGTATCATTATCTCCACGATATAGATGTCAGTGTGGTGCGCTATTTCACCGTCTACGGACCAGCGGGACGCCCTGATCTGGCGCTCTTCCGTTTCACGCAATGGATCAGTGAATGCCGCCCGGTGCAGGTGTATGGCGATGGAGAGCAATCGCGTGGATTTACCTATCTCGACGACATTGCGCGCGGTACCATCCAGGCGCTCAAGCCGCTCGGTTATGAAATCATCAATCTGGGCGGGCACGAGGTCATCACGATCAATAATCTGATCACGCTCATCGAAGATGTGGTTGGAAAAAAAGCCGTTGTCGAATATGGCCCGGCTGTATTGGCTGATATGCGCTCCAACTGGGCAGATGTCCGCAAGGCGGGGGAACTGCTTGGCTGGGAACCGCAAGTGGACTTGCGCGAGGGCGTCCGCCGCTTGGCTGAGTGGTACGACGCCGAACGCTCCTGGGCAAAGGACGTGCTCACCCCGTGAGTCTCTGGCAGAAAACCTGGACCATGCTGAAAGAAGATGCGCTGCTGGGAAAAGTCATTCGCAACAGCGCGCATCTTTTTACCAGCAATAGTCTGAGCTTGGTCCTGAGTATGCTGCAGGGTATCCTGGCTGCGCGTCTGCTTGGCCCGGCCGGGTATGGTCTGGTCGGAATTGTGATGGGCTATGCTTCGACGGTCAACGGGCTACTCTCGTTCCGGATGAGCGAACTGGTTGTCCGCTATGGGGGGGAATATTTAGAGAGCAACGAACGGGACAAGGCAGCTGCCCTCGTTAAAGCAGCCAGTCTCATCGAGGGAACTGTATCCGTGCTGGCCTTCCTGGTCGTCCTGCTGAGCGCCGGATTGGCGACGCGATACTTCGCGAAGACGCCC